>Ga0247825_10000467_pt1 | contig 25814 bp, 27 predicted proteins | sample 13C_Vanillin_Day_FD_194413 | JGI IMG/M metagenome (GOLD analysis project Ga0247825, IMG submission 194413) | Soil microbial communities from agricultural site in Penn Yan, New York, United States - 13C_Vanillin_Day48 | ecosystem: Environmental > Terrestrial > Soil > Agricultural land | place... | reverse complement strand
TGCTGCGGCCGCTGCCGCCGGGGCCGTTCAAGCCCCTGCTGGAAGCGCTGCACCGGCTGCAGACGGAAAAGGATTCCGGAATGAAGATCAGAACTGCGCTCGTCACCGCGCGCAGCGCGCCGGCGCACGAGCGCGCGGTGCGAACGCTGATGCAATGGAACGTCGCGGTGGACGAGCTGATGTTCCTCGGCGGCCTGGACAAGGGCGAGTTCCTCAAGGCTTTCGAGCCGGACTTCTACTTCGACGACCAGAGCGGCCACATCGACTCGGCGCGCGCGCACGTCGCGGCCGGTCACGTCCCCTTCGGGATCGCCAACACCCGCTAGCTAGAGGAAGAGCTCCCTGGGGTCGACCTGCACCTTGCTCGACTCCATCGAGCGGCGGATGCGGTAGGGCTCGTCGGGGCCTGCCTTCGGCTCCTTCTCCAGGTCGAGGATCTTGTGCGGGCGCACCGGATTGCCCTGCGGGTCGAGCACCACCATCACGCGCGGTTTCAGGCGCCGCACCAGGTTCTGCGTGATGACGATGCCCACCTCGCCGGAGTTGAGCTCCACCACCGCGCCGACCGGGAAGGCGCCCACGCACTGGATGAACTGCTCGACCAGCTCCCCGTGATAGCCGGTGCCGCGCTCCTTGTAGAGGTACGAGAGCGCGCTCGAGGGTGACAGCGCCTCGGCGTAGGGCCGCTGCGCGGTGAGCGCATCGAAGGTGTCGGCGATCGCCGCGATCGAGCCGTACAGGCCGATCTCGCCGCCCTTCAGGCCGCGCGGGTAGCCCGTGCCGTCCTGGCGCTCATGGTGCAGGCGGGCGAGCTCCGCCAAGCGCGGCGGCAGGCCCGGCGTCGCCTCGAGGATGGCCGCCGAATGCTCTATATGCTGCTGCGCGATTGTGGTCTCCTCCGCCGTGAGGGGACCCTTCTTTTCCATGATCGAAGCCGGCAGCCGCGTCTTGCCGACGTCCTGCAGCAGGCCGAGCAGGCCGAGCAGCTCGAGCTCGTCGCGCCGGAGCTTGAGGAAGCGCGCGAACACCAGCATGTAGATGGACACTTGCAGCGCGCGCGCGTGCGCCGACGCGCTCGCCTCCCGCAGCCGCGAAACGAGCAGCAGCGCGTCCGGATTGCGCACGACGCTGTCGGCGAGCCGCGCAACCGACTCCTTCACCGTCTTCGCTTCGAGCACGCCGCCAGGGCGGCTCAGCGGCTCGAGGAGCTTGACCACGGAATCGGCGCTGTCCGCGTAGGCGGTGGTGGCCTGCTTGAACTCCACCTCGACCGTGGTCTTCTCCGGGTAGGAGGTGCTCCCCTGGATGACGAGCCGCGGCGGCGCCGTGAGCTTGTCGCTCTTCTCCGGATCGACAAAGACGTGCGTGCAGAATTTGCGCAGCGCCTCGAGCTGCTGCTCCGTGCGCAGCACGAAGCCCTGGAACATGAACGGCGTGTCGGTCCACGGCCGGTCCAGCTCGGCCACGTACATGCCGAACTGCAGGTCCTTTACCCGGATTTCGCGCTTCTGCACTACCGGATTCTAAATCCTGCCTTCTTCCACCGCGTGGCAGGCGACGGAATCGATCACGGCCGGGCGCTCGACGCGGCAGCGCTCGTTCGCGTGCGGGCAACGGGGATGAAAGACGCAGCCCGGGGGCGGCTCGAGCGGGTTGGGCACCTCTCCCGCCACCGGCGTGCGCGGCTTGCCGCTCATCTGCAGGTCGGGCACCGCGTCGAGAAGCATCCTCGTGTAAGGATGCCGCGGGTGCGCAAACAGGCTCGAAGCATTTCCCAATTCGACAACACGGCCGAGATACATCACCCCGACGCGGTCGGCGACCTGGGAGACCACCGCGAGGTTGTGCGAGATGAAGACATAGGTGAGCGACAGGCGCCGCTGCAGGTCCGTCATCAGGTTGAGGATCTGCGCCTGCACCGAGACGTCGAGCGCCGAGGTTGGCTCGTCGCACAGCAGGAGGTCGGGCTCGCCGGCGAGCGCGCGCGCGATCGAGATGCGCTGGCGCTGCCCGCCGGAGAACTCGTGGGGGTACTTCTCGCCGTCGTCGGCCGACAGGCCGACTTGCACCAGCAGGTCGGAAACCCTCCTTCGAATCGATGGCTTTTCCTGAAGACCCAGGATCACGATCGGCTCGGCGACGATGTCCCGCACGCGCCAGCGCGGGTTCAGGCTCGCGTAGGGATCCTGGAAGATCATCTGCATGCGCCGGCCGTGGAACGCGATGCGTCCCTCGCTCGGCGCGTACAGGCCGACGATCAGGCGCGCGACGGTCGACTTGCCGCAGCCCGACTCGCCGACCAGCGCGAGCGTCTCGCCCTTCTCGACCTCGAGGTCCACTCGGTCGACCGCGCGCAGGATGCGCCGCGGCTCGCGCTCGATGACGCGGTTCAGCCACGGCCGCGACACGTCGAAGTCGCGGCTGACCGCCTCAAGCCGCAGCAGGGGCATGGAGCCAGCAGGCCGCCTCGCTGGTGCCGGCCGGGAGCAGGTCCGGCCGGTCGGCGAAGCAGCGCTCGAAGCGCTTCGGGCAGCGCGGGTTGAAGGCACAGCCGCGCGGGATGGCGTTGAGCCGCGGCATCGCGCCGTCGATTTGAACAAGACGGGTTTTTCGAGAGGCAATTCTTGGTATTGAGCCCATCAGGCCTACCGTGTACGGATGGCGCGGCGCGTGGATCACGTCGCGCACCGGGCCGACCTCGACGATGCGCCCGGCATACATCACCGCGACGCGATGCGAGGTCTCGGCGATCACGCCCATGTCGTGCGTGATCAGCATCACTGCCGTGCCGCGCGTCTGCGCGAGGCGCTTGAGCAGCGCGATGATCTGCGCCTGGATCGACACGTCGAGCGCCGTGGTGGGCTCGTCGGCGATGATCAGCGCCGGCTCGGCGGCGATGGCGAGCGCGATCACCACGCGCTGGCGCATGCCGCCGGAGAACTGGTGCGGGTAGTGGTGCAAGCGCGCCTCGGCGCCGGGAATGCCGACCTCTTTCAGCAGGGAAATGGCTCTTTCCCTTCCCTGATTTCTTGTCAAAGGCAAATGCGTGGTGATCGTCTCGACGAGCTGCTGGCCGATGGTGTACAGCGGGTTGAGCGAGGTGAGCGGATCCTGGAACACCACGCCGATCTTGCGCCCGCGCACCTTGCGCATCTCCTCATGCGGCAGATTGTCGATGCGCCGGCCCTCCAGGCGCACCTCGCCGCCGGCGATGCGCCCGGGCCGCTCGAGCAGGCCGATCACCGCCAGCCCGGTCATCGACTTGCCGGCGCCCGACTCGCCGACCACGCCCAGCACCTCTCCGGGTTTTATCCCAAAAGACACTGCATCAAGGGCGACGAGCGTTCCCCGCCGGCTCGGGAACTCCACACGCAGGTCCTGGACCTCGAGAATCATCGCAGCTTGGGGTTGAGCGCGTCGCGCAGCCAGTCGCCGAGCAGGTTCACCGACAGGACGAGGATGATCAGCGCCGCGCCGGGGAAGACCGTGATCCACCACTCGCCCGAGTAAAGGAACTCGTTGCCGACGCGGATCAGCGTGCCGAGCGAGGGCTGGGTCGGCGGCACGCCCACGCCGAGGAAGGAGAGCGTCGCCTCGGTGATGATGGCGGTGGCGATGTGGATGGTCGCGAGCACCAGCACCGGACCCATCACGTTGGGCAGCACGTGGCGCAGCAGGATCGCGAGCGGCCGGCGGCCGGTGACGCGCGCCGCCTGCACGTATTCCTTGTTCCGCTCGACCATGGTCGAGCCGCGCACCGTGCGCGCGAACTGCACCCAGCCGGCGAAGCCGATCGAGAGCACCAGCACCGGGATGGCGATCTCCTCGTGCCGGTCGCCGCCGAGGGCGACGCGCGCCACGCCGTCGATGAGAAGCGCGATCAGGATGGCGGGGAAGGAGAGCTGCACGTCGGCGACGCGCATGATGACCGCGTCGATCGAGCCGCCGTAGTATCCCGCGATCAGCCCCAGCGATACGCCCAGGACGAGGGAGAGCAGCACCGCGGCGATGCCGATGCCCAGCGACAGGCGCGCGCCGTGCATGATGGTCGAGAGGATGTCGCGGCCCTGGTTGTCGGTACCCAGGGCGAAGGCGGGATCGCCGCCTTCCACCCAGGCGGGCGGCTTGAAGGCGAGGTTAAGGTCGAGCGCCGCCGGGTTGAACGGGTCCTGCGGCGAAAGCCAGGGCGAGAACGCCGCGCCCAGGACGCAGACGAGCGTCAGGAGCGCGGCGACGACCGTCACCGGCGAACGGCGGAAGCTCCAGGCGAGGTCGTGATCCCAGAGCTTGCGGAGGATCAGCTGCCGCCTCCGACGCGCGTGAAGCGCGCCTCCGGCCGGTCGTCGGCGATGTGCACGGTGGTGACGTTCTTCTTCATCGCCCAGGGCCGCAGCTGGTGGTGCAGCGGCACGTAGTAGTGCATGTCGCGCGTCTTCATCAGCGCCTCGCGCAGCAGGGCGTCGCGCGCTTTGGTATCGGTGGCGATCTTGATCGCGTCGATGGTGTTGTCGAGCTTGGGATCGGAGATGCGCCCGAGGTTGAAGTTGCCGTCCGCGCCGGTGGTCTTGGTGCGCACCAGGGACTGCAGCGTGTAGAGCCCGTCGAAGGTCGCCACGCCCCAGCCCAGCATGTAGGCGCTCGAGTCGAAGTTCAGGATCTTCGGGATGAAGTTCGCGAACGGCATGGCGTTCAGCTTCACCCGCACGCCCGCCTTGGCCCACATCCCGACCAGCGCCTGGCAGATGCGCTCGTCGTTGACGTAGCGGTTGTTCGGGCAGTCGAGCGTGAACTCGAAGCCGTTCGGGTAGCCCGCCTCGGCGAGCAGCTTCTTCGCCCCGTTCGGGTCGTACTTCATCACCCGGTCGATGTCCTTCGTGTGGCCGTGCACGCCCGGGGCGATCATGATGCCCGCCGGGATCGACAGGCCGCGCATCACCACGCGCTTGATCGCCTCGCGGTCGACCGCCATGTTGAGCGCCTGGCGCACCTTCACGTCCTTGAAGGGGTTCTTGCCCTTGACGTCCGAGTACTTGAGCTCGTCGTTGTGCTGGTCCATGCCGATGAAGATGGTCCGCACCTCGTGGCCGTCGAGCACCTTGGTCTTGGCGTCCTTGCGCAGGCGCTCGACGTCCTGCACCGGCACCTCGGTGATCATGTCGACGTCGCCCGCGAGCATCGCCGAGACGCGCGTCGCGTCGGACTTGATCGGGTTGTAGACCGCCTCGGTGACGTTGCCGTCGAGCTTGCCCCACCACGCCTTGTTCTGCACGAAGGTGATGGCCTTGTCCGGCTCCCAGCCCTTGATGATGTAGGGTCCCGTGCCGTTGGTGTTGCGCGAGGCGTACGTCTCCTCTTTCTTGGCGTAGTCCTGCACGTTCTCGGCGCGGTGCTTTTCCGCCCAGCTCTTGCTCATGATGCGGAAGTCGCGGATGTTGCGCAGCAGGATCGGCACCGGGCCGGTGAGGATGAAGTCGACCGTGTGGTCGTCGATCTTCTGGATCTCCTTCACGCCGGTGACGTAGATCTGCATCGTGCCCTGCTTCTGGTTGATGCGGCCGAAGGAGAACACCACGTCGTCGGCGGTGAAGGGCGAGCCGTCGTGGAACTTGACGCCCTTGCGCAGGTTGAAGCGCCAGTGCGTGTCCGACATCTGCTTCCAGCCCGTCGCGAGCGCCGGCTCGATCTTGTAGTCCTTGGTGTAGCGGGTCAGGCCTTCGTAGGTGTGCTGCAGGATGGCGTTGGTGGTGGCGTGGTTCTGCGAGTGCGGGTCGAGCGTCAGGATGTCGTTCTGCGCCGCATATCTCAGGCTGGCGGCGTGCAGCGGCGCCGCCGCGAGCAGCATGGCAAGCAGCAGGGTCTTCACGAGCTTCATGGGTTCTCCTCTCCTCATTTCAGGGGCAAGGCCTCTTCCACCAGCGCCGCGAGATAGCCGGCGCCCAGCGGAATCACCTCGTCGTTGAAGTCGTAGTTCGGATTGTGCAGGAAGCAGGCGCCGGGGCCGCCGCCCTGGCCGAGGAACACGTAGGCCCCGGGGCGCGCCAGCAGCATGTAGGAGAAGTCCTCGCCGCCCATCACCGGCTCGAACTCGGTGATCACCTTCCCCTTGCCGAAGATGCGCTCGCCGACGCGCGCCGCGAACTGCGACTCGGCGGGCGTGTTGATGGTCGCCGGGTAGCCGCGCGTATAGCGCACGTCGGCCGTGGCGCCGAAGGCCTCCGCCACCTTGCCCGCCATCTCGGCGATGCGCTTTTCCGCCATGTCGCGCGTCTGCGGCTTGAAGGTGCGCACCGTGCCCAGCATGCGCACCGAGTCCGGGATGACATTGAAGGCGCCGGTCTGGCTGGTCTGCATCGAGCAGAGGCTCAGCACCATCGCGTCCACCGGGTCGAGGCTGCGGCTCACCAGCGTCTGCAGCACCGTGATGACCTGCGCCGCCACCACCACCGGGTCCACCGTGAGGTGCGGGAAGGCGGCATGGCCGCCGCGGCCGCGCACGATGACCTCGACCTCGTCGGTCGCGGCCATCACCGGGCCGGCGCGCACCGCCATCGTGCCGGCAGGCAGGCCGGGGTAGTTGTGGATCGCGTAGACCTCGTTCGCCGGGAAGCGCTCGAACAGGCCTTCCTTCACCATCACCTGCCCGCCGCCGCCGCCTTCCTCGGCGGGCTGGAAGATCAGGTACGCCGTGCCGTCGAAGTTGCGCGTCTCGGCGAGGTAGCGCGCGGTGCCGAGCAGCATGGTGGTGTGGCCGTCGTGGCCGCAGGCGTGCATGCGGCCCTTGTTCTTCGACTTGTGCTCGAAGGTGTTGGACTCGTCGATCGGCAGGCAGTCCATGTCGGCGCGCAGGCCGATGGCCCGTCCGCTCTGCCTCTTCCCTTTGATCGTTCCTACGACCCCCGTCTTCGCCAGCCCGGTGTGCACCTCGATGCCCCAGCCCTTCAGCCGCTCCACGACGAGCGACGCGGTGCGGCTTTCCTCGAAGGCGAGCTCGGGGTGCGCGTGGATGTCGCGCCGCAGCGCCTTCAGCTCGGAGTGGAAACTGCGGATGCGCTCGACGGGGGTGGTCATATCGCTTGGACGCGAAGCCTCGGATCGACGGCATAGTAAAGGAGATCGACCACGAGGTTGATCACCACGAAGAAAAGCGCGATCAGGCACAGGTAGGCCGCCATGACCGGGACGTCGGCGAAGCTCACCGCCTGGATGAAGAGCAGCCCCATGCCCGGCCACTGGAACACCGTCTCGGTGATGATGGCGAAGGCGATGATCGCCCCGAGCTGCAGCCCGGTGATGGTAATGACCGGCACCAGCGTGTTCTTCAGCGCATGGCCGAAGTGCACCGCGCGGTCGGTCAGGCCCCGCGCCCGCGCGAAGCGGATGTAGTCGGTGCGCAGCACCTCGAGCATCTCCGAGCGCACCAGGCGCTGGATGAGCGTCATCTGGAACAGGCCCAGCGTGATCGCCGGCAGCACCAGCGCCCGCAGGCCCGAAGGGGTCAGGAAGCCGGTGCTCCACCAGCCGATCTGCACCGTGTCGCCGCGGCCGAACGCCGGCATCCAGCCGAGCTGCACCGCGAAGATGAGGATGAGCAGGATGCCGATCAGGAAGGTCGGTAGCGACACCCCGGCGAGGGACACCGCCAGCAGGATTTGTGAGAAAAAAGATCGGGGTCGCAGCGCGGTGTACACCCCCATCGGAATCCCGGCGACGAGCGCGAAGATCGCCGCCACGATCGAGAGCTCGAGCGTCGCGGGCAGGCGCTCGACGAGCAGCTTCGATACGGGCTGCACCTGGCGCAGGCTAAGGCCGAACTCGCCTTGCACGGCGTTGCCGAGGAACGCGAGGTACTGCATGTAGAACGGCTTGTCGAGGCCGAGCGCGCGCGTCACCTCGACGCGCTGCTCCGGCGTCGCATCCTGGCCAAGCATGAACAGCACCGGGTCGCCGACGAAGCGGAAGAGCGAGAAGGCGATGAGCCCGACGGTGAGCATCACCAGGACCGCCTGCGCGACCCGCCTCAGGACGAACGCGAGCATGGGGGAATTAGAATCTGGTTGTGTCGAAGTTCGCAAGCACGCTGGCGGCCTGGCAGCGCCGCCACGGCCGCAGGGACCTGCCCTGGCAGGGCACCCGCGATCCGTACCGCGTCTGGCTTTCCGAGGTGATGCTGCAGCAGACGCAGGTCGCGGCGGTCATCCCCTACTACGAGCGCTTTCTCCGGCAATACCCCACTGTTGAAGCGCTTGCCGCAGCGCAAGAAGACGATGTCCTGCGCCTGTGGAGCGGCCTGGGCTATTACGCGCGAGGACGCAATCTCCTTCTCGCCGCCCGGGAGGTGGTGCGTCTCGGCGCCTTCCCGAATACCCTTGGGTCGATAGGGGAACTTGCCGGCATCGGTCGCTCCACCGCCGCGGCGATTGCCGTGTTCGCTTTCGGGCGCCGGGCGGCGATTCTTGATGGGAACGTGAAGAGGGTGCTGTCCAGGGTCTATTCGATAGAAAAAGAAGCGAATCTGTGGCCGCTCGCCGAGCGGCTGCTGCCGAAGAAGGACCTCGAAACGTATACCCAGGCGCTCATGGATCTCGGCTCGCTCGTCTGCACCCGCAGCGCCCCGAAGTGCGACGCCTGTCCGGTCGCGGCGCAATGCATCGCCCGCAAGGAGCGGCGCATCCACGAGCTGCCGGCGCCGCGCGCGCGGAAAGTGCTGCCCACCCGGCGCGCCACCTGGTTCGTGTTCATCCATGACGGCGCCGTGCTGCTGGAGCGCCGGCCGAGCCGCGGCCTCTGGGGCGGCTTGTGGACCTTTCCGGAAAGCAAGGTGCTCAAAAGCGCCAAGGCAGCGGAGCTCGCGCCCATCGAGCACGGCTTTACCCATTTCCGCCTCCTCGCCCAGCCCCTGGTGCACCGCCTGAGGAAGCGCGTCGAATCCCCGGGGCGCTTCTGGCTCGAGCTCGCCGACGCCGTGCACGCCGCAGTGCCAGCGCCCGTCCGCACCCTCCTTCTCAAGCTTGATTCGCCGGGGTACCGGGCGTAAGTTGCCGGCAGGGGAGGAACGACCATGAATCCGAGCGCCAGCGGCGCGAATCCTTACGCGCCGCCGAAAGCGAAGGTCACCGACGTCGCCGCGGAAGGCGCGGCGCAGCCGATCTGGAATCCGAACGCCGCCGCGAGCTGGAGCCTGCTCTTCTCGCCCGCGTTCGGCTCGTTCCTGCAGTTGCTGAACTGGCGCGCGCTCGGCGAGTCGCAGAAGGCGGACGACGCGCGCGGCTGGTTCATCGTCAGCCTGGCCATGCTGGCGGTGTACGTCCTCGTCGGCGCCTTCGCCGCCGATGCGCAGGCTGCGGACGCGATCTCGCGCGCCGTGGGCGTTGCCTTCCTGCTGGTCTGGTATTTCGCCGCGGGCAAGCAGCAGGCGAAGTACGTCAAGGAAAGATGGGGCAAGGACTATCCGCGCCGCGGCTGGGGCAAGCCCATCCTCATCGCCATCGGCGCGTTCGTCGGCTACTTCCTGATCGCGGTGCTGATCGGCGTCGCGATCGGCCTGGCGCGCGCCTGAAGCCGATCGTCGACCCCGATCGTTGCGAGGCGAAAGCCGAGTGCGTGCGCGTGTGCCCGTACCACGTCTTCGAGCTGCGCACCCTTACGGCCGCCGACAAGGCCGGCATGTCCTGGCGCGGCCGCCTGAAGGCACGCTTCCACGGCAACCGGCAGGCCTTCGTGGCCCGGCCCGATGACTGCCATGCCTGCGCGAAGTGCGTCGCCGCGTGTCCGGAGGACGCGATCAGGCTCGTCTAGATCCCGGGGCGCGGAACTGCCGCTTGATGTGGCTCAATACGGCGCGCCAGCCTGCCCAGAGAATCAGGCGATGGGCGGCAGTGGGAATCCCGCGATCCCGATCGATGCGTGGCGCGCCGAGCACGGCTATTTCAACCGCCTGCTCGCGCTGGTGCGCGGTCAGCTTGACCTTCTCCACGCCGGCGAGCGGCCGGACTACGAGCTGATGCTCGATGTCGTCGCTTACCTGCGGGAGTACTCGGACCGCTTCCACCATCCCCGCGAGGACGTGGCGTTCGAGCGCCTGGCGGAGCGCTGTCCGGAGATGGACCTCGTGCTCGCGCGGCTCAGGCAGGAGCACCGCGTCATCGCGCATGCGGGCGAGACGCTGCGCGAGCACCTCGAGGCGATTCTCGCCGGGGCGATCGTGCCGCGCGGCGAGGTCGAAGTCGCCGTCGCGATGTACCTCGTCTACTACGGCAACCACATCGCGAAGGAGGAGGAGGACATCCTTCCGCGCGCGGCGCAGGCGCTGACGCCCCAGGACTGGGAAGCGGTGAGGGCGGGGGCGCCGGCGGCGAGCGAGCTGGCGCTTGCCGGGCGGCTGGAGGAGCGCTGCCGGGTGCTGCTCGGGGAGGCGGCTACAGGCGCTGGCCGCGGGCGCTGATCAGGGCGCTGAGGCGCTCGAGGCGCACACCCGCATCGCCGAGCTCGAGGAGCTCCTGCTTCGCCGGCAACGCTAACGGCAGCACTTCGACGAGGCGCGAGCCGACCCAGGAGGCCGAGTCGAGGCGATGCGGCGGCTCGAAGAGCGTGGCGTGCTGCTCGATGACGCGCTCGAGCAGGCGCACGCAGGTCTTGCAGGACTCCGGGACCGGCGCGTCCGTGTCTTCTGGAAGCATCTCCATGGAAGCCAGGGCAAGGCCGTCGGGCTGGACGCGGCGCTCGAGGATGCGGAAGCGCTGCTCGCCCCTGGCGATCACGTGCAGAACCCCGAGCTGCGGCATGTCCCATTCGCCGATGCGGGCGAGGGTGCCGATCGGAGCAGGGGTGGCCGGCTCGCCGACTTCCTTGCCCGCGACGATCAGGCATACGCCGAAGGGCGTGCCGTCCTTCAGGCAGGCCTTCGCCATGTCCATGTAGCGCGTCTCGAAGATGCGCAGCGGCAGCCGCCCGCCCGGAAAGAGCACGGTGTTCAGCGGAAACAGAGGCAGTTCTATTCCGGGCTCTCCTGCGCGAGGCCGCGGTGGCGCACCAGCACGCGCCACTCGGCGCCGAAGGCCGCGGCGAGGCGCTCGGCCATGTAGACCGAGCGGTGGCGCCCGCCGGTGCAGCCGATCGCCACCGTCACGTAGCTGCGGTTCTCGCGCACCACCTCCGGCAGCCAGCGCGCGAGGAGCAGCCGCACGTCCTCGAGCCAGCGCTGCGCCGCGGCGTCGCGCCCGAGGAAGTCGATCACCGGCGCGTCGCGCCCGGTGAAGGGGCGCAGCTTCGGGTCGTAGTGCGGGTTGGCGATCATGCGCGCATCGAGCACCCAGTCGGCGTCGAGCGGGATGCCGTGCTTGTAGGAGAAGGACTCGAAGAGCAGCGTCAGCGAGCCGGCGCTCAGGCCGAGCAGGTCGCGGATCCAGTTCTGCAGCACGCGCGGCTGCAGCTCGCTCGTGTCGATGCGATGGCCCAGCGCGGCGACACTTTCGAGCAGCCCGCGCTCGCGCTCGATCGCCTCGGGCAGGGTCAGCCCGGCGCGGGTGAGCGGATGGCCGCGGCGCGTCTCGGAGAAGCGCCGCAGCAGCGTGCCGGTGCCCGCCTCGAGATACAGCACGCGGCAGTCGACGCCGCGGCTGCGCAGCTCGGCGATGTGCTCGGGCAGCGCCGGCAGGGCGGCGCTGCGCGCGTCGATGCTCACCGCGGCGCGCTCGTGCCCATGCTCGGCGAGGAAGTCCACCGTCTCGAGCAGCAGCGTCGCCGGCAGGTTGTCGACGCAGTAGTAGCCGCCGTCCTCCAGGACGTGCAGCGCGATGCTCTTGCCTGAGCCCGAGAGCCCGCTGACCAAAATCAGCTGCACTTACTTCTTTTCTTCCATCTGCTGCTTCTGGCGGGCGAGGAACTCGGCGGTCGAGTCGATGCCGCGCAGCTTGAGAATTTCGTTGCGCACCGCCGCCTCGACCAGCACCGCGAGGTTGCGCCCGGCGGCCACCGGGATGATGACCTTGCGCACCGTGACGCCGAGGATCTCCTCGGCGAGCTCGGCGAGCGGCAGGCGCTCGGCGAGGTCGCGCCCGCCGGGCTGCGGCCGCTGCAGGTGCGTGACCAGCCGCAGCTTCATCTTCCGGCGCACTGCCGTCTCGCCGAAAATGGTGCGGATGTTAAGGAGCCCCAGTCCCCGCACCTCGATGAAGTCCTTCAGCATCGGCGGGCAGCGGCCCTCGAGCGTGCCGGCGGCGATGCGCGAGATCTGCACCACGTCGTCGGCGACCAGGCCGTGGCCGCGGCTGATGAGCTCCAGGCCGAGCTCGCTCTTGCCCACGCCCGACTCGCCGGTGACGAGCACGCCCAGGCCCAGGACATCCATGAACACGCCGTGCAGCTCGACCTGGTCGGCGAGCGCCTTGGCGAGGTAGTGCGCCAGCGTCTCGATGACGCGGGCGGCGGCGACCGGCGTAGCGAACACCGCGGCGCCGCTCTTCGCCGCCGCCGCGAGCACCTCGGAAAAGGGCGCCACGCCGTCGGCAAAGACCACCATCGCCGGCCCGGCGGCGATCAGCCGCGCGGCGAGCTCGCTGCGGCGCGCCGGGTCGCGGCGGCTCGCCGCCTCGGCCTCGACGGCGCCGATGACCTGGATGCTGTTGGGATGGGTGAAGTTGAGGTGGCCGATCAGCGCCGCGGCCGCCGCATCTTCGCGGCGTACCGCCGCACTGCCGCCGTCACGCCCGCCTACCCAGGCAAGCGAGAGCGCCTCGCGGTTGTCCTCATGCAGCCGCGCGACGTTGACCTGGAGCATCGGGCTGCCACGCGGTGATCAGCTGGTGCAGCGCCGCGGCGTCGGCTGCGCGCCCCATCGCCTCGCGCAGCGACTTGTCGCAGAACATCTGCGCGAGCTCGGACAGGATCTGCAGGTGCTTCTCGGTGGCCTTCTCGGGCACGAGCAGCACGAACACCAGCGTCACCGGGTTGCCGTCGGGCGCGTCGAAGGGAATCGGCTGCCCCAGGCGGAAGAACGCGCCGAGCGCGTCCTTCAGGCCCTTGATGCGCCCGTGCGGGATGGCGACGCCCTGCCCCAGGCCGGTGGAGCCCAGGCGCTCGCGCGCGAACAGGCTGTCGAAGACGACGCTCTTGGCGATGCCGTCGTGGTTCTCGAACAAGAGCCCCACCTGCTCGAACAGGCGCTTCTTGCTCGAGACCTGCACGTCGAGGTGCACGTGCGAGGCGGGCAGCAGCTTGGCGACGAGGCTCATGAGCGGCGGCGCATTATACCGGGCCTAGGGCTGCGCCTCGCCGTTGCCGGGCTTGGGAAAGCCCTTGTCCTTGCCGTTGCGCTTGTCCTTGTAGCGCAGGACCTGCCGGTCGAGCTTGTCCGCGAGCAGATCGATGGCCGCGTAAAGGTCGTCCTCCTCGCTCTTGCAGTGCAGCTCCTTGCCGCGCACGTGCAGGGTGACCTCCGCCTTCTGCTTGAGCTTCTCCACCGTCAGGATGACGTGGGCGTCGATGACATGGTCGAAGTGCCGCGTCACTCGTTCGAGCTTGGACTGCACGTAGGTGCGGATGGCGGGGGTCACTTCGAGATGATGGCCGCTCACATTGAGGTTCAAGGCTTCCCTCCACGGTTCATGTTAAAGGGCCTTTCGCTGGTTGACGGGCGGGATCTGCAGGGACTCACGATACTTTGCAATCGTGCGGCGCGCCACCACGATGCCCTGCTCGCCGAGGATCTGCGCGATGCGCGAGTCCGAGAGCGGCGCTTTCGCGTCCTCGGCGGCGACCAGCTGCTTGATGAGCGCGCGGATCGCGGTCGAGGAGGCGGCGCCGCCCGCCTCGGTGGCGACGTGGCTGCCGAAGAAGTACTTCAGCTCGTAGGTGCCGCGCGGCGTCGCCATGAACTTCTGCGTGGTGACGCGCGAGATGGTGCTCTCGTGCAGGCCGAGGGTCGAGGCGATCTCGCGCAGGACGAGCGGGCGCATCGCCACTTCTCCGTGCTCGAGGAAGTGGCGCTGGCGATCGACGATCGCCTGCGACACGCGCAGGATCGTGTCGAAGCGCTGCTGCACGTTCTTGATCAGCCAGCGTGCCTCCTGCAGCTGCGAGGACAGGCCGTTCCTCGCGCTCGCCGCGAGCTCGGCGTAAAGCCGGTTGATGCGCAGGCGCGGCATGGCGTCGGGATTCAGGCTGGCGCGCCAGACGTTGCGCACCTTCTTCACGATCACGTCGGGAATGACGTAGCGCGCCTCGACCTGCGCGAACGCGGAGCCCGGGCGCGGGTTGAGCGCCTGGATGAGCCGCTGCGCCGCGCGCAGCGCTTCCTCGTCCGCGCCGGTGGCGCTCTTCAGGCGCGTGTAGTCGCGGCTCGCGAGCAGCTCGAGGTGCTTCTCGACGATCCGCAGGGCGAGGCCGCGCACAGGGTCATCGGGGAGGTTTTTTATCTGTAAAGACAGGCACTCGGCGGGCGAGCGCGCGCCCACCCCGGCGGGCTCCAGGTTCTGCAGGTGGCACAGCGCGATGGCGAGGTCCTCGGGCTCGGCCTCGGCCTCCGCGGGCAGCATCGCCGCGATCTCCTCGAGCGGCTGCGTCATGTAGCCGTCGTCGTCGAGCGCGTCGATCAGCACCTCGACGAAGGCGCGGTCGCGCCCGCCGAGGTTGGTGAGCGAGAGCTGCGCGCGCAGGTGCTCGCGCAGCGTCGTCGTGCCGGCGTGGCTGAAGCGGTCGCGGTCGCTTTCCTCGTCCTCCGGCGCGCCGCGCCAGTTGGCGGCGAGCTCGCCGGGCCAGTCGTCCGCCTGAGTGTTTTCCGATGGCGAATTGTTCTCAGGGGCTGAAGCGGCGGGCGCGTCGCCGGCCGTGGCGCGCGGCGGCGCCTCGTGCTCGCCGGCGTCGGAATCCTCGCGCTCGAGCGCCGGGTTCTCCATCAGCAGGCGGTCGATCTCCTGGTTCAGCTCGACCGTCGAGAGCTGCAGCAGGCGGATCGACTGCTGCAGCTGCGGCGTCAGTGTGAGGTGCTGCGATAACCGGAATTGAAGCGAAGGCTTCATCAGACCCGCGGGTGGCACTACATACGGAAGTTCTCGCCCAGATATACTCGGCGTACGCTGTCATTATAGACAATCTCCTCGGGATGGCCCGAAGCGAGCACGGCGCCCTCGTTGATGATGTAGGCGCGGTCGCAGATCCCCAGCGTTTCCCGCACGTTATGGTCCGTTATGAGCACGCCGATGCCGCGCTCCTTGAGGAACCTAATGATCCGCTGGATGTCGAGCACGGCGATCGGGTCGACGCCGGCGAAGGGCTCGTCGAGCAGGATGAAAGCGGGCTTGGTGCCCAGCGCGCGCGCGATCTCCAGGCGCCGGCGCTCCCCGCCCGAGAGCGAGATCGCGGCGTGCTTGCGCAGGTGCGAGATGTTGAGGTCCTTGAGCAGCTCGACCAAGCGCGTCTCGGTCTCCGCCGGCGCGAGCCCCTGCAGCTCGAGGATCGCCTGCACGTTCTCCTCGACCGTGAGGCGGCGGAACACGGAGTTCTCCTGCGGCAGGTAGGAGATGCCCAGGCGCGCGCGGCGGTGGATCGGCAGGTGCGTGAGCTCGGTCGCGTCGAGGTGGATGCTGCCGGCGTCCGCCGGCACGAGGCCGACGATCATGTAGAAGCAGGTGGTCTTGCCGGCGCCGTTCGGGCCGAGCAGCCCCACCACCTCGCCGCTCGAGACGTCGAGCGACACGTCCTGCACCACGGTGCGCGCCTTGTAGCGCTTGCGCAGGCGCTGCGAGCGCAGCTGGCTCATCGGGCGCGGCTCATTTTTCCGGGGTGGTCTTGGGCTGCAGGATGGCGCGCACGCGCCCTTCGGACTCGCTCTTGCCCTTGCCGGCGCTCACCTGGAAGAAGTCCGAGCGCTGGTCGACGTAGATGTAGTCGCCCGCGACCTCGTCGCCGCCGCGGTTGACGCGCGCGTTCTCGAACAGCTCGATCGTGCCCTTCGCGTCGTCGATGACGATGCGCCGCGCCTCGCCGTCCATCCACTCGCCCTGCGTGGCCGGCGGCTTGGGGTCCTGGCGCTGGCGGAAGCGCACCGGCTCGCCGGTGGCGGTGGAGACCTGGTTGCCCTCGCTGTCCTGGCGCACCACCAGCCGGTCGGCGAGGACGCGGATGGTGCCGCGCGTCACCACCACGTTGCCCTCGAAGATGTTCATCCGCCGCGCGTCGTCGGCGCTCATGCGGTTCGCCTCGACCTGCGTCGGCTTGGCGCGGTCGGCTTTCTCGGCAAGCGCTGCCGAACAGAAAAGCGCCAGGACCAGCGCGGCACGCTTCATCGCGCGTCCTGCGGCTCGAAGCGCGCCGCCACGTCGTGGGCGAGCTTGAGCTCGCGCGACTCGTTGTTGTATTCCATGCCGCGCCCCGAGAGCGAGCGGCTGCCCTCGACGATCTTCACCGGGCGGTCGGTGCGCACCAGCGAGCGGTCGCGCAGGATGTGCAGGAACTCCGTGGTCATGCGCGCCTCGGGCCGCCCGGCGTCCGCCTCGCGCACCAGCACCACGTTCTCGTAGAGGAAGATCTCGTCGCCGTCGCGCGAGAGCGCGCCGCGCTCGGCGCGCACCGTGTAGCGCGCCTCCTCGGGCTTGGCGTGCAGCACGCGCGGCGAGAAGAGCTCCGTCGAGTCGTCGTCGGGGAAGTGCAGCATCTTCTCGGCCGAGAGCACGCTCTCCGCGGCGCCGTCGCGGGTGTAGGTGGTGGTGGTGAAGTTGCTCACCACATAGTCCGGGTCGTGCCGGCGCAGCTGCGGCGCGGCGGGGTCCTCGTGCACCGTGCGCTCGAGCCAGAAGGTGAGCAGCGCGAGCGAGGTCATCAGCGCGAGCGGGAAGAGCCGCGTGGTCGAGAGCCTCACCGCAGGTACTCCTGCAGCGCCTTCTCGTACGTGCCTTGCGCGCGCATCAGGAGCTCGCACACCTCGCGCGCCGCGCCGCGCCCGGCCGGCGCGGCGGCGACGTAGTGCACGCGGCTGCGCACCGCCTCGGGGGCCTCGCCGGGCGCCGCCGCGAAGCCGCAGCGCGTTAGCACCGGCAGGTCGACCAGCTCGTCGCCCATAAAGCCTGCCTGTTGAAGATTCAGATTCATTTTCTTCAGAAGTTCTTCGAATGCAGCGCGCTTATCCTCGATGCCCTGCAATGCGTGCGCGATCCCGAGCTCGGCGGCGCGGGCGCTCACCGCGGCGGAGCTGCGCCCGGAGAGCAGCGCGCAGGCGACGCCGCTCGCCGCGAGCATCTTGATGCCGTGGCCGTCGATGGCGTGGAAGCCCTTGAGCGCCTCGCCCCCGCGGCCGTACCAGAGCGTCCCGTCGGTGAGCACGCCGTCGACGTCGAAGACCATGAGGCGCAGGCGCCGCGCGCGTCCGGCGACCTCTTCGGAAAGGTCCCTCACGGCAGCGAAGGCTCGCTCAAATCACCTTGGCGCGGAACAGATCGTGCATGTTGAGCGCGCCGACCAGCTCGCCGCGCTCGTCCACCACCAGCAGCTGGTTCACCTTGTGGCGCTCCATGAGCTGCACCGCCTCGGCGGCGAGCGCGCCCGGCGCGATGCTGCGCGCCCCGCGCGTCATCAGCTCGCGCATCGTCGCCGAGTCGGCCTGCACGCCGCGCTCGAGCGAGCGGCGCAGGTCGCCGTCGGTGAACACCCCGGCGACGCGCCGCGCGGCGTCGAGCACCGCGGTCATGCCGATCTGGCCGCGCGTCATCTCGCGCACCGCTTCCTTCAGGCCCGCGCTCTCGGGCACCGCCGGCAGGTCCGCGCCGGTGCGCATGACGTCGGCGACGTGCAGCAGCGCCTGCCGCGGCAGCCGCCCGCGCGGATGGCTGCGCGCGAAGTCGGCGGCGGAGAAGCCGCGCGCGTCGAGCAGCGCCACGGCGAGCGCGTCGCCGAGCGCGAGCGCGGCGGTGGTGCTCGCGGTCGGCGCGAGGTTGTGCGGGCAGGCCTCCTTCGCCACGCGCGCGTCGAGGTGCACGTCGGCGTCGCGCGCCAGCGCCGACTCCGGGCTGCCGGTGATCGAGATCAGCTTCGCGCCGCGGCGCTTCACCAGCGGCACGATCTGCAGCAGCTCGTCGCTCGCGCCGGAATAGGAGATGGCGATGAAGACGTCGCCCGGCTCGACCATGCCGAGGTCGCCGTGGCTCGCCTCCGCCGGGTGCACGAAGTACGCCGGCGTGCCGGTGCTCGCCATGGTGGAAGCGATCTTGCGCGCGATGTGCCCGGACTTGCCGATGCCGCTCACCACCACGCGGCCGCTTCTGTTGTGGATCAGCTCGACCGCGGCGAGGAAGCGCTCGTCGATGCGCGCGGCGAGCGCGTGCACCGCTTCAGCCTCGATCTCGAGCACCTGGCGCGCGAGCTCGAGGGTGCTTTTCGAGCTGCTCTGACGGGCCTTCGGTACTGCCTTTATCATCCTTGCGAGTATAGCCCATGGACCACTCCGTCATTTCGCTGCAGGCCGTGCTGATCCTGCTCGCCGCCGCGGTGCTCGCGGTGATGGCGTGCCGGGCGCTGCGCCTGCCGGCGATGCTGGGCTACCTGGTGGCCGGGCTGGGCCTCGGGCCGCACGCGCTCGGCCTCGCCTCCGACGGCGAGGAGACGCGCGTGCTCGCCGAGTTCGGCGTGGTGTTCCTGATGTTCTCGATCGGCCTGGAGTTCAGCCTGCCCAAGCTGCGCTCGATGCGCCGCCTGGTATTCGGCCTGGGCGGCGCGCAGGTGGCGGCGACCATGGCGATCGCCGGCGGCGTCGCCTGGATGGCCGGCGCGTCGTGGCAGGCGGGCATCGCGCTCGGCGGCGTCGCGGCGATGTCCTCCACCGCCATCGTGTCGCGCCTGCTCTCGGAGCGCGGCGAGCTCGACAGCGCGCACGGCCGCCAGGTGATGGGGGTGCTGCTCTTCCAGGACCTCGCCGTGGTGCCGCTGCTGGTCCTAATCCCCGCGCTCGGCCAGCCGGCCGGGGCGATGGGCTTCGCGATTGCGGCCGCGCTGGGCAAGGCGGCAATCGCGCTCGCGGTGATCGTGGTCGGCGGGCCGCGCCTCATCCGCGCCTGGCTCGGCGCGGTGGCGCGCCGCCGCTCGAACGAGCTGTTCGTGCTGAACGTGCTGCTCATCACGCTGGGCCTCGCCTTCCTCACCGGGCTCGCCGGCCTCTCGCTCGTGCTCGGCGCCTTCCTTGCCGGCATGCTGATCTCGGAGACCGAGTACCGTTTCCAGGTCGAGGAGGACATCAAGCCCTTCCGCGACGTGCTGCTGGGGCTGTTCTTCATCACCGTCGGCATGATGCTCGACCTCAAGCTCGTGGCGGCGAACTTCGCGATGGTGACGGCGGTGTTCGTGGTGCTCACCGCCGGGAAGCTCGCGCTCATCACCATGCTCTCGCGCGCCTTCGGCACCCCGACCGGCACGGCGTTGCGCGTCGGGCTCGCGCTCGCGCAGGGCGGCGAGTTCGGCTTCGTGCTGCTGCCCCTCGCCGGCTATGCCGGCGTGGTCGACGCCGCGATGCTGCAGCCCTTCCTCGCGGCGATGATCCTGTCGATGCTCGCCACGCCCTTCGTCGTCGCGGCGAGCGACCGCATCGTGCTGCGCCTGTCGCGCTCGGAGTGGACGCAGCGCTCGCTCGACCTGCACCGCGTCGCCGCGCAGGCGATCGAGACCGACCGGCACGTGATCATCCTCGGCTACGGCCGCAACGGCCAGCGCCTGGCGCGGCTGCTCGACGCCGAGGGCCTGCGCTATGTCGCGCTCGACCTCGACCCCGAGCGCGTGCGCGAGGCGGCGCTGGCGGGCGACACAGTGGTGTTCGCCGACAGCGCGCGCCGCGAGGCGCTGGTCGCCGCCGGCATCGGCCGCGCCGCGGCGGTGGTGGTGACGTTCGCCGATGTCGCCGCGAGCGTGCGCGTGCTCGCGCACATCCAGGGGCTCAACCGCACCGTGCCGGTGATCGTGCGCGCGCGCGACGAATCCGACATCGCGCGGCTGACCGCCGCCGGCGCCACCGAGGTGGTGCCGGAGGCGTTCGAGTCGGGGCTGATGCTTGCTTCGCACGCCCTCGTGGTCGCCGGCGTGCCGCTGTCGCGCGTCATGCGCCGCGTCAGCCAGGTGCGTGACCAGCAGTACGGATTGCTGCGCGGCCTGTTCCACGGGCGCGAAAGCGAGTCCGAGGGCGATGCCGGCGCGCGCCTGCACGCGGTGACGCTCGAGCCCGGCGCCGACGGCATCGGCAAGACGCTGGAGGCGCTCGAGCTCGAGGCCCTCGGCGTGCAGCTGCGCGCGGTGCGCCGGCGCGGGATCAAGGAACGGCTCGCCGCGGCGCAGGCGGGGCCGCTGCAGGAAGGCGACGTGGTGGTGATGCTGGGCAGCGCCGAGGCGCTGTCGGCGGCCGAATTCCGGCTGGTGCGGGGTTGAGGCAAAAAAAAGCCGGCCCGAAGGCCGGCCCGTTCGACTCCGCCGCTCCTTACAGCGAGCGGCAGAGCGTGTAGACGTTGCTTCCCGTCTCCGCGTAGTTCGCCGCGGGCGCCGCATCCTGGATCGCAGGGTTCGGGCCGGCGGCGTGCAGCTGGCCGCGCACCGTTCCGGTAGCCGCCGTGCCGTCGTCCATCTGCGTGTCCACCGCGATGGCGATCTTGTCGGGCATGTTGGCAGAGCACACGATCAGGGCGCTGAAGCCGCCGAGCGCCGTGGCGGCGGCGGCGTTGCCGGTCTGCACGCCGAGGAGGCCGGTCACCGCATTGAACGGCTGCTGCGTGCCGGTGCCGGCGACGAAGCCGGCGCGGCGCAGGTGATCCCACCACAGGCGCGATTCATCGGTCGCTGTGGCGCTGTTGTACGCCCCCGCGACGGTGCCGTTGCCGTTGCCGGAAGTCGCCGCCGGGGCTACCGCCCAGCGCGCGGCCGCGCCGGGGTCGTCGCCCGGGATGGAGCGGTAGCGATCCTGGTAGCCGTGGTAGGCCGCCGAGATGCCGGAGAAGTCCGCGATCAGGTTCTTGATCTTCGCCTGGGTGATCATCTCCTGCCCCTTCAGGATGCCGCCGAGCAGCAGCCCGATGATCACCAGCACGATCGCGATTTCCACCAGCGTGAAGCCCTGTGTCTTCTTCATATAAGTGTCTCCCCTGGACCCGTCCAGGACATTCGAACGTACTGCAAATGATATGCCAGAACTCGACTGATGTAAAAACAATGGCTTAGGGATCACCCTTGAGACTCCACCTGTCGAATCCTCGACAGGGCTGTCGGTCATCTGACAACTAATTCACGTTCTTACGGCCCAGCCGGGCCTCCAGCGCTTCCAGCCGCTGCTTGAGAAAGCGCAGCTCCCCCGGATCATCGATCTCGCCGCGCTCGAGCAGGCCGCCCAGCATGATCTTCGCCGCCTCGAGCTCGTTCATGTCCTCGAGGATGAAGATCTCCATCTGGCGGGCCCATAGGGGCACGTCGGGCGAGCGGGTGTGGCGATCGATCGCCTGGGCGTAGCGGCGCGCGAGCGGCAGGTCGCGCAGGCGGTGCTTGGCGAGGAGCGCGGCATGGGCGAGCCAGGGCCAGCGGCGGTCGGGATCGGCGAGGAAGCGCTCGTAGACGAACTCGAGGGCGATGCGGCTGCGCGCGGCATCGGGCACCTCGGCGTAGACGCGCGCGGCGGCGAAGAGCGGATATTCGCTGCGCGGGTCGAGCTCGAGGGTGGCCCCGAGCCACGCCATCAGGCGCGGATAGTCGAGGCCGCGCACGTCGAAAGCCTGCAGGTAGAGCATCACCAGGCGCGCCGCGAGCGGCCGCTCGCCGAAGGCGGCGAGCTCGAGCGCCGCCGCGCTCGGCGCTGGCGGCAGCGACGCCGCGGCGGGCTGCCCGGGCTGGCGGGCGGCCTGCCATCCCACCTGCAAGGCCGCCGCGGCGAGGAGCAGAGCCCATAGCCATCCGGGCACCGCGCTCAGGCGCCGCTCGTCGCGCATCAGAAGTTCCGGCGATGGAAGTCGAACAACCCCGCCGCCACGAGCAGCACGCCGTACAGTGCGAGGCCGCCCAGGGCGAGGGCATAGGCGCTCGCCGAAGGCGGAGCGTAGAGGAGCCACTCGGTGCGGGTCACGACGTCGAGCCGCGGCAGGAGCAGCGCGACCCCGTCGACGGCGAGGCCGGCGAGCCGGGTGATGAGCGAGTCCGGGGCGAGTGGCCCGGCGGCGATGGCCTGGATCGCGGCGATGGAGCGCGCGAGCAGGTACAGGCCGGCGGTCGCCGCGATCGCCGGCACGAGCTGGGCGAGCGTCATGGCGAAGAAAAGCGCCGCGGCGGCGACCAGCGCCGCCTCGCAGGCGAGCGACACGCCCCAGAGCGCCACGGCGCCGGGCGCCGCCCAGGGCAGCAGCGCTGCCGAGAAGAGCGCCGCCAGCGCCACCGCGCTGGCGCTGAACCCGGCCAGACGCCCGAGGTAGTGCGTCGAGCGCCCGAGGGGCAGCGAGAGCATCAGCTCCAGCCCCTTGTCGTTGAACTCGCGCAGCGTGCTCGCCGCCACCTGCACCGCCACCAGGAAGACCGCCGCGGCGCGCAGCACGGCGGCGAGGACCGAGAGCTGCAGCGAGCGGCTCTCGCTGATCGCCGCCTCGGAAAGGAATGCCGCCAGCGACACCGCGGCGAGCAGGCTGGCCAGGGCGAGCCACGGCAAGCCGCCGCGGCGCGCTTCGACGAGGCACAAACGGGCGAGAATGGCCGCTGGCATGGGTTCGTTTGTAGACTAGTCGCGGGGAGGGATCTTATGCAACAGGCGCTGCCGGGCGAGGAGCTCTTCGCCAGGCTGGCCAATGCCGCGTGGGGATTCAGCCAGCGCTACTGGCGCCTGGTGGTCGTCGCCATGCTGGCGCTGCTCCACGTCGCGGTGTTCCGCGGCGTTGCCGACCCGTGGGCGCGCGCGCTGCTGCTCGCGCACCTCGGGCTGCTCCTGCTGTGGCAGCCGTTCCTGCGCGCCGAGCAGCGCGTGTCGCCCACCCAGGGCTTCATCCTCTCGCTCGTCGCGGTGGTGGTAATGCTCTACCTCGACTGGTGGCTGCTCGCCTTCTGGGTGGTGGTGCTCGCCGGCCTCGTCGGCGGCAAGGTCTACCAGCATCACGCGCGCTGGCAGCGGCGCTGCTACCTCGTGGTGCTCGTCTACCTCCTCGCCCTGCTCGCCATCGCCATCCTTCCCGAGATCGCGCCGCGCCGCGAGGTGACGCCGGAAGTGCGCACCTATGCCGAATACGGCCTGCCGCTCGCGTTCGTGCTGATCGCGCTGTTCCCGGCGGAGCCCGAGCCCGCCGACACCTCGCAGGTGATCGACTTCTTCTACAGCGTCTTCCTGATGCTGCTGCTCGTCGTGGTGATCCTGGGCAGCTTCACCTTCATGACGCTCACGCGCAGCACCTACCTCGCCGCGCTTACCTACACCGTGTTCGTCACCGCCGGCGCGGTGCTGCTGGTGGGCCTTGCCTGGAACCCGCGCAGCGGCGGCGGCCTGGGGGTGTTCTTCGCCCGCTACCTCTTCTCCATCGGCTTGCCGGTGGAGAAGTGGCTGCACGTGCTCGCCGAGGTGTCGCACGTCGAGGCGCGCCCGGAGCGCTTCCTCGCCGAGGCGCTGGCGGCGCTCGAGCGCCTGCCCTCGGTGGCGGGCGTCGGCTGGCGCGCGGGCGAGGGGCGCGGCGAGCGCGGCGAGAAATCGCCGCACGGCGTGGAGTTCTCGAACAGCGACCTCGCCCTCACCATCTACTCGCGCTACCGCCTGAGTCCGGCGCTGCACTGGCACCTGCATCTCCTCGGGCAGCTGCTCGGCGAGTTCTACCTCGCCAAGCTGCGCGAGGAGAAGCTGCGCCAGGCGAGCTACATGCAGGCGGTGCACGAGACCGGGGCGCGCATGACGCACGACATCAAGAACCTGCTGCAGTCGCTGAACGTACTGTGCGCGGTCGCCGAGCGCGACGAGTACAAGGACTCGGCGCAGCTGCAGGGGCTGGTGCAGCGCCAGCTGCCGCTCGTGGCGCAGCGGCTCTCCGAGACGCTCGAGCGGCTGCAGCGGCCGCAGGCGGCGGAGACGTACGTGTCGGCGGCGACCTGGTGGCAAGGGCTGCAGCGGCAATACCACGGCGAGAGCGTCGAGTTCCAGGCGCCGCCGCCGCCGGCGCAGGCGCGCCTGCCGCGCTCGCTCTTCGACAGCGTCGCCGACAACCTGCTGCGCAACGCGATCGCCAAGCGCGCCGTCGATCCGGCGGTGCGCGTGCGCGTTTCGCTCGAGTGCGCCGAGCAGCTCGCGCTGCGCGTCTGCGACACCGGCCACCCGGTGCCCGAGGAGTTCGCCTCCACCCTGATGCGCGCGCCGGTCAGCTCGCGCGGCGGGCTGGGCATCGGCCTCTACCAGGCGGCGCGGCAGGCAGACGCCGCGGGCTACCGTCTGGCCCTCGAATCGAACCGCGACGGCAACGTCTGCTTGGCGCTGAGCGGCCCGAACCCGTGAAAGTCTGCTAGAAGCGGATGGGCAAAGCGGCGTTCACGCGGAAATTCGGCACCTCGCCCGTGACTCTGAGGTCGGCAGAGAGATTGAGCATGGCGCGGCGTGTGAGAATAGTGCCGAAGCCCACCTGAAGCGTGCCGAGCACCGTATCGGACTCAGCCACTCGCTGCCCGTCCAGCCGCGCAGCGCGGACGAAGGCGAGGTTGAGTCCGAGGTTCACGGAAGTGTCTGGCCTCGCGGCAAGTATGCCACCTAGCCGCACGCCGAGTGCGTCGCCGGGGTCGACGTTGATGCCGCCGATATCCCGCGAAAGCGGTGAAGAATAGGAAAGCCCGCCGTAGTACACCAGGGGGTCGTGCCGCTTGAGGGCGGTAAGGCCGACCTGGACGACGTCGAAGCCTCCGCCTGTCGGCACGCCACCATCCAGCGCGTCCTTGCCGGTTCGGGCATGCCAGCTTAACGAACCGACCAGGCTCGGCAGCGAGCTGCCTTCCTGCTTGAACTGCCTGGACAGCGACAGATCGACATCGCCAAGTGCTGTCTCGGACCCTGCTGACGTCGAGACATGCACGTATGGAATGCGCAGCCCGATCTGCGAATCCCAAGGCAGTCCGGCGCGAAGCGACAGCGCCACATCGGTTTCATGGCGCAGCGTGCTGCGCGATTTGTTCCAGTGCGCGTAGCTTGCCTGCGGCTCGAGCTCGTAGGCGCCGGGCGGCAGCAGCATTCCGCCCTGCTGCACCAGCGCGCGCTCGAGGGCGCGATTCATCTCGTCGTCGTCCGCGTCCCTCGGCCGCGAGGCATCCCCTTCCAGCTTCTCGATCCTGCGCTGCAATCGCTGGATCTCCGCGTCGCGCTCCTTGATGGTGCGCTGGAGCTCGTCGACGCTCTGCGGCCACCCGGCCAGCGGAGACAGCGATAGCACTGCGAGGAGCGCCAGCGAGCGCGTCATTGCTTCTGGCGCGTCACGACGAAGCCGATTCCGTTCTGCCAGATCTTCGCGAACCGCTCGACCGAAATCCTTCGATTGCCGAAGGCCGGATCGGCGATGTCGAGCGTCCCATCCTTGAGCCCGCGCACCACGATGAAATGCGGATTGCCGTGCTCCGCTATGGGAACGATGGGACTTTGCATCTTGAGCAGCTCATCCAGGCTCAGCTCGCGATATCCGTCGGCGCTGTAGCCGCGGTTTTCGGCGAAGCGCTTCAGATCCAGGAGTGAAAACCCGCCGCGCACTCGGACGCGCAGCGGGTCGGTCCGCCGCAGCATGCCTTCGGCGACGGTTCTTTCGGAGACCGGGTCTTTCAAGGCGTAGGTCAGCACGGTGGCCAGCGCCGCCGCGCCACAGCTCGAGTCCCAT
>Ga0247825_10000466_pt1 | contig 25839 bp, 21 predicted proteins | sample 13C_Vanillin_Day_FD_194413 | JGI IMG/M metagenome (GOLD analysis project Ga0247825, IMG submission 194413) | Soil microbial communities from agricultural site in Penn Yan, New York, United States - 13C_Vanillin_Day48 | ecosystem: Environmental > Terrestrial > Soil > Agricultural land | place... | reverse complement strand
GTTGATCTACGACGAAGTTGACCGTCGCGCCAAGCTTTTCGAGAAGCTCCTGGCCGCCGGTAGGACGAACTTCTTTGATCTCTACAAAGCGTTTTCTCAAGCTCAGCGGCAAGGCATCCTCTAACGCTCCGCGAGTCAGGGATGAGGCCTTCGGCGCCCAGTCCCTCTTCTCGCGCGAGCCGCTGGATTTCGACCTCGTCACGCAGCTGACGCACATGTCAGCGGTGGCCACGTCGGGCGTCGCGCGCGACCGCCTCTTCGAGGGCACGGCCTCGCTGGAGTACAGCACCTCGAAGTACTTCCGGCGCGTCCACCGTGTCGCCCAGCGCCTCCAGTACGACTACTCGAAGGCCTGCGAGGTGGTCGCAGACCAGGTCAAGGTGGAGAGCGTCCAGAACCTCCTCCTCCACTTCGCCACGGCCCTCAGCGCCGGCGAGGCAGAGTCCGACTTCCTCGAGCGCGAGACCGAGGTGCAGCTGGAGTTGTACGGCAAGAAGTACGAGCGCGATATCGAAGGCCTGCGCAAGTGGACCGACGCATACATCGCCCTCATGGTCTCGACGACGTTGATCGTCGTCATCTCCCTCGTCTCGATGATGATTTACCCGGTCGGCACCGTCGCCCTCATCGGCCTCGCCTTCATCGTCATGATGGTCACCGCGGCGGGCAGCTGGATCATCTACACGGTTGCGCCGCACGAGGTAAAGACGCACAAGCTCAAACGTAAATCGGCCGAGCAGTCGCAGATGGACAAGCTCGGCCTCGTCCTCGTCACCGTTTCTGGGCCAGTGCTCGTTTTGAGCTGGATGTTCCTCGGCCTTGGCGTCGGCATGATCCTCTGCGCGATCATCCTCACGCCGCTTGGCTACCTCGCCCACAAGGACGACAGGAAGATCGACCAGCGCGACATGGCACTGGCGCCGTTCTTTCGCGGCCTCGGCAGCGTCATGGGGGCTGTCGGCACCACAACAGCCGAAGGCCTGGCACGACTGAACCGCCGTTCCCTGGGCGGAATGGAACCCCACGTGCACAAGCTCTATGTGCGCCTGAAGAACGACATCGCGCCACCTCTTGTATGGGCGCGCCTCGCGGGTGAGACAGGGTCGGAGCTCGTGACCCGCACCGCGCGCATCTTCGAGGAAGGCATCCGCCTCGGTGGCGATCCCGCCGTGGTCGGTACCCTGGCGTCAGAGTTCGCCACGAAAGTGACATTGCTCCGGGCAACGCGAAATCTGATCGGCAACACATTCGTCTTCGTCGTGATGCCGATGCACGCCGCATTGCTCGGGATCATGCTCTTCGTCACGGAAGTCGTCCGCGTCTTCGGCACCGAGATTAAGAAGGTGCAGGACGCCAACCTCGACAGCGAGCTCGTTCGCGAGGCCGGTGTCAGCCAGGCGATCACGTTCGCCTCGCCGGACATGAGCTTCATCGGCCTCTTCGTCTCGGTGATGATCCTGATGCTCACGGCAGCGAATGCCTTCGCCCCGTACGCCGCCGCCGGCGGCCACCGCTTCAAGCTCTTCATCTACCTGGGCGGGACGATGATGATCTCAGGCATCGCCATGCTGGTCATCCCGGAGATCGTGCAGAACCTCTTCAAGTCCGTCTCCGAGTCTCCCCTGACCTCCGGCCAGTAGCAGGCGCCTGTTGCCCGAACGGCTCTGACCACGCTCTGAGAGTGAAGCGATGAACGGCCTCGGGCACACAGTGCCAGTCGCACTCCTTTTTCATCGCGAGGGAGCGAAGCAATCTTTCGCAGATCTCCAACTCCCACCACCGCACAAACACACTCGGGGTTGTCGCCGGCTACGCCCCTGGCTCCTAAATGGCAAACCTGAAGGTTTGCGGCTACATGTCGGGGCCACCCTAACCATTGTCATTGCGAGGAGCGGAAGCGACGAAGCAATCCTTCGTACGCCCTCGTCACTCGTCCTGGAGCCCGTTCCACCTACCGTTATTCCGAGGCCGCGAGGAATCTAGCCTTGCCACGCGAAGTGTTGCAGCTCCCAGTCCCCGCGTGAGCCCGAGGGATCGACTCCGGGTTCAGGCTCAGTGCCAGAAGGCGATATCCCTCACTCCGTTCGGGATGACGGGGAGTAGGGGTTGGCTGAACCCTGAACGGCATGCTTTTCAGCGGCAGACTCCTTGTGAAGTGATCCTGTGACCCGCTAATCTCCCGTAACACTCCGCCGCCCCCGCCGTTCTCGTTGTTAAGGACGGACCGCGTGCGACGGACTTGCTCTGCCTTTTTGCTGACGTTGGTGACGCTGCCGCTCGTGACAGCCTGCGGCGGCGATAGCGCGCCAAGCCTGAGCGTGCGCTGGCAGCACGATGGCGCGGTGTCGCGGGCAGTCCTGCCGTCCGAGGCGCTTCAGACGGCTGTCTATGTCGAGAACGAAGGCGACCTCGCCATTGAAGGTCTCGTCCTGCGCTTCGACCACGTCGACACGGGCTTGGTGCCCTTCGGCCTCAGCGTGGGCACCGCAACGCGCGTGTCCAGCCGCTTCGATGGCGCTGCCCAGGTCTGGGACCTCGGCACGCTGCAGCCTGGCCAGACCATGGTGTTCCCGATCTCCCTCTGGTTCGACTCGAGCACCGTGACGCTGGAGCCGCGACAGGTAAGCCTCGTCATAAGCGCAGAAAGCCCCGGCCTCGAGGGGCAAGTCATGAGCAATGCCCTCGAGGTCGAGGTGGATACGAGGGCAGTAGTAACAGGTAACAGGTAACAAGACGAGGCCGAAGAACCCTCCGGCTCTTGTTACTGGTTACCTGCTACTTGTTACTCTGCCGGCTAGTGGAGCTGCATGATTGTGTCGATCTCGCCCGGCATTGACCGCGTCAGGTCGATGACTGCGCCGACCGGTGTTTGTAGCTCCAGCGTCCAGCGCGTGTTCTCGACAATCGTCGGCGCCGGCGTGATGTCGGCCACAGCGACGAGGACGGTAAACAGCTCGCCGGGCTCCAGCAGGAAGTCTGTGTCGCCCACGATTACCGTCACGGTGTAGGGCACGTCATTGTCGGCGACCGCGTCGTCACGGTAGGCGATGACGGTGCGCAAAGACGTGGCCGCCGGGTCCAGCGGGATGGGGTCGCCGCCGGCCGTGGTGCCGACCGTGAACTCGATGGAATCGACGGTGGGAGGCGTGGCGCGAATGAGGACGCCGCCGCGCACTTCCATGGTGCCGCGCGCCTTCTGCAGGCCGGCGAACACCGTCTCCTTACCGCGCTCGGCGCTGAAAATGCCCGTGGTCAGCACAACGAACGCGAACACCGTCGCTACGACGACGAACGCGATCAGGATGATCGCCGTCTCGAGACCGGTGATGCCGCGCTCGTCCCGCCACAGGGATCGGAGCTTGTTCTGAATTCCTGTCATGATGCCTCGCAAACTCGAATGCGGGGACTCCCTTAGATGGCTTCCCTCACGTAGTTCTCGGCATTCCACGGCGGGTCATTAGGGTGCGGTCGGGGCAACAAGCGGCCAGCACGAGGCTCCAAGGTCCTTATCCCTGGAACCTGGTGCTGGCTGCCTGTTGCTCTTGGTCCTACGCCACGCGAATGGCGCGCACGACGAGGCGCTTGTCGTAGTCGCCGAGGCGGCGGTTGAACGTGCCGCCGCACGTGATCAGGGTTAGCGTCTCGGTTGGGGTGCTGCCGACGATCTCGCTCACCGGCGCCGTCGCGGCATCGTAGTAGGCCAGCGACGCGACCTGGTAGGTGTACGAAGAGCCGTCCTGCAGCGCGACCTGCAGGCGGTCGCCCACGGTGAGTTTGCGCAGGTCCCAGAACACGGCAGGGCCGTAGTTGTGGTAGTCGACGTGGCCGGCGAGGACGACGTTGCCCGTGTAGCCCGGTTGCGCCGAGAAGTCGTACCACACCACGGACACCGGGTCCGGCGGGTCTTCCATCATCCCGGCACGGTCGAGGCCGCGCGTGATGATCGGAGCGTCGACGCCGATGCTGGGCGCTTTGATCCGCACAACCGGCGCTGTGCTTGGGGATGGTGTGGGGGCTGCCGGCTCCACAGTCGGCGCGACGGGGGTCGCGGGCCACGAGAAGTCATTGTAGGAATCGAGCGTCGCGAAGGTGCGGTTAGGCGGGCGTGTGTTCTGACGCTCGGCGAACTGGAGGTAGACCGAGAGCCCGAGCGTCAGAGCAAAGGAAATTGCAACGATTGTTAAAACTGCCCGGCGTGCCATCCTGCTTCCCAACAGTCACAGATTCGATTCCTGGTAAAGGATCGGCATTTCAACGTGAAGTCTTGAGGGCTGAAAGGCGTCTGCGCCGGGCAGTTTCCGGAGCAGGTCGTCCTCTTTGAAATGCACGGCACTAAGGATCGCAGGAGCCCTACCGATACTTCCCTTGAACCCTGGTGACGGGCCAGGAATAGATTCAAGGGAGAGAAATTGTGGAACTAGCCAGGAAGTTGCCATTCCTTGCTGTTTTCATGGCGCTCCTGACCCTGTCGGTCGGAAGCCTCGTGATTTCGCAGGGCATGGTGGGGGCCCAGACGGACCCCGGTGTCGGCACGGATGCTCCGGTCGACGATGACGACGAGGATGAGGGCGACTCATCGAATTCGGGTGGTGCTCTGCCGTCCGGTCCCGCCGTGGACACGAACCCACTGAATTCGGGCAACGCCGGTGACGGTGGCACGGCACTTCCGCCGGCCGCCCCGATTGACGGTCCGGTTGCGGGTCCGGCTAGCGGTGTCGGTACGACGGCTGCAGGTCTGCCTCAGACGGGTAGCGGTGGCTACCTCGACGCCGGTAGCGCTAACTCGTCGTTCTACATGCTGGTCTCGGTCGTGGCGATGATGGGCCTCGCTGGCTCGCTGGTCTACGCCCGCGCTCGCAGCAAGTAACCGCCACCCAGGCACCTTCGACAGGATGTCGGAACAGAGTCCTCAGGGATGAAACAGAGTGGAGCAGACCCGGCGCGCCGGGTCTGCTCCCTCTTTCTTTGCACTCGCCGCGAAGGAATCGCGGTTAAAGGTTGACGATGCAGTCTCCAACCTCGACACGCAGCTTATGGCCCATGGCCCTGCCATCGGCGCTATACCAGAACCGGACCCTCGGGGCGGCCCTGGCGATCGGGTTGCTGCTCATCCTCTGCATCCCCGCCTTCGAGGCGCCGCGACCGCCGGTCAACTCCGATCAGTCCCTCTACCTTGCTGAAGCTCTGAACATCGCTGAGGGCAACGGCCCCACCTACCCCACCGGTGAGCCGATCACGCATCGTTCGCCCCTCTACCCCGCCATGCTCGCCGGTGTCTTCAAGGCCGCCGGCACCTCGCTCGACAACGCCTACGTCATGCCCCGGCTGACCGTCTTCATCAACGTCCTCCTGGTCGCGGCGCTGACGCGCACCCTGTTCGGCAATGGGGCTGCACTGGCCGCAGGCGTCACGGCAGCGGTCGCCCCCTTCGTCCGCGGTATCGGCTCGACGCTCTACCTCGACTCCACGCTGTCGATGTTCTTTCTCGGGTCGATGTTCCTGCTCGCGCTGGCGCAGCCGCCGAGGCTGGAAAGCCTCGGCTACGAGAACGATGGGGAGTCGAGTGCGATAAGCCCTGACTACGGATTGGCATGGAAGCGGACGTGGCAGTTGCATCTGGCCGCCGGCGCGATGCTCGGGGCCGCCCTCCTTGTAAAGGAGACGGCGATCCTGTTCGTGCCGCTGCCATTGGCCCTGAGCCTGGTGTGCGGCTTCGACGCCGGCTGGAAGCCCGCCTATACCGGCTGGCTGGCTGGCTTCGCTGCCGTCTCCGCCTGGTGGTGGGTCTGGGTCTACGCGCACACCGGCGATTTGTTTCTTGCCGGTCCTGCGGATGGCGGCCTCGGACTACTCCTTCTCGGCGCCTGCGTCAGCGGTGCAGCGGTCTACGTTGCAACGCTGAAGCTGGCGCCCGAGAGCCTGAAGCCCAATCGCTACACCTGGGCGCTATTCGCCGCCTTCATGCTCGTCTGGAACGCGGCCTTCTTCTACGCGCTCGACCGCGTCGCCTACGAGTACGACAGCGACTACCTTGGCAACACGCTCACATACGTCCAGAACGTCGTCTCCGGCAACGTCGCGCCCTTCCCCCTGATTGTCCTCGCCTGGTTGTGGCTCATGACAGGTGCCTCGAAGCGCAGCCGGGCCGAGACGCTGGTCCTCACGCCGGTGTTGCTCTCGCTCTCCTGGACGCTGCTTGTCGCCGACCGCCTCGTCGCCCTACGAGATCTGCTGCCCCTGATCTACCTCTCGTACGTCGCTTTGGGTGCGGGTATCACCGCATTTTTGCGCTGGACGCTAAGCTCTTCCGCCGCGCGACCGTCAATCACTTCGGGACACATCGCGACGCTTGCGGCGGCGGTCGCCCTTGGTCTGTGGGCGGTGTGGAACGGTAGCGCGGTGAGACACGAGACATCCGTAGCCGTCCAGGACGATTGGGAGAACTCTCTCGTCCACATGACGGCGGATTGGATTGAAGCGAACATTCCGCCCGGCGCGACGATCATGTCGTCCCGGTTGTACTACTCGCAGGTCTACTTCGAGACCGGCGGTGAGTACCCGATTCACCAGCTTCCCACCGTCGAAGTCGCCCTCAACACCGATGCATACGGGGTCCCACTCGAGCGCCACACCAGCCTCTTCCGGTGGGAGCACCACCTGGTGCCGGAAGACTCGGCAGACGACCGCTGGCTCTATATGACCTACTACCCCAAGGGCTACTTCATCGGCCTCGCCGAGAACGACCTGCTCATGGAGCTGAGGCGCCGGGACGTTGATTACGTTCTCGTGACGTCGTACGACGCGGGATTCAGTTCTCCGTCCTTCAACCGATATTTCGAAGAGAACCCTGGGTTCGAGCTCGTCCACACAGCAAGCCTCAATCGGCTGGATGAGGCGCGCATCTACCGTGTCAATAAGGACGATGTCGCACCCCAGGCGAAGCCGGCCATGGTCCGCAAGAGCACGGCCCGGCAGTTGGAGGAACGACTGGGATCGCAGGACGCGATGCTGGCCTACCTCGGGAGACTCAACCCCAACGGCTTCGAGCTGGTGGACCGTTAGACCGCCGGACGAGGTAAGGAACCGGGGAACACGCCGGGGTCTGGGGTTGTCCCCAGTCTTCACCGCAGAAAGGATTCAGGAGCAGCAGTGAAAGTCATCGTCACGATTCCGGCCTACAACGAGGAAGAGACGATCGCGTCCGTCATCCGCGAAATCCCGCGCATGATTGCCGGCGTCGGCATCGTTGAGGTGCTCGTCGTCGATGACGGGTCGCGCGACCGCACATCGGATGTCGCCCTCGCCGCCGGCGCCGACCACGTCGTGCGCAACCGGGCAAACCGCGGCCTTGCTTACACCTTCCAGCGCTGCCTCAACGAAGCCCTGGCGCGCGGCGCGGACGTCATCGTCAACACGGACGCGGACAACCACTACGACCAGAGCCGCATCGCCGAGCTGATCGCGCCCATCCTTTCGGGCAAGGCGGACATCGTGGTCGGCAGCCGCGTGTTCGAGACGCTGAAGATGAAGTTCGCCAACAAGCACGGCAACCGCGCCGCCAACTGGCTCATGCAGCGCTTGCTCAAGATCCCCGGCGTCGACGTATCGTCGGGCTTTCGTGCCTACAGCCGCGAGGCGGCGCTTTCGCTGAACATCCTCTCGAACCACACCTACACGCACGAGACCCTGTTCAACGCCCTGGACCGCAAGCTGCGCGTCATCAGCGTGCCCCTGGACGCCCGGCACGTCGAGCGCCCTTCGCGCCTGATCTCCAGCCTGCCCAAGCACGTCTGGCGCGCCGGTCTCGTAATCGCGCAGTCGATCCTGCGCTACCGTCCCCTGCAGGCTTACGGCACCGCTGGTGTGGTCCTTGCCGCGCTCGGCACGGTGCCGTTCCTGCGCTTTCTGTACTTCTTCGCCCAGGGCGATGGCCATGGCCACATCCAGTCGCTGATCGCCGCCGCGGCGCTGCTATTCCTCGGTGGGCAGCTGCTGGTCGTCGGCCTGCTGGCGAAGGCTGTCAGCTGGAACCGCCAGCTGCTCGAAGACGTGCTCTACCGCCTCAAGGACGAGGCGACAGCTGAAGAAGATGACCTGAGTCTTCGGGTCATCCATACCGAAATTAAGAGTGGAAACAAAGCTGCTTAGAAGGGGAGGGAGTTCCTTGCAGACTGCCAAGGACGAGTTTTCGCGCGTAGGGATCATGGGAGTCGGTGTCGTAGGTGGCGCCGTGCTCAACTACTTCCGGCTGGAGGGCATCAACCCTCTGCTGTACGACCCAGGCAAGAACCTGGGCTCCATCCAGGAGATCAACCAGGCTGACCTGGTCTACATGTGCGTGCCCACGCCCTACGTGCACGGCAAGGGTTTCGACGACAGCTACCTCGCCGACGCCTTTTCCCGCCTCAACGGCGAGAAGACCGTGGTGATCAAGTCCACGGTGCTGCCGGGTACGACGATGCGCTACCAGGAGATGTACCCGAAGTTCAAGGTGCTCTTCAACCCGGAGTTCCTCACCGAAGCGCACGCCAACGACGACTTCCTCGACCCGGACCGCCAGATCGTTGGCTTTTGCGACTCCGCCGACGCCGGCATCGCCGCCGCCGTCCTGGAGATGCTGCCGCCGGCGCCCTACGAGGCCCTCGTGCCCGCATCGGCCGCCGAGATGATCAAGTACGCCACCAACTCGTTCCTCGCCCTCAAGGTGATCTTTGGTAACGAGCTGTTCGACCTCTGCCAGGCAACCGGTGTCGAGTACGACGAGGTGCGCAAGGGTTTCAGCGTCGACAAGCGCATCGGCGACTCGCACTTCCGCGTCGACGACGCCGGTTACCGCGGTTACGGCGGCAAGTGCCTGCCCAAGGACACAATGTCCCTGATGGACCTCGCCGACGACCTCGGCATTTCGATGAAGCTGCTCGAGGCGGCCCACGAAGTGAACATGCGCCTCCGCGCGCCTGTCCCCTTCAACCGCCGCCCCGTTGCCGAGCCGGTGGAGAGCACAACCCCGCTGCGAGTCGCCGTCTGACCTCTGCTCCCCCTCTCCGAAATCGGAGAGGGGCTGGGGGTGAGGTCTTCGCAAGGATGCGGAACGGAGCGAGGGAATTGCTGCATATGGAAGCAACGACAAAGGGTCAAGGGTCAAGGGTCAAGGGTCAGGAGCGACGGGAAACCGGACTGACTCCTCTTGCCCCTAGTCCCTTGTCCCTTGACCCATCCCGCAAAAGGGTCCTGGTGCTTGCAAGCACGTTTCCTCGGTGGGCCAACGACACCGAGCCACCCTTCGTGTACAACCTCTGCCGCAGCCTCGTCGACGACTTCGATGTGACGGTGCTCGCCCCGCAGGCCCCCGGCTCGAAGCCCGTTGAGACCATGGATGGCGTCACCGTGCACCGCTTTGGCTACTTCTGGCCAGCCGGCCTGCAGAAGCTCGCCTACGGAGGCATGCTCCCCAACCTCAAGCGCAACCGCTGGCTCTGGGCTCAGGTGCCGTTCTTCCTGCTGGCTGAGTTCCTAGCCGCCCGCAGCATCGTGGGCCGCGAGGACATCGACGTCATCCACGCCCACTGGCTCGTGCCCCAGGGTGTCGTCGGCGCGCTGCTGAGCAAGGTCACCGGCAAGCCGGTGGTCGTCACTGCCCACGGCGCCGATGTCTATGGCGCCAGCGGCGGCATCAAGGACAGGCTCAAGCGCTGGGCTCTGCGTCGCACCGCCCGCGTCACGGCCGTTAGCCAGGACCTCGCGAGCGCCATCGACCGACTCATGGGCGAAGACACGCCGGTCGAGGTCATCTCGATGGGCGTCGACACCGAGCGCTTCCGCCCCGCGACCGGACCTTCGGAGCTCCGGCGAAACCTGGGCGATGGTCCGGTCATCCTGTTCGTCGGCCGCCTGGCTGAGAAGAAGGGCGTTCGCTACCTCCTCGAAGCCATGCCCGCCGTCCTTACGGAAGCCCCGGACGCCATGCTTGTCATCGTCGGCGACGGCCCCTTGCGCGCCGAGCTCGAAGCCCAGGCGCGCGCGCTCTCCATCACACACAACGTCCGCTTCGAAGGCGCCAAGCGGCCGGACGAGCTGCCGGCGTATTACCACGCGGCCGATGTGTTCGCGGGCCCCAGCATCGTCGCCGAAGGCGGGGATACGGAGTCTTTCGGCCTCGTATTCGCCGAAGCGATGGCCTGCGGCTGCCCGGTTATTGCCTCCAACGTCGGCGGCGTCGGCGACATCGTCAAAGACGGCGAAACCGGCTTGCTCGTCGCGCAGAAGGACCCCGAGGCGCTGGCCGTGGGTATCTGCCGCGTGCTCGCGGACGAGACCCTGCGCGCCCGCCTTCGCCGAGGTGGACTCGCCCACATCCAGACCAGTTACACGCAGACGGCCATCGCCGCGCGCTACACACAACTACTCGAGGGAGTCGCAGCATGAGAATGGGAACCTACTACCGCGCAGAGCTAATGGACGAGCTCGGTCTCACGAAAGTGAAGGGCCGCGTGCTTGACATCGGCGGCTTCGATGGCTTCATGCTCTCCCGCATCCAGGCGGACGAGAAGGTGAGCGTCGATATCGACACTCAGCCGAAGCACGGCGGTATCGCCTACTTTCGCGGCGACGGCCTCTCGATGCCCTTCGCGGACAACTCCTTCGACGCCGTCTTTGCTCTGGACGTACTCGAGCATGTGGACGACGAGGGCCAGTTCGCCCGCGAAATCGTGCGGGTCCTCAAGCCCGGCGGCAAGCTCGTGCTCACAACGCCCCAGAAAGATGTGCAGATATTCCCCCGCCAACTGCAGAAGTGGGCGAACAAGAAGTGGCAGCACTACCGTGTCTCCGGCTACTCGGCCGAAGCGGTGGAGGCCTACTTCCAGGGACTCAACCCGGCCGCCATCCACACGACGAAGCTGACCGCCGGCTGGTTCCTGCGACTGTATCTGCCCCTGAGCATGATCTGGCGCCTCGCCCCCGGTTTAACAGAGAAGGTGCTGACGGTGCTCTCGAAGCTGGACAAGCGCGGCCGTGGCGCTCACGGCTACGTGCTCGCCGAGGTGACAAAGTGATTGAAGCGAATGTCCGTCAGCCCTTCCCGAGAAGCGGCAGCGTGCCAGCACCTGTGTCCGGCCTTTCGGGACAAGCTCTGACTGCGGGCTTTGCTGCGATAGCGACACTCTTAATCGTCCTTGCCTTTGTGTTCCTCTCTCTGGACGTGCCGAGCCAGATGTTTAGATCACCCGACGAGAACGCGAGCTTCATCTTCACGCGTACCCTGGCGAATACAGGGGAGTTCTCCTATGCGGCCGATTTCCTGGAGGGCGATGAGGAGAACCTCCTTCATCCTCGGGGTGCTCTGACGAAGGACGACAGGGCCGTGCCGTTTAACTTCCTGGGTCTGCCGATTCTTTACGCGCCGGCATACAAGGTTCTTGGCGATAATCTCCGCTACATTGCTATTCCGCTGACGGCTCTGGTCGTTGTATCGATGGCGAGCGCAGGGTCGCTACTCGCAAAAGAGCGGCCATGGGTGGCATGGCTTGGAGTCCTGGGGATGACACCCTTCATGGCCACCTATACGCGGCCATTCTTCAACGTGCTCCCAGCACTGGCCTTCATGTCGACCGGGGCGTACTTCCTAATCAAATACTATCAGTCCGGCGGAGGGTGGAAGCATCTGTTGTTTGCGTCCGTCGCCTTTGGACTGGCGGCGTGGATGCGGTATGAGCTGGTCATCTTCCAATCCCTGATTGTCGTCATAGTCACGCTCCAGTGTCGGAGGGCATTGCGACCTGCAATTGTCGACATGGCACTTTACGGAATGGTTACGACTGTCGTGTTCTTGGGGCCTCTAATGGTCGTGAACACGGTGATTTACGGGTCACCTCTTGAATACGGATACAGCCTGTTCAACGAGGTATATTTTCCGGAGCGTGTCTCGAGCGGATCACCCATCGACTCGGTACGCGCAGTTCTACTTCCCGCCTACCCGCTCGACCTTGTGTTGGCTGTGAAGGCTTTCGCACACCACGTCTTTGGCGTCGCCCCGCTGGCTGTGATTGGCGCAGGGCTGGGCGTGTGGGTAGTCCTAAGGGAGAATCGACCCTCCTTACCTTTCATCTTCGCTTACGGCCTACTAGGTCTCTACGTCTATCTCTATCGCGGCGCCGGTTATTCCTGGGCTGCTGACCTGTCGGTGCCCACGCTGGAAGCATCTGTCGTCCGTTACAGCGTGCCACTGTATCTCGGCCTTTATCTCCTCGCTGTGCATGGGATTGGCAAGGGCCTTGGAAACGGCCTTGGAAACGGCCTGCCTTTCGCATGTCTCGTCATGATGGCAGTGATCAGCCTGACAGGACTGGCTCGCGACCTTGATGGCAATCCATTGTTCATCCGTGACCGCCTCAACGAGGGTACGGAGTCCGTGGAGACGCTCATAGCTGCGACCGAGTCAGACAGCATCATCTATACAGACATTTATGACAAGGTGCTTTCGACACAGAGGAACGTTGCTACTTGGTGGGGAGGCTCGCTTTCCTACACCGAGGGCCATTTCAAGCCAGCCGAAGTAGCTGCTTCCATGAACAGGGTGTCCGCCAACAGGAAGGTTTACTTGATTGTCAGCGAGGAGGGGAAAGTTCTGCCACCCCTCACGAAGGAACTAGCTGGATTCAATCTCACCCTTCGTCCCAGCGGAATCTCACGCCTGTACGCCCTGGACCAGCTCGCTGGTGCAGCGGGTGCCCCCTGAAGAAGGGCATGGCGCCATGACTGAACAGATATCCGCGGTCACTGACCAGGAGCACCTGGGTTGACGAGCGTTCAGCGATTCATGACCCAAAAGGCAAAATTCATCCTTGGCGCGCTGGCGGTACTGGGATTGCTCATCGCCCTAGCAGGCGCCGGCAGCTCGTTCGAGGATGTTCGTCGCGTGGGCCTCCAAACCGGCGTAGCTTCCTTACTCCTGATGACTCTCGCCGTCGTGGGCGTTGCGGCCATTTGGGTAGGGCTCGTCTCGTGGCTGAGTCCGGCAGGAGTCTGGCGTGGTCGTGTCTTCCGGTCATTTCTTCTGACTTGGCCCGCGCGCTACGTGCCTGGAACCTTGCCTTATCATGCAGGCCGCGTCATGGCGGCAGAGGCTTCGGGTTCCACCCGGGCCGTCGTTGTAGCGGCCATCGCGTACGAGGCCATCCTTCAGGTTGGCGCCGCAGCACTCCTCGGTGTCCTTGGTATCGTTATCGCTGTTGGGGTTGAGGAGTCGGCCAGCAGTGTCTACTTCATTGCGCTTGCACCGCTTATCACGCTGCCGGTCCTGCTTCAGCCGACGGTTCTATTGCCGACTGCAAACTTCTTTCTGCGTTTAGCTAAGCGGCAAGTTCTCAGGCCGGCCAACGTGCTCACCGCCGGGCAGACCGCTCGGACGCTGCTTGGATACGCATCTGCGTATGTCCTGAATGGCGTCGCTTTCTACCTCATACTGGCCGCCATGGCTGAAACCAATCCGAACCTTGTCCTCACCGTGGGTGCATACAGCCTGGCAGGAGCGGCGGGTGTTCTCGTCTTGTTCGTGCCCAGTGGCATGGGTGTCAGGGAAGCCGTCATCGTGGCAATTATGAGCACCGCCATGCCTGCAGAGTCCGTTCTCCTCGCAGCCGGTCTCACGCGGGCACTCTCCGTTATCGGCGACCTCGTTCCGCTGTGCCTGATCGCCTTGTACGAAGCGGCCGGACGCACGATTCGCCTCTTGACAAGGCTGGACTCACCGGCCACTTCGGATACACCCTGATCCGGCAGCCTCTCGATAGAGTCCGGGCCTCTCCAGGACCAGAAGCCTTCTTCAAGGTCGGCAAGACTCCTCCCGCATCGTGATTGCAGCAGACCATTCATCGGCCTAAGTGATGACCCTGGCTGGCGGTCGTTCATCTGCCGGAGCGCTCGCTGTGGGAAGTGGCGCGGTTAACCGCGCCACTTGAAGCACTCGCTGCGATCGGGAGCTATTGAACGGTGAGGTCACCGTGGTCCGTAAGACCCGACCACGTCCCGGTCATCTTGTCCTCATCCTGGAGATACATTTCATACGAGCCAGCAAATCCGGCCTTGAAGGTCACTCGGAAGTTGACCGTGAGGTCCGTCCCCGAGGGAGCCTTGCTCGATGCTGCCGCGTTGAGAATGCATATGCTGTTCTGCACCGTCGTGCCGCTTCCTGGCTGCCCGGCGTCTAGGAACGCGCCATTGTCAGCCCGCAGGTAAAGCCTGTTGGTATCGGCCCGGTAGATTAGCCAGCAACCCTGGAGAAGTGTTCCTGTGCTACCGGCGATGATCAAGTCGTTGCGCTTCAACTGTGCATAAGACCCCGTGTGGCGGAAGGTCGCAGAGAGTGTCTGTGCGACGCCCGCGGTCACGGTGGCCCCTGAAGGAGACACAGCAACGGTTTGTGGGTCGCCTTCCGCTATCACCGTCAGGTCGCCTCGGTCGGTCAGGGCGGACCACGTGCCCGATGACACATCTTCGTTCTGCATGTATTGGTTGTACCAACCCGAGAATTCGGGTTTGAAGGTCACGCTGAAGTTAACCGTAATGTCGGTATCCGATGCGGTTACGCTCGAGGCGGTCCCGTCCAGCGAACACTGGTCATTCTCTGCTGTGTAGCCGTCGCCGGGAGTGCCGGCCACGAGGAAAGCGCCGTTTTGAGCGCGCAGGTAGAGCCTGTCAAGGTCCGCCCGGTAGATTAACCAGCACCCCTGAAGCCCCGACGAGGGGCTGGTGGCGATGATTAAGTCGTTCCGTTTGAGCTGTGTGTAGGAGCCTGTGTGCCGGAACGTTGCTGTGAAGACAGTCGGGATTCCCGCGTCAACGCTTCCGGCCGCGGGAGAGACGCTCACTGTTTGTGGAACGCCCGGCGCGACGGCCGAGAGATCACCGCGGTCCGCCAGCGTGGACCAGTCACCGGATAGTTCCTCGTTCTGCATGTACTCGTTGTAAGCGCCCGTAAAGTCTGTCTTGAACACCACGTTAAAGCTGACGACGAGATCGGTTCCCGACCCATTGACGCTCGAAGCGGCGCCGTCCAGTGAGCAGCGACTGTTCTGAACAACAGAGCCTGTGCCGGGTGCGCCGGCGCTAAGGAACGTTCCGTTGTCGGCACGCAAGTAAAGACGATTAAGGTCCGCGCGGTACGCCAGCCAACACCCGTCAAGCATGTTGGAGGTGCTCGTCGCGACGATCAGGTCATTGCGCTTGAGCTGGGTGTATGAGCCGGTGTGCCGGAAGGTGGCTGTAAGCGTTGCCGCTGTGTTCACGGTTACGTTGCCGCTGTTCGGAGAGACGCTGACCGTCTGTGGGTCCCCTGCCGGTGGTGGTGTCGGTGTAGGAGAAGGCGTTGCTGTGGGCACTAGCGTCGGCGACGGTGTTGGCGTATTCGTCGGCGTCGGTGTGTTCGTTGGCGTAGGCGTGTTCGTTGGCGTCGCCGTCGGCGTGGGGGTGCTGGTGGGGGTGGCGCCGGAGGACGTGTTCGACCAGGCGGAGTCGCCGCCGGTGCCGAGCGCCTTGACGCGGTAGCACCAGGTGCCGGAGCCCAGGCCGTCGCCGTAGTTGTTGTCGACGAAGGTCGTGACATTGCCGGCAACGGTGTTGATCGACTTGAAGGTACCGCCGCAGCCGGTGGATGAGCGTTCGATGTCGTAGGCGTGCTTCGTGCCTGAGGATGCAGCCCAGTTCAGGGTGCGCGAGGAGCCGCTGCCGGTTACGGCGAGGCCGGACGGGGCGCCAGGGGCTGAGCCAAACAAGGGGTAAAGGAAGGCTGCGCCGGCACGGTCATCGGCGCGGATGATCTTACGTGTGCCGTTGGACAACGCCGGACACATGAGCGGCGTCGAGGCGCTGCCGTCGCAGGTCATGTTCGAGTGGTCGAGGCTCAAGCCGTGGCCCAGCTCGTGCTCCATGACGGACTGTAAGCTGTACGCCGTGACCGGAATACCATTGCTGGAGTCCGCATCCCAGGTGAAGTCGGCGTTGTCGATGAGAGTGTCGGAATCTACACGGTCGACGGGAGTGGGATTCTCTTCGGACACGATTGTCCAGGCGCAGTGGTTGACACCGAGGACGCCGGGATCGAGGTTCGCCCAGCCGACAGTATTGAGGAAATCGATCGCTGCGCCGCGGTTTGTAATCTCGCCGAAAGAGAAAGCGCCATAGGAGTCGTCAAGTGCCTGCCACGCATGCCAGGAATCGTAAGCAAGGCGGGCATAGTTGCTTCCTGTGGGGCCGCCACTGCCGGGACTAGATGGGTTCACGTCAAATTCTACGGGCAGCTGGGACGACTTCCATGGAATGCAGGGATATGACGTCACGAAGGGCTGCGAAGACGCACCGGTGGTCCCTTGCGGCAGGTCCACCGTCTTGTTCAGCGCCTTGCCCAGCCTGTCCTCCATAGATGTGATGGACTCGCGTCTCTGAGACTCAGCCTGAAGGACCTCACTTCCAGCCAGGACGAACTTACTCTGCCACTGACCCACCAGCTTCTTCTCCGAGGCGTTCGTCAGGAACAACAAGACTTTCTCTCCCGGAAGAAAGTTAGGCACACCGCCGACGACAAGGCGCTGATTGCCTACTCCGCCGCCGGCAAGGGTGAGTTTCAGTTCCTTGGCACCATTGCCCTTCAGCGACTCGGTGACATCAATGTCGACATCAGTGACGAGGGTTTGGCCTGCTTTGCGCGACTTCACACTTTCGACGGTGCCGTACACGATCAGCCCGGCCTCCTGGGCTTGCTGCTCGACGCTGACTTCCTCCATCAGCACAGCGTCGTAGGCGGCCGGGGCAACGATCGCGTAGTCGGGCGGGCTCGAATCGCGAAGAGCGACCGTTCCCGCTACCACACCAAATAGAACAAGAATGCGAGGCAAGAGATTTCGTAACATCTTCACGTTGAGATATTCGGCAGAACCCTGACGCACAAAAGGCGTAACCCTGCTTCATTCGCCGGAGAATCGCTACCGGCCCTCGATCGAGGCTTGATCCGGCGTCCGTGCCGCCCCGATCGCGCCTGGTTGATGGCCCTCATCAAGGTGTCCGGCCGCAGGACATTACAGTTTCTTCGGAAGCCGGAAATGACCCTGAAAAACCGCCCGATCGGAGGGAACCTTTCTCCGCGCAGAGCGTTGTTTCTAGTGAAGTCGTCAGCGCACCAAGTTCCTAGAAACTAGCGAGAGAGCCAGGTTGCCTTCGCCGGCCAGAGCACCGGTTTTACGGCTGGAAACCGCTCACAGCGGACGGCGAAAGACTCCCCGAAAACAAGCTCGCCGGTCGCTTAACCGCGCCTCGTTCCATCCGATACCGGTGCCCGACGAGTCTTCGCCATCGTCGTCGAAAAGCCCCTATCTGCCGGGCCTTGATGGCCTTCGCGCCCTCGCGGTCATCGCCGTCCTCGTTTACCACGCCCGGCCAGGCTGGCTGCCCGGCGGTTTCCTCGGCGTCGACCTCTTCTTCGTCATCTCCGGCTTCATCATCACGCGCGCCCTCCTCAGCGAGGTCGACGCTAGCGGCCGCATCAACGTCCTGGGCTTCTGGATGCGACGTGCGCGGAGACTGTTACCCGCCGTCGCCCTCGTGCTCGCCGGCACGATGACCTACGCGCTCTTGTTCGACCCCGACCAGGTTGCGCGCCTTCGTGGCGAGGTCCTCGCAGCGTCCTTCTACGTCACGAACTGGCACCTCGTCGCGGCAGACCAGTCCTACTTCGATTCCTTCCAGCAACCCTCGATGCTGCGGCATCTCTGGTCCCTGGCAGTGGAAGAGCAGTTCTACGTGGTTTGGCCAATGCTCCTCGCCGCCGGCCTGCCGATCCTGAAGAGGAAGGGAATGCTCGCGCTTATTCTGGCAGGCATCCTCGCCTCGACGGCCGGTATGGCGATGCTGTACGACCCTGCAGGCGATACTTCGCGCGTCTACTACGGCACGGACACGCGCGCCGCAGCATTGCTCGCCGGCGCCGCCCTCGCCTTCGTCGTCGCCGGCTGGCGCATGGCCGGTACGAAAGCCTGGATGCCCAGGGCCCTCGCCCTATCCGGCCTCGCCGCGATGTCTCTGCTCCTCGGCGCCGCGGTCTGGCTCGACGAGCAGCAGGCGATGCTCTATCGCGCCGGTTTCCTCGGCGTCAGCCTTGCGTCCGCTGTCGTCATCCTCGCCGCCACTAACGCCAACCTCTTCTCCAGGGCATTGTCGCTCTCGCCTCTGCGTTGGATCGGCGTGCGCTCCTACGGCATCTACCTCTGGCACTGGCCGGTTTACCTGCTGGTGTGGCCCAACGAGGCGACGCTCGGCGAACTGGCGGCCCAGATCACCGCAATCGTGGCTATCGCCGCGCTCTCCTACGCGCTCGTCGAGCGGCCCGTGCGCGAAGGCGTCCTCGGCCGGCTCTGGATACGCGTGAAGGACTGGCCCAGCCTCTCCCTGCGCTACCGTGGCGGCCTGGTGTTTGGCGGCGCCTCAACGGCTGCAATCGTCATCGGCCTCGTCGCCGCCTCTCTCGCCGCGAAGGCGCCTGAGTTGCCGGCCTATTTCGAGACCGAGAGCGTCCGCCTTCAGAACATCGTCATCGCCGACGACGCCAGCAGCGTCGTCCCCAGATCGACGATGATGACCCGCGTGCAATCGACCCTATCGACGCTGACCAACATGCCACGGGAGTGCCCCTTCGGCTACGAGGCCCCGGGCGATGGCGTCAGCGTCAGCAGTGCGCCCTACGGTCCTGAGTGCCCGGCGCCTGTGTCGATCCTGCAGGCGCCGCTCGACTCCGCGATCGCTGCCGCGCGTATGAAGGCCGACGACCCCGCCATACCGCCGGTCAACGAACCTGCGCTCGCGGTTACCCCGCCCTCTCCCGAGCCGGAACCGCCAAAGCTGGTGGAACCTGCGCCCACGCCCGTCCCAGCGCCGCCGGTTCCTGCGCCGCCACGGTTAACCTCAGCGCCTGCCGTTTCGGCCATCGGCGACTCCGTGATGCTCGGCGCCGCCCACGTTCTTGCCGCTTCAGTCCCCGGAATCGACATCGACGCTGCCGTCGGCCGGCAGGCGGACTCGACCGTCGCCATCGTCAGGGAGCGTGTGAGCTCCGGCACATTGGGCCAGGTCGTGCTGGTCCACTCCGGCAACAACGGCCCTATCAAGGCGAGCCACATCGACGAGATCATGCAGCTCGCGGGCCCGGCCCGGAAGGTGATCTTCCTCACCACCAACGTGCCGCGCGCCTGGCAGGACTCGAACAACGTAGCCCTGGCAAACACCCTCGCAAATTACGCCAACGCGACGCTGCTCGACTGGCGCGGCGCCACCGACGCCAATCCGGGCCTCGTCTACAACGACGGCATCCACCTCACCCCGTCCGGCGCATCCCAGTACGCCACCATGGTCATAGGCGCCCTCCAGTAGGCAATTGCCTGTCTTGCCTTAGGCTAGTTGCCCCTTGCCCCTTGCCCAAGCCGATAATGATTTCGTGGAACCAAGTCCCTCCAACCATCGTCTGAATCCCGAGGACCAACCTTCGGGAGGAAGACACATGATCAACCGAGTGCTCATTGGCGGCGTCGTCGCGATTGTCGCCCTGTCCGTCGTCGCGTACGCGTTTGCCTCCAGCGGCGACGGTGGTGGTGGCAGCGGTAACCCGGGCGACGACCTCGCCCAGGTCGAACCTACCCCCAGCGATGGCGCCCCCATCGATCTACCCAGCGCCACGCCGGGCAACGCCAACGACACGCCCGCGACCGGCGATGGCAACGCCGCCGGTGGTACCCGCCCTGTGGGCAGCAACGAGCCCTTCGGCCCTGCGGGCGAACCGATCACGAAGACGCCTGACGCGCCCGTCTCCAGCACTCCGGGGCCGGCGCCCGACGCCGTCCGGCCAACGCCGCCCGTCGCATCCGGGCCGACGACACCGGCCGGTCCGTCGCCGTCGCTTCCTGCCGGCCGCCACGCCGAGCCGGCGCCGATCGATGGCCTCGACATTCGTGTCGCCGAGTCCTTCCCGCCTCAGTACTTCCTCAACATCAAGGCGGGCCTGCCCAGTGGCTGTGCCGAGAAGTACACGCACTCCGTCTCGCGCTCCGGCGACGTGATCACGGTCGAGGTCCTCAACTCGATGCCGCAGAACACGATCTGCACCGCCATCTACGGCATGTACGAGCTGAACATCAACCTCGGCTCCGGCTTCGACTCCGGCAAGACTTACACAGTCAAGGTGAACGACAAGACGACGACCTTCACCGCGCAGTAACCAGGCCGAAGGTCATCAAATATCTTTAGGGGTCCAGCATGCTGGACCCGACAGATTTAAGGCCTAGGTCAGACGCCGCCTCGAAACCTCGACCAGGCGTCCCACCGGCCTTCGCAATAGCAAGTAGGCGCCGAGCACCGGCACCGCCCACAGCGCGACGACCGCGAGCACCGCGACGCCGTTCACCACGCCGTGCCCCACCGTCAGCGATGCCTCGGCGGCGTCCACGAACACTTGCACGGGCGACGGCAAGTTCGCCGTCCTCGCGGGTGGCGGCACGGACAGCGTCAGGCCGTTCGTCGCGAAATCGCTCTGATTTTCGAGCAGGTTGACGCGGCCCTGCACCTGCTCGATCTCGCCGCGGACGTCGTCCAGGCGCGCCGTCACCTTCAGGATCTCGTCGATGCTGCCGGCGCGGCTGAGGAGTGTCTGATACTGCTCCTCGGCCCGGTGCAGGTTGACGAGGCGGCTCTGCAGGTCGGTGTATTCGCCGGTGACCTCACGCGCGTTGGTTTCCTCGCCGGTTACGTTTCGGCCGACACCGCGCAACGATTCCAGCACCCGGTCGTGTTGCTCGCCGGGGACACGCAGGCGCAGGAACGCGCTCGTGACCTCATCGCCGTCCGCGATGCGTGACTCGGCGATGAACCCGCCGGCCGCGCGCGCAAGGTCGCCCGCAGTCCTGTAGGCGCCGCGAAGGTCCTCGACCTCCAGGGCGACGTTGGTGTTGACGATGAGACGCGCCTGAGCGGCGGACGCATCGGCCTGGGCAGACTGGGAGTTGCCGATGTCAGGCGCACTCGACGCGTTGCCGGCACTGCCTGCCGAGTTGCTACCGGCGGAATCGAAGTCGTTGCCACCGCAGGCTATCGCCAGGGCGGCAGCGAAGGCTGCTGCAAAAGGAGCGGTTTCATAACAGACACCTCCGGGTGTGACTACCGGATCATTTGCCGTGACTCCACTCAGCTGCAGCATTCGTGTTGCCTAAATAACGTCGCTCACGCCCCTCCCGGATTCGTCCCGCCCTGAATCGAATGCGCCGGATCGCAAGGCGAATACGAGGCATCGCGCGACTGGTTCATGCGTTTCTGAAACCCCCTGCTTCTTAGGTTGAAAGCGAGCGCTGATTTACGGCTCTCGTAGCCATGCAAGGAGTACGCGCATGGACCAAAACCTTTTCCTTCCCATTCGACTCGCCCTCATAGGCATCCTGGCCACCTTTGGCCTGGCTGCCGGTGCTGCCCGGACCACAGCGCAGACTCCACCACCGGGCCCGGAGATGCGACTGGCGGGCAACGCATCGCCCCAGTTCACGGCCGTGGCAACCGCCGTCCAGGACGCGATGGCGTCGTTCGAAGTCCCCGGCGCCGTCGTCGGCGTTTACACGGAAGGACGCAAAGAGGTCGCCACGGTGGGCGTAACCGGCATCGCCACCAACGAGCCGGTGCGCGAGGACACGCGATTCCAGATGGGCTCCGTGAACAAGGTCTACACGGCGATGGCCATCATGCGACTCGTCGAACAGCAGAAGATCGACCTCGATGCGCCGGTGCGCAAATACGTGCCCGAGTTCACCCTCCAGGACGAAGCAGCCGCCGGAAAGGTCACCATCCGGCACCTCCTCACGCACAGCGGCGGTTGGTGGGGTGACGCCCTCATCGACACCGGCAGCGGTGAGGATGCCATCGCCCGCTACGTCGCAGAGGTGCTACCTCGTCTACCGCAGGTCGCGCCGGTGGGTGAGCACTTCAGCTACAACAACGCCGGGTTCGTCCTGCTGGGACGCGTGATCGAGAACGTCACCGGCAACGACTACCGTACGGCTATGCAGGAACTCGTCCTCGACCCGATGGGCCTGGACACGGCGGTCTTCGATAAGTCGGCGGTCCTCGAGACCTCGCACGCCGAGGGTCACGGTCAGGGCGTCGACGGCATCGAGACTGTGACACCGCTCTCGCTGCCCCGGTCTCTCGAACCGGCGGGAGGCCTCTGGACGACGGTCGACGATCAGCTCGACTTCGCACGGTTCCACCTCGACCAGGAACCTACGGATGTCCTCAGCTCCGACTCCATCGCCGCGATGCAGGAGCCGCAGCTACCCTTCTCCGGCCAGCCGGGCGCCTCGATCGCCCAGCCATGGGTCACGGCCGACCTTGGCGAACGAAAGGTCGTGGACCAGGAGGGCGGCACCTTCGGTCAGACTGCAAAGCTGACGCTGATCCCGGAAGAGTCGTTTGCCATCGCCATCTTCACCAACTCCCAGACTGGCGCCGAAGTGGGCCAGGTGGCACTCCTTGAGGCCCTGCGCCAGTACTTCGACTACCAGCCGCGGTTGGGCGGCATAGGCAGCACCGACGAAGAAGGCCTGCCGCCCGAAATCGAGCCGCTCAGCCCCGAAGCCCTGAAGCAGTACGAGGGGCGCTACCAGATACCCGTCGGCAGCTACGACCTCAGCGTCGAAGGCGGTGAGCTGATCGCGCGCTACACGCCGCTGGAGTTCGCGGGCCAGATCGAACCCAGCAACGCCGGTGCCGTGCCCCAGCTGCCCCCATTCACAGTCGAGTTCGTCGCCGAGGACATCGCCATCGTCGGTGGTGCGTCCGTGATCGCCTTCCTGCGTTGTGACGATGGCAACATCTGCTGGCTGGTCGAGGTCGGGCGCCTGTACCCAAGGGGATAGAAGACAACCCGGTGCCTCCTTGCCTCGGCATCCCCTGCCTGTGATGCCGAGGCACTTTCATACGCAAATTTCGCCTGCGCAGGGCATTGTGCGTAACATCACAATAGGAGTAGCGTTCGGATCGTAGACAGGAGGTGGACAAATGTCGTTCATCGTCCGCTTCGTCCATGTCGGTTCCGCTTCGCTCCTCTTCGGAGGCGCGCTCCTGATCTTCATCCTCCTACGACTCTCGAAACGCAAACCCGGCGACTCCGGCTGGGACGTCATACAGGACGTCATGCGCATCTACGAATGGGCAGCCTGGGTGTCGCTCGGTCTCATCGTCGCAACCGGCATCGGCAACCTCGGTCACTACGGCGACGCGCTGCCGGGCCCGCGCACCGAGTGGGGCAGGGAACTGACCGTGAAGCTGGGCCTCGTCATCGTGTTCCTCGTTGTCTCAGCCGTCCGGACGCTGGGCGTCTTCATGGCGGCCGGTGAGGCAGCTTCGAAGGCCCCTGCTCGCGTCGCCGGTTCGCTGCGCAATCTCTACGGCGCGACGGCCGTTTTCGTCGCAGGCATCGTGGCGCTGGCCATCTCGCTGGCGCACTTCTAAGGGGGTATGGAGATGATGGTCAAACGACACGTTCAGGACGCGCTGGTCAGTCTGGTCCTCGGCTCTGTCAACGTCCTGGCGCTCTGGGCGGCGGTGGCGCTTCTCTCGGGATCATTCTTCTTCCAGCGCGATTTCCTTGTCGCGCCAGCTTTGCTGTTGCCGGTCAGTTGGTTCTTTACAAAGCGGGCCTGGGTTGGCATCGGCAGGCCGCTCCTCCGCCAGCCCGTGGACTTCGAGCACGTCGCTTGGTCGGGCCTGATCTGGGGCGCAGCGGCCGGCCTCGCCGTCTTCAACCTGCTGATGTTGCTCATAGCCGGAGACGCGGTTGCGAAAGGCGAGAGCTTAGGGACCCTCGTGGTTGGCGGGGCTATCCTCTACGCGTTCGTTGGTCTGGTGTACGGCGGTATCTTCGTCGCTGCGCTCATCGGTGGACTGCTGGGCCTGCTCCTGCTTTTCCTGGATGCCGGCATGCTCTGGCTCGCCCAGCGGCTGCGCGCGTACCGCTCGCCCGGGCTTCCCGGCGCGAGGTGACGGCGCGATGAACATCCGGCGCAACGACAGCACCCTGACGCTCGGCCTCGCGATGGGCACGCTGAACACCTGCCTTCTCATGGTTGCGCTGGTGCTCTCGCTTTACCTGAATACAGACCTCGGCGAGATACTGGACGACCTCCCGCCCGCCATCGGCCTCGCCGTATTCGGACTGCTCTGGGCCGTGACCTGCTTCTGCACCTACAGGGGTTGGCAGGAGGTTGACGGCGGCACGAACTCTTACTTCAGTGCCAGCGCGAAGTGGGGCGCTTTCAACGGCCTGTCGTTCTTCATGGCGCTGCTCGCGGTCATCCTCAGCGTGACGTTCGTGGGTGCGGTGGCAGAGGGCAACGGCGACGCCGCGGGAGGCGTGGTTGCCTTTGGCATCATCGCGGGCGGCATTGGCACGATCTTGTCGTCATTGGTGGGTCTGATCTTCGGCGTCGCATTCGGCGCGTTCGATCTGCTGCTTCTCACGTTGGCGGGCACTCTCGCCGGGACACGGGGTCGCACCCCGCCCCAGGAAGCCGGCGTTTAGGCCCGCGACCAGTCGATAGTGGCGGTCTCCGGGCTGTCCGGCAGGTAGACGATGGGTATCGATGCGCCGGCGATCAGGGTGTCGCCTTTGCCGTCCGGGACGCGCACCATGATCTGCGACCGCATCGACCGGCCGCCGGCCTGGTAGCTGAAAACCACCATCATCACTGGGTCGTCCGCCTCTTCCGCAGGCAGACCCGCCTTCGCCTGCCCCGCCGACATGCCCGTTGGCGTCACCAGCTCCAGTGTCCCGAAGCCCTGAGTGCCCTGGGCGATGATGTCGGCAGCGCTCTTGACGGTGGCCTGGAATTGTTGCCCGCCTGCCTGTACGACGGGGCCTGCGCCCGGTCCCGGTACAACCGGACCCTGGACGGCGGCCGACTGCCTGGCCTGGTCGATTCGCATGAAGCTCTCGGCGAGGCCGCCTAACCCTGCCTGCTGCAGAATCCCGGCGACATCGGGCACCTCGGGCGCCATCGCCGAGGCTACGCCCGTGTTGATCACCACCCTCAAAGGGTCGTCGGGGTTCACGAGCACGGCGACGGTCATTCCCGGCTGGAGGGCGCCCCACTGCGTCCGGCCCTGGGCCACGAAGCGCGTCTCAGCGTCGTACGGCGGCTTGCCCGGCAGCGTCACCTGCAGCCCGACCTTCACGACGAGGTTGACGCCATTAAGGATCATGCCTGTGTCCTGCACCGACGTAATCAGTGCCGTCCCCGCGATCGGCGGGTCGGTGCTGCCGTCGGCGTTCAGAGTCTGCGGGCTCATCTGCCCCAGGATCTTCTGCGGGTCCAGGTTGCCGATGAACTTCGCGACCATCATCCAGATCACGCCGACCACCACGAACGTAGCGCCCGTGATCCCCAGCCCCAGCACGAATCCCATCTCAGAGTTCCCGGACGTGGCGACGATTCCGAGCATGGAGATGCCGGTAAAGATGAAGAGCCACGCCCCCAGGGCAAACATCTTCTTCATGGTGGCGATTATAGGGCGGGAGATCGGCGGATAGGGGCCACAGGTAACTGTAGCGGCGACCTTCAGGTCGCCATCGTCGTATGGGTGCAGAACGCGCGCATGCCGATAACCTCCGACCGCAGGTGGCGACCTGAAGGTCGCCGCTAGGGTGGCTTGTCTCTCAGAACGTCCACTTCGCCAAAGAAGAACCCCTCCCCGTCAACGGGGAGGGGGTAGGGGTTGGGGTACGCAACCCAAAGCGTACTCCCCCCCCCCCACGGGCAACCT
>Ga0247825_10000465_pt1 | contig 25845 bp, 28 predicted proteins | sample 13C_Vanillin_Day_FD_194413 | JGI IMG/M metagenome (GOLD analysis project Ga0247825, IMG submission 194413) | Soil microbial communities from agricultural site in Penn Yan, New York, United States - 13C_Vanillin_Day48 | ecosystem: Environmental > Terrestrial > Soil > Agricultural land | place... | reverse complement strand
AACTCGACTTCGGCATGCGTCGTGGAGTCGCCGCAGATCGCGCATCGCGCCCCGGTGCCGGGACCGCCCCACACCTGGTCCGGGGATCTGGCGGGCAGAGTTCCGGCTTTGATGGCCTCGCGAGCCTTCTCGCGCAGGAAGCTGTCGTCGTGTGTCATTCCATCGTAAAACGACAACCGGGCACCTTTGGATTGGTCCTGGACCAAGAAAAATAGGCGCCCTTTGGGGTGCGCGAATCCAGCTTAGCGGACAGGCACCTCCACGTACGAGCACGCCCCCAAAGCTGTCGCACGCCCGGAGCGCACCTTGCGCTTGCGGCCGTCGATGCTCCATGCACCCGGACCGGAGAACACGAAGAGCAGGAAGACGAAGCTGTAGAGCGCGGCCAGCTCACCGCCGTTCAGCATCGGCGCCAGCATGTTGCCCTGGGTGGCATGCGCCATGAAGTACGCCACCGCCATCATCCCCGAAAGAACGAACGCGGTGGAGCGCGTAAAGAGCCCGACGGCCAGAAGCGCCCCGCCCACGACTTCGATAACGCCGGCAAGCCCCATGAGCGAGAAGAGCTGCAGGTTGTCGAACATCGCCTGGTGCGGGAAGCCAAACAGCTTCGCCGTGCCGTGCTGGATGAACAGGTACGCCGTCACGATGCGCAGTGCGGCAAGGCCGTAGGGCGTATAGGACTGCAGGGTGGATGGAAGACCAGCTGTTCTCGATGCCATGAACGCCTCCTTGTGAGTTGATGAACCCACTTTACGGGAGCGTGCACCGCTTGATTAGCCGGTGCGGACGGCAAGCTTTGTGCACGGGAATGCACAATGCTGCGAACAGCGTCGAAAAAACTTACAGGTCCATCCCCCGTCGAGCCTTCCTACGTCGTATGGATTTGTACGTCAATGGCTTAGCAAGCTTGGCCCGCGTATTGCTTTTTCGCCCTCGCGGTATTCAAGGAGGCTAACTGGACTCTCCATCTGTCTCGCCCGACGGGCTGACGCTGACCATTGCGCCGGAAAGCAAGCCTGGCGGGTTCGTTCTTGTCAGCGCGAATGAGCAAGCGCTCGGAACAAGCGTTTTCGCCAACGGAGGAGACGATGACTCCTTCGACGAGGGCGTCATGGAGGTCGTCAGCTTCGCCAACCCGAGCTACTACATCCTCAGCAGCCACGTGGGGCCTTTCAGCGAGCACAGCCTGCACTGGGAAGTGCACGGCATGGCGCTGGCCACCGTTCCCTGACCCGCTACTCGCCGGCGGGTCGATGCCGGCTGTTCAAACAAGCCGCTTGATGATGTTCAGTGCCTGGGCAACACTGTCGCTCTCACCGAGCCAGAGGAGAACGGACAATGCCCCGATTGATCGTCGCAGCCTGCGCGGCGCTTACCCTGGCCCTGAGCGGTGTTGTCGACGGCCTCGCGCAGGACACGAGCTATCCGAACAAACCAGTCAAGCTGCTGATCGGCTTCCCGCCGGGCGGACTGCTCGACACGGTATCGCGCATCGTCGGCGAGCGGATGTCGGCGCTGCTCGGGCAGCCTTTTGTCGTGGAGGCGCGTCCCGGCGCCGGCGGCCTGATTGCCACGACCGCCCTCGCCAAGGCCGCACCCGACGGCTACACGCTGATGATGGTCAACGACAACCACGCGCTGAATCCCTTCATCCTCAAGGAAGTGCCGTACGACAGCGTCAAGGACTTCGCACCGATCGGGTTCGTCGGCAGCACGCCGCTGGTGTTCAACGCTTACCCGGGGCTGGGCCTGAAGTCGCTCAAGGACCTGGTGGATATGGCGAAGAAGAAGAACGGCGCCCTCACCTACGGCTCGGTTGGTCCGGGCAGCCTTCCGCATCTCAGCACCGAGCTCTTCGCCCGCGCGGCCGGCGTGAAGATGACCCACGTGCCCTACAAGGGAGGCGCACCCGCCCTGACCGACCTGGTCGGAGGGCACATCGACGCCATGATGACCTCGCTCGTCGTCAGCAAGGCGCACATCGCCGCGGGCCGGCTCACGCCGCTCGCGGTGGCGTGGAAAAACCGCCTGGAGCCGCTTCCCAACGTCCCCACCACGGGGGAAGGCGGCTACCCGCTCGACGCTGCGTACTGGTTCGGCCTGATGGCCCCGGCGGGCACCCCGCCGGCGGTGATCGGGAAACTTGAGAAGGCGCTCGCCGACACGGTCGCCCGGGAAGACGTCCGCAATCGTCTCGCCGAGATGGGAACCCTGGTCACCCCGATGAACGCGAGGGAGTTCGGCGCATTCATCAAGACCGAGATGGCGAAGTGGCAGGACGCGGTCAAGAAGGCGAACGTGAAGATCGAATGATCTTCTTTCCGCGTCCTGCAGTTTAAGAAGCCGCTCGCTCCGCGTCGGGGAAAGGCCAGGGGTTCAGTGCATTCGGCGAAGAACCGATAGGCACAACCTTGGCTTTCAGCAAACCCTCTCGCTCGCTCCGGGCTTGCGCCTTTCGCTGTTCGCGCCTGATGCGCGCGAACGTCAGGCGCACGTCGGTCGTGTCGGCAGTGCGGTACTTGAAGTCAGCATCGAAGACTGTCTTGAATGCCATGGCTTCCTCCTCTGCGCCAAACTAGCGCTCCGCCGCTCCGCAAGGCAAGAATAGTTCTCTGGAGCTAATCGGCTCAGGCCGCGCGCAACGCAACAGGCCGGGTAAGCGCCGCGGGGGCGACGAACGCGAAAACCTTTAGGTACGGCGGCGATCATCGGCACGAAAAAGCTGCCCGACGCCACGCCGCGAGCGTGCGCACGGTCATTGGGCGCCCGAGACGTTGACAATCGCGCCGCTGACGAACGACGCCTCCGCGGACAGCAGCCAGGCGATCGCCGCCGCTGCCTCCGGCGGCTCGCCGACGCGCCCCATCGGGATCTTTTGCTTCACAGTTTCAAGAAATGTGGCGCCGCCGTAAGGGGCGTGGATCTCGGTGGCGAAGGGGCCAGGGCGAACCGCGTTGACGCGAATCTGCTCGGTCGCGACTTCGCGCGCCAGGCCTGTTGTCAAAGTCTCCAAGGCTGCCTTGCTCAAAGCGTAGCGTACTCGTCCGTTGAAGCCGCCCAGCACCGCCGCCATCGAGGAAACGTTGACGATGGCGCCGCCGCGCCCGCCGTAGCGGGTCGACATGCGGCGCACCGCTTCCTTGCAGCACAAGGTGGCGCTGACGACGTTCACGGCGAGCAGACGCCATAGTTGCACGGCATCGGTATCGTCGATACGCGCCTGCTGACCGATCATCCCGACGTTGTTCACCAGCGCCGTCAGCGCGCCGAGCTCCCGGTCCACGCGCGAAAACAGCTGCTCAATCTGCGCTGGTTCGCCTACGTCGGCTTGTGCTGCGATGGCGCGCCCACCCTCGCCGCGAATGCCCGAGGCAAGCGTCTCGGCGGCGCGACTGTCGGCGAGATAGTTGATGCAGACGGCGTAGCCCTCTGCGGCAAGGCGCCGGGCGGTCGCGGCGCCGATCCCGCGGCCGGCGCCGGTGACCACGGCGATCTTTTCCCGCTGTGCTGCCATGGCACAATCTTAACCGCCAACTTTCATGAACGTCGAAGGCAACATTGCCGCGGCTACGGCCCGCATCGCCGCGCTCAATCCGGCATACCGCGCGTTCTCGCACCTCGCGCGAGATGCGCCCGCTGTCGCGGCGGTCCTGCAGCGCGAGTTGGATTCGGGGAAGACGCGGGGCCCGCTGCACGGCCTCGCGGTAAGCATCAAGGGAAACATCCCGGTCGCTGGCCTGCCGTGGACCGAGGGCTCTGCCATCCATTCCGGCCGCGTGGCGCGCCAGGACGCCGCGATTGTCGCGCTCGCCCGCGCGGCTGGCGGCGTAGTGCTGGGTACGACCACTCTATCCGAGCTGGCGATGTACGGCGTCACCAATGCATTCGAACCCATGGGCCTGAACCCCTGGGACATCGGTCGCACTGCGGGCGGCTCCTCCACCGGTGCTGCCGTCGCCGCCGCGCTCGGCATGGCGCAGGTGAACATCGGCAGCGACAGCGGTGGGTCGATCCGCAACCCGGCCTGCCATTGCGGCGTGGTGGGGTTCATGCCGCGCATCGGCGCGCTGGCACTCGGCGGCGGGCCGAACCATACACCCAGCCTTTCGTCGATCGGCCTCATCGGCTGCCGGGTCGGCGAGGTGCAGACCGCGTTCCGGGCGCTCTGCGGCGCCGCCGACGGCGAAGCGCCGGCGCGCCGGCTGCTCGTGCCACGCAGGCTGATCGAGCGCATGTGCGACGACGAGACCCGCGTGCTCTTCTGCGACGCGCTCGAGCGCATCGCCAGGGCGGATTTCGAGATCATCGAGCGCGAGATTCCCGGCTGGACCGAGGGCGAGCGAGCCGCAGGCGTGGTGTCGCTGTTCGAAAGCGGCCAGGCTCTTGCGCGCATGGACCTTTCACGCGCCGGGACCGGCATCCGTGCCCGGGCGGCGGCGGCAGCGAAGCTCACGGCCGCACAAGTCGATTCTGCCCACGCCGACCGCGAGGTGCTGCGACGAAGCTTCTCCAGCGCCTTGCAACTGACTCAGGCCGACGCGGTCGCGACGCCTACCTGGCCCTTCGCCGCGCCGCACCTCGAAGCGCAGACCGTCGTCGTCGCCGGCGCCAGCGTACCGGTCGATCCGCATCGCAACTGCTTCGTGCGCGCGGCCAACGCGATCGACGCGTGCGCCATCACGCTGCCGATGGGCCTGTATCCGGCTGCTGGAGTGCCTGCCGGCCTGCATCTCACGGGCGAGGGCGGCAGCGAAATGCGTCTGCTCGCCGCGGCGCACCTCATCGAAGCCGCCATCCCACCGCTACCGCCGGCGCCTGCGCTTACAATCGACCGAAAGGAGATGTCCCCATGAAGCTATTCGCCTTCGCGGCGTTGTTGCTGGCCGCCGGTACGGCAGCCGGGCAGCAAAGCTACCCGAGCAAACCGATCCGCCTGGTGGTGCCGTACTCGAGCGGATCTTCCGATGCGGTGGCCCGCCTGCTGGGCCCGAAGCTGAACGAGGCGTGGAAGCAGCCGGTGATTGTCGACAACCGCCCGGGAGCCAACGCGGTCATCGGCACGGACCTCGTCGCCAAGTCGGCGCCGGACGGCTACACGCTGCTCATGGCGCTAGGCACCCACGTCATCAGCCCGCACCTGATTCCCACGCCGTACGACCCCATCAAGGATTTCGCTCCCGTCGCCACGGTCGCGGCCGCCGAGCTGGGCCTGGGTCTCAATCCGGCAGTGCCGGCGGCCACGCTGCAGGAGTTCATCGCGCTCGCCAAGTCGAAGCCGGGACAGCTCAACTATGCGACTACGCAGATCGGCGGCAACCAGCACGTTGCGGGCGAGCTGTTCAACATCCTCACGGGTGCCAAGCTGACGGCGGTGCCGTACAAGGGCGGCGGCGAAGCCATGAGCGCCGTGCTCGGCGGGCACGTGCAGGCGTACTTCGGTTCGATCGCCAGCCTGGCGCCGCACATGCGAAGCGGAAAACTCAAGCCCATGGCGGTTTCCGGCGACGCGCGCCACCCCGCGGTTCCGGACGTGCCGACCTTTGCCGAGGGTGGTGTGAGGAACTTCGACGTCCGGCTTTGGTACGCGGTGCTTGCGCCGGCCGGCACGCCGAAGGAAATCGTCGACAAGCTGTCCGCACAGATCGGCAGCATTCTCGCCACGCCGGAGTTCAAGGGGACGCTGGCCAAACAGGGACTGGATCCGGTGGTCTCCACGCCGGAGCAGTTCGGCGCGCTGCTAAGGGCCGACTTTGCACGCTACGCGCAGATCGTCAAGGCGGCGAACATCAAGGTAGAGCAGTAACGATTCCCCTGCCTAGCCGCCCGGCTTCCTTGAGCGCGTAGGCAGCGAAGGCAACATCGCCAATCGCCATTCCTTGGATGAGCGCGACGATGCGATCCGATGGTGAAAGGCGCGCCGGCTTCTCGCCGGCGACGACCTCGCAGGCAAGCGCGTCTACGCGCGCCGCGAACTTCTCGCGGGACAGCCTTCCCTGGGAGATCCACGCGCGCCCGTCGCCCATCTCGGCAGCGAAATCGGCGTCATCCACGACGAGCCGCTGCGCTTCTTGCAGCACGCCGTAGTCGACTTCGTTGTAGCTCCCCATGGAGCACACTACGGCGCCGGGTTTGAGGCTGCCTGGAAATACCAGCGGGCTAGACGACTCGGTCAGCGTGATTACCAGGTCCGCGTCCTTCACCGCGCGCCTTCCGTCGGGCTCCGCGCGCATCGGGAATCCAACGGTCGGCGCGTGCTCGGCGACGAAGGCCGCGGTGCTATCCGGGCGGCGGGAGCTCACTCGCATTTCCCTGACTTGCAGCGTGCGCGCGATCAGCGGCACAATTTCCCTCGCAATGCCGCCCGCGCCAAACAGCGCGACGACCAGCGGCCCCGGGTTGACCAGCGGCTCGATCGCTGCGACACCGAACGCTGCGGTGCGCACGCGGCTCAGCCATCGCTCGGCGACCAGCCCCGAGAGCATGCCGCTCTCATGATCGAAAACTGCGCAGTAGTTGTGCGCTTTCTCGGTGGGCGCCGGATGCGCCAGCAGGCGTATGCCGGAGGCACCGAGGTGGGCGATGCTCGCCGCCTTGAACTTGGCTTTCGGGCCGCCGATGGCGGACGCGTCCAGCAGCATCGCGGATGGCGCCGATAGGATCGCGCGGCCCGCAGCCTGATCGCGCAGCGTGCGGCGGGCAAGCTCCAGGGCGGTGTCGTAGCCGATCGCCGCGCGGACATCAGCGTCACCGAGCAGCCGCATGGTCGCTTCTCACGATGCAGGCGCACAGGCCACCCCCTGGGGGCGCTTGGTGCACGGTGTTCGCCGAGATGAAGACGCGCGTATCACCGAGGATCGAGCCGACGATGCCGCTGATCGCCGCCCGCACATGCTTGTCCATGTCGATGTGGCTCGAGCGGATGGTGGTGCGCCGGCCGCGCAGCTTGCCGTCGGGCGCCACCCCGGCCTTGATCATGGTCGCCGCTACACGTGCCGCGTCGACTACCTGCCCGTCGGCGTCGAGTCGGCAACCCGCCGCCGCATACATGTCGCGCATCCCTTTGGCATCGAGCAGGTCGCGGAGATAGCCCGTCTGGATGCCGAGGCTGCCAGGCGCCCCAGGGCGATTGGCGAGGAGCAGGATCTCGACGCAGTCCAGCTCGGTGCCCGAGAACACCATGGCCCGCCGGGCATGCAGCAAGTGGTCGCGGTCGAAGGCTTCCTGGACGATGCGGCTTCTCTCGACCTCGCCGAGGGCAAGGCCTGCTCCCAGCGCTCCCACCGCCTTGGAGTAGGCCGAGGTGATTCTCTTGGACGAGGTGGAGGGCAGAAAGCTCATCACCGGCGTCTTGACGATCACCAGGCCCACGTCGCCGGCTTGCACGCCGGCGTCGCGCATGGCCGTCTGCACCGTGGCGGCGGCGATGTCCGCGTGCGCCGGCGTACCGATCTCATCGGCCGCGAGCGAGCGGCTGCGCGCGCAGCCGATGGCGAGGGCGCTGGCGCGCGACGGCTTGCCCCCCGGCTCGTCGAAGTCGACGAACAGGTAGCCGAAAGGCGTCATCGCGCCTTCGCAGCCCGTGGAGAAGAGGAAAGTCGAGCGCTCCAGCAGCGCCCGCCCGCCGCGCTTCTCGATCGCCAGCGAGGCGCTCTGCATGGCGTATTCGCGCGAAAAGTCGTTCACATCGGAATTGCCCTCGGTCTTGACCAGCAGAGCCAGCCGGCGGATGCGCGCCGGGTCGAAGCGCTCCAGGTTGTGCGCCAGTGCGCTTACGTCCCCCGGGTGGGCGGTGTCGTAGGCAATTACTTCAACGGTCATTTCAAGCTCCTGGATCCCACGAAACGGTCGATCGGCAGCGGTCTCGCCCAGGCGCGCCTGTGCACCTCGTCGAGGAACGGGCGGAGCTTCTCGTATCCGGACCGCATGCGGCGCACGTCCGTACGTACCGTGGGCATCAGGTGCTCCACCTCTTCGCCGAATCCGGCTTCGTCCACCCGGGTGGCGCGTCCGTCGCGCAGCACCACGCGTCCGCCGACGATCACGCTGCGGATCGAGCGGCCCGAGTCGGAGTAGACGAGCTGACGCACCGCGCTATTGAACGGCAGGTACGCCGTGTCGGACAGGTCAATGAGCACCATGTCCGCCTTGTAGCCGGAGCGCAGCGCGCCCACCACTTCCGACAGGCCGGCTGTGCTGGCGCCACCCAGGGTCGCCGCACGGAACGCCTCGGCCGCCGTCACCGTGGTGGGTCGCGGCGAGCTGACCGCCGACAGCAGGCAGAACAGTTTCATCACCTGCAGCATGCTCTGCGCATCGCTGCAGCTGCAGTTGTCGCAGCCTAGCGCGAGCTCCACCCCGCGCGAGCGGTACTCTAGGATAGGCGCCACCCCGCTCTTCAGCTTAAGGTTGCTCAGCATGTTGAGCACCACATGGGTGCCGGAACCGGCGATGAGATCGAGCTCGTCGTCGAGCGGCCATACGCCGTGCGCGATGGTGAGCCGCGGGCCGAGCAGGCCGGCGGCCTCCATGAATTTCACCGCCGACCCCCCGTAGGCGGACAGACGATCCTGCGCGAAGATCCGCTGTACGCGAGTCTCGTAGACGTGCGTGTAGACGGGAAGGTTGCGGCGGCGCGACAGGTCCGCCACCGCCTCGAGCAGCTCCGGCGTGCAGCGCTGCGGCGCCGAGGGACTCAGCGCCCAGCGCACCATGCCATTGCGATCGCCGATGCGCTCGATCTGCCGGGCGACGAAATCCATCTGCGGGCCAGCCGCATCGCGCTGCGTGCCGATCACCTCGTGCAACTCCTGCGGCGCCAACTCCCGGATCCAGGGGATGGTGTCGAGCTGGGACAAATCGCGCACCGTCACCGAGAAGATCACGCGGATTCCCGCCTGCGCATCGGCGTCGAGGATGGTGTCGAGATACTCCTCGCTCATCGGCGAGAAGCTGCTCATGTCCTGCACGGTGGTGATGCCGTTGTGCAGGCACTCGAGCGCACCGGCCAGCGTGCGCGCCCGCACCTCGGCGAGCGAGCGGCGCGAGCCGAGCGGGCCGGCCAGCGTGCCCCAGTACTCGAGCGCTAGGTCCTCGAACATGCCGCGGGCGAGAACGTCGTGCGAGTGGTAGTGCGCATTGACGAAGCCGGGGATCACCAGCATGCCCCTGGCGTCGATGATCTCGGCGCCGGGCGCGGCGAGATCCGGCGCGATCGCGGCGATCGAATCGCCGTCGATCAGCAGGTCGCGCACCGGCGGGTCGTCCAGATCGGTCTTGAGGTCGAGAATCCGCCCGCCGCGAATCAGAATTTTCATGCGTCTCCAGGAACGGTAAGATCGACTATATACGCGCGGGGCGTCCCTCAAGAAGACGCTTTCGCAGCCGCGCAAACCGATGACGGCCTCCGAGAAATCGACCCACGCTTTCGGCACGGCATTCGTGTCGGCCGTCGCATTGGCCGGCTTCCTGCTCATTTTCGTCGAAGCGGGCAGCTTCGGTGCCGGCGCGCGGCTCTTTCCGCGCCTGCTGGGCCTGGTGGGCGCCATGAGCGCCGCGGTGCTGCTCGGCCAATCCTGCCTGCGCATTCTTGCGCAGCGCCGGCATTCCGCGCAGCGCAGCACCGCCGGCAGCGCGCTGGACTGGCGCAACGTGGTCATCAGCTACGTCGGTCCCCCGGCCTACGCCGGCCTGCTCTACCTGCTCGGTTTCTGGATCGCCTCGGTGCTGGGCCTTGCAGGCCTGCTCGTTCTGCTGGGTGAGCGGCGGCCGCTGGTGGTGCTCGCCATCACGACCGGCACGCTGCTCTCCATCTACCTGATGTTCGAGTTCAGCTTCGGCATCCGCATGCCGGAGGGTGTGCTGCTTGCTGCTTGACAGTGTTCTGCTCGGCCTGAGCGCGGCGCTCACCTGGGACCGCATGCTGGTAATGTTCGTTGCGACCGTGCTTGGGCTGGTGCTTGGCGCCATGCCGGGACTCGGGCCGCTGGCGGCGATGGCGCTGCTGATTCCGTTCACCTTTACGATGGATCCGCTGGCAGCGGTGCTCGGGCTGGCGTCCATCTCGGTGGCGGCAAACTGCAGCGGTTCCTTTAGCGCCATTCTGCTCAACGTTCCCGGCGAGACGGCGTCCACCGCAACTTGCTTCGACGGCCATCCGATGGCCCGCCAAGGGCTCGCTACCGTCGCCATCGGCCTGTCGATCGGTGCTTCGTTCGTCGCAGCGGTGATCGGGATCCTCGCCGTGATCGCCGTCATCCAGCCCCTGGTCAGCGTCGCGCTGGCTTTCGGCCCCCCCGAGAATGCCGCGCTCGCTGCCATCGGCATCGCGTTCGTCTCGTCGCTCGCACGCAAATCGATCACCAAGGGCCTGGTAATGGCCGCGCTCGGCCTGTGGTTGTCCACGGTCGGCATCGATGCGGTAAACGGCGAGCCGCGCTACACGTTCGGGCTGATCGAGCTCCAGGACGGCATCGACCTGGTGCCGGTGATGACGGGCCTGTTCGCCGTGACGGAAATCGTCAGCTGGATCCAGGAGCGGGGCACCATCTCGCGGCTCGGCCGCCTGGAGGGCTCGGTATGGCGCGGCGTGTTCGACACCCTGCGCTACCCGGTATCGCTCGTGCGCTCGACGCTGGTGGGGATCGGCGTGGGCGTCATTCCGGGCGTCGGCTCGGTGATCGCCAGCTTCCTTGCCTACGAAGTGGAGAGGCTCTCCAGCCGCTCCCCCGGGCGCTTCGGCCAGGGGGCGCCGGAGGGCGTGATCGCGCCCGAGGCCGCGAACAACTCCTCCATCTCGGCGAGCTTGGCCCCCGCGCTGGCGCTCGGCATCCCGGGCGGCGCCACCTCGGCGCTGCTTCTGGTGGCGCTCATGGTGCACGGCATTCGCCCGGGCTCGATGCTGCTCACGGGCCATTCAGAGCTCCTTTTCGGGTTCCTGGTTGGGCTGATCATCGGGGCGCTGATGTTCCTCCTAGTGAGCGTGCTGTTCGCCCGACCCCTGGCGTTGGTGACGCTGGTGCGCGCGGAGCTTTTGGCGCCGATCTTTCTGGTGCTGTGCTTCGCGGGGGTTTATGCGCAGGATCAGCAGTTCAGCGACATACTGCTCGCGATTATTTTCGGGCTGGTCGGCTGCGCGGCGAAGGCCCTGGATTTCCCACCGGTGCCGCTGGTGCTCGGCCTTGTGGTAGGCCGGCTGCTGGAAACCTCGGTGGTCCAGTCGCTCGCGATTTCCGATGGAGACTGGACCATCTTCTTTACCAGGCCCGTCAGCGGATCGCTGCTCGCGATGGCCGCACTGGTCATCGTCCTGACGACGCTCAGGGGCGTGCGCCGCAAGGCGATCGCCGATCCTGTCGAAAGCTGACTATCCGGTCAGGATCGACTTGTATTCGTTGGCGAGGTCGAACGCCTTCTGCACACTCTGGCGCAGCTGCGCAGCGTCCATCCGCGTCACGTGGACGTTGATTTTCTTCTGCTGGGCGACCAGCTCCGGGTTATCGAAGGCCTTGGTGAACGCGGCCGCCAGTTTGGCAACCCGGTCCTTCGGTACCCCGGGACTGGCGTTGACGTAGATCACTTCATTGATCGGATAGATGTCGTGCCCTTGCTGCTTGATGGTCGGGACATCAGGCAATCCCGGGTCGCGGGTCTCCCGGAACACGGTCAAGAACGTGAGGTTGTCGGACCATTGCACCGAGCTCGACCCGCCGACGCCGGCTTCGACGTGGCCTCCGGCGACCGCAGAATAAGCCGCCGAACCGCCGTCGAAGTGCACGAACTGCAGGTCAAGATTGAGCCGGTTCTTCAGGATGGCGAGCTGCAAGTGGCTCGGCCCGCCCTTGCCGATGGTCGCCATGGTCAACCGCCGCGAGCGCGCGGTCTTGATCAGGTCGTCCAGCGTCTTGATTGGCGACGCCTTTGTCACGTAAAGGTTGAAGGCGTTGATGAACCAGCCGAATACCGGCTGGAACTCGTCGAGCCGGTAGTCGGCGTTGTAAACCACCTTGCCCAGCACTTCTTCCGGGCTCGCTTCGGTCATGATGGTGTAGCCGTCCGGTTTCGCCCGGGAAAATTGCGAGCGCGCGATGCGTCCCGAAGCGCCGCGGACGTACTCGAGCGTCGAGCTGAATCCCTGCTCTTTCAGAAACGGCTGGATCAAGCGCGTCGAGGTATCGATCAGACCCCCGGGCGACTGATAGATGATCCACTTCAAGGGCTGGGATGGATAGGCTTGCGCGAAGCCGAAGCGCGGCGCTGCCACGACGCCTGCGGACGCAAGCGTCGTCCCGAGGAATTTCCGACGTGTGAAGGTCATGGTCGACGCCCTCCCTGAGCGATAACACCTAAACTATATCGCATGCACGTCGCGCTCCTTCCCTTCGAAATGTCCTCGCCTGGCGACGTGCTGGGCTTGCGCGGCGCCTTGCGGCGGCTGCCGCCGGGAAAGCTATTGCAGGCGGCGGTGATCGCGAAGATCGAGGGCACGGCCACGCTGAACGACGTGTCGAGGCAGCTGGCAAGCGAGCGCATCGCCGCCGAGTTGCGACGCGCCGGCGGAACCGCCTTGCTAAGGCGCTCCCTCGAGATCCTTTCGGCGGGATGCGAAGGAATCACCAGTCCTGGCGGCTGGCTGCTCGCCGCCCTACGCTCAAGTTCTCGCCCTGAGGCTTTCGGCCTCGCGCTCGGACACGCGCGCAGCGCCCCCGTAGGGATGCACCAGCGCGCGACGCTGCACCACATCCGCGCCGCCGCTCGAGCAGTGCGTGCGGCGATGCACAAGGCCGGTCTCGACCGCAAGAGCACCGAGCTGGTGCTGATCAAGAGTCCCATCTTGCTTTCGGGCACCGGGCGCCATGCAGGATCGACCGCCGCCTCACGCGGCGCCGCTGCGCTGGGGGCCGCGCTGGCGCTAGGAGAGGTGCGCAGCTCGGACATCGACGAGAACAGCTTGTGCGCCAAGTGGACACTGCACGGCAGCCGGACCATGGCGTTTTCCGGAACCGAAACGGACCGCTGCGAAGCGCTGGTGATCGGAAATCGCCGCGGTGGTGACCCTCGCCTGCGCGTCGACCGCGCCGCGCTGGCTGACCTGCTCGACACCGCGCCGCTCGCGGCGCTCGCCGCGGGAGCCAAGGCGGTTTTCTACAAAGCTGGGCTGGACGGCAGCGGCCTGCTACGAGGTGCGCGCACTACGGTGTTCTCGAGTGAGCTGCCGGCGGACAAGCAGCTGCGCGCCGCGGCGAGCGGCATCGTAGGTGCCACGCTTGGCATCACGCGGGCATTCATCTCGGGCGGCGCCGAACACCAGACGCCGCCCGGCGGCTGCCTGGCGGCGGTCATCCGCGCTTCGACTTAGAATCACCGGCATGCGCACCCTTTGCCTTGTTGCTTCGATCGTGTCGGCTTTGTTTTCCGGCCACGCATTCGCTCAGACGCAGGACTACCCGTCCCGGCCGGTGAGGATGATCGTAACTTTCCCTGCTGGCGGCGCCTCCGACATAGTCGCGCGCATCTTTGCCGAACGCCTTTCCGAGCTGTGGAAACAGCAGGTGTTCGTCGAGAATCGCATCGGCGGCGGCGGCTCGATCGGAACCGAAGCCGCATACCGCGCGGCACCGGACGGCTATACGCTGCTCCTTGCATCGAGCACGCCGATCATCAACCAGGTGCTGATTCCGAATCTGCCGTTCACCTTTACCCGGGATTTCCCGACGCTTGCAGTGGTCAGTTCGGCGCCCATGATGATCGCGGTCCACCCGAGCGTGCCGGCCAACGACCTGAAGGCCTTGACCGCGATGCTCAAGGCTGCCCCGGGTAAGCATGACTACACCGCCTGCAACATGGCGAGCCCCTACCACTTTGCGATGGAGATGTACAAGCAGGCGGTGGGCGCGTTCGCGGTGCACATCCCCCACCGTGGATGCAACCCCGCCACCACCGATGCCGTCGCCGGGCACATCAAGATCGTCGTGACGAATCTCCCGACGGCGCTGCCGTTCCTGAAGCAAGGACGACTACGGCCGATCGCGGTGATGACCCGGGAACGTAGTTCGTCCGCGCCGGACGTGCCCACCGTGCGCGAGTCCGGCATAGCCGAGCTCAAGGACTACCACCTCGAGAGCTACTACGGCTTCATGGCTCCCCCCAAGACGCCGGCCGCGCTGGTGTCAAAAATCGAAGCGGACATCCTGTACCTCGCCGCGCGCCCGGATGTGCGCAAGAGGCTCGAGGGAGCAGGCCTGGACATGCTGGTCCTCGATGCGACCGGGATGCGCGAGCTCATCCGCGCCGATGCCGAGAAGTATGCGCGGGTCGCGAAGCAGGCCGGCATCAAAGTCGAATGACGGTCGCGCGCGGACCGCAGAAGGCGCCGGACTCGCCTTCGCGCGACCAACGCAGCGGGCTTTCCAAGGCGCTGTCGCATTTTTCCACTTATGGCTGGCGGGGCCGCATCGGATTGGTCTCTCCCTCCACCAACACGACACTCGAGCCGGAATTCTGGCGCCTCGCGCCGGAAGGCGTTTCGATTCACGTCGCGCGCGTCTTTCAATCCGGCCCGCAGGAGCCTTCGACCTATCGCCGCATGGCCGACGACATCGGCACGGCGGCGACGCTGTTGGCAACCGCCGAGGTGGACGTAATCGCCTTCGGCTGCACTTCCTGCACCTACTTCGTGCCGCCCGAGGAGATCCGAGCCACGATGGCGGAGAAGGCGCGCTGTCCGACCGTGCTAACCGCAGACGCAGTGATCGACGCGCTGCGCGCGCTCAACGTGCGCAGGGTGGCGCTGGCGAGCCCGCGCACCGAGTTCGTTACCGAGCGCGAGTTGAAGTTCCTCTCGGACTCGGGCTTCGACGTGGTCGCGTCGCACTCCCTGGGCCTGGGAGCCACAGAGGAGGAGCGCCGCTACATCGGGCGCGTACCCACCGAGGCGCTGTATCGCCTTGCCGCCCGCGTTGATCGGCCCGAGGCAGAAGCGCTCTTCGTGACCTGCACGCAACTGCCGACGCTGCCCATGATCGAACGGCTCGAGACCGCGCTGGGCAAGCCCGTGGTCACTAGCAATCAGGCCACTTTCTGGCGCTGCCTCCGCCACATCGGGGTTGCGGCTCCCATCAAAGGCTACGGCCGGCTGCTCGATACGCAACTTGCTGCGGGGACGTGACGCAGCTGCGGATCCTGGCCGAGGACGATGTCCGCGCTGCGATCGACGCCGCACGCGCCCTGGATCTCGCCCGACAGACGCTCATCGACCAGGCAGCAGGCGGCAGCGTGCTCGCCAGCCCGCCTACGATGTCGCTCGACGCCAAGCCGCATGGGGGCTCGACCTTCAAGTTCCGCGCCGCCACGGTCGGCCACCTCGGGGTATCGGGCATCCGGCTGCTGTCTCGCGATACGCCAACCGGGCCCGGTGCCTGCGAGTATTGCGCGGTGTATCGCCACGGCAGCACGGCCATCTCCGGGCTGGTGTCCGAGACCTGGCTGAGCCGCATCCGCACGGCAGCCTTCGGTGCCGCCGTGATCGAGCGTCTGGTGAATCCAGGGGCGCTGGTCATCGCGCTTTTCGGCACGGGCCGCATCGCCCATGAAATCGTACCCATGCTTGCACTCACGCTCCGCGTGGCCGAGCTGCGGGTCCACTCGCGCCGCGCCGAAAGCATGTCGGCCTTCGTCTCGAAGCACGCGCCGAACCTGGCGTGCGGCATCCGCGCGGAGCCAGACTGCCGCCGCGCGGCGGACGGCGCGGACCTCATCGTCACGCTGACCGAATCCCCCAGCCCGCTGGTGTTCCCGGACTCGCTCAAGGCGGGCGTCGTAGTGTGCTCGATGGGCAACTACAACGAGCTCGCTTTCGGAGTCCTGAGCGCGTCGCAGCGCTTCGTCGTCGACGATCCCGAGTACGCTTCGAGCAGGGGCGACGGAGGCGCGTGGATCGAGCAAGGCCACCTGTCGCGCTCCGAGTTCGTGGCGCGCATCGACGCCCTCGCCTGCGAAATAGCCGCGGGGAAAAAGGCCGGGCGCCTACGTCAATCCGACCGCATCGTCGCGCTCATCCAGGGCATGGCGATCGGCGACGTTGCCTTTGCCGCGCATGCGCTCAACGAAGCCGAAAAGCTCGGACGAGGCCTGCTCATCGAGCTTCCCTAGTCTAACGGGACCGCTGGAAATCGACGGTCCTCTTCAAGCGCCGGCTCTCAGCAGGCCACCTCGACCCGCAGGAAGCTTGCTGGAATCGTCGCGCCATCCGCACTGGTGTTCTGGGAATGGAACAGTCTCTCGAGCTCGCTTTGCAGGTCGCTTGCGCGCTCGTTCTTCCCGGCGGCCTCGAAGGCATTCATCGTAGGCCCGTAGTAGTCCCGGAACTCTTCCACGAACCGGCTCGGCGACCCGGCAAAACGGAAGGTGAATACGTCCCGCACGAACGAGATCCGGTTCGCAGGAATCCCCGCGGCGGCAAATCGCTCGATTACGCTGCCCTCGACGCCCCACGTCATCGGGCTCACGAACCCGGCAGGAGGCGGCGGCGTGTAGGCGGAGCTGATACGCAGGATCTGCGCTACGAGCGTCGGATCGTTCGGGATCCAGTTGCCCATCACGATCCGGCCTCCCGGGCGCGTCACGCGCACCATCTCCTTGGCAACCTCGAACGGCTTGGGCGCGAACATGGCGCCGAAGATACTGACGACGAGGTCGAAGGAGCGATCGGGAATCGGCTGCAGGTTTGTCGCGTCGCCCTCCTGAAAGCGGCAGTTCGACAAGCCCAGCTCGGCGGCTCGCCGGTTGCCGGCGGCCACCAGGTTACGCGCGATATCGACGCCGAGAACCTCTGCGCCCGCCTGCGCGGCCGGCACGGCGGTGGTGCCGTCGCCGCAGCCGAGATCGAGCACCTTGAGTCCCCTGCCGACGCCGATCGCCCGCACCAGCGCCTCGCCGCTTTCGCGCATGGTCGCCGCGATACGGGTGAAGTCGCCCTTCTCCCAGAGCGCCTTGTTCGCGTTTACAGGTGTGTTGGGCTTCGCTACTACATCGGGAGCCTGCTGCAGCATGAGACTCATCCTTTCGCCGTTGAACGTTGACAGGGAGGCGATGATGAACAGTCTCTGTATCGGCGCGGTTTCGCTGCCGGATGATTACGTTGCCGGATTGTTTCCGGGCTTCCATGCCGCGCTGCGTAGGGCGTAGGATGCTCCAAGTGCAATAGAGGACGAGGACCATGGCTGAGAACGGCGGAATGCATTGCTGCAGCGGCCCGGGCTTTGCCTCGCCGGCCGAGGCGATGAAAGCGCCGCGGGAGAAGATCCTCTACACGGTCGCGCTCTATATCGGCACGGGTATCCAGAAGCCGGACTATCTGGCGACCATCGACGCGGACCCGGAGAGCCCCACCTACAGCCAGGTGATAAGCCGGCTGCAGATGCCGGGCATCGGCGACGAGCTGCATCACATGGGCTGGAACGCCTGCTCGTCCTGCCATCACGATGCCACCAAGCAACGGCGCTATCTGATCGTGCCCGGCGTGCGCTCGTCGAATCTGCACATCGTCGACTGTGGCATCGACCCGAAGGCCCCGCGGCTGCACAAGGTCATCGAGGGCGCGCGCATCAAATCCCTGACCAACCTGTCCGCGCCGCATACCGTGCACTGCCTGGGCTCCGACATCATCATCTCGATGCTCGGCGACGCGCAGGGCAACGCGCCCGGCGGCTTCCTGCACCTGAACGAGGATTTCGAGATTATCGGGCGCTGGGAGAACGATCTCGGCGGCATGAAGTTCAACTACGACTTCTGGTACCAGCCGCGGCACAACGTGATGGTCTCCTCCGAGTGGGCGGCACCGAACACCTTCATGCCGGGCTTCGACCTCGAGGAGGTCGGTCACCTGAAGTACGGGCGCGAGATCCACTTCTGGGATTTCAAGAACAAGCGCGTCGAGAAAACCTTCTACCTGGGCGAGGACGGGCTGGTGCCGCTCGAGGTCCGCTTCCATCACAACCCGGATTCGAGCCACGGTTTCGTCGGCGCCGCCCTCTCCTCCAACATCATTCACTGGTACAAGAAGGACGGCCAGTGGATCTGGGAAAAAATCATCGACGTCGAGAACCAGCGCCACCCGGAATGGCCGATCCCGGTGCCGGGCCTCATCAGCGTGATCCTGATCTCGATGGACGACCGGTTCCTCTACTTCTGCAACTGGCTGCACGGCGACATCCGCCAGTACGACATCACGGATCCGTCGAATCCGAAATTCACGGGCCAGGTGTGGATGGGGGGTCTGCTGAACAAGGCCCCGGTGGTCAACGGCCGGCGCATCACCGGTGGGCCGCAGATGATCCAGCTCTCGCTCGACGGCAAGCGGCTTTACGTCACCACGTCGCTCTTCTCCACCTGGGACAACCAGTTCTACCCGGATATCCGGCACAACGGCGGCTGCATGCTGATGGTCGATTGCGATACCGAGAACGGCGGCATGTCGATCAACCCGGATTTCTTCGTCGACTTCGGGAAGGAGCCGAACGGCCCCGCCCGCTGTCACGAGACGCGCTATCCCGGGGGCGACTGCACCTCGGACATCTGGCTGTAAAGATGGAGCGAGTCACGATCACCCTCGCCAACCGGGGCGGCGCGTCATTCCAGGTCGACCGGCGCAGACCGCTGCTCGACGCTCTCGAGGCTCAGGGCATTTCGCTGCCGTATGGCTGCCGCTACGGCGGCTGCATCTCCTGCGCGGCGAAACTGCTCTCGGGTGCGATCGACCAGAGCGCGGGCGTCGCCCTGAACGGGCGGCAGCACGCCGACGGCTACGTCCTCCTCTGCATTGCCCGGCCGCTGACGGATTGCGCACTCGACGTCGGCGTCGAGAGCCATGACAAGCTCTACCGCAACCCCTTTGCAAGCCCGCTCGCGCCGCACGAGCTGAAACCCGACATTGCAACCGCGCTTAAGGACGGGCCATGAACGCAGGCACCCGCATGGACCATGACCAGGACTACCCGCCGGACTATCTCGCCACCATTCTGAAAGAGGTCAAGACCATCGCCATGGTCGGCGCCAGCGCGGACCCCACGAAGTTCAGCTATGGCGTGCTCAGGGTCCTGCACGAAACCGGCTATGACATGATCCCGGTGAACCCTAACGAGGCCGGCACGGAGATCCGCGGCCTGCGGGTCTACGAGTCGCTGACCGCGATCAAGCGGCCCGTGGATATGGTCCAGGTGTTCCGCAGCTCCGATGCGCTGCCCGCGATCGCGCGCGAGGCGATCGATATCGGCGCCAAGGTGCTGTGGGCGCAGCTTGGCGTACGTAACGACGAAGCGGCCCGGCTGGCGGAGGCCGCCGGGCTGAAGGTCGTCATGAACCGCTGCCCGAAGATCGAGCTGTTTCGCCCGTTCTGGAAACCCCGGCTGAACCAGGTGCTCTGAATGATCTCTGATCTATGCCGAAGATGTCCGCGAGCCAGTCGAGCATCAGCTCCTGCCCGATGGTCGGGTTGTCGTGCTGGCAATGGTCGGCGCCGGTCTCCTCGGCGCCGACCAGCCGCAGGGTCGCCTTCACGCCCTTCGACCGGGCGTAATCCTGTGCGAGCTTCGCCTGCTCCACGCCGAGCACGTCGTGGCCGCCGTGCACGATAAGGTACGGGCAGCGCATGTTCTCGAGCACGCCCTTCAGCGTGAACGGCTTCAGCTTCGCACGCACCTCGGCCATCGAACCGCAGCCGAACACCCACTTGGCGTGGCCCGCCAGCCCGTGGTCTTCGCCGCGGTCGCTCCAGCGCTCGTACAGGTCGAACGCCGCGCCGTGCGAGATGCAGGCCGCGAAGCGCGGCTCCATCGCGCCGGCCCGCGCGGCGTAGTAGCCGCCGAGGCTCGAGCCGCTTACCGCGAGCCGCGACGCGTCGACGTCCGGGCGCGCGGCGAGGTAATCGATGCACTTGCCCGCCGGCACCTCGTAGTCGAAGCGCGAAGTGAGGCCGTAGCGGCGCAGCGCCCCGCCCTGCCCCGGGCCGTCCACCAGCAGCACGGAGATGCCGCGCTGCAGCGCGCCGCGGCCCACCATGAACCACAGCTCGTCCTTGAAGGAGTCCAGGCCGCCGAAGGCGATCAGCACCGGCGTACGCGCCGGGGCATGCGGCGAGCGGATGAAGTAGGCGGGCAGGCCGCGCCCCGCCTCGTACGGCACTTCCACGACCTCGCCCGGCGGAGCGCAATGGCGCAGGAACTTGTGCGAAGCGCGCTCGCATTGGTCGAACGTGGCGAGCCGGCGCGGATCGTCGGCGGCAAGCCAGAACTCGGCCGAGCGGTACAGGTCCGCCGCGCGCAGCCAGCAGTTCATCGCGGTGCGCACGTGGCCCGCGGCCAGCGCCAGGTCGCCGCGCCGGTCGTTCTTCTGCGCCTGCGACAGCCACTCACGGTGCCAGCTCTCCTTGTCGCCGGGAACCATGCGCGAGGCGGCGAGGAAGGCTTCGCTCACGCAGCCGCCGCCCTCCTGCGTCTCGCCGAGCGCGCGGCGGAACTGGTAGGAAAACCACGGCTCGCGCGGCCAGTGCTGCCAGCCGTAGGGCTCGTAATGGCAAAGCGTATTCGCGGCCGGCGCGTCGATCAGCTTCGCCTCGCTCATCGCCGCTCCTGCAGCGCCGAGAGAATCTCCTGGTTGGAAAGCGGCCAGCCGCAGGTCGCCGCCATCAGCCTGAGCGCGAACTCGTGCATCTCCACGCCGTCCATGGAATCGACCGCGTCCTTGGCGATCACCACGCGAAAGTCGCGATTGGTCGAGTCGAAGGCGCAGTTCAGCACGCAGGACGAGGTGTTGATGCCGGCGAGGATCAGCGTGCGCGCGCCCAGGGAGCTGCGCAGCACGAATTCCAGGTTGGTGCCGTGGAACGGGCTGTAGCGCTTCTTGTCGCGCACCACGATGTCCTGCGGGCCGAGCAGCGCGGGGATGATCTCGGTGCCCCGGCTGCCCTGCAGGTTGTGGCGCATCGCATTGCGGCGCGCCTTGGTCGGGTTGTCGGCAATCGCCTTCCAGAACGGGTTGGCGGCGATCTCCTCGGCGCGGCGGTATTCGGTGACCACGTGGATGATCGGCACCGCCGCCGCGCGCAGCGCGTCGAAGAGCGCTGCGGCACGCGCGATCACCCCGGGCATGCGCTCGACCGGCAGCGGCATGGTGTCGATCTCCGGATCGAGGTGGCCGCGGTGCATGTCGATTGCCACCACGGCGCTCGCGCGGGGGTCGATAGCTGGGATGTTCACGTCCCGCTCGCTTTCATGCCCCATTTGTCGAGGGTCCGTCGCTCGATGAAGTCGAACAGCCAGTTCTCGGTCACCAGGCCGATGATGGCGATGGTGATCATGCCGGCGATCATGATGTCGGGCCGCAGCTGCCAGCGCGCATCGTCGATCAGGAAGCCGATGCCGACGATGGAGGAGATCATCTCGGCACCGATGATCACGCGCCAGCCCACGCCGTAGGTAAGGCGCAGGCCGGTGATGATGAAGGGCAGCGACCCGGGCACCAGGATGCGCCGCACGTACAGCCAGCGCGGCGCCATGTACACCTTGGCGACGTCGGTGTACTGCCCCGAGAGCGTCTGCACGCCCGCCATGGTGTTGAACATGATCGGCCAGATGCCGGAGATGAAGATCACGAACACGGTCGAGGTGAAGCCCACGCCGAACCACAGGATCGCGAGCGGCACCCAGGCGAGGCCGGGGACCGGATACAGCATGCGAAAGAATGGCAGCGTCGCGCCGCGGAAGTAGGGCGACATGCCGAGGTAGATGCCCAGCGGCACGCCGGCGAGCGCGGCGAGCACGATGCCGGTCACCTGGCGGCTGAAGCTTGCGCCGACGTTCTTGGCGAGCGAGCCGTCGAGGATCATCTCGAATAGCGACGCGAAGGTGCGTGCAGGCGACGGAAACGCCCAGCGCGGCATGAGCTCGGCCGAGTACACCGCCTGCCATACCAGCAGGAAGGCGAGGATGAAGCCGGTAGAAAGCAGCGTGTCGCGGTGCGTGAGCCAGCGCAGCAGCGCCGGTCTTGCCGGCGCCGCCGCCGGCCGCGGGATGGCACTCATGCGAGCGAGGCGTCCTCGTTTTCCTGCTGCATGGAGCGCGCGATCTCCTCCGAGAGCTCGGCCAGCAGGCGACGGCGCAGCTCGATCATGCGCGGCTCGCCCTCGTCGCGCGGCCGGGGAAGCTCGACGCGCAGCACGCTCTTGATGCGACCCGGCCGCGCCGTCATGAGGAGCACCGTGTCGGCGAGCAGCAGCGCCTCGCTGATGGAATGGGTGACGAAGATGACCGTCTTCCTGAAGCGCGCCCAGATGCGCAGCAGCTCCTCCTGCATGACCGAGCGCGTCTGCGCGTCGAGCGCGCCGAAGGGCTCGTCCATCAGCAGGATCTGCGGCTCTACTGCGAGCGCGCGGGCGATCGACACGCGCTGCTTCATGCCGCCGGAAAGATGGTGCGGAAACTTCTCGGCGAACTGCGCGAGGCCGACCACCCTGAGGAGCTCGAGCGCCCGGCGCCGCTGCTCCTCGAACGGCACGCCGCGCGCGGCCAGGCCGAACCCGACATTGTCCTGCACCGTCATCCAGGGAAACAGCGCGTAGTCCTGGAACACGAAGGCGCGGTCCGGGCCGCAGCCCTGCACCGGCTGCGAGCCGATGAGCACGCGGCCGCCGCTCGCCGGAATCAGCCCGGCGATGATGCGAAGCAGCGTCGACTTGCCGCAGCCCGAGGGGCCGAGCAGGCAGACGAACTCGCCCTCGCCGATGGTGGCCTCGATCGCCTGCAGCGCGAGGACGTCGCCGCCCTCGCTGTCGTAGCGCTTGTCGATCCGGTCGATGCGCACTGCACCTGTCATCGGCCGGCCGGGCTACTTCAGCTTTTCATAGGCCGGGTAGCCGGGATAGCTGTCCTGCAGCGAGAAATCCACCACGTCCTTGTAGGCCACGTCCTTCTGGATCAGCTTGTCTTCCCGCATCCAGCCGATGAGCGTCTCGATCCATACCTGCGGCGGCTTCTGGTAGGACCAGCCACAGTTGTCGTAGGAATCCTCGAGGAGCTTCGCGTCGATCTTCGGGTTGTAGTGCTTGAGCGTCTCGAGGCCGGCCTTCTTGTCGCGGCGCATCATCTCGATCGCATCCATGTGCGCCCACACCAGGCGCTTGGCGACCTCGGGATTCTCCTTGATGAACTTCTTGGTCATGATGAAGCCATTGCGCAGCATGTCGCTCTTGATCTTCGACTGGTCGATCATGTCGCTCGCCTTGAGCAGCAGCTTCGCGCCCTTGTCGATGGCATTGGTGCCGAACGGCTCGAACGGGAAGGCGGCGGCGACGTCGCCGGTGAGCAGGCCCGCCGCCACCTCGGGCACCGGCACCAGGGCGAAGTCGAGGTCCGAGGCCTTCAGGCCGTGGCGCGGCAGGATGTGCTTGACCAGCGTGAGGTACTGCACGTCGAACTTGGTGACGATGCCGAAGCGCTTGCCCTTGAGGTCCGCCCAGCTCTTGATCTTGGGGTTCGCGACGATGAGCGCGCAGTTGGCCGAAGAAGCGCCGACGATCACGTTGTCGATGCCCGCCGAATGCGCGCGGATGGCGTTGGCGTACTGGTTGTAGCCGGCGTCGAAGTCCGCGGTCGACATCATCTGGTTGGAGCGGAAGTAGTTGCCGCCGAGGAAATTGACGTTGACCTTGTAGCGTTCCCAGAGCTTCATGCGCTCGGCGATGAAGGGCTGGATGTGGTCGTAGCCCGCCGAGCCGGCGACGAGCTTCACCGGCTTCTTGTTGATATTTTGTGCTCCAGCGATAGAGGCGCCCAGCGCCAGCGAAATGCCAACTATGAAGACTCGCATCTCCTCCTCCTCTCCTCGAAATCGTTACGCTGCGACTGCAGCGGGTTGGGCGGCGCGCGGCAGCTTCGCTACCTGCGTCCACGCCTGCTCCATCTTGGCGAGCGCGGCAAGCTCGGCTTCGGCGATGCGCGCCAGAATCATTCCGGCCTGCTTGACGTCTTCCTCGTAGCGCAGCCCCTCGAACAACTCGGAGGAGCGCTGCATGAAGCTCGCCGCGGCTCGCGCGGCCTCGCCGTCGAGATTGCGCTTGGCGAGCTCGACCGAGACGCGCTGCAGATACCCCGCGGCAGCGCGCCGTCCGAGCACGCCATGGTTGGCGATGTTGCCTTTCACGAAGAGCGGCACCCGTTCGCCGGAGGGCGTCAGCGGATCGGCAAGCTCGCCGCGCGCGATCGCCTCGGCGGCGCGCGCCATGCCCGGCGCGCCGGTTTCCCAGTGCGGGATCTGCCACTGACTGCCGTAGAGCGCATAAGGCCTCGGATACTCGCCGCGCAGGATCTTCAAATTGCGCCGGAAGCTGTCGCGGATCGACGCCGCGATATCCCAGTGCGGGTCGCGCCCGGGCTCCACCCACACCATGAGGTAGGGGCCGTACCCGTCGTGCAGGCTCCATTGGCCGGCCCAGGGATAGTGGTTCGCCCACGCCTTGTAGTGACCGTGCGCGCGCTGTGCGGGCTCTTCCCAGGCACGGCGGAACACATCGAGCGGGCACTCGTAGCGTGCGTGCTCGCCGATGTCGTTCGGCTCCCAGATCACCACCGTGCGCTTCTTGAGGTCGTACCCGGCGACGACGACATGGTGGCCGAAGCCGGTGTCCTTCATGATCGACTTCATGTAGGCGAGCCTCGGCGAGGAGAGCGCGCCGTAAGGAAGCAGCAGGCTGTAGTGCAGCCCCACCTGCACCGGGATGCCGCGGTCGATCAGGCCGCAGAGCTTCTCGAACGCCTCTTCGAAGCCGCCCTCGGGGTCTTCCTCCCAGTGGCCGCGGAAGCCGAGCGCGCGTGGCGTGTATTCCCAGATCTCGTGGAAGGCGCCCTTGCCGCCGTTGAACGCCGGCGCGCCCCACAGCGGACACCAGCGGAACGAGAAGCCGTCGCCGCCGGTGCCGTCGGCGAACAGCACATCCGACTCGCCCCAGTGGCGCAGCATGCCGAGCACGCCGGTGAAATAGCAGCGTCCCGCGTTGCCGTGCTCGGGGTAGCCCTTCGGCCCGAGCCAGGTCATGGAATAGTAGCTTTCGGAGTAAGCAGTGATTTCAGGCATGGGTTTATACCAATGGATTGATCGAGGTCTTGAGAAGCGAGCGCTGGTCGATCTTGAAAATGTCAGCGAGCCAGTCGGCCATCAGCTCCTGGCCGATGGTGGGATTGTCGTGCTGGCAGTGCTCGGCGCCGGTCTCCTCCGGCGTGACGAAGCGCAGGCTGACGTCCTTGCCTTTCGACTTTGCGTACTCGTACACCTTGGTGGCGTGCGACATGCCGAGCACATCGTAGCCGCCGTGCACGATGAGGTAGGGACAGCGCAGATGCTCCAGCACGCCGTTCAGGGTAAACGCCTTGGCGCGCTCCTTGGCCTCGGCCATGCTCTTGACGCCGAACACCCACTTGATGTGCCCGGCGAGCCCGTGCGACTCGTCGGCGTTCTTCCACAGGTCGTAGATGTCCCAGATCGCGCCGTGCGAAATGCACGCCGCGAGGCGGTGCTCCATCGAGCCCGCGCGTGCGGCGTAGTAGCCGCCCAGGCTCGAGCCGCAGACCGCGATGCGGCTGCCGTCTACATCATTTCTCTTCAATAGAAAATCGATACAACGACCGATCGGTACCTCGTAGTCGGGGCGGTTGGGCACCTTGTGGCGGCGCAGCGTTCCCCCCTGCCCCGGGCCGTCGATCATCAGCACCGAGATGCCGCGCTGCAGCGCGGCATGCGCCTGCATGAACCACATCTCGTCCTTGATCGAGTCCAGGCCCCCCATGCAGATCAGCACCG
>Ga0247825_10000464_pt1 | contig 25896 bp, 17 predicted proteins | sample 13C_Vanillin_Day_FD_194413 | JGI IMG/M metagenome (GOLD analysis project Ga0247825, IMG submission 194413) | Soil microbial communities from agricultural site in Penn Yan, New York, United States - 13C_Vanillin_Day48 | ecosystem: Environmental > Terrestrial > Soil > Agricultural land | place... | reverse complement strand
GCAAAGGACAACTCGCTCGCGCCATCACTCTCGAGGGACTCACTCAACTCTCTGCTGACGGGCGCGCCCTGCCACGCCTCGCGGAGAGCTGGGCGAGCGAGAACGACACCCGCCTTCGACTCAAGCTTCGACCGAACGTGATGCTGCACGACGGGCGGCGCCTCGACGCTCAGAGTGCGGCCAAGGCGTTGACGAACGCGGCTGCCGACGACGCCAATCGTGCCCAATACCCGGCGTTGCAAGACGTGCGCGACGTCATACCTGTGGGCGACTCCGAACTAGTCCTGGAACTGCGCACACCATCTCCTCGGCTGCCAGAAGATCTGACCGTTCTTCTCGACATCGCTGCCGGGCCGTATCAGGTCGTCACGGAGTCGGACTCAGCGATCGAATTCAGGCGTTTCGACAGCTATTACCAGGGTGTCCCGGGAATCCCCGGCGTCACAATCAAGGCCTTCGACACGCCGAGAACCGCCTGGGCGGCTCTGCTTCGAGGCGAACTGGACATGGTGTACGACGTGCCTGCTGATGCTATTGAATTCATCCGAAACGAGAATGTCGAGGTGGTCTCCATCCCTCGCGCGTACCAGTACCAACTGACATTCAACTCGCGCGGAGGTCCGTTCAAGTCTCCGCTGGTGCGAAAAGCGCTGAATATGGCGGTGGATCGGGCCTCGCTGATAGAAAGGGTTCTCCACGGGGGAGGAGAGGCATCGGCGGGGCCGCTTTATCCGAAGTACTGGGCGTATGATTCGGGACTGCCGAAGTATTCATTCGACCCGGCAACCGCCTCGACGCTGCTGGACGCGGCGGGGTATCGCGTCACCCGCACCAGCCCTTCGGCGGCCCCCTCGCGGTTTCGATTTACGTGCCTGCTTCCAAAGAACTTCACGGTCTGGGAGCGGGTAGCGTTGGAAGTACAACGCGATTTGGTCGCGATCGGCGTTGACATGCAGTTCAAGGTTCTCGATCCAGACGAGTTCGGGAAACGCATTGAGAACGGACAGTTCGAAGCGGTGTTCGGCAGCATGATCAGCGGTCCTACGCCGTCCCGCCCGTACATCTGGTGGAGGTCCGCTCGCCGGTTCAAGGGCAATAACGTTTTCGGCTACGAGAACGAAGAAGCCGAACGGCAGTTCCAGGTGCTGCTTCGATCGACGAACGACGCCGCGATCCGGTCGGCGAGCTCAAAACTCCAGAAAGTCTTCTACGACGATCCGCCGGCGATATTCATCGCCTGGGACAAACGCGCGCGTGCCATCAGCCGGCGCTTCAAGTGGCCGGCAGACGGGGACCCCATGTTCTCGCTGTGGAAATGGACGCTCGCTTCTGATTCCAGGGTGACATCAACCCAGTGAAGAAGATTTCGACCCGCTTCGCGTTGATGATGGCGGCCGCCGCTGTCGTGCCGTTGCTGGCGTACGGAGCGGCGTCGATATGGTCCGTACGCGACGGCGCCGAGCAGGCGGTGATCCAGGGCAATAAGGACGTGGCCCGGCGGGTCGGCGAACAAGTTGAACAGTACGTCGTCACCACCGTACGCATCCTGAACGCCGTCGCTGCCGACATGCAGCGGACCGACCTGGCTCAGTGGCAACAGATCCGGATCCTCCAGAACTTTCGGGCACGCTTTCCTGAATTTGCAGAACTGACGCTGCTCGATAACCACGGAAACCCGATCGCGTCGAGCAGTCTCGAACCGCCAGAGACACCACTGCCAGATCATCCTGACAGCGTGAAGATCGAAAACGCCATGATCTCCCGGTTCACACTCGACGAAGATTTGCTCCCCACCGCTGTCGCAGCCGTCCAGCTGTCCGACGGCGATGGCTGGCTGGTTGCCAGGCTGCGGCTCGAGCAACTCTGGACAAGGGTCGACGGCATCGGGGTCGGAACTACGGGCTATGCTCTCGTCGTCACCAACGATGGACTGCTGCTGGCCCATGGCGTCAAGTCGATGGTGGCACGAGGCGAGAGCTTGCGTGAACATCCGGTGCTCGACGCCATGCGCAAGGATCGTGAGCCGTCAGCCGAGTACGACTCCAACGACACCGCCTTGCTCGCCGTCGGCGCTGACGTACCGCAACTGCCATGGAAGGTGATTGTCGAGCAACCGACGCGCGAGGCTTTTGCCATCCCGATATCGCTTCAGCGCCAGCTCATCATCTCAATCACCGTCGCGCTCTTCGCAATGCTCCTCGTCGGCGCGCTCTGGGGCCGGCGGTTCATCGAGCCGATCCTCCGCCTAACCCGCGGCACGCGCGCCCTGGCAGAGGGCCAGCTCGATACGCGCGTCGCCATCACGTCGACCGACGAGCTCGGCCAGCTCGGAACCGCCTTCAACACGATGGCCGACCGGCTCGTCGAGCTGCAGGAGGACGTCCGCAAGAAAGAGCGGCACGCGATGTTCGGCCGCATCGCCATCGGCCTCGTACACGACCTGTCTCATCCCATTCAGAACGTGGGCAACAGCTCGAAGCTCATGCTGCAGATGTGGGACGACCCGCAGTACCGCGAAGTCTTCCGGCGTACGCTGGAGCGCGAGCTCTCGCTGGTGCGGCGCGTGCTCGACGACCTGCGCAACATCGCCAAGCCGACGCCGGTCGAGCGCTTCCCCATCGACATAAACAAGTGCGTCGCCGATCTGGTCGACTCGATGATGACGACGGCGGAGAACGCCGGCGTCGCCATGACGACGGAGCTGACGGCCGACACCATCTACATCGAAGGCGACCTCTTCGCGCTGAACCGCATCTATCGAAACCTGATCAGCAACGCCGTGCAGGCCACGCCGCCGCGCGGACGCATCCTCGTCCGCACCTTCACGCAGCAGGGCCACGCCATCGTCGAAGTCGCCGACACGGGATGCGGAATCCCCGCCCATCGCCTGGAGACCATCTTCGACGACTACGTCACCACCAAGCGCCGCGGTCTCGGCCTGGGACTCGCGATCTCGAAGAAAGTGGTGGAACAGCTGGGCGGGACGATTGCGGTGACGAGCCAGGTTGGCGTCGGCAGCACGTTCACCGTGCGCTTCCCGCTGACCGCCGCGCGGCCGGCGCAGATCGCGGCGGTCTAAGCAGGCCGTACAGAAAAATGCCCGGCGCCATTGGCAGCCGGGCAGACACGGGACACGGCATCGCGGCCGTCCGGGGGGACTCGCGGAGCGCCACCGCCCCGTGGGGTCCCCCGTCTATTTCTTCGGAAGGACCGCGTCCTTCAGCTGCTTCGCAATCCGCGCCTTGACGACAGTCTTCGCGGGGATCTTGATGGCCTCGCCAGTGGCCGGATTGCGGCCCATGCGCGCCTTGCGCTTCTGGACAACGAGCTTAACCATGCCGGGCAGCACGAACTCACCCGACCGCTTCAGTTCCTTCTCGGAGAGTTCCGTCAGCGCATCGAAGAACTCACGCGCCTGCGTGCGCTTCACCTCGAACCGCTCGGCGAAGTGCGAGAACAACTCTGATTTGCCCATTCTGCGGGCGTCTGCCATCACGTCCCCCCAATCTTGATGCGCGCCGACGATCGGCCGCGTGGCAGTTGCGCGCGCGTCTGAACTGCCGCGGAAAACCTTAGTGAAATCGCGTAATCCTAGCGCGCACACTATCCACTGTCAACGAACACGCGCCACGGATACGTGGATTTCCTTAGCAAAGTGCTAGAATTTGGCTCCGATGTCAAGCACGGGATCGCTGGAGACCTTTCCGAATCCACGGCCCGAGCGCGACTTCGAGATCACCATCGACTGTCCCGAGTTCACCTCCGTATGCCCGAAGACCGGGCTCCCCGACTTCGGCGAAATCCGCATCACCTACGTGCCCGGCGACCGCTGTATCGAGCTGAAGTCGCTCAAGTACTACCTGATCGAGTTCCGGAATCGCGGCATTTTCTACGAGGCAGTCACCAACCAGATTCTGGACGATCTCGTCGCCGCCTGCGCGCCGCGCCGCATGACCGTCGTCGGCGACTTCTCCGTCCGCGGCGGAATCAAGACGGTCGTCACCGCGTCGTACCCATCCGGCACATAGCGGAGTTGCGGTGAGCCACCGCGTTCCCATCGAGGATCAGATCGACCTGCACCCGTTCGCGCCGCGTGAGGTCGCGTCGGTTGTCGAGGAATACGTGACCGCCGCGCACGAGGCAGGACTGCGTGAGGTCCGGCTTATTCACGGCCGCGGCAAGGGCATCCAGCGCGGCATCGTGCAGCAGGCGCTCGATCGGCATCCGCTGGTCGTCGAGTTCTGGGATGCCACGGAGACGCATCTCGGCGCGACCGTCGCCCGGCTGCGCGAGTAGCGGGAGGCGCCCGTACGCAGATCCTGCGCGGCGTCCGCCGCCGGCACATCGCAGATTCCGCAACACCAGCGCGCCATTCGACCTGAAACAGCCCGATTTCCGCGCGGAACACCCCGTGCACGTCGTTGGTTCGCATGAGTGCCGCGCCACCACGACGAGGCGACGTCCTCCGGATACGCGACGAGCGATGGGCCGTCGCGGAATCCTCGCCCTATCAGAACACCACGCTCATCACGGCAATCGGCTGCGATCGCTCAAATCGAGGAACGCGTGCGCGCTACCTGCTCCCGTTCGAGCCATTCGAGCGCCTGCCGTTCGTCGGCACGACACAAATCGTTTCGCCAGTGCGCTGGAGGCGACGGGTACGCGAAACGCTCGCACGAGTGACACCTTCGTTTCTGTCGCTGCAAGCCGCGGCCGACTCCGACATCTCGATACTTCCGTATCAGCTCGAGCCGGCTCTTTCGGTCGTCGCCGGACTGGCCGCGCGGATTCTGATCGCCGACGACGTCGGGCTTGGCAAGACGATCCAGGCAGGGCTGATCGTCGCCGAGGTGCTGAAGCGTCGAGGTGATGCCCGCGTCCTGGTGCTATGCCCGGCGGCACTGCGTGAGCAGTGGCGGTCCGAATTGATCGATCGCTTCCACCTCGCGCCAGTGACGCTCGATTCCGCCTCGCTTCAACAATCCTCGCCCGACGGGGTCAACCCATGGAGCGCCCATCCGCTCGTCCTCACCTCCACGGACTACATCAAGCGGCCGGAAGTCGTGAGGGCGCTCGAGCCGTTGGTGTGGGACCTGCTGATCGTTGACGAGGCCCACGGGATCGCGGGCCCATCCGATCGACATGCCGCAGCAGCGCTGCTGGCACAGCGGGCACGCACGGTCGTCATGCTGACGGCAACTCCCCATTCGGGCAACGACGAGGCCTTCGGCCGTCTCGCGTCGATCGGCGATCTCGAGTCGGCGTTCCCGCTGTTCGTGTTTCGACGCAGGCGCGAAACGGTGTCCGGCTCAACCGGGAGGCGCACGCGCTGGCTGATGACTCGGCTCTCGACGGCCGAGCTGGAAATGCATCGCGCCCTCATGGCGTACGTGCAGCGAGTCTGGCGGCGTCCGGCCAATCCGGCCGCAATTCTCGCGATGATCGTGCTGACGCGCCGCGCGTGCAGTAGCGCATCGGCACTGGCGCGGACGGTGGAGCGGCGCCTGGCGCTCCTGTTCACGGATGCTTCCGAAGAGGCGCAGCTCGCCCTGCCTCTCGAGATGCCGGGTTCTGACGACGCCGAGCCCGGCGCGGAGATCGGAGCGCCCGGTCTCGACAATGCGAACGCGGAGCGGCGGGCGCTCGAGGAGATTCACACGCTCGCGATGCGCGCGCGCGGAGCGGAGTGCAAGCTTCGCGCACTCCGGCGGCTGCTGAGCCGCTCAGGCGAATCGGCAATCGTCTTCACTGAATACCGCGACACGCTGGCGACGCTCGAACGTGAGCTCACCGGGCTGGGGACATGCCAGCTGCACGGTGGCCTTACGAACGCCGAGCGGGCCAGCGTGATTCGACGCTTCACTGCAGGTGACTGCCGGATTCTCCTGGCGACTGACGCCGCCAGCGAGGGGCTCAATCTGCAGGCGCGTTGCCGTCTCGTTGTTCACCTCGAAGTTCCGTGGACGCCCACACGCATCGAGCAGCGTGTCGGGCGTGTCGATCGGATTGGCCAGTCACGGACTGTCCATCAAATCGTCTTCGTTGCCAGGGATACCGTCGAAGAATCACGTGTCGCGGACGTCGCTCGCCGCACCCTGCGCGCCGCCGCAGCCCTGGACGTTGTCTCCTCGGGCGCACCAGCTGAAGCGGAGACCGCAGCGTACGTCATTGGAGACGGTCCGTTCCCTGCTCCATCCCGCACACACGTCATCGATTCCGAACTTGTCACCACAGATCTGCGTCAGCAGGCCGAAGCCGAAGCTGTGCGTCTTCGGATGGCGCGAATGCTCGCGCCAGCGGGCGACGGCAGCCGTCCTCCGTCGCGGCGTCCGTTTGCGACTCGTGGCCGGCGTGTACCGCGGGAGGCTCTCTGGGCACTGTGGCTCGAATACGCGGATTCGGAGGGACAGATCGTGTGGGAAACGCTTGCCGGCGTCACAGCAGAACCGCTCGCGCGACTGGACGATCAGGCACCCCTGAAGGGGTGCACGGGGGAGAACGCGCACTTCGAGTCGAGTTGGACGTTCGCGGAAGACCGTCTCGCCCGCCATCTCCATCAAAGCCACAACAAACTGGTTACGTCGATTCGTGAGGCAGCCGCGCTCGGACTCAAGCGGGAGCGGGCCGTCGCGCACGGCATCGAGCGACGCCATGCGCGCATGGCGGCTCAACTCATTCAGGGAGGGCTGTTCGATCGTCGCGCCGAGCGTGAGGCGGCAACCCAGCGTGATCTGGTCCATCAGGCACTCGCACGCTGCCACGCCAGGATGGCGGCGCTCGAACACTTGAGCGCCGCGAGCGTCACGATTCGGCCTGCGTTCGCGTGGCTACCGTGGTAGCGGCGATACCAGGCATCAAGGGCCGTCTCGTTTCGTCGTCGTTCGCTCACGAGTTCCTGCCGGGCCTCGCCGGCTACGAGGAAGTCCCGAGCGGCCCCGCGAGAGCCATCGAAGCCATCGCGAATCGGGCTGTCCCAGATCTGGGTCCAACGTCGAGCGTCCGCGCCATTACAGACTCGGCGGTTCTGCCGCTTCTTCGGGCGCTCGGGTTCACAGTCCAGCGTCGCATCGACGATGCGCGTTGGAGCGTGCTTGAACTGTCAGCCGGGGAACGCGGCGACGTGTCGACGGCGGCCATCGTCGTCGGGTACGGTCAACCGCTTTCATCTGCCTGGCGCGAGTCGGTGCGCCGCGGCGCTGCCGTGGACGCACGCTGGGCCTTTTGCGGCAACGGCGCCGCACTTCGGATTGTCGATACGTTCCGCACCTGGTCGCGCGACCATCTGGAATTCGACCTCGCAACGCTTGGCGAGAGCCACACTGCGCAGTCCGTGCTCTGGAGCCTCGCGCGGGCCGATGCATTCGCTGTTCCCTCCCCGCTTCTGGATCTCGCGGCGAATCTCTCCGCCAAGCATGGCGCGGACGTCTGTCGAGCCCTTGGGAGCGGCGTGCTGGATGCGCTTCAGCTGGTCATCGGGGCGCTTGCGCCGGGCGCCGGCCGTCGATACCAACCCGAAGTGCTGTTCGAGCACTCGCTGACGGTTCTCTACCGCATCCTCTTTCTGCTTTTTGCCGAAGCACGTGACCTGGTTCCGCTCTGGCACCCGGTGTATCACGACCGCTACAGCCTCGAGGTCATCGTCACAGCGCTCATGAACGGGCGACAACAGCGGGGACTATGGCGAGCTCTCCAGGCTATCGCTCACCTCGCCCATTCGGGCTGCTCCGCCGGCGAGCTGTCGGTGACGGCCTTCAACGGGCGACTGTTCTCGCCCTCCCAGGCAGCCGCGTTCGATCGCACGCGCGTGGACGACACGGTCCTCGGGCAGGCGCTCGTGGCAGTGGGAACAACGAGGAGCGGGCAACGGCGAGCCCGCATCGCCTATCGGGATCTGGACGTCGAGCAGCTGGGCGCCGTGTACGAACGCGTCCTCGACTATCAACCGGAAACAGGCAACGGAGCGATCCGGCTCGTCCGCACGGGCGACATCAGAAAAGCAACGGGCACGTTCTACACCCCGCGCGCGGTGACCAGCTTCCTGGTGAGGGAAACGCTCGATCCGCTTGTGGCCGATCGCGGGTCAGAGGACATCCTCAAGCTGCGCATCCTCGATCCCGCGATGGGCAGCGGCGCGTTTCTCGTCGCCGCCTGCCGGCATCTGGCAGCGGCCGCGGAGCAGGCCCTGATTCGAGAGGGCCGATGGCAGCCGCACGACATCACAGCCGCGGATCGCGCGCAGTTGAGGCGTCAGATTGCCTCGCGCTGCCTGTTCGGCGTTGACGTGAACCCGATGGCCGTCCAGCTCGCGCGGCTGTCACTCTGGCTCGCGACGCTCTCGGCAAACAAGCCGCTGTCATTTCTGGATCACCATCTCGTCGCGGGAAACAGTCTCGTCGGCGCGACTCCGGAAGACGTGAGGAGGCAGCCGCCCGGAGGAGGGCGCCAACGGCGCCGGCGGCCGGATCACCTTCCGTTGTTTGACGAAGGCGATCTGCTGTCAACGCTGGGCGGAGGCGTGGCGGTGCGCCTGGCGCTTGCGTCAGAACCCGACGAGTCCGCTGCGATCGTCCGCGGCAAGGAACGGACCCTCACCCAGCTCATGGCACCGGGCGGTGCACTTGGCCGCTGGTCCCGCGCGCTCGATCTGTGGTGTGCCGGCTGGTTCTGGGAAAAGGCCGCACCACCCGATGCCAGGATGTTCGGCGAGCTCCTGAATCACGTCGTCGATCGCGGAAACCCTCACCTCACAGCACGTGTCGCCCAGCCTTTGCTTGCTCACGCAGACGACATCGCCTCCCGGCATCGCTTTCTGCACTGGCCACTCGCGTTTCCGGAGGTGTTCTACGACGTCGATGGGCAACTGCTGACTGACGGCGGCTTCGACGCGGTGGTGGGCAATCCGCCGTGGGACATGGTGCGCGGCGACAGCGGCTCCGGGAGCCGCCGCAGCGAGCGGCGAGCGGACGCGCGTCGATTGGTCGATTTCGTTCGGGACTCGGGCGTGTACAGGGTCGAGACTCATGCACACGCAAACCGGTACCAGCTCTTTCTCGAACGCGCTCTGCAGCTCACGCGACCCGGAGGCCGGGTGGGTCTCGTCCTGCCGTCCGGCATGACCGGCGATACCGGCTCGGCACCTTTGCGCCGATTCCTGTTCGACCGCGCCGGCGTGGATGGGATCACCGGGCTCGACAACCGCGACGGCATCTTTCCGATTCATCGCGGACTGCGGTTCGTGCTGATGACGTGCACGACCGGGGGACCGACGTCTGCCATTCGATGCCGGTTCGGCGTATCCCGGGTCGACGATCTCGAGCGGTTCGACCAGGACGATCGGACCGTCACACTGCCGCGTGCCTTTCTAACCCGCCTGTCGGGAGACGACGACCTCGGAATCCCGGAACTTCGCGATACCGCCGACCTGCGCATCCTGGAGCGAATCAGCGCGACGTGTCCGCGTCTGGGATCGACCGATGGGTGGGGAGTCCGATTCAGCCGCGAGCTGAATGCGAGCGACGATCGTGGCACGTTCGAACCGTTCGTGCCCGGCAGTCGTGCACGTCCTGTCGTCGAAGGCAAGCAGATCGATCAGTTCCGGGTCTCTGTCGATCGATCGAACTATCAGTTGGCACCCGGCGCACGCGACCGCGTTCCGCGGCGCGCCCGGCTCGCGTACAGGGACGTGGCCAGCGCCACCAATCGCCTGACACTCATCGCGGCGATCGTACCGGCACGCGCCATCACGACACACACGCTCTTCTGTCTCAATGCGCCCCTCCCGCTCGACGCACAGTTCGTCCTCTGCGGCCTGCTGAACAGCTATGTGGCGAACTATCTGGTCCGGTTTCGCGTGAACACGCATGTCACCGCGTCACTGATGTCACGCCTACCGGTTCCCTTCATAGGGCCAGACAATCCACTGTTCGGACGGATCGAAGCGCTCGTGCGCGACCTGCTTCAGGGACAAGCTCCCACTGAGGAGATGGATCAGTACATCGAGCTCCAGGCGATGGTGGCGAGGCTCTATGGCGTGAACCCCGCGGAGCTCGAGCACGTGCTCTCTACCTTCCCACTGGTGCCAGAGAGCCTCCGTTCACTCGTTCTCGATCGATTCAAGGACAGTCGCTGAACACGGGCCGCGGGGGCGCGGAGCTTATCAATCACGCGGCTACTTCGCTCCGCCGGCGAACTTTGCAGCAAGCGACGGCCGATCGACCGCTGCACCGCGCAGGTACACCGCTGAAATGCGGCGCGTGTTCGTGATGGCGTCGAGCGGATTCGCATCGAGCACCACGAAATCCGCGCTCCTGCCCACTTCGATTGTCCCAGCGTCCTTGATGCCGATCATGTCGGCGGCACTACGGGTTGAAGCGACGAGAACCTGCGCGGGCGTCATCCCGGCGGCCACCATGTCCTCCATCTCCACGTGCGGGCCCCACGGCGTGTTGCCGTCTGTGCCCATGGCGATGCGCACGCCAGACTTCGCCATGCGCGCCAGGTTGCGCGCCTGGAGCGCGAACGTCTGCTGCGCGTCCGGCCGGTCGGTTGCCGCCGCCTGAAGCTTCTGCAGCTCACCCGCCGGCATCGACCCGCTGAGCCAGCTCATATCCACCTTGACGCCGCGATCAGCCAGGTTGGGCACGACGATGACGTTCGGCCGTTGCTTGAGCATCGCCATCAGCTCGTCGTCCACGTCCTTGTCCCGCACTCCGTGGGCGAACGCGTCGATGCCAGCTTTCAGCAGGCCTTTCGCGTCGTCGAGATAGTAGATGTGCGCTGTGACGCGAAGGCCACGGCGATGAGCCTCGTCGATGATCGGAGCATAGAGCGCGGGACCCAGCTTGGGATACTTGCCGTTGCGATCGTCAACCCAGATCTTGACGATGTCGACCTTCTGCGCCGCCAACTCCTGCACGGCCTTGCGGCCTTCCTCCGGCGTGCTGATCCAGTACGGCACCGTGTTCCGACCGGGCTCGGGCATCGTGATGCCGCGTCCGGCGGTGAAGAATCGTGCGGCGTTCGGAATGGTCTCGGCGCGAATCTGGAACGGCAGCTGCCCTGCGTCCTGCCCGAGACTCATCGCAGCCGAGACGCCGTAGTACGCCCGGCGCTGCAGGTCCTGCACGAGGGCGTCGCGATTGTCGCTGAGGTGTACGTGCGAGTCGATGATCGCCGGGATGACCGTCTTGCCGGCGAGATCGACGCGGGCCGCGTCCGCAGGGACCTTCACGGCATCAGACCGTCCCACCTGCGTGAACCGTCCGCCCTCGACAACGAACGCGGCGTTGTCGATAACGGCGCCACCCGTGCCGTTGATGAGACGTGCCCCCTGATACACGGTGACTCGTGGTGCATTCTGGCCAAGCGTAATCAGGTTGGCCGCGACGACCGCAACCATTACAAGCAGTGATGTTGTCCAGCCGCGCATACTTCCCTCCAGGCGGGACGGATCTTACGGCAAGAGGGCTATGTCCGGCTCACGTAGCGACCGCCGATCCACCAGAAGACGGCCGCGGAGAGGATTCCCAGAGTCGAACCAAGCCCGATGATCCGCAACAGGCCGGCTGGACCGTATGCCAGGCTCGCCAGCGTTGGTGTCTCACCACGAGTGAGGCGCCACGCAGCGAGCGCGACGAGGAGCAGGCCGGCGGGGACGTTTCCCAGTGCAACGCCGCCGAGAAGCGTCTGCCGCAGGGTCAAAGGCCCTCGCCTGAGGAGCCAGGTGAGCAGGGGGTACGCGAGGCAACCTGTAACGAAACTGGCGGCGACGCCCGTCAGGACAGCAAACCCAATCGCTGCGTCCAGGAAATTGCTCGAGCGGCCGCCGTAGACGAATCGGCCCGTGTACTCGATGAGCGGGAAAAGGGCGAGCGCCAACGACGCGGCTACAAAGGGCTGGACCATGAGTCCAAATCCGATCCGTTTCTCCTGCTCAGGCGTCGGCATGTGAGTATGTACCTCTCCTATCGGTTTGAGTCGTTTGCGCCGAAAAACCTAAGGGCCCGGCACATTCCGCCAGCCATTCTGATTAGGACATTCAACCCATGACCACCATCGGCACATCCCTCGTGATCACAGGCGAGGTAACGAGCAGAGAAGACATTACGATCCACGGCCAGGTGAAGGGGCAGATCTCGATGGTGCAGGGCACGCTCCTCGTGGCGCCAACGGCCCGGATCGAGGCCGATATTGACGTCACGAACGTGACCATTCACGGGACCATGGCCGGCAAGGTCGCGGCGGGCGAACGAGTGGAACTCACCCCGACCGCAACGGTGAAAGGGACGCTGGTTGCCCCGTCGGTCGTCCTTCGCGAGGGAGCGACCTTCAACGGCAAGATTCAGGTCGAAAAGAAGGGGACTGCCAAGGCAACCCCTTCGAAGGCCAACTGAGCCTTACAGCGCAAACTTCCGAATCGCGTGCGCCAACCCGGCATCGTCCTGATGCCGGGTGACAGACCAACCAGGACGCTTAAGACCCTCGACGGCGTTTGCCATCACGACCGGCGTGCCGGCGTATTCGAGCATCTCGAGATCGTTGAAGTTATCGCCGATGGCCATCACCTCGTCTCGCTGCAGGCCGAGCTGCTCCGCCCGCCACGCGAGCGCCTGGCCTTTCGTCGCTGTCGGCGCGGTCACGTCGACGAGCGAAAAGTCGCGATGCACGTACTCGGTAAGAGCCACAGCGAACTCACCGGCGTCCAGGCGAAGCGCTTCGGTGAGCAGGCGCATGGCGGCAGCCGCGCCGTTGAACATCACCTCGACCGGGTCTTCGACAAGCGCACCCTCGAGTGGAACCGCCTGTCCGATCAAGTGCTGATTGCGCAGCCAGTACGCCTTCCGTCCCGGGTGCTCCCAGTCCATCGTCTCGAAGATGATCTGATTGGCCTCATCACGGTCGAAGACGAGCGCGGCGTGGTCGCGATGCGGCCGTGTGGCCTCGAGAACGCTGGCGGCGACGCGGCGATCGAGCAGGCGGCGCGCGAGCACCGTGCCGTCCATGGACCTCTCCACGGCGCCGCTGCTGACGATGAGCGTGATGGATTCCGGAAGCGCATCGGCGACGGGCCGCGCGAACGGATAGCTCCGGCCGGTGACGAGCGCAATGTGAATGCCCGCCGCGACGGCTTCAAAAATGGCGTCGCGATTGGCGGGTGGCAGGTGGCCGCGGCTGTCGAGCAGCGTGCCGTCAACGTCGATGCCGATCAGCCGGATCACGAGACCTTCATCTCGCGATTCTACGCGTGAAATAGAGAGAAACCGCGGCCTGCAGCCGGCTGGGGCAAACCAACCGAGTTACGATAAGAAGGTTATGGACCTTGGGCAGTTCGCGGGAGTCAACGCCGCGTACGTTCTCGAGCTCTACGAGCGTTACCGGCAGGATCCCGCGTCTGTCGATCCGGAAACCCGCAAGGCCTTCGAGGGCTGGACGCCGCGTGAAGCCGCGACTGCGCCGTCTGGATCGGCCTCTCTTCAGACTGGCGGCCTCGACATCCGCATCGTCGTTGCGGCCGCCAACCTCGTCGAGTCCATTCGACGTTACGGTCATCTCGCCGCCCAGATCGATCCGTTGGGTTCCGCGCCAGTTGGCGATCCATCGCTCTCGCCGCGCGCGCATGGCATCACCGATGAGGACCTGAGGAAACTCCCGGCGTCGCTCGTCGGCGGGCCGGTCGCGGAAGCGTCTGCCAACGCGTACGACGCGATCGAAAAACTGCGGCGCATCTACTGCTCGACCACCGGATTCGACATCGCCCACGTGTTCGTGCCGGAGGAGCGGGAATGGCTGCGAACCGCCGCCGAGTCGGGCCGCTTCCTGCCGCCGATGGACGCCGCCAGCACCGCCGCTCTCCTCAAGCGCATCACGCAGGTCGAAGTATTCGAGCACTTCCTGCACCGGACCTTCCCGGGCAAGACACGCTTCTCGGTCGAGGGCGTGGACATGCTCGTGCCGATTCTGGATGAGATGCTCTGCGGCGCGGCCGACAGCGGAACGCGACAGACGTTCATCGGGATGGCGCATCGAGGCAGGCTCAACGTGCTGGCGCACGTGCTGCAGAAACCGTACGCGCAGATCCTTGCCGAGTTCAAGGATCCGGTGGCCGCGCACGCGCTGCGGCTCGATCTGGGCTGGATGGGCGACGTCAAATACCACGCGGGCGCGCGCACCTCTGCGCCGCGCGGGCAGATGCACGTGACGATGGCGCCCAACCCGAGCCACCTCGAAGCGGTCGATCCAGTGGTCGTCGGCATGGCGCGGGCTGCAGGCACCGTGGCCAACCGTCCCGGGAGCCCGCGATTCGAAGGCGCCAGCACGCTGCCGATCCTCATTCACGGCGACGCGGCGTTCCCGGGCCAGGGCATCGTCGCTGAGACACTGAACCTGTCGAGGCTGGCCGGGTACGACACGGATGGCACGATTCACATCATCGCGAACAATCAAATCGGGTTTACGGCCACACCTGGCGAGTCCTACAGCACCAGCTATGCGAGCGGCCTCGCCCGCGGCTTCAAGATCCCGATCGTCCACGTCAACGCGGACGATCCGGTTGCCTGCCTCGAGGCGGCGCGGATGGCCTGGGAATACCGCATCCGTTTCCGGCGCGACTTCCTGATCGACCTGGTCGGCTACCGGCGGCATGGGCACAATGAGGGCGACGAACCGTCGTTCACGCAGCCGGTGATGTACACGGCGGTCGGCGCTCATCCGACCGTCCGCGAGATCTTTGCAGATACGCTGATTAAGCAGGGCTCGCAGACACCGGAGTCAGCTGACGCGCTCGTCAAGAATCACTTTGCCAAGCTCGAGACCATCTATGCATCGTTGAAGCCCGAGCAGGACTTCGTCGCACCTGCATCCGAGCCCGCCCCGGCGGGCGTCGCCGGTCGCACCGCGACCGGAGTGCCACTGACGCTGCTTCGCGAGATCAACGAGAGTCTGCTGACCCCTCCGTCCGGTTTCACAATCCACAAGAAGCTCGAACGCGGACGTCAGCGGCGGCGCAATGCGTTGACGAATTCAGGCGAGCGAACCGTCGACTGGGCAACCGCCGAGGAACTGGCGTTCGCGACGATCCTTGCCGACGGAATCCCAATCCGGCTGACAGGAGAGGATGTGGAGCGCGGCACCTTCAGCCAGCGCCACGCGGTCTTCCACGACGCGGAGAACGGTCATCAGTTCGTGCCGCTCCAGGACTTTTCGCAGGCGAAGGCCTCGTTCGAGATCCACAACAGCGCGCTGTCAGAGAACGCCGCGATCGGATTCGAGTTCGGCTACAACATTCAGGAACCAGAGCGTCTGGTCGTCTGGGAAGCGCAGTATGGCGACTTCATCAACTCCGCGCAGGTCATCCTCGATCAGTTCGTGACGTCCGGCCGCGCGAAGTGGGGACTGCTGCCCTCGCTCGTGCTGCTCCTTCCGCACGGCTACGAAGGACAGGGACCGGAACATTCGAGCGCGCGCCCGGAGCGCTTCCTGCAGGCTGCGGCCGACAAGAACCTCCGCCTGGTGAACTGCACGACCGCCGCTCAGTATTTCCATCTTCTTCGCCGGCAGGCTGCGTTGCTCCGCCGCGACCCGCTCCCACTGATCGTCCTGACCCCGAAGAGCCTCCTGCGGCACCCGGCCGTCGCGTCAACGCCGGCCGAACTGGAAGAAGGCATCTTCCGATCGGTCATTGACGACGCGGAGGCAAGGACGCGGGCCAAGAGCATCACGCGGCTCGTCCTCTGCAGTGGAAAAGTGTTCGTCGATCTGACGACCAGCGAGCAGCGGAAGGCCGCCAGTCATGTGGCCATCTGCCGGATCGAGCAGCTCTATCCCTTCCCGCATGTGGCCCTGCGCGAGGTGCTCAACGGCTATCCAGCCCTGCGCGACGTCGTATGGCTTCAGGAGGAGCCCGAGAACATGGGCGCCTGGGAGTTCCTGCGGCCGTTGCTCGATGAAATGGTTGGCGACAAGTGCCCGCTTCGCTACATCGGCCGGGCGCGCAGCTCGAGCCCGTCCGAAGGGTCCGCCGCGTGGCATCAGTTGAATCAGAAGCTTCTCGTCGAGCAGGCGTTCGACCTCGACGTCGCTCCCGCCGATCCGTCCATGGTGCTGTCGAAGCAGGTTCGCAGCCTGGCCGGCTCGAAACAGTAAGAACAACCCATGCGCAACATCGTCGTTCCTGAGCTTGGAGAATCGGTCGTCGAAGCCCGCATCGCGCGCTGGCTGAAAAAGGAAGGCGACAGCGTCGCCGTCGGTGAGCCTCTTGTCGAGCTCGAAACCGAGAAGATCGACCTCGAGGTGAATGCCGACAGCGGTGGGGTCATCGCCAGCATCAAGCGCAAGGAAGGCGAGGACGTGAAAATCGGCGAGCTTCTCGCCGTGGTCGACGAAACAGTGAGTGCTCCGGCCCAGCCGTCGTCCGGAAACGGGTCAGGTACGGCGTCCTCGAACGCGCCTGCGTCCTCTGAACCCGCGCCAGCCGCCGATCAGCAGCGTGCCACCCCCACGGCCCGGCGAGTTGCCCAGGAGCACGACGTGAATCTCGCGTCGGTCTCAGGCTCCGGTTCGGGTGGTCGCGTCATGAAGGCGGACGTCAAGGAGGCCCTGGGTACGAAGGGTGCGCCTGCGGCGCCGGTCCCGGCCGTTGCGCGGCCTGCAGTGATCGGCCCTGCCGCACGCCCTGGTTCCGATCGCACCGAGCGCCGCGAGCGGATGTCGAAGCGGCGCGAGACGATCGCCCGCCGCCTCGTCGAAGCCCAGCACAACGCCGCAATGCTGACGACGTTCAACGAGGTGGACATGACGGCGATCATGAACCTCCGCGAACGGCGCAAGGAAGCGTTCAAGAAGGAGTTCGGCGTCGGCCTTGGCATCGCCTCTTTCTTCGTCAAGGCGAGCATTGCCGCGTTGCGTGGGTTTCCGCCGCTCAACGCCGAGATTCAGGGCAACGAGATCGTCTTCAAGAACTACTTCGACATCGGCATGGCCGTCGGCGCCGAAGGGGGCCTCGTGGTCCCGGTCATCCGGGACGCGGATCGACTGTCGTTCGCCCAGCTCGAGCTCGCCATTCGCGAATTCGCGGCAAAGGCCGCCAACGGTACGCTGACCCTCGAGGACCTCAAGGGTGGAACGTTTACTATTACAAATGGCGGTGTCTTCGGGTCACTGCTGAGCACGCCGATCCTGAACCCGCCGCAGGTCGCCATCCTCGGCCTGCACAAGATTCAGGACCGTGCGGTGCCGCTGAACGGCCAGGTCGTCATCCGCCCGATGATGTACGTCGCGCTGTCGTACGATCACCGCATCGTGGATGGCCGCGAGGCGGTTCAGTTTCTCGTGAAGGTCAAGGAATACATCGAAGACCCGGGTCATTTGTTGCTCGAAAGCTGATTCATGTTGAAGCGACTGATTCTGAGCGGACTCCTCCTCCTCGCGTTGACGGCTCGCGCCGGAGCGCAGGTTTCCCCCTACACGCCGCCGCCGGACCTGACAGCGCCGCCGGATGACGCCGTGAAGTCGGCCTCAGGGCTGACCTCTCGCGTGCTGACGCCGCCCACGGGCACCGTGAAGCCGGCGCCAACGGACTTCGTCACCGTTCACTACACGGGCTGGGTTGCGAACGACGGGCGGATGTTCGACAGCTCGATTGCGCGTGGCGGTCCGTCGACGTTTCCGTTGGACAAGGCGCTGCCCGGCTGGCGGGAGTGCGTGCAACTCATGGCGATCGGCGAGAAACGCCGCTGCTGGGTTCCGGAGAGCCTTGCCTACAAAGGCCAGAGCGGCCGGCCAGCCGGCACTGTGGTCTTCGACATCGAGCTGATCGGAACGCAGCCGAATCCGGCAGTCGCGCCGGCTGACGTCAAGCAGCCGCCGAGCGACGCCAAGAAGACGTCAACGGGACTGGCCTACAAGGTGCTGCGCGTCGGAACCGGTGCGCGGAACCCCGCCGCCTGGTCGAAGGTCACCGTGGAGTACACGGGCTGGACGACGGACGGAAAAATGTTCGACAGCACCGTCATACGCGGCAAGCCGGTCACGCTCGAGCTGAGCAGCTTCATTCCTGGATGGTCCGAGGGCGTGGCACTGATGGTCGAAGGCCAGCGAATGCGCTTGTGGATCCCCGAGAGCCTTGCCTACAAGGGAGAGGCCGGCCAGCCCCGGGGCATGCTCGTCTTCGACGTCGAGCTGCTCAAAATCGAATAGTTTTCGTAGGGCACCCCTTCGGGGGTGCCTCGCCGCTACTCCTCTGACATATACGGATACGTGTACTCGCGCGGCGGCGAGAACGTCTCCTTGATCGTCCGCGCGCTGACCCAGCGAACCAGGTTCAGCTTCGAGCCAGCCTTGTCGTTGGTCCCGGACGCCCTTGCGCCGCCAAAGGGCTGCTGCCCGACCACCGCGCCGGTCGGCTTGTCGTTGATGTAGAAGTTGCCGGCGGCATTCCTCAACGCCGACGCCGCCTGGTGCACCGCCGCCCTCTCCCTCGCGAACACGGCCCCGGTCAGTGCGTACGGAGACGTCCGGTCGATCACCGCAAGAGTGTCCGTCCACGCGGCGTCCTGATAGACCCAGACCGTCACCACCGGCCCGAAGATCTCCTCGCACATCAGTCGGTATCCAGGCTCCGGCGCCTCGACCAGCGTGGGGTCAACGAAGTAGCCCGTTTTGTCTGACACGCTGCCGCCCTGGATGATCTTCGCGTTGCTCTTTGCGTCAGCGAGGTAGCCGCTGATCTTCTCGAACGACTTGCGGTCGATTACCGCGCCCATGAACGTCCTGAAGTCCGCGACGTCCCCCACTTTGATTCCGCGCATCATCGCCACGACACGGTCCCTGACCTCCGGCCAGAGCGACTGCGGCACGTAGATCCGGCTGGCCGCCGAGCACTTCTGGCCCTGGTACTCGAATCCACCGCGCGTGATGGCCACCGACAGCTCCTGCACATCGGCTGATGGGTGGGCGACGATGAAGTCCTTGCCGCCTGTCTCGCCGACAAGGCGCGGATACGTCCGGTAGCGGCCGATGTTCTCGCCAACCTTGCTCCACATCGACTGAAACACCGCCGTGCTGCCGGTGAAATGAATCCCCGCCAGATCGGGAGAATCCAGAAGAATGTTGGAAATCTCGACGGCGTTGCCGGGAACGAAGTTGATGACGCCCGGCGGAAGTCCCGCCGCCTCGAGCAGCTTCACGATGTAGTACCCGCTCAACATCGCGCTCGAAGCGGGCTTCCAGATCACGGTGTTGCCCATGAGCGCCGGCGCCGTCGGCAGGTTGCCGCCGATCGACGTGAAGTTGAACGGCGTGACGGCGTAGACGAACCCCTCGAGCGCTCGGTATTCGAGCGCGTTCCACATCGTGTGGCTGCTGATCGTCTGCTCCTCGTAGAGCTGTTGGGCGTAGAACGGATTGAACCGCCAGAAGTCGACCATCTCCGAAGCGGCGTCGATTTCCGCCTGATACACGTTCTTCGACTGGCCGAGCATCGTCGCCGCGTTGATCGTGGCCCGCCACGTTGTCGTCAGAAGCTCGGCGGCCCGCAGAAGCACCGCTGCCCGCTCATGCCACGCCCAGCTCGCCCACTCACGCCGCGCCTCAGCTGCTGCTGCGATCGCCTGCTGTACATGCTCCGGCCCTGCGGCGTGCCACTCGCCGAGCACGTGCTGATGGTTGTGCGGCATGACCACCGACTGTGTGCGCCCGGTGCGGATCTCCTTGCCGCCAATGACGACCGGGATGTCGACGCGCTGCGACGACATCTCCTTCAGTTTCGCCTTCAGCTCAGCTCGTTCGGGGGAACCGGGGAGGTAGGAGCGGTTGACGTCGTTGACGGGGGCAGGGACGCGCGGAATTCCGAAGAAGGCCATGCGCCGATCTTACGCCCGCGGACCGAGGACGACGGACCATGTACGGACAAAGTACCAGGGACGGACCAGGTACTAAGGTCCAGGCACCAGGGACTGCGCGCGCCGCCCTACGGCCTCGCCGGCTCGATATCCACCGCGATATTCCGCCACTTGCCCTGGCGGAATCGCATCACGCTCAGTGTTGCGCGCGTGAAGTGGCCAACGACGATGGCCAGCCAGATGTCGGTCGGCTGCAGGCCACGGCTGGCCTGAAACGCCGAGCAGAGACCGAGTGGTATGACGACCTGCGAAATGATCGAGATATAGAGCGGGCTGCGCGTGTCGCCGGTTCCCTGCAGGCCGCCGGTGTAGCTCAAGGCCACAGTGATGAACAGGCCAGACACGCTGAGATATGCCAGCAGCGAGCGCCCGAGCCCGATGACCGTCGGATCGTCCATGCCGAAGACCGCGAGCAGGTATCGCGGGATCAACAGGAACAGCACGCCGATGAACGCAGCCACGCAGAGACCGAAACGTGATGCGACGCGCACGCCGTCGATTGCACGTTCCGCATTTCCAGCGCCGAGGTTCTGGCCGGCGATGGTCGCCGAGGCGCCCATCAGCCCGACGGACGTCCACGTGATCAGCGAGAAGAGCTCCGTATACCCAACGGCATAGGCCGCCTGCGCTGCGGCGCTCTGCTCGAGCGATCCGATGAAGCGCAGCAGCAGCACGCCGCCGATGTTCATCGCAATCCCCTGGACGCCGGTCGGCAGGCCGAAGCGGAACAGCGATCGGATGATCGTGAAATCCGGCTTCAGGCTCATGCCGCGCTCGAAGTGGATCACCGAATGCGGCCGGGTGAGGCGCCACATGCCGTAGACCGACACGAGCGTGCTGCTGGCGATGGTGCCGAACGCGGCGCCGATCGTGCCGAATGCCGGGATCAGGATGACGTTGAAGATGACCGTCAGCACGGTCATCGTGACGCCGAGCCGCAGCGGCGTCTGCGGATCGCCGGCGGCGCGGAACGCACCGCTCAGCATGAAGAACATCATCATGCCGAACATGCCGAGGAACATCGTCCGCAGGAACGGCAGGGCCTCGCCGCGGACCTCGGGAGCAGCGTTGACGATGGCCAGCAGCGTCGGCGAGACGAAGTAGCCGATTGCGGCGAGCAGGACCGAGCATCCGGCAGCCGTCAGGAATGCCTGATACACCGTCCGGTTGACCTTGTCGTGGTCGTTGGCGCCGGCAAATCGCGCGACGAGCACCGCCATCCCGGTGAACACCGAGCTGATGAAGACGATGACGACAAGGATGATCTGCCAGCTGACGCCGATGGCGGCGTTGGCCGTATAGCCGATGAAGTGGCCAACCATCGCGTGGTCGATGATGCCCTGCAGACCGGCAATGACGTTCTGCAGCATCGTCGGCCACGCCAGCCGCCAGACGGCAGGACCGATGGGGCCTTCGACAATCGAACGGTCGAACTTCCTTGGTTTGGTAGTAGTCCCTGATGCCACGAAAAGCCGGAGTGTACTACGATGATTCGTGATTAACGATTTACACGGCTAGTGAATCGTTTTTGAATGGCAATTTGGCGATTCGTGATTCAGGGGGTGCGTTTCGCCTTCCGTTGATTCGCGCGATCGTACGAGGATTCGGACGAGCTCATCTGCCTCTGACCAGAGAGGCGCAGTCTCGGAGCCTGGACTGAGTTCGGCCTCCGTCAGAATCTCCAGCCACACCGCCGATTCGTCCGCCTCTTCGATGGTGTTTCCCAGTTTGTAGATGAAATCAGCACGCGATCGTGCGCGGCAGACAGCCCGATAGCCGGCGGCGACGGCTCCAGCCGAATCGGTGAGTTGGCTGGCTATTCGGTTGGTAATGCGATCGTTCGGGAGCCGTTTCGCAAGACGGATCGTGTCGACAGCGAATTTCTTCGTTCGATCTCTCAGTTGGGCGGGGTCCATGCCCGGTTGAATTGCATCCGGCGAACCAACCGTTCAATTCGCAAGAAATCGAACAATTCCTCTCTCAATCACCAATCACCAGTCAGAAATCGCCAACTAATCACCAATCACAGATCGCAAATCCTGCAATGTCAGACGTCCAGCTCTTGCGCTTCCTCGGCTCTGTCCATGATGAAGCGGAAGCGCGCCGACGCGTCTTTGCCCATCAGCTCGTTGATCACGCGATCGGTCACGATGTGATCGACGATCTCCACGCGCAACAGGCGGCGCGTCCGCGGATTGAGCGTCGTGTCCCACAGCACCTTCGGCATCATCTCGCCCAGGCCCTTGAAGCGCGTGATTTCGGGCCGGCCGCGCCCGTTTCCATGCTGCTTCACCAGCCGGTCCCGCTGCGCGTCGTCCAGAGCCCAGAACGTGTCCTTGCCGACGTCGATGCGATAGAGCGGCGGCTGCGCGAGAAACACCTTGCCGGCGGAGATCAGCTGCGGCAGGTGGCGATAGATGAAGGTCAGAAGCAGCGTGGCGATATGGTGGCCGTCTGAGTCTGCGTCGGCGAGGATGATGACGCGCCCGTAGCGCAGCCTCGACAGCTCGAAGCTCTTGCCCATCCCGCAGCCGAGCGCGGTGACCAGATCGGCGAGCTCCTTGTTCTCGAGCACCTTCGCGAGCGCCATCCCCTCGGTGTTCATCACTTTGCCGCGGAGCGGCAGGATCGCCTGACGGGCGCGGTCCCGCCCCTGCTTCGCCGAACCGCCGGCAGAGTCTCCCTCGACCACGAACAGCTCGCTGTCGCCGCGATGGGAGGTCGTGCAATCACTCAATTTGCCGGGGAGATTGAGCCTTCCCGACGTCGCGGTCTTGCGCGTGACCTCTGCCTGTGCGGCGCGGCTCGCCTCGCGCGCACGCGCCGCGAGGATGATGCGCGCCACGATCGCCTCGGCGATCGTCCGGTTGTGATTCAGCCAGTGCTCGAGCGCGGGCCGGACGGCCGAATCGACGTTCGAGAGCACCTCGGGGTTGTTCAGCCGATCCTTGGTCTGTCCCTGAAACTGCGGCTCCTCGATGAACAGGCTGAGCACCCCTGTCAGCCCCTCGCGGATGTCCTCGGTGACGAGGGTGACCCCCTTCGGCGACAGGTTGTGGGTCTCGATGTAGTTCCGCACCGCCTTGCCAATGCCGGCTCTGAGCCCGTTCTCGTGTGTGCCACCCGAACCCGTCGGGATGCCGTTGACATAGCTGCGCACGTGCTCGTCGGTCGACTCAGTCCACTGCATGACGAGGTCGATGCGCGGCCCGCTCTCGCGTTCGAGGACGAAGGCCGCCTCGTGAACGGGTCTGGCGCCGCGTTCCGCAACGATCTTCCTGACGAAGTCGGACAGCCCCTCCTGGTGCTGGAACACCTCTTTGCCGCCCTCGGCCTCGTTCTCGAACGTGACGCGCACACCCTTGTGGATGTAGCTGACTATCTCGAGCCGCTCGCGGATCAACGCCGGATCGAATTCAATCTTCGGAAAGATCGTGGAGTCGGGATGGAAGTACACAGTGGTCCCGGTCCCGCGCGCCGCTCCCACCTTCTTCAGCGGGCCGGTCGGCTTGCCGCGCTTGAACGACATCTCCCACAGGGTGCCGTCGCGCTTCACCTGCGCCCGAAGATCGCTGGACAGCGCGTTGACCACGCTTGCGCCCACGCCGTGGAGTCCGCCCGCGGTCTTGTAATTGCCCTGCTCGAACTTGCCGCCCGCATGAAGCACCGTGAAGATCACCTCGAGCGCGCTCTTCTTCGTCGCCGGGTGCTTGTCGATCGGAATGCCGCGGCCGTCGTCCGTGACGGTGATGGAGCTCCCGTTCTTGTGCAGCGTGACGACGATGTTGGAGGCGAAGCCGTTCATGGCTTCGTCGACGGCGTTGTCGAGGACTTCCCAGACCAGATGGTGGAGGCCCGCGGTGCCGACGCCACCGATGTACATGCCCGGCCGTTTGCGGACCGGCTCGAGCCCTTCGAGAACCGTGATGTCTTTTGCTGTGTAGTTCGCCACCGGGAGATAGGTTAACAGCTGCGATCGAAAAGGTCGGCCTTCATCGACTGAGCACGTCGTGGAACCCGTTGATCAATACGCGACGTGGTTTCTGCTTCAGGCTCACTTCGACAGATATCTTCGCGGCCGTGGAGCCGGTGACAGCGATCGAGCCGAGGCGCGGCAGGCGGTCGTCGCCGAAGTCCAGGTAAATCGGGATCCGCGTTCGGAACTCCGCAGGCACGCCGGCCTGCGTAATCGTCCCCGAGATCCTGTACTTTCCGCCACCGATGTCGGTCGCTTCGAGCTTCGCGCCGAGTGTGGGAATGTCCGTACCGAAGACCCACTGATTGAAAAAGTAGTCGAGTTTGCCGTCGCCAGCCAGGTTCATGTCCCGCGTGATGTGCTTTTCGACGACGGCCTTGAAGTCGTCAGTGGAGGGATTCCGCCCGGACCAGGTCTTCACGAAGTCCGCCATCATCGCCTTGAAGGGCGCATCTGGATCGGGTCGCCCGTCCTCGTACATCATCATGCGAAGCATGTGCACGATGTAGGCGCCCTTCGAGTACATGATCGCCTGCCCCGCCTGGGGTGAACGATGCGTGCGCAAGCGAGTACCCTGGGTAATCGGGCCGGCCTCGTGATTTGCCACGCCGGTGGTCTTGCCGAACACCTCGACTCGCTTCAGCTCCCAGTACGAGTCTGCCTTTTTCCGGCCACTGTTGACCTCCAGCAGCAGCGCCGATGTGAACTCGGCAAAGCCCTCCGATAGCCACTGATCTCTATAGCTGGCCCAGCCTACCTGGTGCCCCCACCATTGGTGGGCGATCTCATGCCAGGCGACGGTGTTTCCGTACTCCTTGAGACTCTGGAGCGTACGCGGATCGACTCCGCCGAAGCCAAGCGCGAAGTCGCTGCCACCGACAAATGATGCCGACGCCAGGTACACGAGCGTCGGCCACGACTGGGCCGCTCCCATTTGCGGTACCTGTGTGAGAGACAGGCGCTGGAACGGCATCGGACCAAAATACAGGCCGCCGACGCGGGCGGTGTTCAACGCGTCCGCCAGCGGAGTACCCGCCATCTGCACAAACGGCCCGGCGAGGACAAAGACATCCGCGCTGACGCCGGTCTGCGAATCGCTTTGTGACCTCTTTTGATAATCCCCGTAGTTGAAGCCCGCCACTCGAATCGGTGTCTGGCTGCGCCAGACCGCCACCTTCTGATTGCCTTCCGTCCGCTCACTGACCTGCTCGCCGACCGCGATCAGATCGTTTCTGGACGGAAACCTGAACGTCATCGAGTACGTCGCGAGGTCGTCGAAGATGCCGAGATTCGGGTACCAGCTGTCGCGTGCTCCGACCGAATAGACGTTGTCGCCGGATGCCTTCACCACCAGGTCGCGCCCTTCATACGCCAGTGTCAGCTTGACCGGCGTGCCCCTGGCGAGCGGCTCCGGAAACTGGAGAGCAACGTCCAGACCGGACTCATCGTTCACTCCGCGCTTCGAGACGAGCTCCGACTCGTCCCCTTGGAGCACACTGAGGGAGACGGGACCGCCCGCTCCCTCCGTCGCGGCCGTGCGGACGCGCATCCGTTGGAATACGTGAATCGGCAGCACCCGAACGCCCTCGACCGTCGGCGTGAACGTGACGGTCGTCGTGCCACGCAGCGACGTACCGTCGAGCGTCGTGTCGATCTCGTAGTGCGAAGCGTCAACCAGACTGCGGATCGGCTTCCCACGTCCGCCAACGGCCTGTCCGCTCAACGCGCTTGAATACCAGATCCCGCCATTCAGGTTGTTGAACGAGATCAGCGCCACCTCTTCGCCGCCGAAGAACGACAAGCGCGTTGTCAGATGCGAAATGCCGAGCGGATCGACAGCAAGCAGCACGGGCGAATATTCCTGGCCTTCGACGAAGGCGAGGAACACACCATCAGTACGCGCCGGTCGATTCAGCAGATCGGCAAGCACGCGCAGATGCAGGTTCGGAAGGTCCTCGTTCTTCGTGCGGTCGAGATACTCCTCGTAGGCCCGAGTCGCGGCCTGCTCGGGCCTACGAGGAGTAT
>Ga0247825_10000463_pt1 | contig 25908 bp, 24 predicted proteins | sample 13C_Vanillin_Day_FD_194413 | JGI IMG/M metagenome (GOLD analysis project Ga0247825, IMG submission 194413) | Soil microbial communities from agricultural site in Penn Yan, New York, United States - 13C_Vanillin_Day48 | ecosystem: Environmental > Terrestrial > Soil > Agricultural land | place... | reverse complement strand
TGGTAGTCGGCGCTCGATCGCACGAAGAGGGCCGGTGGGAAGTTTCCCACCGGCCCTCTTCCTCGTATCGGGTTCAGGCGATTACCGCGCTGTCCATCTGGGCGCGCGGCGCTCGGTGAACGCCGCCGCGCCCTCTATCGCGTCCGCGGATGCGAACACCGGATCGGTGTAGGCGCTTTGACGCTCGAACGCTTCATCATCGGTGAGGGTTCGGGATGCGAGCGCGAACGCCTTGCTGGCTTGGACTGCGAGAGGTGCGTTGGCCGAGATCGTCGCCGCGATCTCGTGCGCGACGGCAGCAGCCGTTCCGTCCTCCACGACGCGGTTCAGCAGACCGTATCCGAGGGCGGTATCGGCCGTGATCGGCTCGCCCGTCAGCAGCATCTCCAGAGCCACCGCCCGAGGCAGTACGCGCGGCGCGCGGAAGATCCCACCCGCTCGCGCAGCGAGTCCCCGTTTGACCTCGGGAAGGCCGAATTTCGCGCCGGCCCCGGCGACGACGAGATCAGAGGCGAGTACGAGTTCGAAGCCGCCCCCGAGTGCCCATCCTTCGACAGCAGCGATCAGCGGTTTACGGGGCGGGTTCTCTACGAGGCCGCCGAAACCCCGACCCTCCACGACAGGTCGTTCGCCCAGCTGAAATCTCTTCAGGTCCATGCCGGCGCAGAACGTCCCACCGCTGCCCGTCAGGATACCGACGGACAGGTCGGGATCCTCGTCGAGCCGGACGAGTGCCGCAGCGATCTCGTGTGCTGCCGAGCGGGTCATCGCGTTGCGCTGTTCGGGCCTGTCGATGGTGATGGTGAGGATTCCCGAGTGCGCTTGAACGAGAACCTCGCTCGTCGTCGACGCAGTCACCGCGGTGCCATCCGGATTGCACCGTCGAGGCGAACGGTCTCGCCGTTGGCATACGAGTTCCGTAGCAACGCCAATGCCATGTCTGCGTAGTCGGTGGGGCTGCCCAGACGCTTGGGAAAGGGCACGCCGGCGGCGAGGCCCTCGCGGATGTCCGAACGCAGGCGGGCGAGCATCGGGGTATCGAACAGCCCGGGCGCAATCGTGTTGACTCGAATGCCCACGCTGGCAAGATCGCGCGCGGCGACGAGCGTCATGCCGTGTACGGCAGCTTTGGAAGCGGTATACGACGTCTGCCCGATCTGTCCGTCGAATGCGGCAACCGACGCGGTCAGCACGATCGCCCCGCGTTCGCCGTCGACCGGTTCGTTACGAGCGATACGCGCGGCAGCCAAGCGCAGCACATTGTAGGTGCCGAAGAGGTTGACCTCGAGCACATCGCGGAAGCTCTGTAGCGCGGCGGGATTTCCGTCTCTGTCGAGAATGCGCACTCGATCCCCACCGCGACCCGCGCAGTGCACGGCGCCACGTAGAGGTCCGTGAGGCTCGGCGGCATCGAGCGCCGCCGTGAACGACTCTTCGTCGGTGATGTCGACCGGGACGAACGTGGCTGCGTCACCGAGACGCTTGGCCGTCGTCTCGCCGTCGGACGTCGCCAGATCGGCGATGACGACCCGGCCACCGGCTTCGACGATCGCGGTGGCAGTTGCCTCGCCCAGGCCGGACGCACCGCCGGTCACGAGGAAGGTGTTCTCTTGCAGGTTCATTGGAAAGTGAACTCTCTGTGATGTGGTCGCCTGTGGACGGTCGGGGTTCTTCTCGTTCAGGCCCGCTGACGTCCGGCCAGGTCGCGACCGATGATTTCTTTCATGATCTCGGTGGTGCCGCCGACGATCGTCTGAACTCGGGCATCGGCGTAGGCGCGGGAGATGGGGTACTCGTCCATGTAGCCGTAGCCTCCGTGCAGTTGCAGGCACGCGTTGATCACGCGGTTCTGCAGTTCGGTGGTCCACCACTTGGCCTTCGCGCCCAGCGTGGCGTCGAAGGAGCCGTCGTTGTAGGCGAGGATGCTCTGTTCGAGGAAGGTTCGGGTGATGTCGACTTCAGTGGTCATTTCGGCGAGCCGGAATCGCGTGTTCTGGAAATCGATGACGCGCTCACCGAACGCCTTCCGTTCGCTGGTGTAGCGGATCGTCCAGTCCAGTGCAGCCTCGGCCGCACACAGCGCACGCCACGCGATGGACAGCCGTTCGAGAGGAAGTTGCGCAGTCAGGTGGTGAAACCCTCGTCCCTCCTCCCCGACGAGGTTGCCCACCGGCACACGGACGTCGTCGAACGCGATCTCGGCGGTGTCCTGCGCGTGCAGGCCCAACTTGCGCAGCTTGCGACCGCGCGCGAAACCCCTGGTCGAGGTGGGAACCAGGATCAGCGAGAGCTGCGGCCTTCCCTCACGTTCACCCGTCCGCGCAGCGGCGAGCACGAGGTCCGAGGAGAACCCGCTGGTGATGAAGGTTTTCGCACCGTTGAGGACCCATTCGTCACCGTCGCGCACCGCAGTGGTCTTCATCCCGCGCAGATCGCTGCCCGCGGCAGGTTCCGACATTGCAATCGACGCCACCACCGAACCGTCGGCCATGCCGGGAAGCCACTGCTTTTTCTGTTCCGGTGTCCCGAAAGTCGTCAGATACGACGCAACGATATCTTCGTTGATCGAAAAGGCCGACGCGAGTGCCGCGGCGCCGACGCGGGCGAACTCTTCTTGGACGACGCACCGGAAGCGGTAGTCCTGCATGCCGCCGCCGCCGAACTCTTCCGCGATGCGGATGCCCAGAACGCCGTGGGAGCCTGCCGACTTCCAGACGTCCCGTCCGGTGCTGCGATCCTCCTCCCACTCGTCCAGATTGGGCGCTACCTCGCGGTTGACGAATTCACGAACGACCTCGCGGAACGCCGAGTGGTCGGCGTCGTAGAACGGTTGCGGCACTGTAGGTCTCCTGGATCGGTGTGGCCGGCGTTTGGTCGGGGCAGGGCGATCCGGTCACTCGATCAGTTCGTATATCGTCGCGTTGGCCGTTCCGCCACCCTCGCAGATGGTCTGGAGTCCGTACTTCAGGCCCTGATCGCGCATGTGGTGGATCAGTCGGGTGGTCAGAATTGCTCCCGATGCACCGAGCGGGTGACCGACCGAGATGGCACCACCCAGCGGGTTGATGCGATCGGGGTCCGCTCCCAGTTCGATCTGCCACGCCAGCGGAACGGGCGCGAATGCTTCGTTGATCTCGATCGCGCCGATGTCCTCGATGCCGAGTCCGGTACGCGCGAGCACTTTCTTCGTGGCCGGAATCGGAGCGGTCAGCATCATCACCGGATCGTCACCGACGACCGCCCCCGCGAGCAGACGCACAAGTGGAGTCAGGCCCAGTTCCCTGGCCTTCTCCGGCGTCGTGATCAGCACTGCAGCTGCACCGTCGGAGATCTGAGAGGCGTTACCTGCGTGGATCACACCGTCTTCCTTGAAGGACGGCTTCAGCTTCGCGAGAGTCTCGGGGGTCGTACCCCTGCGTAGCCCCTCGTCGACGTCGAGTTTCGCGTCGACGGTCTCGACATACACCAATTGCGTGTCGAAGGCGCCCCGGTCGATGGCGTCGGCGGTGAGTCGATGCGAGCGAGAGGCGTACTCGTCGAGCATGCGGCGCGTCAGGCCCCACTTTGCTGCGATGAGTTCGGCGCCGGTGCCCTGATCGAGGCCTTCGGTGTCGTAGCGGTCCAGGACCGTTTGTCCGTAGGGAAATCCCGACGCGCGGGCGGCGCCCAGCGGAACACGGGACATCGTCTCCACGCCCCCGGCGACGGCGATGTCGTAGGCGCCCGAGATGACCGCGTGCGCAGCAGATTCGATTGCCTGCTGGCCGGATCCGCACGCACGGTTCACGGTGACAGCGGGAACGGATTCGGGCCAACCTGCGGCCAACACTGCAAAGCGTCCGACGTTGCTCGACTGATCGCCGAGCTGTGTCACGCATCCCCACATGACGTCGTCGATCGATTGGGGGTCGATACCGGTGCGACGGACCAACTCCTGTAGGACCAACGCCGAGAGGTCCACTGGGTGGATGCCGCTCAACGAACCGTTGCGCTTGCCGATGGGCGTGCGGACCGCCTCGACGATCACTGCTTCGCGGGTCTGCATGGGTGCTGGCTCCGATCCTGTAGCCGAATGCAGTGGAACGATGCTCGCTCGAGCCGCCACTGCTCTGTTCAAAAGATAGATGACATGGTTAACTACGTCAAACACTTTGTGAGGAGAGTGCCATGGACTTTGCGCTGAGCGACGAACAGGAAGCCCTCGCCGAGGCCGAGCGTGCCTGGCTCACGAGGAACGACCCACTGGAGGCGCGACGTCCGTCTCTCGACGACGGCCCCGCTCGTCTCACGCCGGCCGATATTCGGCACCTCGCCGAGTCCGGCATCATCGGTCTTCTGACCCGAGACGTGGGCGGAACGCACGTGGATCTCGCCGTGCTCGTCGAAGAACACGGCCGTGCCGGCAGCAGTGTGCCGCTTGCAGAACTCGCAGTCGCGGCCCGACTGCTCGAGCTGCTCGATCACCCCGCGCGGGAGGACGCCGAATCCGGTGCAGAACTCGTACTACCTGCCCTCGGATCGATGGAGGACCCGGCACTTCACGCCGAGATCGATGGTGAATCAATGCGGTTGAGCGGGCGCACCGCGCCGGTCACCGGACTGCTCGACGCCGATCATGTACTCGTCGTCGCAGAAGCTGCCTCGGGCACCGAGGTATCCGCGGTGCTGCCCATGGGCGCCGTCACCGTTCGGACACTGGAGACCCTCGACCTCACGCGGTCGTGGTCCGTGATCGATGTGGACGTGACGCTCGGGAGCGGCGAGTGGCGCACCCTCGAGGCCGGCACGGCAGCGTACGTGCACGACGAACTCGCGACCTACCGGGCATTCGATGCACTCGGATCGGCTGCCAGGCTCGTCGACCTCACCGTGGACTACGCCGGGAACCGCCAACAGTTCGGACGACCGATTGCAAGCTTCCAAGCGATCAAGCATCACTGCGCGAACATGGCTTTATCCACCGAAGCCGCCCGGGCCGCACTGTGGGCGGCGGCCGTCGCACTCGACGACGACACCGATACCCGATCCGCCGCAGTATCAGCAGCGGCCGCCTATGCCGGCGACGGAACCAGCACCACCGCTCAGACTGCGCTGCAGGTCCACGGAGGCATCGGCTTCACGTGGGAACACGATCTGCACCTGCTGCTGCGTCGGATCAAAGTGGACGAACTGCTCGACGGAACGGTGTCGTTCCATCGGCGCCGGCTCGTCGCCGTCTGACATCACAGGTCCTGATACGAGTAAGGCGGGAACCCTTCCGGGTTCCCGCCTTACTCGTCGGGGTTGGTTGCTCAGTGAGCCTTCCAGACAGGTTCACGCTTCTGAGAGAAGGCGAGGGGACCTTCCTTGGCGTCGTCACTCGTCTTGAGTTGCGCCCACTCCGCCGCGGACAGTGACCATCTCGCATCCTCGTCGGGTCGGGCGCCATCCACGACGCCGTAGGCGATGCGCTTGCTCGCCTGCACCGACAGAGGCGCGTTCACTGCGATCCGCTGGGCCAACTCGATCGCAGCGCCGACCGATTCACCCACCGGAGCCACCGCATTGATCAATCCGATCTCGACGGAACGGGCGGCGGTGATCGGCTCGCCGGTGAAGATCATCTCCATCGCCAGCCGCTGCGGAATCTGAGCAGGCAGGCGAAACACTCCGCCTGCGCCTGCGAGCAGACCGCGCTTGACTTCCGGTAGCCCGAAGGTCGCGTTCTCCGCAGCCACGATCAGATCCGCCGCCAGCGCGAGTTCGGTGCCGCCGCCCAATGCGGTGCCGTTGACCGCCGCAATGGTCGGTTTGTCCACGAAGTGGTTCACGAACCCCGCGAAACCCCACAGTTCGCGGCCCGGCGCGTACACACTCTCGCCACGGGTGATCGCTTTGAGATCGGCCCCTGCGCAGAAGGACTTGTCTCCGGCACCGGTGATGACGATCGCACGGACCTCGGGATCCTCGGCCGCCTCCTCGAGGGCGGTGCCGACACCGATGCTCACCGCGGAGTTGACCGCATTGCGTGCTTCGGGCCGGTTGATCGTGATCACCATGACGTTGCCGACGCGTTCGACGAGCGCTTCGGCCGGGGTCGTCGCGGTCGCGTCGACCGGGGTGGTTCGTGTCATTGTCGTCTTCTCCTAGGTCGCGTCGATCAGCTCGAGGATGGTGGCGTTGGCTTGCCCGCCGCCCTCACACATCGTCTGAAGGCCGTATCGAATGTTGGTGCGGCGCATGTGCGCAATCATGTCGGTGAGAATGCGGGCACCCGAACCACCGAGCGGATGACCCAGTGCGATGGCACCACCGTTCGGATTGAGCTTGTCGAGGTCGGCGCCGATCTCCTTCTGCCATGCGAGAGGAACGGGGGCGAAAGCCTCGTTGACCTCGAACACCCCGATGTCGTCGACAGTCAGCCCCGACTTCTCGAGCGCCTTCGCCGTCGCCGGAATCGGCGCGGTCAGCATGATCACGGGGTCTGTGGCCGCCACCACGGCCGTGTGGATCTTCGCGACAGGAGTCAGCCCGTGCTTCGCGGCAGCCTCCTCGCTCATGATCAGTAGCGCTGCACTACCGTCGGAGATCTGCGAGGCGTTGCCGGCATGGATGACACCGCCTTCTTTGAAGACTGTCTTCAAAGTCGCGAGCTTTTCCACGGTCGTCCCGCGCCGGATCCCTTCGTCTCTGGAGACGACGGTGCCGTCCGGCGTGGTCACCGGCACGATCTGCGCATCGAAGAAGCCCGCATCCTGTGCAGCTGCGGCCTTGTCGTGCGACCGTACCGAGAACGAATCGAGATCGGCGCGGGACAGCCCCCACTTCTCTGCGATCATCTCCGCACCGACGCCCTGGTTGGGGGCTGTCTCGTACCGAGCCATGAAGCCCGGGCCGTACGGAGACCCACCGACCTTGCCGGCCGACCCCATCGCCACCCGAGACATCGACTCGACACCGCCTGCAACGACGACGTCGTAGTGGCCGGCCTCGACGCTCGCGACAGCGAAGTTCAACGCCTGCTGGGACGAGCCGCACTGACGGTCGATTGTCACCCCAGGGACTGAGTCCGGCCACCCCGCGGAGAGCACCGCGTTACGAGCGATGTCGTTGGCCTGATCGCCCAGCTGCTGGACGCATCCCCAGATCACGTCGTCCACGATCACGGGGTCGATGCCGGCGCGGGCGACGAGTGCGTTGAGTACCACCGCGGACAGATCTGCCGGGTGTACGCCCGCCAGGCAGCCGTTCCTCCTGCCGACCGGTGTGCGAACGGCGTCGACGATCACTGCAGACATGCTGTACTCCTCGTGGTTCGGTGCAGAAAGTTGCTGATGCGCGATCAGACGCGCGTGGTTTCGAGTTCGGCGACGAGCTCCAGGAGCCGGCGACGATCGACCTTGAGCGACACTCCCCGCGGAAGCGCATCCACCGTGTGAATGGTCACCGGCACTTCGTAACCGGTCAGTCGATTCCGAAGGAAATCTTTGAGTTCGTTCTCGTCGACCGGCCGCGCGTCCTGCACCAGTTCGATGACGGCGACGGGCACCTGTCCGAGCCGGTCGTCGCTTCTGCCGTAGACCGTAGCGTCGTGGACGGAGCCATGGGCGCGCAGGGCGTTACACACTGTCTCCGGCTGCACCTTGAATCCGCCGCGGACGATCGCGTCGTCGGCGCGACCGTCGATGTAGAGGAACCCATCCGCGTCGAGGTGCGCGAGGTCGCTCGTGCGGAGCCACGCGCCTTCGCCCGCGCCCACCTGCTTGGCCGATACTTCCAGCCGGCCGCTACCGCCGACGGGGAGAACGGCACCGTCGCCGTCGACAGTCCGCATCCTCACGCCGGGGAACGGACGCCCGACGCTCCCGCGCTTCTGCTTCCACCACTCGGCGATCAGCGGTTTGGTCCAACCGGCAACCGCGCCACCGAACTCTGTGGCGCCGTACACGATCATAACAGGAATGCCGAACTTGTCGGTGAACTCGTCGGCGAGATCCGGACTGACGAACGTGGTGCCCGCAGTGACCGCGCGCAGGCCGGCCAGCTTGTCCTTCGGCACGTCGGCGCCCAGTACGGCTCGCATCGCGGCGGGTGGGAGGCTGGCGATGGCAAGTTGGTGTTCGTACACTGCGTCGACCCAGCCCTCGACCGTGAAGCGCGGCAACAGCACGAACGGACGAGCTTCGGTGAGCGACTGGATGACACTCCACATCCCACCGATGTGCACGATCGCCAGCGTGACGAGTGCGACTCTACCGGTGAGTGGTTCGCGTTTCGGGCCGGAAGCGCCGGTGTGCTTGTGCACAGCGGACATCGCCGCGTCGAGCTGACGCCAGGTCAGGGGTACACGTTTGGGTGGTCCGGTGGTTCCGGACGTGAACATCTCCACGGCGATCGGATCGGACTCGTCCTGCATGGCCGGGACCGTGACAACCCCGCCCCCGACGCGCTGCTCGACGTCACTGCCGTCGACGGCAAACCCGACGATGCCGGCACCGGACACGGCCGCGACGAACTCGTCATCCTCCCAGACACTGCCGGGCCCCAATACCACCTGCGGAAGCGAGGAAACGACGTCTGCGGCCACGCGCGCCGTCGGCTGCATAGGGTTGAGCGTGACGATGGTGCGACCTTTGCCCAGGATCGCAATCAGTGCCGCAATCGACTCCACCCGATTGCCCAGCACGACCCCGATCCGTGCGCCCTCTCCGCAGCCCACCCGAACGAGTTCGGCATCGATCCGCTCCGTGAGCTCACGCACCCGGCCCCAGGTGTACCACTGCTTGTCCTGCTGGATCATCCTGGCTTCGTCCGAAGCCGACCACAGCAAACCCAACGCGTCCCTGATGCTCGTCATTCGATACTTCCTCTTCCGACGACGTGAATGTGTGTTCTCGATCAGCGCGGCATTTTCAGCCCGCGCTCGGCGATGATGTTGCGCATGATCTCCGAGCTGCCACCGGCGATCGTGAACGCACGGGCATACAGGAATTCGTCCTGCCAACGACCATGGTCGAGCCCTCTCGCGTCACCTTCGACGAGAATGCCTGCTTCGCCGCTCAATTCGAGTGCGAAGCGCTGGATTTCGACGCCGATCTCACTGAAGAGCAACTTCGCCATCGGCGCGTCGTGGACGCGCTCGGCTTTACGCGACCACCTGCTGATGTTCGCGTATACGAGCGCCGACAGCGCTTCGACGGAAGCGGTGAGCTGACCGAGGCGATCCTGGACGAGTCCGTCTTCGATGGCCGGCCGCCCGTTACGCATTACCTTCCCGGCCAGGTCCTTCAACGCTTCGACACTTTGCCGCAATCGCACGGCATTCGCGGCGACCCCGGAGCGCTCGTGACCGAGGCTCGAGTTGGCAACGGTCCACCCCTGATTCAGCGAGCCGACCAGCGCCTCGGGTGCCAGTTCGACATTGTCGAGGAATACTTCGTTGAAGTCCGACGTTCCGGTCATCTCACGCAGCGGTCGTACCTCGACGCCGGGTAGGCGCATGTCGACGACGAACGCACTGATGCCCTTGTGCTTCGGCGCGTCGTGATCGGTGCGCGCAAGGAGGTACCCGTAGTCGGACCAGTGCCCGTTGGTGGTCCACACCTTCTGCCCCGTGACGACGAACCCGCCGTCGTCGGCCCGAACTGCTTTGGTCCGCAGAGACGCCAGATCGCTGCCCGAGCCAGGCTCGCTGAAGAGCTGGCACCATATTTCGTCCCCGGACCGGATCCCGGGAAGGAAGCGCTCCCGCTGCTCGTCGGTACCGAAATCGAACAGCGCGTGCGCGACGAGATTCCCGGCGCCGGGCATCAGCGACGCCCGGGCCCGAGCCACCTCCTCACCGACCACTACGCTGTGCTCGGCCGAGTGTGCTTCGCCGAGCCCGCCGTACTGTGTCGGCCAATCCCCACCGAGATATCCAGCGGCGAAAAGCTTTCCGGTCCACTCTTTGAGCAGCGCCAGTTCTTCGGCGCTCTCGGCACTGCGGACTCCGGCCTTCGGCGGGATGGCAGGAGCGTGCGTCGCCACGAAGGCGCGAACCTCCCGCCGGAACTCTTCCAGCTCGGGGGTCATCCCGTAATCCATGTCACGCCCTCCAGTGCAGGACCGCGAACCTCGTACTTGCGGGTGGGCACCTCGGACCGAGTCACTTGCGCCTTGCCGATGGGGTTCCCGATCATGGGGTACGACATTGCTGTCGCGAGGGCATGCGTGCGCCCCGCATCCTTCGACTCCCAGATCGCGCGAACGGTTCCCTGCACCGCCGCCGGTGGTTTGGCAGCTATCCGTTCCGCCAGGACTGCGGCTCGATCCCACAGCTCGTCACGAGGCACGACCTCGCTCACGAACCCGATCTCGTGCGCCCGCTGGGCCGACATACGCTCGTCCAACCCGAGGAGCGCCATCCGGAGCACCTCACCGAGCGGTATCCGGTGCGCAAGGCCGATCGGCTCCAGGGCTGCGACGATGCCGTAGGACACGTGGGGATCGAAGAACTGGGCATCGTCGCTGGCGATGATGATGTCGGCCTCGTTGAGCCAGTACAGTGCACCGCCGGCCGCCATCCCGTGTACCGCGCAGATCAGGGGTTTCCAGCAGCCGTTGTGCTTGGGAGACAGATCCGCCCCGGGATCGCGCCTGCTGAAGGGGTTGTCCGCGAGGTACGTACCCTCGTGCACGTCCATGCCCGTACTGAAGGCGCGTTCACCGTTGGCACGCAGGACGATCGTGTGAACGTCGTCGGTCAGGTCCGCAAAGCTCCACAGCTCTCGAAACTCTGTCCGCATGGTGTCGGTGAACGAATTCATCCGGTCGGGTCGATCCAGAGTGATGGTCAGAACGTGGTCTTTCAGCTCCGCGATCACCGTGGTCAAGCTGGTCAGGTCCACAGTTCCTCCTCTGTACGAACGAACACTTTCGGGTCAGATCTGCACTCTGCGCTTCTCGGCGCGCAGCTCGGCGTGCCGCTTGAGCATCTGCGCGGCAATGGCGCTCAGCTCTGCGGGCGGGGTCCGCAGCCCCGCGAGGCCGGTCTCGAACCGGGGAAGCGACACCGTCGCGGTCGCCGGGCAGGTGACCTCACCCCGCTGGCTCGTTCCGCGGAATTCGACATCGACCAGGTAGCGGTCCCCCTCGACGCGCTTTCCGACGACCTCGCCGGTGAAAGTATGGGTATCGCCCAGATAGTTGAACTTGCGCATCTGGCTCGACATCGTTTCGATCCAGCCCTCGTCGCCGATCCAGTCGGTGAGGAAGTGCGTCAGCCAGCAGTCTCGCATCATGCCGTAGTCGTACGAGGACGGCAGCCCGATGGAGCGGGCGTATTCGGCGTCCCAGTGGATACGTTGGGCGACGTCCGGGATGCCTTGCTCGTTGTCGATGTAGAACGCGCCGATGCGCTGGCGGTTCCGGTAGGCCAAGCGGCTCGTGCACGGGGTGTAGGGCGCGAATCCGTATCCGCCCGAATGGAACACAACCATGTCTGTCACTGTGAGCGGCCCCTTGGCCATGACACCGAGGCTTTCCCCGACCTGCACGTCCTCCCAGTAACGAGTCTGTGCGCCGCGGCGTACTTCGGATTCGTAGATCGCGTCGATCTCGGCGATTTGCTCCGGCGTATAGGTTGCGGGTTCGATCGTGTCGTACTTCTTGCGTTTCTTCGACTCGTGGCGTTCGGTATGGATGGTGAGGACACGCTGAATCGACACGATTTCAGCACGCTGGTTGAACTGCACGTGGATTCGCGTCACGACCAACGAGCGGCCGGCGAACTCCGATTCCTTGATCTCGACGTTGTCGAAGCCTTGGAAGGAATACACCGCATCTCCGTCGTAGACGGGTCTGTACCAGTCCGTGGTCGACCCGGAGACGAAGACGTGAATGCCGCGAAACGGTGGCCGGCGCTGTTCCCTGGGAACCGGGTCGGCAAGCAGATCTTTCGTGACGGCGATGTTGATCATCGGCGGGGCGATCTGTCCGCCCCAGCGTGTATCGAGGCCATACTCCTCGTCGACGAACAGTGGGTTGTCGTCGCCATAGCTGCGCGCAAATGCACGTATCACGTCAGGTGTGGCGCGAGTGAACTGATCACGTTGTGTCACTGCGTGGTACACGCCGACCAGGTCGCGAGCTCGTTGGATGTCCTCGTCGAGGAAGGTGTATACGGCCTTCCTGTCCGTTGTCTCCGTACTCATGAAAAACCTCCGTGATGGATTGGGCGGCTTCGACCGATGCCTGCGCCGGTGATGTGTGCGTGCCGGTCGCCCTCTGCGAGGACGAGGCGACCGGCAGCGAGGGAGCTGACGCGGTCAGACACCGGTAGCCTGCTTCGTCAGACGATCGACCACGTGCCGGCGGACGAGCTTGCCGGTTTCTGTGCGCGGCAGTTCGTCCCAGTACTCGATTCGTTCCGGTGTCCTGCTGCTCCGCAACGCGGATCGGACAAAATCCCTGAGTTCGGCGGGATCGACGGGAAGGCCCGGTCTCAGCACCACTGCCGCCTCGATGCGCTGGCCCCATTCCTGGTCGGGCATACCGACGACGGCAACGTCCAGAACAGCGGGGTGCCGAAGCATGACGCCTTCGATTTCGGCGGGTGCGATGTTCTCGGCCCCACGGATTATGGTGTCGTCGATCCGACCGCCGACGAACAGGAAGCCCTCGTCGTCGAGGAAACCCTTGTCTCGCGTGTCGAAGAACCCGCGCTCGTCGACCATGCGGCCGATGCCTGCATACTCGGCCGACACCTGGTCGCCGCGTACACAGATGCGGCCCATCACGCCGGGGCCCACGCTCTGATCGCCCGCATCGCGGATTTCCAGTTCGATTCCGGGGACCACCTGCCCGACCGATCCGAGACGTGCCCGCACAGCCTCGTCGTCGCTCTCCAGAGCCGCACGATGATCCTGCGGTCCCAGAACCGCGATGGTCGAGCTGGTCTCCGTCAAACCGTAGGCGTTGACGAATCCGACTTCCGGCCACATCTGCAATGCACGCTCGATCACCCGAGCGGGCATCGGTGCGCCGCCGTAGGCGAGGGCACGCAACGTCGGAACCGTCTTGTCTGCATCGGATTCGACTACTCGCGACAGCATCGTCGGTACCACGAGCGCATTGGTGATGCCTTCGCGGCGAGCGGTGTCGAGCCACTGTCCGGGTGTGAACTGTTCGAGGACCACCGTGCGTCGACCGGCGTAGAGATTGGTGATCACGTTGGCGACGGCGGCGATATGGTACGGCGGCACACTGACGAGTGCGGCCTCGTTGTCCTCGGCCGAGGAGAATTCGACCGACCCGAGTACATACGACGACAGGTTCTCGTGCCGCAGCAGCACCCCCTTCGGGGCGGACGTGGTGCCGGAGGTGTAGATGATCACTGCCGGGGGCGTAGGCTCCTCGGCGTCGCCGAAGTCCGGTTCGGTCTCGGTCGATGCCGCAGTGCCGCGCAGCCATTCCTGCGGCGAGTAGACGGTCAATCCGGCCCGTTCGAGCGCCTCGGCCTGATCCGCGCCCGCAATGCCGAGCGCATGCGGATGATTGGCGAGCAACGCATCGAGCTGCTCTCGGCCGAGCCGGTAGTTGACCGGTACGAGCGGGACACCTGCCCGAGCCGCGGCGAACATGGCGACGGGGAAGGCAGGGCCGTTGACTGCCAGATACACCAGAGCATCGGCACCGGCCTTGCGGATCTCGGCAGCTCCGGAAGCGGAAAGTCGTTGCAGTTCGCGGGCTGTGATTCCCTGCTCGCGCGTTCCGACCACCACCCGTTCGCCGAATCCGTCGGCGGCCATGTCCAACAACATCGTGATATTCATCCGACACTCACTCCAGGTTCGGGTACAGGTAGTCGGACACGTCAGTCCGAGGACGGCAGCGGCTTTGCTGCTTTGATCGGCAGCGCAGTGCCGTTCACTTCGAGCAGACCCTGGCCTGGCTTGGTGCACAGCACTTCGAGGCCGGCGCCGTCGTCGACATAGCGCTTGCCGAGCTGAGCGCCACCGATCCGCGCCGGGTCGATGGACGAACCGTCGCCTCCCGGCTTACCGCCGACGACCATCTCGACGCCGCCGCACGTCAACGACACCTCCGCCTTCGGCGCACGGACCACGATCACGGTGGTGGTGTCGACGGGGCTGGCCAAAGACTGTCCGACCTTGAGAATCACGGTTCCTCCAGAATGGATATCTAACATAGTACTATAAGTAATCTATGACGTACGAGCTTTAGGTCACTGCGCCGGCGATCTTGAGCTCGATCAGCTGCTCGTCGTCGAGACCGAGCTCACGCAGAATGTCGTCTGTGTGTTCGGCGAACTGGGGGGCTCGTGTCATCTGCACCGGCGCATCGTCGAACTTGACCGGGTTCGCCACGAGTTTCTGGCCGACGCCGTCGGCGTCGACGATGTCGGTGATACGGCCGTTGGCAATCAGCGCCTCGTCGTTCCCTACGTCCCAACTGTTCTGAACTGGAGCCCACGGCCCGCTCAGGCTCTTCAGCCTCTCGATCCACTCGACGTAGCTACGGCCGGCGATCGCCTCCGCGAACCAGTCGCCGATCTCTTCGGAGTTCTGGAAGATGGCATCCATCGTGGCGAACCGCACGTCGTCGACCAGGTGCTCGAGTCCGATAGCCGTGACGAATTCGTTCCAGAAACGGGTGGGCTGCAACATCGAGAACTGCAGCCACCGGCCGTCCGAGGTCCGATAGGAACCAGTGAGCGGGTTTCCGGCCGCGGCAGTCTTCCTGCGCTTCACCTTCGGCAGGGGACCGCCGGAACTCAACGCCAGGTTGACAGTGAACTGACTGGCCCAGGCCGCAACCCCGAGCAAGGACACGTCCACCACGGACGGCTCGCCGGTGCGCTCGCGCCCGAGAAGCGCTGCGGCAATGCCGCCGGCGATCGTCATTCCGCCGATGTTGTCGCCGTATGCGCCGGCCGGCATGAACGCCATCTGATCGGCTTTCTCCGGCATGACGCCGTCGGCGCTTCCACCACGGGCCCAGAAGCCGGTGGCGTCGTATGCACCCTTGTCGGAATCAGGCCCCTGGCTGCCGAACCCGCTGCCCGTCACGTAGACGATGTTCGGGTTGATTGCGCGGACGTCTTCGACCGTGATTCCGAGCTTGGTCCGCACACCCGGCAGGTAATTGGTCAGGAAGACGTCGCTCCGGCGGATGAGTTCCTCGAGAACGGGCCGCGCAGCCGGATTCGCCAGATCGATGCCGATGCTGCGCTTGCTCCGGTTGGGACCCTCCATGATCGGCGCGAACGACGATCCTTCCTTGCCGGCAGTGTGTCCGAGAACGCGCACGAGCCCACGCTGAGGGTCGCCGGTCTCGGCGTGCTCCACCTTGACGATGTCGGCGCCCCAGTCGGCGAGAACCGCGCCGGCGGCCGGGACGTAGGTGAACTGGGCGACTTCCAGAATCCGGAAACCCTCCAGGGGACGGTGCATGACGACTCCTCGTAGGTGTTTGTTGTGTGAGGTCAGGACTTGTCGGAGCGAAGCAGAATCGCGCCGGACGGTACGCCGCCGCCCGCCGTCACGACGGCAACGCGGGGATCTGCTACCTGCCGGCCGGGCGCCTGTCCGCGCAGCTGTAGAACGGCCTCGCGAAAGAACCCGTAGCCGTGGGTGCGGCCAGCCGAGAGTTGTCCGCCGTGCGGGTTCAGCGGCAGACGACCGTCGATCGCGATACCTCGGCCGGAATCGATGAAGTCCCGTGCGCCGCCTAGTTCGCAGAAGCCGAGCCCTTCGAGCCAGGACAACGCGTTGAATGTGAAGCCGTCGTAGAGTAGTGCCACGTCCACATCGTCCGGACGTAGATCAGTCCGGCTCCACAGATGCGCGGCAGGGCCGAGGGACTGCGGAGTGTGGGTCAGCGTGCCCTGGTCCCAGGACAGATTCTCCATGATTTGCGTGCCGACGGCCTCGACGAAGACCGGCTTGTTCGGCCGATCCGCTGCCGTCTCGGCTGCGGAGACGATCACTGCGACCGCGCCGTCGACCGGAACGTCGCAGTCGTACAAGCCGAACGGTGTCGAGACCATGCGCGCAGACAGGTAGTCGTCGAGGGTGATCGGATCCCGGTACACCGCTTCCGGATTGGCCGAGGCGTTGCTCCGAGCGTTGACCGCGATCGCGCCCAGCGTCTCGCGATCGCCGCCGTATCGGTGGAAGTAGTTCGACGCCTGACACGCGATCCAGTTGGCGGCGGACATCGCACCGAACGGCGCTCGGTGTTCGAACATGCCGGTCGGCCGCCCACCGGCGGTCTCGAGTCGCCCCGACCGCACCAGTTCCGAATGGGTCGATTCCCAGACGGTGCGGAAGCACAGCACGTGGCGGCACAGGCCGGACGCGACGGCGAGCATCGCGGCGATGATCGATCCGTTCTGCCCGGGCAATTCGTTGCCACCGTTGACCCAGGTGGGCCGGATCCGCAGGACTTGCTCGACGGCCATGATGCCGCCTTCGGACATTCCGCCGCCTCCGGCGTTCCCCGGGTACGTCGATAATCCGTCGATGTCGTCCAGGGTGAGTCCGGCGTCCTCGATGGCGGCGAGGCACGCGTCGACCGTCAGGGACAGTGGTTCGACCATCAGACGCCGGCCTATCTTCGACTGTCCGACACCGGTGATCGAGACTTTGTTCTCGAACTTGTCGGACGAGGCGGGAGGGCGCAGCCGTGCGCGGTAATTCTCCGGTTCGGGAATCTCGCCGGGCACTCCGACCAGGTCGGGATCGGGCTCGAACAGCGGCAGCCACACGTCGCCGGCCACCTGCTCGAACAAAACGCGGACCTGCGTACCCACCGAGACGTCGGTCGGCTCGCAGCCGACGATGTTGGTGGTCAGTCGAACGGAGAGGTCTTCCTCCAGAGCGACGATCGCAACGACGTAAGGCGGCGGGAAGTGCGGAAGCCACTGCTGAGTGTTGATGGTGAACCCCACCACGGTGCCGCGGCCGGACACCGCGTCCCATCCGATGTTGCGGCCGTGGCACTGCGGGCAGAGCACGGTCTGCGGATGCATCCACCGAGAACAGTTACGGCAGCGAGCAATCCGCAGCACGCCGTCGGCGCCCGACGCCCAATACGGAGCGCGCGACAGCGAAAGCTGCGGCACTGGCCGGCCGGTGTCCACTACTTCGGTCACATGTCCTCCATGTCTTTCGCTGCCTGTCGCATCTGCTACTCCTGCGCTCGCTACCGCGTGGCCTGACCGGAGGTGTTCTGCCCGACGTTGTCGCGCACGGCGATCATCGCGGCCAGTCGCCGCTCCATGTCGGCGCGGCTCATGACGATGTCGTCTCCGCTCTCGCCACGGCCCAGCCGTGCGAGTCGATCACTCTCGGCAGCGATCTCCTCGTCGAGCAGGGAACCCGCGAGGTCACGGGTGAGCAGATCCTGGTCGACCCAGTCGGCCTGCGGGAGCTGTTCGATGGGCTCTTCCATGAGATTGAAGTCCTTTTCGACGCGATAGGGATTGGCAGCTAGCGGCTCAGGTACGCGGGAAGTTGAGCAGCTTCCGGGCATTGAGTTCGACGATCTTGTGCACGTCCTCGTCGGGGACGTCGATCATCGCGTCGTGGACGAGTTTGCGACTGTTGGGCCAGTTGGAATCCGAGTGCGGGTAGTCGCCCTCCCACGTGATGTTGTCGATACCCACCAGGTGCCGATTCGCGAGTCCGAACTCGTCTTCGATGAAGCAACCGTAGATGTGCTTCGCGAACAGCTCGGACGGCCGGACCGTCTGATTGACGTTCTGGTAGTAGCGGTGCTTCGTCCAGACTGCATCCATCCGCTCCAGCATGTAGGGCACCCAGCCGATGCCGCCCTCGGAGAGCATGAACTTGAGGCCCGGATGGTTGTGGAACACAGGCGAGAACAGCAGGTCTGCGGTGGCATACATCGAGTTGCAGCCGAACAGCGAGGTCATGACGGCCATCGGTGCCTCGGGTGCGGTGATCGGCGCTTTGCCGGACGTTCCGAAATGGACACACAGCGGGAGACCGGTTTCCACTGCGGCAGCGAACACCGGGTCCCAGTGGTTCGTATGGAACGACGGCAACCCGAGCGGCGACGGGTTCTCGGGGAACGAGATCGCACGTGCGCCCTTGGCAGCGGTCCGGTAAATCTCCTTCACTGCGTCCTCCACGGACCAGAGCGGGAGTATGACGAGCGGGATGAGCCGGTCGGGTGCGGTGGGGCACCATTCGTCGAGCACGTAGTCGTTCCATGCCCGCACCGACAGCAGAGCGAGTTCTTTGTCGTTGCCGTCGAGGAACACGGTTCCGGCGAACCGGGGGAACGACGGAAACGACAATGTGGCTTGTACGCCGTCGATGTCCATGTCCGAGATGCGAGCTGCCGGCTCGTAACAACCCGGGATCATGTCCTCGTAGCGAGTCGGCTCCGCACCGTATTCCTCCGGCTTCTTGCCTGCTACGGCATTGAGGCCGATGTAGGGGTAGATGCGCCCCTCGTACTCCCACACTTCGGCGAGCTTCGTTCCGGAGTCTGCCCGGCCGCCGTCGCCGGCGTGGATAGACCGGGGCATCGCCTTCTCGATGATCTTGGGACCGGCATCGACGAACTTCGACGGCAGCCGGTCTGACCAGAGGCGGGGGTGCTCGATCAAATGATCGTCGGTGGAGATGAGTTGCATGTGGTTCTGCAAAGGCATGGATCCTCCTGGAAGGAGCACGAAGCATTCGAAGGGGGTTACTTGTTTAACTTTCTAGACGGTAGCAGATGATGTTACGTGCGTCACCAAGATCTGCCCCCGGAAACGAAAATCGCCCCCGCACCGCATGGAAGCGGACGGGGGCGACGTAGTACGCACAGCATGGGCCACGCGGAGTCGGCGTGTGTCACGGGACGCCGAAACGGGCGAGCACGACGACGTGAGAGTTCTTGCTTTGCAGGCTCTTCGGATCAGTCGAACAGACTGATCGTCGCATTCCTGTCTCGATTGCGAAAGATTATCTCGGTGGCATCGGCAAGGTGGCGACGCCAGTGCTTCTCGGCTCGCGCGACGTCGCGCGCTTCGACCAACTCGATCAGCATTTGATAGTCGTCGACCACAGAGGGAACGTACGCCGTCCTCGCGGGAGCATCCGCGTCGTCTAAGCGTTGCCGAATGCCCATCCTGCGGTGTGCGTCCAGTACGTCCTGCAACGCACTGACCTGGGCTTGGAGCGTCTTGTTCCCGCAGTAGCGGGCAATCAGGTCGTGAAACTCGGCGGTGAGCGAGACCCAGTGAGCGAATCCCGCCGGAGTGTCGACATCCTCTTTCAGAGCCATTCGATGCGCCTCGACACACCGTTTCAAGGACTCGACCCCTTCCGGCGGGCACTTCTCTGCAAGAAGTCGCACGCAGGCCGATTCGAACTCGACACGCGCTTCGAGCAGATCCTCCAGGGTGGTTCCTTGAATCTGCAGGTAGAGGCCGATATGCCGGGCCGCGACGCTGAGGTCGGGTAGCCGCGCCCGAGGACCGCCCCGCGAACCGGTCACCACAGTGATGAGACCTTCGCTCTCGAGGATTCGGAACGCTTCACGCAGAGTGGGGCGGGAGACGCCGAAGTGCACCATCAGCGTTTTCTCGGGCGGAAGCATCTGACCTGGAGCAATCTCACCGCGGACGATCTGCCCGCGTAGCCGGTCGGCGATCTGCTCGGACGCCTTGGGCACGCGCACCTTGCTGTCGTCGGAGGTGGTGCCGTTCGGCCGCCACGGTGCATGCTCTCCGGTCTCCATCCACACGACTTTAGCCGTACCTGCGGGTATGAACGTAAGACTCTGCGGCGCAGAGACTCCGATCGGACGACTGATACGAGCAGGCAATCGGTTGCGGCATTGTTACGTCCTTGCTGTTCGGTGATCTGATTCGGACATTCGCTTTACAGTGACACATGCCACAAGGTATGACTAGTTGAACTGTTCTCGGCGCACCTGCCCCGGTACCCCGACACGGGAGCACTCGTGCGATGCACCCGCTCGCTCGACCATGCGCCTTACACCCCATATCTGTGGCGCGACGGCCACCAATCGACAGGAGAGACGACGATGGGAAAGCTCGACGGCAAGGTCGCAGTGATCACCGGCGCCGCACGCGGACAAGGGCGAAGCCACGCCGTGGCGTTGGCCGCGCAGGGAGCCGACATCATCGCTCTGGACATCTGCGCCGACATCGACACGAACCTCTATGCCCTGGCGTCCTGGGACGACCTCGAGGAGACCCGGCGTCTGGTGGAGAAAGAAGGTCGTCGATGTGTGGCTTCGGTCGCGGATGTCCGCGAGCCGACACAGCTGCGCCAGGCGATCGAGACGGGCGTGACCGAACTCGGTGGGCTCCACATCGTGGTGGCCAACGCCGGTATCTGTCCCCTCGGCGACGTTCCTCGGAAGGCCTTCCTCGATGCCGTCGACGTCGACCTCGTCGGAGTGATCAACACGGTCAGCGCCGCCTACCCGCACCTGAGTTCCGGGGCGTCCATCATCGCCACCGGTTCGGTCGCGGCATTGATGAAGGGTGGAACCGACAATCCCGCCCTCGGCGCCGGCGGCGCCGGCTACACCCACGCCAAGAAGGGTGTGACTCACTTCGTCCACGACCTCGCCCTTGCGCTGGCACCGGAATCGATCCGCGTCAATGCCGTGCATCCGACCAACTGCAACACCGCGATGCTCCACAGTGACGGGATGTACAAGGTGTTCCGCCCCGATCTCGAATCGCCGGGCCGCGAAGACGCCGAAGGTGCCTTCTACTCGAACCAGCCCATGCCCGTCCCCTGGGTCGAACCAGCCGACATCAGCAACGCCGTCGTTTTCCTCGCCTCGGACGACGCCAAATTCGTCACCGGCCTCCAGATGAAGGTTGACGCCGGCACCGCCATCCCCCACACCCAGGCCTACGCGAACCGCTGACAGTCGGTCGGGAACCGCTGCTCCGAGCCGAGGCTCACGTCATCGAAGGATCAACATGCTCAAGGAATATCCCTACCTCTTCATCGACGGAGCCTGGGTGACCAGCGAGTCCGGACGTACCGAGCCGGTCATCAACCCCGCCACGGAGGAGACGATCGGAATCGCCCCGGTTGCCTCTCGCTCGGATGTCGCCAAAGCAATCACGGCTGCGCGCACCGCATTCGACGAGGGACCGTGGCCACTGATGTCCGTGCAGGAGCGGTCGGCGATCATGGTGCGGATGGCCGAGGTGATGGAAAAGCGGTTCGACGAACTCGTCCAGCTCAACATTGCGGAGTCCGGCAGCACCAGAGTCGGCGCCGAGACATTCCAGATCGGCATTCCGCTCAACCATTTCCGCGACCTGGCCGAACGAGTCCTGCTGCAATTTCCGATGGAAAAGCCCATGCCTCCCCACGTGGGTGCAAGTTTGGGCCAAGGCGTCATTCGACGTGAGCCGTTCGGTGTCGCCGCCCTGATCTCCGCATACAACTTCCCGTTCTTCCTCAACCTGATGAAGCTCGGGCCGGCACTGGCCGCGGGCTGCACGACGATCCTCAAGCCGGCACCGACCACCCCGCTGGAAGCGTTCGTCCTGGGCGAGATCGCAGAGGAAGCCGGTCTGCCGCACGGAGTGCTCAACATCGTTTCGGGCGATATCGACACCGGCCTCGAACTCACCACCAACCCCATGGTGGACATCGTGAGCTTCACCGGCTCCGACGCCGTCGGCCGCAAGGTTCTCGAGCAGGCGGCGCCGACGATGAAGAAGGTGGTCCTCGAACTCGGCGGTAAGTCCGCGAACATCATCTGTGAGGATGCAGATTTAGCCAAGGTAGTCGGATCCGTCGTTCGCGACATCGTGCTGCACGCCGGCCAGGGTTGCGCGTTCCTGACACGCACACTGGTGCATCGTTCACGCCAGGACGAACTGATCGAACTGATCAAGCAGGGACTGTCGAGCATCAAGGTGGGAGATCCCGCCTCTCCGGACACCGAGATGGGACCACTTGGCAGTGCTGCGCAGCGCGCAAAGGTCGAGAACCTGATCGAGACCGGAATCGCGGAAGGCGCGACCCTCGCGGTCGGAGGCGGTCGTCCCGAAGGGCTGGACAGGGGCTTCTTCGTCGAGCCGACGCTTTTCGTGGACGTCGAGAACTCGATGGCCATTGCGCAGCAGGAGTTCTTCGGCCCGGTGGGCGTTGTCATCCCGTTCGACGACGACGACGAGGCGGTGCGCATCGCCAACGCCAGCGACTACGGCTTGTCCGGCGGCGTCTGGGCGAAGGATCCGGTCCGCGCGTACGCAATAGCCAAGCGTATCCGGACCGGCACGGTGACCGTCAACGGCGGCGGTGGCGGAATGAGTCCGCACGGTTCGTTCGGTGGCTACAAGCAGAGCGGGCTCGGACGAGAACGCGGCGACGCCGGTCTCGACGAATTCCTTCAGACCAAGACCATCACCTGGGGCGTCGCCTCCGGCTAAGCGCCGGAGGCCGCTCTCCCCACCGGGACATCAGCACCGAAGAAGGAACACCGCAATGACGTACGTGATCACCGAATCCTGCATCGATCTGATGGATCGCTCCTGTGTCCGCGAGTGCCCGGTCGACTGCATCTACGAGGGCGAACATCAACTGTTCGTCAACCCGGCCGAATGCATCGACTGCGGTGCCTGCGAGCCGGCGTGCCCCCACGAGGCAATCTTCCACGAAGCCGATCTGCCCGACGAGAAAGCGCACGCCGCGGAACGTCAGCACGCTGTATTCGTCGAGCTGGGCCGTCTCGGTGGCGCCCGCAAATACGGAAAGCTCCCCAGTCGAGGCGAGGGCAAGAAATGAGCGCGCCCACAGTCGGATTCATCGGCGCCGGCAACATCGGCGAACCCATGGTCGAGCGTCTACTCTCGGCCGGCAGCGTCACGACCGTCTTCGCTCGCCGCCCGGAAGTGCGTTCGAGGCTCGCGGAGCGCGGCGCACTACTCGCAGAGGCACCCGAGGATCTGGCCGGTTCCGACATTGTCGCTACCTGTCTGTTCACCGATCAACAGGTACTCGACCTCTGCCCGCCCATCATCGAGGGTATGCGGCCCGGATCGGTGTTCGTCTCACACACCACGGGTAGCCCGGAGACGATTCGCAGACTCGACGCAATCGCCCGCCGACGCGATGTATCGGTGGTGGAAGCTCCTTTCAGTGGCACGCCCGAGGCCGTCCGCCGAACACAGTTGACGGTCATGCTGGCCGGAGACGTTGCAGCAGTCGACGTCGCCGAAGACACGATCGCCGCGTACGCGTCCAACATCATTCGCACCGGACGTCTCGGCACGGCTCTACCGGCCAAGCTGTTGAACAACGCGTTGTTCGCAGTCTGTACACAGCTCACCCTCTCCGCCATCGAGACCGCTCAGTCCCTGGGGATCTCGGAGAAGACGCTTCTCGACGTGCTCGCCGTCAGTAGCGGAGGAAGCGCAGCAGCGCGATACATCGCGGCCTCGGGCAAGGGGGCCCAGGCGTACAGCGCCAACCTCCCCCGGTATCTCAGCAAGGATCTCGTGTCCGTCCGGGCTGTCGCAGCCGAATTGGGCGCAGACATCAGCTCTTTGTGGGCCGCCGCGCAGCTCGGACCGATGGATCTCACCGACGACGACACGGCTGTCGGACAGTTCCAGTCGAGCGCCACATGAACGCGCTGTCCGCCCCCGCGCCCACCGATTTCAAGCGTCCACAGACAAGAAAGAAGGCCGACATGAAGGCAGAAATCGACCTGAACAAGTGCTCGGGCCACGCGCGCTGCTACCAGATCGACCCGGACCTGTTCGACATCGACGACAGCGGATATGCGCTCAACCCCGAGGTGGACATACCAGCCGACGAAGAACACAAGGCAGTCGACGCTGCGTCGTCTTGCCCCGAACGTGCGATCAGCCTGCACTGACGTCAGGACCGCGACATCTCGATGACTGGGACAGCGTTATGACTACGACCGATCGCCCTCTGCGTGTGGCCGTCGTCGGTGGTGGGCCCGCCGGGCTGTACACCGCCGACGCCCTCACATTCGACCCCGATTCGAATGCGACCGTCGACATCCTCGAGCGGCTACCGGTGCCGTTCGGGTTGCTCCGTTACGGTGTGGCTCCCGATCACCTCACCATGAAACTCGCCGTGAACTCACTGCAGGAGGTCCTCGATCGCCCGTCGGTACGGCTGTTCTGCAATGTCGAGATCGGCCGGGACATCGCGGTCGAGGAATTGCGCAGGCACTACGACGCCGTCGTGTACGCCACCGGGGCCGATGCCGACAACAGGCTCGCGATTCCGGGCGAAGACCTGACCGGAAGCTCGTCCGCGACGTCGTTCGTCAAGTGGTACAACGGCCATCCCGAGGCGATGGACTTCGACCTCTCACGAGCGAGCACCGTCGGCGTGATCGGGGCAGGGAATGTCGCGCTCGACGTGACCCGGATACTCGTCAAGCAGGCAGAAGAACTTCGGAACACCGACATCGACGAAGCCACACTGGTCGCACTCGCGGCGAGCACCGTCACCGACGTCCACATCTTCATCCGGCGAGGGGCCGAATTTGCCAAGTTCACCACCAAGGAACTGCGCGAACTCGGCGAGTTGCACGACGTCGACATCGTCGTCGACCCCGAGCACGTTCCGGCGGACGACGCCGGCGAACTCGGCGCCGTAGCCAAGCGCAACATTGCGCTGCTGCGAGCGTGGTCCGGACGAACCCCCACCGGTGCCACACGCCGGATCCACTTCCACTTCTCCACCCGCCCCACCGAGATTCTCGGCGAACAGTCGGTGCGAGCCATACGGGTCGAGCGATCCGGCACCGACGATTGCCGGGACATCCCGGTCGACATGATTCTGCGAGCAGTCGGCTACCGGTCCCGGCCGATCGTCGGCGTTCCCTTCTCCGATGAGACCGCGACGATCCCCCACGAGGACCACCGCGTGATCCGCGACGGAGCGCCGCAACGTGGCGAATATGCGGTCGGTTGGGCGAAGCGTGGACCGAGCGGCGTCCTGGGAACCAACCGGTCCGACGCGGAAGCCACTGCTGGGTCGGTTTTCGACGACCGCGTCGAGTTGCTCATGCAGAGAACCGAAGATTTCGGTGGAGCATTGAACCTGCTCACTACCCGCGGCACACGTTTCCTCGACAATGAAGCCTGGAATACGATCGCGGACAGAGAGATTCAACTCGGCACGATTCATGGCCGACAACGGATCAAGATTCGGAGCTGGGACGAGCTCGTCGCCGCCGGATCGCCCGCCTTCACTCCCAGTTGACATTCATTCCCGATACGAACCAAGGAGTTCGCATGAGCACCACCGAATCGACAGGCACCTGCCCGGTCGTGAACTTCAATCATTACCAGGAAATGCCTTTCGGCGAGAAGATCAACCTCTACGACGGCCTTCGCGACGAAGCCCCCGTCATCAGGAATGAATTCGCCAACGGCCACTACATCGTCACCCGCTACGACGACATCCTGTCCGTCTACCAAGAGCCAGAGACCTTTTCGAACCAGGCGGTCACGGTATTCAATCCGAACCCGACCTACCGGTGGATTCCCGAGATGCTCGACGGCGACGAACACCTGCAGTGGCGCAGACAACTCGGCCCGCACTTCTCCCCCAAAGCGGTGGAACGACTCGAGGACAAGGTGCGCAGCCGCGCAGTGTCACTGATCGAAGACATCGCCAAGCGGGGTTCTTGCGACTTCATGCAGGACTTCGCCTTCCAGTACCCCTCGTTCATCTTCTTGGAGTTGATGGGCCTCCCCTTCGAGGACCTCGACCAGTTCATGGAATGGGAGTTTGACATCCTCCACTTCTCCGGAACGGCGGAGGAGACGGCGAAGCGACGCGAAGATGCCACTAACGGGGTGAACGCGTACTTCGCGAAGATCATCGAACAGAGGCGCCTCGAGCCGAAGGA
>Ga0247825_10000462_pt1 | contig 25944 bp, 20 predicted proteins | sample 13C_Vanillin_Day_FD_194413 | JGI IMG/M metagenome (GOLD analysis project Ga0247825, IMG submission 194413) | Soil microbial communities from agricultural site in Penn Yan, New York, United States - 13C_Vanillin_Day48 | ecosystem: Environmental > Terrestrial > Soil > Agricultural land | place... | reverse complement strand
GGATCGATCCGCTCGGGACCCGAGCGGATCGATCCAGATCCGCACAAAGCCATGGCCCATAGCAAGAAGGGCGGCCGGGGCCGCCCTTCCGCAGTCTGGAAAAAGCCGGCTGCCGGCTCAGTTCTTTGCGGGCCAGTAGTGATCGGCCTGCACGTTATAGGGCGGGAACATGAAGCGCTTGGCGGGCACGACCTTGGAGGCGTAGGCCCGCTGTGACTCCCAAACCTTCTTGAAGAACGGGTTCTTCGCCGCCTCCGCCGCCGCGAACTCGTCCCAGGTCTTGAGGAACGCCTGGTTGATCTCGGGCGGAGTGGTGAGCAGCTTGACGCCGTGCTTCTCGACGAACTCGGCGATGGCGTCCGCGTTCTGCCTCTGAAAGCTCGCCCACCAGCGCAGGAAGGTCTCGGAGGCGGCCGACTTGATGGCCTCCTTGTTCTGGGCGGGCAGGCTGTCCCAGACCTCCTTGTTGAACGCGATCTCGGCGACCGAGGCGCTCTCGTGCATGCCCGGCGTGTAGTGGAACTTCCACACCGTATGCAGTCCGAGCCGCAGGTCCTCGACGCCGCCGACCCACTCCGCGCAGTCGATGGTGCCGCGCTCGGCGGCGGGCAGGATCTCGCCGCCCGGCATGTTGACGACGGCCATGCCCATCTTGGCATAGAGCTGAGAGACGATGCCGGTCTGGCGGCACTTCATGCCCTTGAAGTCGGCGAGGTCCTTGATGGGCCGCTTGAACCAGCCGAGCGCCTGCGGGCTCGGGGGGATGCTCGGGAACACCACCAGGTTGAGCTTCAGCTCCTTCTGGTAGAACTCGTTCCACAGATCGAGGCCGCCGCCCTCGTAGAGCCAGCCGATGAAGTCGATGGCGTCCATGCCGGCAATGCCGGCGGGCGTGTTGGAGAACAGCGTGGCGGTGACGCTCTTGCCGACCCACCAGTAGGAGATGCCGTAGGCGGCGTCGATCACCTTCTTGTGCGCGCCGTCGAGGATCTCGAACGGCGGGACGACCGCGCCGCCGGGCAGGGCCTCGACCTTGAGGTTGCCGCCGGTCAGCTTGTCGACCCGGTCGGCGAAGAAGCGCAAGGAGTCTTGCGTGGTTGACGTCGGCGGCACTGCGGATTGTATCTTGAGTGTACGAGGCTGTTGCGCGACGGCCGAGCCGGCGAACGCGATTGCGGCTGCCGCAACAAGGGCGGCAAGCGAGCTTGTTCTCATTGGGTGCATTCCTCCCATCAACGGAGCTTCCGGCGAGCCACAATCCCGCCTGCACCTGAGCCTAGCGCGGTTCAGGGCCTTTCAGCCAGTGCGATGCTGGGCTGATTGTCAGAGGGGGTCGCGGCCGGAGACGGGAGGGGAGGGCCGGTCGACCTCAGTGGGCGCGACGCGAGTAGCTGGCCGAGGTGGTGCGCATGCGCCGGGCGTAGGCGGCAACGCGCGAGCGGCGGGTTGCCGCGTAGGCGCGGCGGGCATTGCGGCCGGCGAAGCGGCGCGCGTGGCGCATGTAGCGCACGTAGTGGCGGGTGGCGGTGCGCACGAGCGGCGAGGCCTGCGCGAGCGCCGCTACCTCGTCCCGCTCGCAGGTGCTGTGGGCGCCCCACGTGGCCGTTCCGGGGGAAGCTGGCGCGGCGGGATCGCCCAGGGCCAGCTCCCGACCCACGACATATTTCTTGTCGCAGATGGCGATGCGCGGGGGCGTATGGGTCTGCTCGAAGAGGTCGTAGGCCTCCCTGAGGCCCAGCCAGAAATCGTGCCACTTGTGGTCGGCGAAGACGCTCAGGTTGGCGTCGGTCATGCGGAAGGGAAAGACGTGCACCTGGATGCGGTCCTGGCCCTGGCGCAAGGCCTGCTCGCTCAACGAGTAGACCTCCTCCATGATAGGGTTCGTCATGGCGTAGCAGCCGATCGACCGGCAGCCGCCGTGCATCAGGATGTAGGAGCCGGTGCGGGACTGGGCGCGGTCGAGCGCGTTGGGGAAGCCGAGGTCGAGCGAGCGCGGATGCCGGCCCTGGCGGTGCAGTTGCTCGGTGCCCACGGTGTAGAAACCCTCGGGCGCCTGCCGGTCGCCCTCGCGCTGCTTGGGGCCGAGCCTGCCCGACCAGTAGCAGACGGGATAGGTGGCGAAGAGCTTGAAGCGCTCGCCCTTCTTGAGCCACAGCTCGAGCTCCGACTCGCCCTTGAAGATGCGGATCATCACCGGGCTGCCGGCGGTTATGCCCTTGGCCTGCAGCCGGCGCGCACGACTGAGCACGCCGAAGGTGGAGGCCGGGCCCTCGAGAAGCTGCGCGGTCGGTTGATCCGGAGCGGGCTCGGCTCGGAGCGGCGCATGTCCCGGAACGGCGAGGATTGCGGCTGCGGCCCCGAGCCCGGCCAGCAGGCCGGCGCGGGGGAGACGCTCACACAAGGCACGTACATTCATCGGGTATGCTTTACTTTCAACTCGAGCATAATTTGGGCAAGCCCTCGGCCATAAGGTCGCGGCGGGTCCAACTCAACCCGTGCCGCCCGTTAAGCTTAGGCAACCCTTTGCGATCTCGTGGCTGCCGTCGCTCGGCGGCACAGCCGGGGCGAAGCTGTAGGTGCCCCCGCAGACGGCAATGCGCGGCGGCAGCCTGGCCGTCTGGAAGGCGTCGTACCCCTGCTTGAGGGTGCGCCAGAACGGGACCCAGGACTGATGCTCGCGGCTGGCCAGGTTCTCCTCGGTCATCCGGAACGGGAAGACGTGCACATGAAACCGGGGCTGGCCCGCCTTGAGCGCTGCCGTCACCAGGCGCCAGATCTCGTCAACCACCGGGTCCGTCATGGCAAAGCAGCCAATCGAGCCGCAGCCGCCGTGCACCATGACGAAGGAGCCGGTGCGGTTGTGGGCGCGGTCGAAGGCGTTGGGAAAGCCCAGGTTGAAGGAGCGGTGCCAGCGGCTCGCCGGGTTCAGCGCGGCGGCATCCACCGTGTAGAAGCCCTCGGGTGCCTGGTGGTCGCCCTCCCGCAGCTTGGGGCCGAGCGTGCCCGACCAGCGGCAGACGGGGTAGGTGGCGAGCAGGTGGAAGCGCTCCTCCCGCTTCATCCAGAGCTCGAGCTCGAACTCGCGCTTGAAGATGCGGATGAAGACCGGGGCGCCGAGGCTGAGGCCTTGGGCGGCGAGCCGGCCGGGAAGGTCGGCGAGGTCGGGAGTGCCGGCGAGCGGCGTGCCTGCCGATGCCAGCGCCAGACGGCGGTCGCGCTCGGCGTCGATGGCGATAGCGTCCCAGTCGATGAGCCAGTGGCGTGCGGCGAGGATGGCGCCGGCGGCGGCCGCAAACACCGCGAGGCCCAGCCACAACCTGCGCAGGACCAGCGCTCGCCAGGCACGTGGGGGCTGCGGACGCGGGCTCACCGGTTGGGGGCGAGGCCCATGCTCGGCACGGGGGCGGGCGCGGACTGGCCGATGGTGCCGGTCGACATCAGGCCCGAGCGCTGCGTGCCGTCGTCGTAGCTCGCCAGGCCGCGCGTCTTCGGTCCCGGCACGATGATGCGCTGCTCGGCGATCTGCTCGCCGGGCTTGGGCCTGAAGGGGTCCGGCCTCGGCTTGACGAAGATCGGGCAGGCGCCCTCGGGATCGAGCCGGGTGGCGTTGCCGCGGAAGGCGACATTGACGTGGTAGCGCCGGCTGCAGACGGCCACCGCCGGCACCTGCCGCGTCAGCTCGAAGTAGTCGTAGCCTTCCTTCAAGGTCCTCCAGAACGGATAGGCCTCGTGGCTCGCGTAGCGGGCCATGTTCTCGTCCGTCATGCGGAACGGGAAGGCGTGCACCTGGAAGCCGTCGTGGCCGCCCAGGAAGGACTCGCGCGCCATGGCGTAGATTTCCTCCATCAGCGCGTCGGTCATGGCGTAGCAGCCGGCCGACTTGCACTTGCCGTGGATCATCAGGAACTCGCCGGTGCGCCGGTGCGAGCGATCATAGGCGTTGGGGTAGCCCAGGTTCATCGCCAGATGATACTTGGAGTCCGGATTCATCTGCTCGCGCGTGATCGTGTAGAAGCCCTCGGGCGCCTGGCGGTCGCCCTGCTGGAGCTTGGGGCCGAGCTCTCCCGACCAGTTGCAAACGGGATAGGTCTTGAAGTGGTAGTAGCGGCCGTCGTCGCGCTGCTTCCAGACCTCGAGCTCCGAGTCTTCCTTGAAGATGCGGATGAAGATCGGCGTCTGCGCGTCCATGCCCTTCTTGCCGAGGAGCATCATGGTGTCCTTCGGCAGCGGACGCAGGTGCGGCGCGACGATCTCGGGGCCACTGGCGCAGGACGCCAATACCAGAGCCGCCGCGAGCGGCGGCAGTGCCCGGCAGGCGCGCCAAAGCAGTTTGCCCAGGATGATCCGACTCATACCCTCAGTGCCCCAGGTGTGCGCAGATCACCAATGATTCATAAAGGTTAACATCCACTTAACGCGGAGAAAACCCCACATTCCATCCCCCGGCGATCTTTCTGCCGGTGTGTGGCACCTTAGCGATGAGCAAGGCCGCCTATGGGCGGGAATTGGGCGATTGTGCGATTGGGCAGCACGCCTAGAGGTTGCGACCAATCTCCAGGAACTTCTCGTGGCGCTTGCGGCGGATCGCTTCCGCGCTCATGCCCGCGAACTCGCCGAGCGCCCTGGCAATGGCATCCCCGGTTCGCCGGAACGTCATCTCGGGGTCGCGATGGGCGCCGCCGACGGGCTCGGTGATGATGACATCGATGACGCCCAGCGTCTTGAGGTCCTGGGCGGTGATCTTCATGCTGGTTGCGGCGTCGATAGCGCGCGCCGAGTCGCGCCACAGGATGGAGGCTGCCGCCTCGGGCGAGGCCACCGTGTAGATCGAGTGCTCGAGCATCAGCACGCGGTTGCCGGTGGCAATCGCTATTGCGCCGCCGGAGCCGCCTTCGCCGGTGACGACGGTCACCATCGGCACGCCGAGGGCAAGGCAGCGGTCGGTGGAGCGGGCGATGGCCTCGGCCTGTCCGCGCTCCTCGGCCTCGATGCCGGGATAGGCGCCGGCGGTGTCGACGAGCGTGATCACCGGCAGGCCGAACTTGTCGGCAAGGTCCATCAGCCGCACGGCCTTGCGATAGCCCTCCGGCCGCGCCATGCCGAAGTTGTGGCGGATGCGGCTCTCGGTGTCGGAGCCCTTCTCGTTGCCGATCACAACGACGGGGCGATCGCGGAAGCGGCCGAGACCGCCCATGATGGCGGCGTCCTCGGCGAAATAGCGGTCGCCGGCCAGCGGCGTGAAGTCCTCGATCAGCTCGCGCACGTAGTCGAGGCAATGCGGCCGGTCGGGGTGGCGCGCAACCTGCGTCTTCTGCCAGGGGGTGAGCTTGGAGTAGGTGTCGACCAGCGCCTGCTGCGCCTTCTGCTGCAGCTTGGTCACCTCCTCGGCAATGGAGGTGGAGGCGTGCTCGCCGCTGTTGGCGGTCTTGAGCTCGCTCACCTTGCTCTCGAGCTCGGCGATCGGCTTCTCGAAATCGAGATAGGTGCGAACGGTAGCGGATTGGTCCATAGCCTGGCCTATGCCTTGCCTGGTCGGAGCCCGGCGCAAAGTCCTTGTTTGCGCGGGACATTTGCTATGCGTGTCGCGAGAGTCAAGCTGCGGCGACCATGCTGCGGGGTTACTATCAGCAAATGCTTGCGAGTGCCTTTTCTGGATAGGCCACCATCGGGGATCTCGCAGCAGAATAGCATGGCCAAGATGAACTGCATGAGCATCTATTTCGGTATCGGGCCGCTTCAGCGCAACCGGCAATCGCCCATGGCGCGAGGCCCGACTTGCCGGGGGCTGCCGGCCCGGCCTAAGGGTTGAGCGTGCAGGGACGTGGCGGCGGGGTGGCCTCGCCGAGGAGAGAGTGTATGCGCATCGACGCCATCAAAGTCGGCATCGACCCCCCGCAGGACGTCAACGTCATCGTCGAGGTGCCGATCGGCGGCGAGCCCATCAAGTACGAGATGGACAAGGCGGCCGGCACCCTCGTCGTCGACCGGTTCCTGCACACGCCCATGCGCTACCCCGGCAACTACGGGTTCGTGCCCCACACCCTGTCGGAGGACGGCGATCCCATCGACGTGCTGGTGGCCAATACGCGGCCGATCGTGCCGGGCGCGGTGATCAACGTGCGCCCCATCGGCGTGCTCAAGATGGAGGACGATGCCGGGGGCGACGAGAAGATCCTGGCCGTGCCGACGCCGAAGCTGACCAAGCGCTACGAGCACGTCGCCAACTACACGGACCTGCCCCGCATCACACTGGAGCAGGTGCAGCACTTCTTCGAGCACTACAAGGACCTGGAGCCCGGCAAGTGGGTGAAGTTGCTGGGCTGGGGCGACGCGGAGGAGGCCAAGCGCTTCATCCGCGAAGCCATCGAGCGCGCGAAGTGAGGAGAGGATGTCGCAAGCCGCAGGCCATGCCCTCGTCCTGACCGCAGTTCCCGGCGCCGGCGTCCTCGACGCCTCCGCGGTCGAGCTTGCGCGGGCCGTGCTGGCCCCCGCCGCGATCGCTAGGGAGCGATGGCTCGGCGCGGGCGAGGCGTGGGAGGCCGTGCTCGCAACGGAACCGGGGATGGGGCGCGAGGCGCTCAAGGCGAGCGTTGCGGCCGCCCTGGCGCCGAGGCCGGTCGATGTCAACGTGGTGCCGGCCGACCCGGCATCCCGCCGCAAGCGGCTGCTGGTGGCGGACATGGAGTCGACCATCATCGAGCAGGAATGCCTCGACGAGATCGCCGACATCGCCGGTCTCGGCGCGCGCATTTCCGATATCACGGCGCGGGCCATGCGCGGCGAGCTCGATTTCGCGGCGGCGCTGAAGGAGCGGGTTGGGCTCTTGCGCGGCCTGGACGCCGACGTGCTCGAGCGTGTCTACCAGCGCGTGACGCTGATGCCGGGCGCCGCGACCCTGATTGCGACCATGCGCAAGGGCGGCGCCACCTGCGCGCTGGTCTCGGGCGGCTTCACGTACTTCACCGAGCGCATCGCCGGGCGGCTGGGCTTCGATCTGCAGCAGGCCAACACGCTCGAGGTGGCGGGCGGCAGGATCGGCGGAACGGTGGCCGAGCCCATCCTCGGGCGCGAGGCCAAGCTCGCGGCGCTCGAGCGGCTTGCGCGTCAGCGCGCGCTCGAGCCCGCGCTGACGATGGCGGTGGGCGACGGCGCCAACGATCTCGCCATGATCAAGGCGGCGGGCCTGGGCGTCGCCTTCCGCGCCAAGCCGATCGTCATGGCCGAGGCGGCGGCGTCCATCGCGCACGGCGATTTGACCGCGCTGCTCTATCTGCAGGGCTACACGCGGGCGGAGTTCGCCTGACGCGCGCAGCTGGGGGCTAAGCACTCTACCTTGCGGCGGTTGCAAGCTTCGGGCGCTGCCGCTAAACGGTGCAAAACCAAAAAGAAAAGCGGGAGATGCACATGACGCTGATCCGTCCATTGCGTGCGCTTCGCCCCGTGCCCACGCGCTGCCGCGAGGTGATCGCGTCGCCCTACGACACGCTGTCGAGCGCGGAGGCACGCCAGCGCGCCAACGGCAAGCCCTGGAGCTTCCTGCACGTCTCCAGGGCCGAGATCGACCTGCCGGAGGGGACCGATCCCTATGGCAAGGCGGTGCACGCAACGGCGGCCGAGAACCTCGAGCGCATGATCGGCGAGGGCGTGCTGATGCGCGACGCCAATCCCCACTGCTATGCCTACCGCGTCACCTGGCAAGGCGGGCGGCAGACGGGCCTGGCGTGCATCGCATCGCTCGCCGACTACACGAGCGGTCGCATCCGCCGGCACGCCCCGACGACGCCGGCCAAGGAGCAGGATCGCGTCGATCAGATCGAGGCGCTCGATCTCCAGAGCGGGCCGGTGACGATGGCCTATCCACACGCGCCCGAGCTCGACACCTTGCTCAAGCGGCTGACCGAGCGCGATCCCGATGTCGCGGTGACGGCCGACGACGACGTCACCCACCAGCTGTGGGTGATCGGCGATGCGCCGGTGATCGAGGAGCTGACGCAGCGGTTCGATGCGCTGCCCGCGCTCTATATTGCGGTCGGCCACCATCGTGCAGCCGCAGCGGCGCGCGTCGCCGCGGCGCGAGGCGGCCAGGGCGAGGGCGCGCACGGGTATGTGCTCTCCGTGATCTTCCCCCACCACGAGATGACGATCCTCGACTGCAACCGCGTCGTCCGCGATCTCAACGGCCGCACGCCCGAGCAGCTGCTGGCCGAGATCGAGGCGCGCTTCGCAGTCGTCGCCTCGTCCTCTCCGGTGCGTCCCGCCGCTGCGCCCGAGTTCGGCATGTTCCTCGGCGGGCGCTGGTATCGGTTGCGGCTCACCAGCGAGCTCGTGCCCGACAAGGACCCGATCGGGCGGCTTGCGATCACGCTGCTCCACCGCAACCTGATCGAGCCGGTCCTGGGCGTCACCGACCCAGCGAACGACGGGCGCATCGATTTCGTCGGTGGCGGGCGCGGCCTGGGCGAGCTGGAACGGCGCGTCAACTCGGGCGAGATGGCGGTGGCGTTCGCGCTGTTTCCCACGACCATGGACGATCTGATGGCGGTGGCGGACGCGGGGCTCGTCGTGCCGCCGCGGTCGACCTGGTTCGAGCCCCAGCTCGCCGACGGCATGCTGTGCCACGTGCTGGACTGAGGCTCGAGGCTCCGAAGGCGGCGCTGGATCGGGCCTGCACGCAACAGGCGCCGCGGCTGCCCTCAGCGGTAGATGTAGGTGACCATGAACGTGCGGTCGGCGAGATTGGCGCCGGCGGGCGGGAAGGGGAAGCTCGCCTGGCGGACGGCGAACACGATGCTCTGGGTGAGGATCGGGTCGTCGGCCGCTCTCAACAGCGCGACCTCGACGAGGTTGCCGTTGTCGTTGAGCAGGAGCCGGACGGTGACGCGCCCGCGCACGCCGGACGGGGCGGGCATGGTCTGGCGCAGGGCGCGAATGACGCCGCGCGCGAAGTCGTCGTTCTCGCCCGAGCGGGTGATGCCGGGCGGGCGGGAGACGGCAGCGCCGAGGCCGCCCGGCGGCATCGCGAACTCAGGCATGCTGAGCTGCAGCGGGTCCTGGGCCTTGGCCTGCGTCTTGGGCTTGCTCTTGGGTGCGGGAGGGGGCGGGGTGGCGCTCTCTTCAGCGGGCCTCTCCTTGGCGGGGGTCTCCTTGGCCGCCGCCTCCAGTGCGGGTAGAGGCGATGGCTTCTCCTGCTCGACGGGGCGTACCGCCGCTTCCTTCGGCTTGGGCTCGGGCTTGGGCTCAGACTTGGGCGGCTCGGGCGCCTCTGACGGCGGCGGCGGCTCGCTTTGCGGCCTGGTCGGCGAGGGCGGCGGGGCAACGCTGCCGGTCATGCCGGGCGGGGCCGAGTCGAGCGGCACCGTCGTCTTGCTCTCGAGATCGGCGGCATCGACGATCATGACGCTGATGCCGTCGGGCTGGCCGGAGCGCTCGCCCATGACGCGCGGCGCGGAGGTGACGAAGCCGATGATGAGGGAGGCATGCACCAGCGCGGCGCAGCCGAGCAGAACATAGAACCGGCGCTGGTCGGCGCGACGCATGGCGAGCGAGCGGTAGGGGCCCGCTGGCTCGCGACTTGGCGTCTGCGCTTTCGGCTCCGTGCTCATCTCACCAGCTTGGCCGGAACGAAACTCCTGCCCTCTGTCCTCGAACGAAACAGGGAAACGTGATCAGTCGTCCTGCCCCCGCATCAACTTGTCCACGCTGAAGGCGCCGCCTCCGGCGGCCGTCGACTCGTTCACGGCCAGGATAGCAAGGGTTGCCGGCAGGTCCCACCTGACGCCGGGTCGCGGCGGATCAATGGCGCCAGGCTCGGAAACGCGGAACTGTGGCGCGTTTGACCACCATGCTTGCCTTTCGGCAACGCCCCGATGAAAGTGGCAGCACATCGCCAGAGAGTGAGCCGGGCATGCCGCAGGCAGCCGCTGCGAGCGAGTATGACGTCGTCGTGATCGGCGCCGGAGCCGGCGGCATGACGGCGGCTGCGGTCGCCGCCACGCGCGGGCTCAAGAGCATCGTGATCGAGAAGACGCCGCTCGTCGGCGGCACGACGGCAATCTCCGGCGGCATGGTGTGGGCGCCCAACACCACCAAGCGGTCGCTGGTGGGTGCCGACGATACGCCAGCGCAGGCGGCCAACTACCTCGAGACCGTCGTCGGCACACCCGAGGGGGCGGACCTGCGCGCGCGCTACCTCGCCGAGGCGCCCAAAGCGATCGAATACCTCGAGAGCCACACCAGCGTGCGCCTGACACCCGTGCCGTTCTATCCCGACTACTACCCCGACGTGCCCGGGGCGACGCTGCGCGGGCGCGTGCTGGAGCCGGTCCCGTTCGATGCGCGCGAGCTTGGGAACCAGTCCCCGAGCCTGCGGCCGCCGCTGCCGGAGTTCACGCTGTTCGGCGGCATGATGGTGGCGCGCGCCGACATCGTGCACTTCCGCAATGTCTTCAAGTCGGCGCGCTCGGCGCTGCGCGTTGCGCGCCTCGTCGCCGGCTATGGCGCCGATCGCATGCGCTTCCACCGGGGGACGAGCCTCGTGCTCGGCAACGCGCTCGCCGGCCGCCTCGTCAAGTCGCTGCTGGACTTGGATGTCCCGATCCTGCTCGGCACGACGGTCACGGGACTGAGGCGGGACGGCAAGGCAGTGGTCGGCATCGAGGTGCGCACCGCCTCGGGCGAGGCGATGTCGATTGGAGCGCGGCTCGGCGTCGTCCTGGCTTCAGGTGGGTTCTCGCACAGCGACCGGCTGCGCCGCGAGTTGCTGCCGGTCGAGGCCGGCGATGCGTCCGCCGCCGCCGACGGCAACACCGGCGACGGCATCGACCTCGGCAAGTCTGCCGGCGGCTTCGTCGTGAGCTCCAATCGCAACAACGCCTTCTGGACGCCGGTGTCGCGGCTGGTGCGCGCCAACGGCGAGAGCGGCGTCTATCCGCATACCGTCACGGACAGGGGCAAGCCGGGCATGCTGGCCGTCAACAAGGCCGGCCGGCGCTTCACCAACGAGGCCGAGAGCTACCACGAGTTCGTGCAGGCCATGTTCCGCGCCAACAGGCAGAGTGCGGCCATTCCGGCCTATCTGATCTGCGACCGCAGGGCGCTCTGGAAGTACGGGCTGGGCGCGGTGCGGCCAATGGCATGGCGGCTCGAGAGCTACCGGCGCTCCGGCTACCTGCACGAGGCGCCAACGCTGCGCGCGCTGGCGGACGGGCTCGGCGTCGATGCGGGCAATCTCGAGGCGACGGTTGCGACCTACAATCGCGACGCGGCAACGGGCGTCGACACCGCCTTCGGCCGCGGCAGCAACGCCTACCACAAGTACGTCGGCGACCCTGCGAACCTGCCCAATCCCTGCATACATCCGGTGGTGACGCCGCCGTTCTATGCGGTGGTGCTGCATCCGGCGGACCTCGGAACCTCGGCCGGATTGCGCACGAGCCCGGCCGGCGAGGTGCTGGATGGCGAAGGTCAGGCGATCCCCGGCCTGTACGCCTGCGGCAACGACATGAACTCCATCATGTCGGGGAGCTATCCGGGTCCCGGCATCACGCTGGGGCCGGCGCTCGTCTTCGGCTACCTCGTGGCCATGCGCATCGCCGAGACGCGCGACGCCCAGAGAGCGCAGTGGGGGAGCGAGGGTCGCCCGCTGGTCCGCCTGGTCAGCTCGAGCGCAGCGCCGCCCAGCGCGCCTTGAGGTCGCGCAGAACCTCGGCGGCGCGCACTCGCAGCCGCTCGCCGGCCGCCCGTATCGCGGCGCGAAGCTCGAGCATGGCGGGGCGCATGCGCCGCCACTGCGCGGCGGTTGCGCGCTTGACCCGCTCCTTGACGACGCGCCCGACGCGCCAGGTCCAGGACGCGTGCACGCGCGCCACAAGCGCGTCCTTCCATGGCATCAGCGTCTCGTAGCTCCAGGCGAACCAGCCGATCTGCATGAGGGCGGGCTGGGTCAGCATGAAGAGGCGCGCCACTAGCGCGGTCGCCACCACCTTGGCAAAAGCGAACAGGATGCCCGCGAGGACGATCTGTCCCTTGGCGATCAGCACGACGGCGAGCAGCTTGAGCGGAAGCAGCAGCGTCGACGGCAGCACGAACACGACGAGCGCCGCATAGGGCGGCAGCCGCATGATGAGCGATTCCACCGCCGCCCATGGGCGCCAGCGCGCGAGCCGGCCCAGCAGGTCGGCGAGCGGCCGCCAGCCCCACTCCTCGAACACGATGACGAGGGCGAGCAGGAACTCGAGCGCGCGCAGCAGCACCGGCTTGACGAGGCGCCACAGGCCGGCCAGCGCCGGGCCGAGGAGCCGCAGCGCGCTTGTGGTCGCCGCAAGGGCGCCGCGACCGAGCTGGCGGAGCATCGAGGGTGGGGTGTCGTCGTGCATGGAGGCCAAGGATGGCGCCGCTTCGCGGAGGCACTAAGGCCATCATGCGTGCCCCCTCTTAGCAAACTCTAAGCCGCGCCTTCCGCCAACGTCGAGTTGCGGCGTCATCCTGGGATCGCCGTCGAGCTGCCATTGATGCCTCGCACGCTTTGCCCGTCTGGAGATGTGCGGACCCATCCCATGGAATTAACCCTGCCGCTGCGCCGCGATGCACACGCCCGGCCGTATTGACTAGGACTGCGCCAGAGTCGTTGGGATTGTTGCAGCGTGGCGCCATGCGACCGCCCGCACGCCCGCGACGCGACGAACGCGTTCCAAGGAGGGTTATAGGATGCGCGTGCTCCTGACGGGTCACAAGGGATACATCGGCACGGTGATGACGCCGATGCTGCAGGCGGCCGGCCACGAGGTGGTGGGCTACGACAGCGACCTCTACCGGCGCTGCACCTATCCCGCCGGCGGCACCATCGCCGACGTGATCACGAGCGAGAAGGACACCCGCGACGTCGAGGTCAGGGATCTCGAGGGCTTCGATGCGGTGATCTTCCTCGCCGCGCTCTCCAACGATCCGCTCGGCAACCTCAACCCGCGCATCACCTACGAGATCAATCACGAGGCGCCGGTGCGCGCCGCGGTCATGGCCAAGCAGGCGGGCGTGAAGCGCTTCCTGTTCGCATCCTCGTGCAGCAACTACGGCGCGGGCGCGGGCGATGCGATCCTGGACGAGACGGCGCCGCTGGCGCCCGTCACGCCCTACGGCGCCGCCAAGGTGAAGGCCGAGATCGAGCTTGCCGGCCTCGCCGACAAGAGCTTCGCGCCGACCTACCTGCGGCCGGCCACCGCCTACGGCGTGTCGCCGCGCATGCGCTTCGACATCGTGCTCAACAATCTCGTGGCATGGGCGGTCACCACGGGCCACATCCACCTGAAGTCCGACGGCACGCCGTGGCGGCCGATCGTGCACATCGAGGACATCTCGCGCGCCTTCATCGCCGCGCTGGAGGCGCCGGTGGAGGTGGTCGGCAACGAGGCCTTCAACGTCGGCCAGACCGCGCACAATTATCGTATTCGCGATCTGGCCGAGATCGTCGGCAGCGTGGTGCCGGGCTGCGACATCCAGTTTGCGACCGACGCGGGTCCCGACACGCGCAACTACCGGGTGAGCTGCGAGAAGATCGCCCGCGTGCTGCCGGCCTTCAAGCCGCAGTGGGACGCAAGGAAGGGCGCCGAGCAGCTTTACGCCGCCTACACCTCGGGCGGGCTCAAGCTCGACGAGTTCGAGGGTCCGCGCTACCAGCGCATCGCCCACATCAAGAAGCTGCTCAACGAGGGCATCATCGACATCGGCCTGCGCGCCGGTGCGAATGCGCCCGCCAAGCCCGTCGCCGAAGCGGTGGCGTGAAGCAGCGTCATCCCGTGCAGGCGCCGCGCTGCCAGCGTGGCGCCAAAGGCACGGGACCCATGCACCTCGAAGGCATTGCAACTGAACGGATGTGACTGGGTCCCGCCCTTCGGCGGGATGACGGAGGGCTATTGCCCCGCGAGCACCAGGGTGCTGCTCCAGATGCGGATGGCGCCGTCGGCGCCGGCGGAGAGCAGGCGCCGGCCGTCGGGGAAGAAGGCCACCGCGTTGACCGGGCCCGCATGACCACGCAGGACGCGGGGGGCGCGGCGGCTGCGCAGGTCCCACACCTTGACCTGTCCATCCTCGCCGGCGGAGGCGAGGAGGCGGTCGTTGGGGGCGAAGGCGAGCGAGGTGACGCGGCCCTGATGCGCCTTGAAGGCGCGCTGCAGGCGCGAGGAGTTGGTGGACCAAAGCCGCACCGAGCCCGCGGCGCTGCCGCTGGCGACGGAGCGCCCGCCGGGCGAGAGGCCGAGCGCGCTCGGGGCCTCGCCCTGGCTGCGCCAGCTGCGCGCCAGACTGCGGGTATCGGTACGCCACAGCTTGATGGTGCGGTCCTGACCGGCCGCGACCAGGAGCGTCGAGGCGCGGGCGCCGGCCAGCTGCATGGCGCCGTCCTGGGCCTCGAGCACCGGCGTGGGCTCCACGCGCCTGGCGACGTCGAACAGCGTCACCGCGCCGCCCTCGCTCGCCGCCGCGAACTGGTTGCCGTCGCCGGTGAAGGTCAGCGTCGAGACCGGCGCCTCCTGGTGCTGGAAGACACCGAGCTTCTCAGCCCGCTCCAGGTCCCACAGCACGATCGCGCCGCCCTTGTGGCCGGTGATGGCGCGGTTGACGTCGACGGCGAGCGCGGCCGCGGGGCCCTCGTCGAGCTCGATGGTGCGCACCAGCGTGCCCGTCCCGGCGTTCCAGATCTTCAGCGTGCCGTCGGCGCCGGTCGAGACGATGAAGCGGCCCTGGTCGTCGGTGGCAACCGCGAGCACGGGGCCGCGGTGGCCGCTGATGACGCGGGCGGGCGGCGCGAGGTCTGCGGCCTGGCTCGAGACGACGGCGGCGCCGCGCGGCTCCACCTGCGGCAGGTGGTTCTGGTAGGCGACGGCCAGGCTGGCGATGCCGATGCCGATCAGCAGCTTGTAGGCGAGCGAGCGCCACTTGCGCGAGGGCACGCTCCACGCCCGCACGCGCCGCGGTCGCGGCGGAGTGCGGCGCGCCAGCACGGCCGGGACCGGACGCTCCGCGCTCGGTGCCACGCTCTGCGGCTCGGCCGATTGTGCCGCACGCGCCGACGCGGGCGCGCTCGGCGCGGCGGCCGGTGCGGATTTTGAAGCAGCTGCAGGCTTCTTGGCGGCAGCGGCCTTGCGGTTCCTGCGCAGGGCCTCGATGAAGTCGAGGAGCTGGCCCTTGGGTTGCGGCGCATCGGGCGGCGCGGGCACGAGGCTCTTGGGATCGGCGGCGGGCGCAGCGACGGCTGGCGGCGGCTCGGGAGCTGCGGGCGCCGACTTGACCTCGCCGGTGCGCAGCTTCTGCAGCGCGCGACCGAGACTGAGGCGGCCCTCGCGCTTGGGCTCCGGGGCCAGCAGCTCGCGGCGCCAGTCGGCGATCGACTGGGGACGCTCGGTGATCTCGAGGCGCAGCGCCTTGTCGATGGCGGCCAGGAACGTCGGGCGGTAGGAGCTCAGCGCCGCCTCGCGGGCCGGCACGTACTCGTCGTTGACCATGCGCGAGGGCGCGTCCGGCGGGCGCTTGCCGGTGAGTGCGTGATAGAGCGTGCCGCCGAGCGCGTAGATGTCGGTCCAGGGGCCCTGCTGGCGGCTGGTGGTGGCGTACTGCTCGTAGGGGCTGTAGCCCGGCTTGACCAGCGCGCTCACCGTCTTGGAGTGGGAGGCGATCTCGCCGCGCGCCGAGCCGAAGTCGATGAGGACCGGCGAGCCGTCCTTGCGGATGATGATGTTGTCGGGGGCGATGTCGCGGTGCAGGTAGTCGCCGGCATGCACGGTCTCGAGCGCATCGAGCAGGGGGCCGACCATGCGGTCGAGCTCGGGCTGGCGCGGGGCGCGCTTGAGGTTCCTGAGCCAGGCCTTGAAGCTGCCGCCCTCCTCGAAGTGCAGCACCATGTAGCCGGTGTTGTTGGCGCGGAAGTAGCGGTAGACGCGCACGATGTTGGGGTGGACGAAGCGTGCGAGCGTCTGCGCTTCCTCGATGAAGCGGTCGAGCCCCCACTTGTAGTCGTCGGCGCAGCCCTGCGAGCGCGGCGTGGCCTGTGCGGTGGCGCCGCGCGCGGCATAGTCGGCGGGGAAGTATTCCTTGATGGTGACGAGGCGATTGAGGGCGGCTTCCTCGGCGAGATAGGTGATGCCGAAGCCGCCGGCTCCGAGCACGCGCTGGATGCGGAAGTCGCCGACCAGCTCGGTGCCTTCCGGCAGGGCCAGAAGGTTGCCGCTCGACGCGGGAATGGGTTGCATCGCCTTCGCCATCGCGGCCTCGCCACGGCCCATGGTTACGCGCACGCGGGAGCACCCCCCCGCAAATCTCTCGTGGCCTCCTTCGCGCTTACCAACGCGCCCACAGCTCCGAACGCCGCCACGAACGGAACGCTTGCAGAGTGCGGGCAATATTGTGGCGGAACAATGGGGCAGCGTTGGCAGGCGCGAACCTTTTCGCTGGGCGCTGCGCGCCGGCCATGTTCCTGCCCTCATGCTCCGGCACGGATTTGCTCAGAAGGGTTGGAAATGCAGCCACCAAACATTCCGGCCGTGCTCATTGCCATCGCCCTCGCGGCAGCCTGCATCGCAGGCTCGTGGCTCGTCCCCGCCGCGATCGCGCAGGGGCCGGAGCGCATTTCTCCCGCGGCATCCCCGAGCAAGGACGAGTCGAGCGCCGCGTCGCATTGGAGCGAAGGCTTGGCCGGCGTGGTCGCGCGCACGACCGTGCACGTCGTCGAGGCGAGCAAGAGAGTGCCGCTGCTGATCGCGGTGCTTTCGGCCGTGTTGCTGCTGCCGGCGGTCGCGCTCGCCTCCTATCTCTTGCAATCGCGGGCGCGCCGGAGGCGGGAGCTCGCGGCGAATTTCGCCGCGGAGGCCAGAGCCGGCATCGCCGATACAACCCGCGAATCGGCTGACGCCGCCGCGCCGCTGTGGCCGCACCAGGCGTGGCTCAGCCTCGAGGACGCCAAGACGGTGCCGCTGGCGGGACAGGTGATCCGCATCGGCAGGGACCGGGAGAACGACATCCGCCTGCCCGACGCGTCGGTGCATCGCTACCACGCGGTCATCGAGCACACGCCCGAGGAAGCGTTCGTCATCACCGACTTGAGCGGCAAGGACGGCAACGGCCTGCGCGTCAACGGCAAGAAGCTGATTCGGGCCGAGCTTGCCGATGGCGACTTGATCGAGCTCGGGCGGACACGATTGCGATTCGAGAGCGTACCGGTCTGAGCCGCGGCCGCGGCTCGTGGAAACATGCTATTGAGGCAACGAGGAGAGACCCATGAAAGACGACAAGCGCAGCGCAGCCGCCCAGGCGGGGCCGAACGGCACCGGCTCGCTCCCCAACCGTATCCTGGGGTCGCTGCGCGATGCCCTCAACGCCGCCAGCCGCGACGATCGCTCAGGCGAGATCACGCTCGGCGAGAAGAGCCATGCGGTCGCCACCGGCGCCGCGGCCGATCTGCGCAAGCAGGCGGGGCCGCAGACCGTCGTCTCCGCCCGCGCCCCCGAGGCGCCGCCGGCAGCCCCACCGGCCCAGCCTGCACCTCCCGTCGGCAGTGCGGCGCACGCCCTGCGCGAGGCCAAGAGCCCCGAGCCCAAGCACTTCGAGCCGAGCGAGCCCAGCACCCAGTCCCTGCGCGCCAGCGCTCCCGCCGGAGCGCGCCAGGCCGCGGCCGCCGGTGGCGACGCCAAGACGCAGGCGCTCAGAGGCAAGCCCAAGGTGGTGCGCAATGCCTTCCACCAGGACCCCGTGGTCGCCTGGCTGGTGATCGTCGGCGGGCCGGGGCTGGGCTCCTACCGACCCATCTACGAGGGCAACAACGGTATCGGCCGGGGCAAGAATCAGCGCATTCCCATCGACTTCGGCGACGATACCATCTCCTCGGAGGAGCAGGCCTACATCCGCTACGATTCGATGGACCGCTCGTTCCTGTTTGTTCCCAATCTATCCAAGACCAATATTGTCGCAGTCAATGACAAGAAGCCAACCGGTGCGGTAAAGTTGGAGTTGATGGACGTGATCACAATGGGCCGCACCCAGCTCGCCTTCGTGCCGTTCTGCGGCGAGGAGTTCGACTGGTCGGAGCTGTCCGATTTGAAGGAGTAGCGGTGGCCTTCGAATATGCGAGCCGCGCAACCAAAGGTGCGAGGAACTACCAGGAGGATGCAGCCACCGTCCGCACCGCGGGCGGTGAACACCCCGTCCCGGCCACCGGACAGGGGCTGACTGCGTTCACCGCGGTTCTCGCCGACGGCATGGGCGGCCATGCCGGCGGAGCGCTGGCGAGCACGACCGCTTGCAGCGTGTTCATGCGCTCGCTGGAGGCGTCGGCGGCGGCCGAGGTGACGGATCGTCTCGACGATGCCCTCAAGCTCGCCAATGCCGCCATCGGCCAGTGCGTCGAGGAGAACCCGGCGCTGGACGGCATGGGCTGCACGCTGATCGGCACGGTGTTCTCGGCGGCGGGCGTGGAATGGGTGAGCGTGGGCGACAGCCCGCTCTACCTGCTGCGCCAGGCCGAGATCGTGTCGCTCAACGAGGACCACTCACTGGCCCCCGAGATCGACAAGCTCGCCGCCGCGGGGCACCTGAGCTGGGAGGACGCCAAGAACGATCCGCGCCGGCACTTCCTGCGCTCGGCGCTGACGGGCGCCGACATGGAGCTGATCGACCGCTCGCGCCGGGCGCTGCCGCTGGAGAAGGACGACGTCGTGATCCTCGCCAGCGACGGCATCCACACTCTGAGCTCGGCCGACATCATGCGGATCGTGCAGGAGAATGTGGTCCGGGGTTGCGAAGCCATCGCCGATGCCCTGTTGGCTGCGGTGGAGGCCGCCGGCGACATCTACCAGGACAACACCACGGTGGTGGTGATTCGCGTGACCGAGGCGGTTGCGGCCACTTGATGGGCCTGGGCTGCGGGCTTTCCCGCTCTCACCTTGGCTGGTTGGGTGCGGCGGCCACGGTGGCGGCATTGGCCAGGGCGGCGTCGTAGTAGGCCTTGCCCATGCCCACGACCTTGCCGTCGGCGATGGCGATGGGGCTGTGCGGGGAGACCATCGCAGGCAGGATGTGCAAGCCCGGCGCGTAGAAAAAGAACGCCGTAGTCCCGACCTTCTCGATCTTCTGAGGAAAGCCGAGCCGGTGCTCGACCTCGGCGCGGGTCATGCCCGCCTGCACCCATCCGCTCAGCAGGGCGCTGGACTGCCGCTGGTTCATCTGCTGGCCGCAGCCGGCGAGGGCGCATGCGAAGGCCACGGCAACGACCGCTTTGGACATTCCAGCCACGTCCGCCTCCCCGCGTTGGCGCCGTGGGCCGATTCATAGATTCCCGGCTGTGTGCTGGCTAGAGCTCGACGAGACGTGCGGCCGCACGCGCGTGGACAAGTGGGGCCGCTATGCCCCCGATCATCATGAACGTCGTCGGAATCGAATCGAGTCAGGCCTGCGGCCGATGCGACTTGCCGGGCGACACCCGGCGGGCAATCATGGTGGCGGCTTGTGCTTTGAAACGATACTGCGCTGAGGCCGCCCGTCCTGGCCGCCTGCGCCGTCACCCTCGCGGACCCTCGGCTAAATGCGTCTCCCGTTCTTCTATGGCTGGCTGGTCGTTGCCGTCGTGTTCGTGACGATGGGCATCGGCGTCAACGCGCGCACGGCCTTCTCGCTGCTGTTCCCGCCGCTGATCGACGAGTTCGGCTGGGACCGCGGAGTGACGGCGGGTGCCTTCTCGTTCGGCTTCCTGGTGTCGGCGGTGATGAGCCCGACGCTCGGGCGGCTCATGGACCGGGTCGGTCCGCGCGCCGTCAACGAGCTGGGCGTCGGTCTGATGGCGCTCGGGCTGCTGCTGGCGCCGTTCACGACGCAACCCTGGCATCTGTATGCGACCATGGGCGTGCTGGTGGGCGCCGGCAGCGTGTGCCTGGGCTACTCGGGACAGTCGCTGTTCCTGCCCAACTGGTTCGTGCGCCGGCGCGGCCTCGCCATCGGCATCGCCTTCGCCGGCGTCGGCGTGGGCTCGATCGTGCTGCTGCCGTGGCTGCAGACAGTCATCCAGGGTGCCGGCTGGCGCACGGCGTGCTGGGCGATGGGCGTTCTGGTGCTGGTCGTGCTGGCGCCGATCAACCTGCTGCTGCGCAAGTCGCCGCAGGACATGGGGCTGCAGCCGGACGGCGCCGCGGCGCCGAGCGCGACGGCGGCCGCGCCCCCCTCCAACGTGGTGGACACGGCCTGGGCCGCCGTCGACTGGACGCTCGGCCGCGCCATGCGCACGGCGCGCTTCTGGTGGATCGCGTTCGGCTACTTCTGCGGCCTCTACGCCTGGTATGCGGTGCAGGTGCACCAGACCAAGTACCTGATCGAGATCGGGTTCAGCCCCGGGGTTGCGGCCTGGGCGCTGGGGCTCGTCAGTCTCGCGGGCATTCCCGGCCAGATCGCGCTCGGCCACGTCTCGGACCGGATCGGCCGGGAATGGGTGTGGACCGCGGGATGCCTCGGGTTCGCGGCGTGCTACGCGGCATTGATCGCGCTGCAGTACGGCCAGAGCCCGATGCTACTCTACGTGATGATCGCGGCGCAGGGCGTGCTCGGCTACGGCCTCACCTCGGTGTTTGCGGCCATCGTCGCCGAGATCTTCCAGGGCAGGCACTACGGCACGATCTTCGGCACGCTGATGCTGTCGGCGATCGGAGGCGGGGCGCTCGGACCGTGGGCGACGGGCGCGCTGCACGACGCCTACGGCAACTACGAGATCGCCTTCATGATCGGCTTCGTGCTGAGCCTGGTGGCGGTGGCCGCGATCTGGCGCGCCGCCCCGCGCAAGGTGCGCGTCGTCGCCGGCCAGATGCACCGGCTCGCGGCGGCGCCGAAAGGGTGATCCTGAAATTGGTTGTGTCCGCGGGCAGGGGAACCAATCCGGGGCTTGGGCGTTAGTGCCGTCGGGCTTGCGCCTGGAGGGGAACCCCGAGATCTATGCTCGCTGAGATCGTCAGTCGTGCTTTTCCCACCGGCGGGGGCGAGATGGGGGCGCGGATTCGTGCCTTCGATTGGGCGCGTACCCCTCTTGGCCCGATAAACGGATGGCCGCAGCCCCTCAGAACCGCTGTCGACGTGGTGCTTCGCTCGCCCGTACCCCTGGTGATGCTATGGGGCGGCGACGGCATCATGATCTACAATGATGCCTATTCCGTCTTTGCCGGGGGGCGACATCCGCGGCTGCTGGGCTCGAAGGTGCTGGAGGGCTGGCCGGAGGTGGCCGACCTCAACCGCCGGGTCATGCAGGTCGGCCTGGCCGGGGAAACGCTGTCATTCCGCGACGAGCACCTGATCCTCTACCGTCCGGGCCGGCCGCCCGACGTCTGGGTCGACCTCGATTACAGCCCCCTGCTCGACGAGAGCGGCCAGCCGGCGGGCGTACTCGCGATCGTCGTGGAGACGACCGAGCGCGTGATCGCCGAAAAGGCGCTGCGTGCCAGCGAGGCGCAGTTCCGCACCTTCGCCGCCGCCATGCCGCACCACGTCTGGGCGGCAACTCCGGATGGCAAGCTCGATTGGTTCAATGACAAGGTGGTCGAGTACACCGGCGCAAGCCTGGAGGCGTTGCGGGGCGATGGCTGGGGCCAGGTCGTGCACCCCGAAGACATCGGCCTCGCGGTCGAGGCCTGGCAAAAGGCCTTGGCGAGCGGCACGGTGTACGAGGTCGAGTTTCGCCTGCGCCGCAAGGACGGCATCTACCGCTGGCACCTCGCCCGCGCCATGCCGATTCGCGACGATGCCGGCAAGGTGGTGCGTTGGATCGGCACCAACACCGATATCGACGACAGGATCCAGGCGGAGCGTGCGCTGCGCGCGCGCGAAGCCGATCTCGCGCGCGTGCAGCAGATCGGCAAGGTCGGCGGCGTCGAGGTGTTCCTGACCGAGGGCTTCCGCAACCGTCGCTCGCCCGAATACCTGGCCATTCACGGTCTGCCGCCGGAAGCCGCCCAGGAGTCCCACGAGGCCTGGGTGCGCCGCATCCATCCGGAAGATCGCGAGAAGACCGAGCGCCAGTTCCTCGACGCGGTGAAAGGCGATGTCCGGGAGTACAATTCCGAGTACCGCATCGTGCGACCGAGCGACGGGCAGGTGCGGTGGATCGCGGTCAAGGCCGAGATAGAGCGCGACGCGCAAGGCCGCGCGCTGCGGCTCGTCGGCGCGCACATCGATATCACCGACCGCAGGCTCGCCGAGGAGGCGTTGCGCGAGAGCGAGCAGCGCTTTCGCCTCGTCTCGGAGAGCGCCCCCGTCATGCTGTGGATGGGCGATGCCAACGGCAAATGTCTCTATCTCAACCGCACCCTGCGCGAGTTCTGGGGCGTCGCGCCGGAGGAGGTGGCGGGCTACGACTGGAGCACGTCCCTGCACCCCGACGATGCGCAGGCAATCTACCCCGTGTTCGGCCAGGCCATGCGCGAGCACGCACCCTTCACCGTGGAGGCCCGCTACCGCCGCCACGACGGCGAGTATCGCCTCGTTCGCACGGACGCTCAGCCGCGCTTCGATGCAAGCGGCGAGTTCCTCGGCATGATCGGCGTCAACGTCGACATCACCGAGACGCGGCTGGCCGAGCAGTCCCTGAAGGAGAGCGAGGAGCGCTTCCGGCTGATCGCCAACAGCGCACCGGTGCCGATGTGGGTGAGCCGGCTCGACGGCAAGCGCGCGTTCGTCAACCAGGCCTACATGGACTTCCTGGGCGTCGGCTACGAGGAATGCCTCGTCTATGACTGGCGCAAGGCTCTGCACCCCGACGACCGCGAGCGCATCCTGGGCGAGCAGATCGCAGGCGAGGGCTCCAGGAAGCCGTTCGCGCTCGAGGCGCGCTATCGGCGCGGCGACGGGGAATGGCGCTGGCTGCGCTCGGAATCGCAGCCGCGCTGGGGGCCGGTCGGCGAGCACGTCGGCTTCATCGGCGTCGCTCACGACATCACGGCGGCCAAGCAAGCCGAGACGGAGCTGCGCCGCCTCAACGAGACCCTCGAGGAGCAGGTCGAGGCGCGCACGCGCGAGCGCGACCGCATCTGGAACGTGTCGCAGGACATCCTGGTGGTCGGCGATCAGAACGGCGTGTGGCTCAATGCCAGTCCGGCCGCGACGGCGCGGCTCGGCTGGAGCCAGGCCGAGCTGGTCGGCCGGACCTCGGAGTGGATCGAGCATCCCGACGACATCGCCCGCTCGCGGGCGGAGCTCGGGCATCTGGCCGCCGGTCGCATCACCCAGCGGTTCGAGAACCGCCTGCGCCACAAAGACGGGACCTACCGCTGGTTGTCATGGACGGCCATCTCGCACGAGGGACTGATCTATGCCACGGCGCGGGACATCACCGAGGAGAAGGAAGCCGCCGAGACGCTGCGGCTCACCGAGGAGGCGCTGCGCCAGTCGCAGAAGATGGAGGCCGTCGGCCAGCTCACCGGCGGCATCGCCCACGATTTCAACAATCTGCTGCAAGGCATCGTCGGATCGCTCGACCTGGCGCAAAAGCGGCTCGCCGACGGGCGGCTGAGCGAGATCCAGCGCTTTCTCAATGGTGCCGTGACGTCCGCCAACCGTGCCGCCGCGCTCACGCATCGCCTGCTGGCGTTCTCCCGCCGGCAGCCGCTCGATCCCAAGCCGCTGCGCGCCAATCCCCTGATCGCGTCCATGGAGGACCTGCTGCACCGGACCATGGGCGAGCGCATCCAGCTCGAGTTCGCGCTGTCGGGAGACCTGTGGCCGACGCTGTGCGACCAGAACCAGCTCGAGAACAGCATCCTGAACCTGGCCATCAATGCCCGCGATGCGATGCCCGATGGCGGCAAGCTCAGGATCGAGACCAGCAACAGGCGTCTCGATGCCAGCGACCGCGACACGGCGCCCGGCGAGTACGTCTGCATCGACGTCATCGACACCGGCACCGGCATGACGCCCGATGTGGTGGCGCGTGCATTTGATCCGTTCTTCACCACCAAGCCGACGGGGCAGGGTACGGGCCTCGGCCTGTCGATGATCTACGGGTTCGCGCGCCAGTCGGACGGCTACGTGAAGATCGGCAGCGAGGTCGGCCGGGGTACCACGGTCAGCCTCTTCCTGCCGCGGCATGATCAGGTGCAGGACGTGCCGGCGAACGCGGAGCAGGCGGTGCCCGCGGATCACAAAGCCCGCGGCCAGACGGTGCTGGTGGTGGAGGACGAGCCGCTCGTGCGCCTGCTCATCATAGATCTGCTGCAGGAGCTGGGGTACAGGGCGCTGGAAGCCAGCGACGGGCCGACCGGCCTGCGCATCCTGGACTCCCCGCAACGGATCGACCTGCTGATAACCGACATCGGCCTGCCGGGGCTCAACGGCCGCCAGGTCGCCGATGCGGCACGGGTTACGCGCCCCGACCTGAAGGTGCTGTTCATGACGGGCTATGCGGAGAACGCCGTCGCAGCCAAGGGTTTCCTGGCGCCCGGCATGCAGATCATCACCAAGCCCTTCGTCATGGACGTCTTCGGCAGACGCATCCGGGAGCTGATGGAGGCGCCTACTTCACCAGTCCCATGGTCCGAGGGAGCCAGAGCGTGATCTCGGGGATGAGCGTGATGGCGATCAGCGAGCCGAGGAGAGGGATGAGCCAGGGCAGGATCGCCATGGTGGCGCGCTCGATCGAAAGGTTTGCCACCCGCGCCAGCACGAACAGCACCATGCCGAGCGGAGGGTGGAGCAGGCCGATCATCAGGTTGAGCGTCATGACGACGCCGAAGTGGATCGGGTCGATGCCGACCTTGAGCAGCACCGGCATGAGGACCGGCACCAGGATGCTGATGGAGGCGATGGGCTCCAGGAAGCAGCCGATGACGAGCAGGATCAGGTTGATGATGAGCAGGATGACGTAGGGGTTGTCGGAGATCGACAGCAGGCCCAGCGTGATGTGCTCGGTGACCTTGGTGACGGTGAGCACCCAGCCGAACAGCGAGGCGGCGCCGACGATCAGCAGCACGGCGGCCGTGGTCTCGATGGTGTCCATCGTGACCTTGTAGAACTGCTTCAGCGACAGCGTGCGGTAGAGAAGGGCGCCGAGGATCATCGCCCAGGCACAGGCGGCAATCGCGGCCTCGGTGGGGGTGAACCAGCCGAACGTCATGCCGCCGATGATGATGGCGGGGGTGAGCAGCGCCGGCAGCGCGGCGATGAAGGTGGCGCCTAGGACCGACCAGCGGAACACCTGGTCGCGGCCGATGCCGTGACGATGGGCGTAGTAGGCGACGTAGAGCATCATGCAGATCGTCATCATGGCGCCGGGCACGATGCCGCCCAGGAACAGCGCCCCGATGGAGACGTTGGCCATCATGCCGTAGATCACGAACGGCAGGGACGGCGGGATGATGGGGCCCAGGGTGGCCGAGGCCGCCGTGACGCCGACCGCGAACTCGGTCTTGTAGCCATGGTCCTTCATGGCCTTGATCTCGATGGTGCCGAGGCCGGCGGCGTCGGCGATTGCCGTGCCCGACATGCCCGCGAAGATCACCGAGCCCACGATGTTGACGTGCCCGAGACCGCCGCGCATCCAGCCCGCCAGCGCCACGGCGAAGTCGTAGATGCGGTTGGTGATGCCGGCCGAGTTCATGAGGTTGCCGGCGAGGATGAAGAACGGCACGGCCAGCAGCGGGAAGCTGTCGATGCCGCCGGCCATGCGGTGCAGGATCACGAAGTCGGGGATGCCCGCGATGAAGTGGGTGTAGAGGAGGGAGGAGCCGGCGAGCGCGATGAACACGGGCACGCCGGCGATCAGTACGGCGAGGAAGACGAAGATGAGGAGTGTCATGGGTGCGCTCCTCAGTCCGGCGTGACGGCGCGGGCGTCGGACATGCGTCAGCCCGCCCGCGCGTTGCGCCACACCCGTCCGATCTGGCGCAACAGCATCAGGAAGCAGCCGAGCGCGATGCCGCCGTAGACGAGGCTCATGGG
>Ga0247825_10000461_pt1 | contig 25969 bp, 20 predicted proteins | sample 13C_Vanillin_Day_FD_194413 | JGI IMG/M metagenome (GOLD analysis project Ga0247825, IMG submission 194413) | Soil microbial communities from agricultural site in Penn Yan, New York, United States - 13C_Vanillin_Day48 | ecosystem: Environmental > Terrestrial > Soil > Agricultural land | place... | reverse complement strand
GATGAAGAAGGCGGAAAACAGCGACATCACCCTCACCCGGTAGCGCGGATCCGACTGAATTTGCAATGTCGCGTTAGCTGTTGAGGAGAAGACCTGATCCGCAGCACCGAGCAAGACCAAGAGCATTGCCAGGACGGCCATACCTGAGGTGAAAGATGTAGCAGCGACCACGATTCCGTAACAGAGCGCGGAGACTGCCACCACCCGCGTCCCCGTCGGCGCCAAGGTCGCCACCGTCAGTGCGGAGAGCAGGCTGCCCGCGCTCAGTGCGCTGAACAACAAACCAGCTGAGGACGCTCCCGTGCTCATGCGTTCGTGTGCGAGCAGGGGCAGCAGAACAGGATAGTTCTGCAACAGCAGTGAGACCACCGCCGTCAGTACCAGCGGCCACCGAATCCCGGGGTCGCGTAGAGCGTAGCGGAACCCGTCCAGCACGGACGCGTGTGACGACGTCTCGGTTGTTTGTGTTCCGGCGACGGTTCGCTCGGTGTGCAGGTCCCGGGTTCGCATCAGGGCAAGTGCGCCGAGAATTACGAGGTAGGAGAGTGCGTTGGCGAGAAAGCACCAGGACAAGCCCACCGTGGAGGCCAGCAGCCCCGCGATCGCCGGGCCGACCAGCCGCGACGTCGTCATCAGCGTCGAATTGAGCGCAACTGCATTTGCCACTCGTTCGCGGCCAACCATCTCGAACACGAAGCTTCGCCGGGCAGGGTTGTCTACTGGCTGTACGAGCCCGACGCAGGCAGCCACGGTCAACGCCAACGGAACTGTCAGAGTGCCGATCGCGGACATCGACCACAAGATCGCCGCCAGTGCCGCTTGTACCGCCTGGGACACGAGCAATACATTGCGGAGCGGCAACCGCTCGAGCGTTGCACCGATCCAGGGAGCCACCACCAGCAGCGGCAAATACATCAGTAAGGTCACCATGCCGAGCGCGACACCGCTGCCGGATTCGTCGAGGACGAACAGGGCCAGTGCGAGGGTCTGCATCCATTGTCCGGTAGCGGAGACGAGTCGGCCCACGAAGAACAGGCGGAAGTTGCGTACCCGCAGTGACGTGAACGGGCGCCGGGCACCCGTTCGTAGGGTGTCAGTTGGCAATGTCGCGCCACCTTACGGGTTGCCGATAGATGTCGGGGAAATGAGTCCTGACGTACTTGTGGAACTCTCTGATGTGCTGGCGCATTGCCCAGCGAGCACCCTCCGCGTCGTGTGTACCAATGGCGTCGGCCACGGCCGAGTGCGCACGCAACACCGCTTCTCGGCGCTCGATGGGGTAGCTGATGCCGAGGGGCATCCCGTCGGTGATCGCGTGCAGCGACGAGACCAACAACGCGAACATCTCGTTGTCGGCCGCAGCGGCGACGATGTCGTGGAATCGGTCGTTCTCGGCGATGAAATTCTCCTCGTCGGCAAGGAACGCTTCCATGCCCCGCACCGAATCGACGATTTCCTGTACGACATCCGCGGTTGCGAATTCAGCTGCTCGACCGGCCAGTTCGGGCTCGAGCAACTCGCGTGCGTCGACCAGTGCGCTGAACGGCATGGACCGAAGCTGGAAGAACAACCCGAGCATGCTGGCGAGGTCGTGGGCATCCGGCTCCGCGACGATGGGACCGCCCTGTGGTCCGGCCTTGACTATGATCACGCCACTCATCTCCAGGAAGCGCAGCGCCTCGCGCAGGGTACCGCGGCCCACGTTGAAGCGAACCAACATTTCGCGCTCACGGTCGAGACGGGTACCGGGGCGCAACCTGCCGGTGGTGATGTCGTCGACGATGTGCTGAGCGATGGACAGGGCAGCCTTGTACGCGCGCCGTGTCGTCGGCCGCCTCCGTGGCTGCCGATCTGTTTCGGGCGGACTATCCACTCCGGGGTCGTTCACATCGGTGATCATGGCCACTCCATTCTCCAACACGGTCCTATCATTATGCTAATTGGATTCGAGGCGGGCGCGTGGTTCGCTTCCTGCGGCTACCCGACTCTCGCTGCGCGCTACGGCTGGTGCGACGGCGATAGAGCCTGTGACCATAGGCTTCGGTGCTTTTGTGTAACGCGAGTCGACTCCGCGCCAAGCTGCGGTGTCGACCGGCCGTTATCCGTCGCTTTGGCGATTGACCCTCGCGTATCCCATTATTAGGCTATTCATGAGACCAACGTGATGCCAACCACAGGCGACGCCATTCGTTACCTCCGGCACACGGCGGCTCGTCACCACGTTCGACCAGGAGGTTTAGGTGCTTATGGCAGGCGCTGCGACGGCTGAGCTCTACTTGGCCAGAGTGATTCAGGTTCGTTGGGAAGCCGAGAAAGTCATTTCCCTGCAGTTGGTTCGCGACGACGGATCAGATCTGCCGGAATGGGCGCCGGGGGCGCATGTCGAGGTCACGCTACCGTCGGGGCTGATTCGCCAGTACTCGCTGTGCGGCGACCCGTCGGATCGCAGTCAATACACCATCGCGGTGCTCCGTGAGGATAGCGGCCGAGGCGGATCTGCCGAGATCCACGACTCGGTAATGGTCGGGCAGAAGCTGTGGATCCGGGGGCCTCGGAATCATTTTCCGCTCGAGCCCGCCGAGTCGTACGCGTTCATCGCCGGCGGCATCGGCGTAACACCGATATTGAGCATGGTGCGGGAGGTTGCCGGCGGGCAGGTGCCCTGGTCCCTTCATTATGGCGGCAGGTCCTCGGAGACCATGGCGTTCACCCGAGAGCTGACCACGCTCGGCGCTCGGGTGGATTCGGCGGTCCACGTGGTCCCTGAGGTCGATTCGGGACTTCTTCCCCTGCGGGCGATCCTCGAAGGCGTCGGCGTCGGTGGCGCGGTGTACAGCTGCGGGCCGACGGCCCTGCTCGATGCGCTTCGTGCCCTTGCGGCCGAGATTAGGCCGGACGTGTCCGTTCGCTTCGAGCTGTTCGGGGCTCCCGCCTCCGGAAGCGATGAGGACGTCGACGCGGCCCGGCACGATCGCCCCTTCCGGGTCTGGCTGGCGCGCAGCGATCGCACCGTGGAGGTCGAGGACGGCACGACGCTGCTCCAAGCCGTTCAGGCTGTCCGACCGGAGGTCCCGTACTCCTGCGAGGAGGGATTCTGCGGAACGTGCATCACCAAGGTGTGCGGTGGTGCGCCCGTACACCGAGACACCGTGCTGACCGAGCAGGAGCGTGCTGCGGGCGAGACGATGATCATCTGCGTCGGCAGCTGCGCATCAGACGAACTCGTCCTCGACCTATGAACGGCTCTGTAAAACGTTGTGTCGCAACAAAATAGTGGAATGTGACGATTGACACAGTGAGTGTGTGCCCGTAGCGTTCGCTGCAGACGACCACCTCGGCCCACCACGTCTCGGCCGAGACATTTCGTCAGCATCTCGAAGCATCCAGGCCGTGCCGCCGGACGCGTTTCGCCTCACCATCTCTCGACCCGCAACGGTCGCCGACGAAAGACGAAATCATGACCACAACCCGTGCGGACTCCCTCCGGGAAGCCGGCAACCCCGTCTACAGCGACCGCAAGCTGCGGCTGGGCACGTTCTCGACGAACCTCCAGGGCGGCTGCGCCATCTCGACCATCGACGGGGTACTGCAAGCCGAATGGCCCAATACCATCGAACTTGCGAAGCTGGCCGATGGCATGAATTTCGAGGCGGTCGTGCCGGTCGGAAGGTGGCGCGGATTCGGTGGTCCGTCCAACTTCAACGGGGCCGGTTTCGAATGCTTCACCTGGGCTGCGGGTGTAGGTACCGTTACCGAACGCACCGGTGTCTTCGCCACTTCTCACGTCTCCACCATCCATCCGGTGATGGCGGCGAAGCAGGCGGCCACGATCGATCACATCACCAATGGGCGTTTCGCGCTAAATATCGTCACCGGGTGGAACACGCCCGAGATCGAGATGTTCGGCGCCCCGCTGCTCGAGCACGACAGGCGATACGACCTGGCTGCCGAGTGGTTCCAGATCGTCAAAGCCCTGTGGACCAGCGAGGACCCGGTCAATTTCGACGGCAAGTACTTCCGTGTGGTCGATGCATCGATCGCCCCTCATCCCATCCAGAAGCCGCACCCGGTGGTCATGAACGCCGGTGGTTCGGCTGCGGGACGTCACTTTGGCGCCAAGTATTGCGATGTCGTGTTCATCGCACCCAAATATGACATGGAGGAAATGGCAGAAGAGGTCGCCGCGTTCAAGCGGCTGGCACGTGAAGAGTACGGCCGCGAGATCATGGTGTGGACCAACTCATACGTGGTCCAAGACGAAACCGAGAAGGCTGCCCACGCATTTCACGACTACTACGTCGATGTGAAGGGTGATTGGGAAGCGGCCGAGAACCTGGTGTCAACATTGGGTTTGAATTCACAATCCATCCCACCGCAGGCTCTCGAGAAGATCAAGCGCCAGTTCATCGGAGGCTGGGCCGGATTCCCGATTATCGGTACCAGCGAACAGGTCGTGGACACTCTCGGCAAGCTGACCGACTGCGGATTGGATGGTGTATTGATGTCCTTCCCGCGATACATCGAAGACATGACGCGATTCCGAAACGAGACCTATCCGCTCCTCGTCGAGGCCGGTCTGCGCGGATAACGTGCTGTATGAATGGCGATAGGGAGATCGAGATGAGCACTACTGCCGTCGAGAAGCCGATCGACGAAAACCTCTTCCGGGAAGCGATGGGAAACATCTGCACCCCCGTTGCGGTGGTCACCACCCGTGACTCCGCAGGTGAACCGTACGGGACCACCGTCAGCGCCTTCTGCTCCTTGTCCATGGCCCCGCCGATGATCCTGATCGCCCTCGACCGGGCATCCGGCCTCCTCGCAGCGGTGCGGGAGCTCGGCGCGTTCGGCGTGAACATCCTGTTGACCGATGCCGAGGATGCCGGAAAGAAGTTCGCCAGGAAGGGCAAGGGAGACTTCACCTCCACCGACTGGCACTGGCACGACGGTGTTCCGCGGCTAGCGTCGAGCACCTTCTTTCGGTGCACTACGGCCGATCTTCTCGATGGGGGTGACCATCTCATCGTCACCGGACTGGTCCATGCAGTCGGGCTGGGGGAGGGCGCCCCCCTGACCTACCACCGACGTACCTTCGGCACGCATGCCACGGTCAGCGGAACGTTGGGCCGATGACCCGGCTCCGGGTTGCTGGCCAGCGCCCTATCGACGATCCGGCGACTTGGCTGGCCTGCGGTGGAGCGGTCGTCGCTCTCGATTCTCGCCGAAACGAGGGATTGATGGTGTTCGGGGCGGCATACGCCACCACCGACCTGATGGCGTTCGCTGTTCGGCACGGCACCGGGTATCTGCGAGTCGCGATTTCACCGGACGTTGCGGACCGACTGAACCTGCCGCCCATGCACAACAGCTTCCGCCAGTCAGGTCAGGGTGGTTTCACAGTGTCCGTCGACGCGAGATATGCTGTAGGCACCGGTATTTCGGCGCACGACCGAGCCTGCACCGCACGTCTGATCGCGGACCCGAACGCGCAGCCCGATGATTTCACGCGACCGGGGCACCTCCTGCCGGTGGTAGCGGGACCGCGGGACGGTGACGGTGAGTCGGCGGTCGCTTGTCAGGCGCTCGCACTCGTGGACGCGGCGGGGCTGACCGCCGCCGCGGTTTACAGCGAGCTCGTCTCTGTGCAGGATCCGACCACGATCATGGCCGCCGACGAGGCCGGGGCGTTTGCGCGCTCCGTGGGTATCCCGGCCATTTGGATGCCGAATACTGACCCGCAACACTCGCGATCGAGGAATGGACGTAACACGATGAACGATCGCCATGTCGGCGAAAACCCGGCACCGGTCTTCCCGCGGACTCCGTCGGGCGGCCAGCAGCCCGCCCACCTCGCGGCCGTGGTGCCGATCCTCTCGTGATGTCCAACCCCAGCACCGATCCCGCCGGCCACGGAGCGACCGATGGCGCCATCGGGCGATCACCATCCAACCAAGACGTCCCGTCAGACCCTTCCCGATCAGGCGAAGACCTGACCCCGAGGTTCGGCTTTTTCACACCGATCGTCCAGCCGATCAACCTCCAGTCTTGGGAGGACACGGCGGAACCGCAAGACCTTGCCAGAATAGTGACAGGGGCCGAATCGCTCGGCTACAACTATGTGACAGTCGGGGATCATGCCGCCGTCGCCACCACGGAATCGGCCCTCTACGGGAGCCCACGCTTCTTCGATCCGATCGGCACCATCGGCTACCTCGCCGCGCTGACCAGCCGTATCCGATTCGCCACACACGTCTATCAGATTCCACTGCGCAGCCCACTGATCACCGCCAAGGCCTTCGCGACACTCGACGTCCTCTCCCACGGCAGGATCATCGCGGGCTTCGGAGTAGGTCGGCGTGAGTACGAATCCCACGCCGCTCGCGTTCCATTCGGGCATCGTGGCAGCATTGCCGACGATTACCTCAGGGCAGTCCTCGCGTTGTGGGATGGCGAACCCACCTCCCAACACAGTCAATTCGTCGACATGGATGACCTGGTCTGTCTACCGAGACCCGCGCAGAAACCACGTCCGCCAGTGTGGATCGGCGGCGATCGCCTCGTCGGTCTGCGCCGTGCGGTGCGGTTCGGCGATGCCTGGACACCGTGGGCCCTCACACCCGACCAGGTCACCGCAATGGTGGCGCGGCTAGCCGATGCCCACGAAGCGCAACTGCCGCCGGGATTCCGAATCATCGTTCCATTGGCTCCCCTCGGAGGCCGCGCGCCTCGAGGGCAACCGCCGGCCCCCAGCATCGAACACGGTCGTGAAGCTACTGAGAAGTGCATCGAGCAAATGGCGGGATGGCGCGAGGCCGGCGCCACCGAGTTCCTGATCGATCTCCCCAGCCCGAGCCTCGAAGCGCTCGAAGACGCGATGTCTTGGTTCGCCGCCGAGTTTATCGACCATCCAGCCGGAGTACCGGCAACGTAACAACGAAAGCAGGAAGATTGTGAGCACAGACGGACCACTCGTCGGAAGAGTGGCAATTGTGACCGGCGCCGGCCGCGGCGTCGGGCGAAGTGAAGCATTGGCTCTGGCAGCGGCGGGTGCCAAGGTAGTCGTCAATGACGTCGGCGTCGACAGCGACGGTGTCGGGTCCGCGCACGGCCCCGCCGACGAAGTGGTCGACGCCATCCGCAGCGCCGGTGGCGAGGCGGTGGCCAGTTACGAATCGGTCGCCGACTGGGCCGGAGCGGGCCGGGTGGTCGACACCGCGGTCGATCAGTTCGGCAGGCTCGACATCGTGGTGAACAACGCCGGCATCGTTCGGCAACAGATGATCGAAGACATCACCGAAGAAGACTTCGACGCGACCATCGCAGTCAACCTCAAGGGCACGTTCGCCATCTGCCGCCACGCTATTCCCGTTCTGCGACGAGCCGGGTACGGGCGCATCATCAACACCACGTCGAACCAGTGGGCGGCCCCGCTGGGGAACGCACACTACGCAGCCTCCAAGGGCGGAGTCACCAGCCTCACCTACGACCTGGCCTGGGAACTTCAGCACGACAAGATCACGGTCAATGCCATCGCGCCGTTTGCGGCCACTCGTATGACACAGGATGCGAGCGATCGTGACGCCGCCCTCATCCAGCAGGGAGTGATGAGCGCCAAGCGAGCCAAAGCGAAAGAGGCCCGTACTGATCCGGAACTGACCACTCCCATCGTCCTCTACCTAGCCTCCGAGGCTGCGTCCGAAGTAACCGGCTGCGTCTTCCGCACCGGTGGCGGCAAGGTGGGTCTGTACACCCATCCGGTCGAGTCACGGACGATCTTCCGTGACGAGAACACGGGCCCTTGGCCGTATGACGACCTCGTGGATTTGCTGCCCCGGAGCGTCCTGTCCGCAGGCTCGAAGGCTCCGCACATTCAGTGATCGCCTGAAACATCGATGGGCGGTACCGCAAACGCGGTACCGCCCATCAGATTTGCTCTACTCACTCGGAAGGGGCGAGCTGCCCAGGCGACGTAGGCCCGTCGCGGTGAGCACCGCAAGCACGAGCGCGAGCGCGATAAGGGCGACGACAATCGAATGCAAACCAGCGTCCGTGGCGTTGTCACCGAACGAGACACTGATCAAACCGGACGACAAGATCGCACCGAGGTACATGAACGTGCGCATCAGACCGGCGGCAACCCCGACGTTTTCGGCCGGAGCCTGACGGTACAAGGCGGCCTGATTGCCGATCATGCCCAGTCCAGACATGATGCCGAAGATCGTGGGAACGACGACCAGTACCCACATCGGTGTATTCGTCGTGAAGGCCAGCAGACTCGTCGTACCCACTATCGCCGCGGCCGCAGTCACGACCAGTGACGACCTGATCATGTTCCGCCGTGCGAATGGCATCGAGATCACGATCGCGATCACCGACATCGGCAGCATCACAAGTCCGGTCTGTCCCGCCGACAGCGCCCGGCTTTCCACAAGCCACTGGGTCAGTCCGAACAGGATCGTGTAGTTCAGCAAAAACGTCACCGCCACCCGGACGTATGTACCGCTCAGGGCGCGATTACGCACGATCAACCGGACGTCGATGAACGGTTTGCCGACCCACATTTCCCACACGACGAAGCAGATGAGCAACACACCACACAGGCCGACGGCAACCCAGTTCGGGTGCTCGAGGTTGCCGAGGACGTACAGCAAGCTGGCGATCGTTCCGGCGAACAGGATCAACCCACCCAGATCGAGATCCCGAACGACCGACGACCATCGCGCCCTCTCCGTTCTCGGATCCCGCGGCACCCACACAAGGGTCAAGATCAACCCGATGACCGCCAACGGCAGGTTCATCACGTACGTCACCCGCCAACCGCCGATGGCAATGAGAAGCCCTCCCAGCGGCAGTCCCACCGCCGCGGTCACCTGACCTGCGATAGCCAGGGCGCCGAGAGCACCTCCTGTCCGGCCGGCCGGACGTTCCAGCGACCACGCCCGGATGATCATCATCGCGGTGGGGTACCCGGCGGAGGTGCCGACTCCGAGCACCACACGGGCGGCAACGAGCATCGGCATGTTCACCGCGACCGTACCGAGCAACCCGCCCAGCGCGACAAGCACGAGCCCACCGAGAAACACCCGTCGCGGTCCGAACACTTCGGCGAGTTTGCCCATGGCAGGTTGGCCGATTGCGCTCGCAAGATAGAGCGCCGCAACCAAACTCGCCGTAGCAGCCGACCCGACGCCGAAAGCGCGTCCCACCGCCACGAGTGTGGTCGCGATGACCGAACTGTTGATCGGATTCAACGCCGAGCCCAACAGCAACGGAGTGATCAAGCGCCAACTCGGGGTCTCCGTCTGCACGGGTTTGGGCTGCTCGGTGTGCACTGCCGGGCTCACAGTGCAGCCACCCTGGAGCGGCCGGCGCGGCGAGCGACCGGTGGGACCTCACAGTCGGCGAGCCGATTGAGGACGTCGACCAGCACCGGCAGTACGTCGTACTCTTCCGGGCGTAACACATGATCCACGGCGGCGGTCAACCACGCATTGCGCAGTTCGAGCACTGACTGCAGCACCTCTCGGCCCATTTCGGTAGCTGCGATCAGCATTCGGCGGCCGTCCTGGGGGTCCCGGTGCCGGACCAGGAGTCCCTCCTGCTCCATCGGGCCCAGTACCGCGGCCATCGATTGCGGACGCATGGACTCGGCCGCGGCGAGATCACTGGCGGTGCTCGGCGGTCCGTGCACAATCCGGTCCAGGGCGGACAGCTGGCTCCGACTCCACGGAGAGTTGTCGAGCCCGGACTCGGACCGAATGCGGCCGCGTAGTCGCTGGATGGCTAGATCGAGATCAACGGCCGCTGACGAGCGACCCGAACCAGAGTTCATAAGCAAAACTATACAGTTAACCTGAGCAAATTTACGAGACAGATTTGTCACAGCAGCCCCCTGTGGATCCGCCTTGAACGGATTCGACTCTGCTGAATTATCTGCTGAACAACAAGATTGAGCTCCGAACCCGAATGGGGTTCTCCGAACCCGAATGGGGGAGGGGGCAGCGGGATCAGCGCGTAGATGCTCCAGCATCCACAGCCCATAAAATCGCAGGCTTCAGATTCTCAGTCGGAGTCCGCTTCGGGAGGAGGTTCGAAGCAGGCCGTGAGGCTGATCGCTGAAGGTGTGCGACGGCCTGGTCGGCGAATCTCGAGCGGGCATCGCCGTTGGTTCATGGACTGACTGATCAGTTCTCCACGGAAGGGGAGAGGGCGACCACCAGTAGCGCTTCGAGCCGGTGGGTGAGCTCCACCGGATCGGCGAGAACGAGTGCCGTGCTGCCCAACATCTTCCGCATGAGCCAGAAGCCGGCAATGACCGAATGCGCCAGCATTGCACGCTCGTCCGCATCCGGACCTCCAAGTAACTCGCTCAAGTACCGTCCGGCATGTCTCTCGACCCCCGCTCGCACGATTTCCGCCGCCCGTGGGTTCGAGGCCGATCGCAGCATCAGCAGGAATGGATCCAGATGCTCTGATTCTGGTGCCGTGCGATCGACCAGACGGGCGGCCACATCGCCGGCAAGTGTTGCTGGGTTGTCCGACAACACCGTTCGCGGGGCGAAAGCGGTATCGACTGCTTCGGTGAAGAGCTGTTCCTTCGAGCCGAAATAGCGGTTGACCAACATGGCAGTGACCCCGGCCGACTGTGCAATCTCGCGCACACCCACGCCGTCGTATCCGTGCCGCGTGAAAGCGATCACCGCCGAGTGCAATATCGCCTCCCGGGTAGCGGCGGCGTTGCGTACTCGCTTGGGTGGGGTGCTGCTTTGGGCGAGGTCTGCCCCGTCATGGCTCATGTGGACAGTCTACCGCTGAAGTATACGAATGTAGACATTCCGCTCAGGTAAGTATACAGTTGTAGATATCGAGTCGTTCAGGCGCTGCCTCAAGAAAGACCACCGAAAATGGAACTGAATCTCACCGGTAAACGCGCTTTGGTGACCGGATCAAGTACGGGTCTGGGGGAGGCTACCGCGAAACTGCTCGCCGCCGAAGGCGCTAACGTCGTGATCCACGGCCGCAACGAATCTCGTGCGCATGCGGTTGCGGAAGAAATTCGCTCGGCCGACGGCGAGGCGAGTGTCGCGGTCGGAGATCTTGCCACCGACGACGGAGCCGACGCGGTCGCTGCCGCCGCACTCGCCGGCGGATCGATCGACATCCTTGTCAACAATGCCGGGGCCTATGACCAGGTCGGCTGGGCGGACGCCACCCCGGCGATCTGGGCGCAGACCTACAACGTCAACGTGCTATCGGGGGTCCGCATGATCCAGAGGCTCGTTCCTGGAATGCGCGAACGAAGATGGGGCAGGGTCGTCCAGATCGGCGGCGGTCTGGCCCTCCAGCCGATGGCCGTGCAACCCCACTACAACGCCACACTTGCGGCCCGGCACAACATGGCCGTATCTCTGGCGCGCGACCTCAAAGGCACTGGAGTCACCTCGAACACAGTGGCACCCGGAGCCATCCTCGTGGACACGGTGCAGGAACTCGTCACCAGCATTGCCCCCGCACACGGATGGAGCGGATCGTGGGACGAGATCGAACGCGCCGCGGCAAACGAATGGGTGCCGAACGACCTCGGCCGCTTCGGGCGCCCCGACGAGATTGCCGCGGCGGTCGCCTACCTCTGCAGTGACTTCGCCGAATACATCAGCGGTGCCACCATCCGAGTCGACGGGGGCACGATCCGATCGGCGTTCTGACTCGTCGAGTGGGGCGGGCGCGTAGTGTGCGTCGCCCGGAACGACGCAGCGCCCGCGCCCGAATATCAGCACTCGGGGTGTCGACCGGCGCAGCGAGTGTGCTTCGCCTCAATCGCTTGCCGTCATCGCACGTCGACCTTGTCGGCATTCCTGCGGCGGGCGAGCCATGATCCCGGTCCGATGTCCGGTCGAACACTCGCGTCCCGGACATCGGACCGTACCCACCTCTCGTTTCTGTCACCCGGCAGACGCGCCGGTTTTCGCGAAGACCAGGCTTCCGCCGAAGGGGCGACGGCTGGCCGGGAGAAGGCCGGCGGGCTCAGCCGGGCGAGTGCGTGCGAGTTGCCAACAGCCGACTCGCGTATTGGGCGCAGCGCACTCTTGCAACTAAACGGTTAGTTGACAGAGTCGATGAGCGGGTGTGTGATGGAGGACGTAACCAACTAGTCAGTTATTAACTGGGATGGAGTAGAAGGCCATGGCGAAGACTTGGCTCATCACCGGAACTTCACGCGGATTCGGGCGCGACCTCGCGAAGGCTGTCCTCGCCCGAGGAGACAACCTCGTCGCAACAGCGCGCCGCCCGGCGGATTTGTCCTTTGTGGGTGACAACGACCGTGGACGTGTCTTCCAGCTCGACGTCACCGATGCCACCGCGGCACGCTCTGCCGTCCAGTTCGCTGTCGCCGAGTTCGGCGCGCTCGACGTGGTGGTCAACAACGCGGGATACGCCAACAGCGCGCCCATCGAAGAGATGAGTGACACGGATTTTCGGAACCAGATCGAAACCAACTTCTTCGGTCTGGTCAACGTCACCCGCGCCGCACTTCCGGTCCTACGGCAGCAGCGTGGCGGTGTCTTCGTGCAGTTCTCGTCCGTTGGCGGACGTGTTGGTGGCACTCCCGGTCTGGGCGCGTACCAATCTGCGAAGTTTGCCGTGGAAGGATTCTCCGAGGTACTGGCCAACGAAGTGCAGCCATTCGGTGTCAAGGTTCTGATCGTCGAACCAGGTGCGTTTCGTACCGACTGGCAGGGCTCGTCCATGCAGTTGCCCTCTGTCGGAGCCGATTACGAGCACACAGTGGGCGCGGTCAACCGGTACCGGCGTGAGAACGATGGAACCCAACCCGGCGATCCAGCACGAGCAGCGAACGTGATCATCGATGTCGTCGAATCCGACGATCCCCCGAGAAGGCTGCTGCTCGGAGCCGGCGCCGTCGAGATGGCACACAAGTCGTCCGTCGAGCGCGCCGCAGAGGCCGACAAGTGGGCAACGACGAGCCGGGCAGCAGACTTCCCCGCTGGTCTGTAGCCGTCACCTTGCACCTCCGCTTCATTCGCACCGATCACCGGGTGATGGATCCGTCATCGCCGAGCACCGACACTTCGAGGACTAACCCCACGCGCCACCTTCCCGGTCGGCGCGCCGATTACGACCCACCCAACAGGAGGAAATCATGGAACTGAATCTCACCGGAAAGCGCGCCCTGGTGACCGGCTCGAGCGCCGGCTTAGGAGAGGCGACCGCCAAGCTTCTGGCAGCAGAGGGCGCGACCGTCATCGTTCACGGTCGTGACGAGGCTCGCACCAACAAGGTCGTCGACGCAATTCGTGACGCCGGCGGCACTGCGGCGGTAGCGCTCGGTGATCTCGCCACCGACGCCGGTGCGGACGACGTCGCACGGGGGGCTCTCGCCGCCGGTCCGGTCGACATCCTGGTCAACAACGCGGGCTTCTACCGGCACCTGTCGTGGACGGATGCAACACCGGACGAATGGGCGTTCACCTACAACACCAACGTCATCTCCGGTGTGCGGATGATCCAGCGTCTCGTGCCGCAGATGCGTGAACAGAACTGGGGACGCGTCATCACGATCGGCGGTGGTCTCGCCCTGCAGCCGATGAACACGCACCCGCAGTACAACGCGACGCTCGCAGCCCGGCACAACCTGGCAGTCTCACTCGCACGTGAACTCAAGGACACCCGGGTCACATCCAACATCGTCTCCCCCGGTGCGATCCTGGTCGAGGCAACCAAGGAATTAGTGACCAGCATCGGACCTGCTCGCGACTGGGGGCAGACATGGGAAGAAATCGAACCCAACGCGGTCAACTCACTCATCCCCAACGATCGGGGTCGTTTCGGTTACCCCGACGAGATCGCCGGTGCGGTTGCCTACCTCTGCAGCGACTACGCCGAGTACGTCAGCGGCGCCACGATCCGCGTCGACGGTGGCCTGATCAAGGGTGCCTTCTAGGGACACCGACCAATCAACGGTCGAGCATGTAGGCGCGCACGCTCCGGGCAGAGGGCCGGCCTCGGGGAAGCAACCCCGGCTATTGGCCGCCAAGGGAGCAGCTGTGTCACGGCCGCAACGAACTCGCGCATGCCAGGTCGCTGACTTTAATGTGGCCGGGAGCGGCCCGGTGAGTGTCGCCGTAGACGACTCCGCAGTGACACCGAAGTGAGATCTCGTACGCGCGAGGCCGTGGAGAATAGCGCCCAATCACCCCCGGCCTGCGCGATTTGTGCCGCAACTTCGATACCGGCCTCGGTGGCAGCCGCGGGACGACCGCAGCTGAAGTGCCCGTCGGCGTTCGGCGAGGTGGTGTTCGACGGGTCGCACCCGAACGGGGGAGCCTGCACCAGCGTCACTCGCGTTGGTCGGCGGAATATCAAGTCCACCCAGAACGGGCATCGCGACCCGGACCACCGGACGCGAGGTGCGGGTGTCGGCTCCACCCTTCGGGGAGCTGTTCGGAACTATGCTGACTGGCAAGAGGTGACGACATGGCTACACAGACGGGCACGATTCAGGTTCGCGCCGAGGACAACGATGGCTGGCTCAGAACCACTCGCGACGACGCAGCGTGACCCGATCCCTGGAATCGTCGCCGAACTTGCTGCGGTCGGGCTCGCGGATGCCACGGAAATCGGGCGCGGGGGATTTGGCATCGTGTACCGCTGCCAGCAGCCGGCGCTCCACCGCACCGTCGCAGTCAAGGTTCTGACCGCCGACTTCTGCGCCGCGGATCGCGAGCGGTTCGTCCGTGAACAACTCGCCATGGGCCAACTATCCGGTCACCCGCACATCGTCGATATCCACGAGGTCGGGACGACAGCGAGTGATCGCCCCTACTTGGTCATGCAGTACCGGGCGCTCGGCTCCTTGGACACACGAATTCGGCGCGGCGGCCCCCTCGGATGGGCGCAGACGCTGCGCCTCGGCGTCAAGCTCGCCGGGGCGCTCGAAACGGGACACCGCCTCGGCGTGCTGCACCGTGACGTCAAACCCGGAAATGTTCTGCTCACCGACTACAACGAGCCGCAGCTCACCGATTTCGGCATCGCGCGGATCAGCGGTGGATTCCAGACCGCGGCCGGCACCATCACCGGGTCGCCAGCCTTCACCGCCCCCGAGGTGCTGCACGGACAATCACCGTCTCCGGTCTCAGATCTGTACAGCCTCGGCGCGAGCCTTTTCTGCGCCATCACCGGCCACGCCGCTTTCGAACGGCGTAGCGGCGAACAACTCGTCGCACAATTCCTGCGAATCACCACTCAGCCCGTCCCGGATCTGCGCGGGGGAGGAATACCGGACGACGTGAGCAGTGCCATCGAACGCGCGATGGCCGGTGACCCTGATCAGCGCCCCCCGAGTGCGTCGACCTTCGGAAACGAGTTGCGGGAAATCCAGGACCGACACCACCTCCCCGTCGACGAAATGGCTCTGCCGACTCATCTCCTCACACCCGACGAACTACCCGCCGGACCCGGCGACCGGGAAGCGCGGGCCGCTTTCACCCACCTGACTCCACCAACCCCGGCAACCCGGTTCCGCCCGCCCAGTACGCCCCACGAGTTGGTCTCACGCACCCGACTCATCGACACCCTGCGCGCCGGCCAACCGCGACGACTGACCGTCATTCATGCACCCACGGGATTCGGCAAGAGCACCCTCGCCTCACAATGGAGCGAAAATCTGGCCGACGACGGCGTGGCTGTCGCATGGTTGACCGTCAACCGGGATGACAACAACGTGGTGTGGTTCCTCTCCCATCTCATCGAGGCGATACGGCGAGTGCGGCCGGCTCTCGCCCGCGAGATGGGTTTGACTCTGGAGGAACACGGAGACCAGGCAGAACATTATATTCTCACTTCCTTGATCAACGAGATTCACCTGACCGGTGGGCACATCGCCCTGGTCATCGACGATTGGCACAGGGTCACGAACCCAGACACCGTCGCGGCCCTGGCCTTCCTGATCGACAACGGTTGCCACCACCTGCAGATCATCGTGACCACCCGAACCCAGATCGGGCTTCCACTCAGCCGCATGCGTGTGCTGGATGAATTGACCGAGATAGATGCCAGCCAATTGCGTTTCAACCCCGACGAGTCGAGAGCCTTTCTCTCCGAATCCGGATTGCAGCTCCCTGATACGGCGATCACCGAACTATCGATGAACACCGAAGGGTGGGCGGCCGCACTCCAATTGGCCTCGCTCTCGCTGCGAAAGAGCACCGATCCGGGCCAGCTGATCGGACACCTTTCCGGCCGGCATCACTCCATCGGAGAGTTCCTCGCAGACAACGTGCTCGACACTCTCGAACCGCAGACGCTCGACCACCTGATGGCGACCTCGGTCACCGAGCGGATCAGTGGCTCGCTGGCGTCCGTCCTGACCCGATCCCACCGGGGCCAAGCGATCCTCGAAGACATCGAGGAGCGGGACCTCTTCCTGCACAGGCTCGACGATGAAGGACAGTGGTTCCGATACCACCACATGTTCGCGGAATTTCTCCGGAAAAGGCTCGAACGAGATCAACCCGATCGAGTCGTCACCCTGCATGAAATCGCCGCCGAATGGTTCGGAGCCCGCGGGCTACTCAGTGAGGCGGTTGATCATGCATTGGCGGCCGGAAGCCAAACCACGGCCGTCCAACTACTCGAACGCGACGGCATGTCCCTGCTCGAACACGCCCAGATGGCGAGCTTCCTCGCATTGATCGCCAAACTGCCCCCGCGGTTGGTCGAGCACAGTCCTCGACTGCAACTGACCACCGCCTGGGCCGAGTGCATCATGGTCCAGCACCAACGTGCACACGCAGCACTCGCCCGCGTCTACCGGTTGCTCGAGACCAACCAGGGCACCGACCACGACACAGTCGATCTGCGCGCCGAAGCCGACGTCGTTCAGGGGCACATCGCGATCGAATCGGACCGCATAGACGGCGTCGGCGACCTGATGTCCCGATGCTTGACCGATCCGGGAAGGCTGCCCCCATGGGTCGTCTCCGCCGCCGCCGACATCGCGACCTTCGTCGACATACATCAGTTCCGATTCGACACCGCGATCGCGCGGCAAGCCTGGGCGGGCCCATACCACGACCGCACCACGGGTCCCTTCAGCGTGATGTTCGGGCACTGCTTCGCCGGCCTCGCGCACCGTCAAAAACTCGCCCTCACCGAAGCGGAGGCCGACTTCCGCGAAGCGCTTCGACTGGGGGTCACTCTGGGCGGGAGCCAATCCCGTGCCGCCCGCCTTGCCAGCGCGCTCCTCGCCGAACTGCTCTACGAAAAAGGTCACGACACCGAAGCCGAACAGCTGCTTCACGAGAACACCGAACTCCGCGACCAAGGTGGGGTCGTGGAGTTCATGCTGGCGCGCTATGCCACCGGCGCACGGATCAAGGCCTTGCGCAATGACAGCGAAGGCGCGAAACAGTACCTCGACGAAGGCACACGCATCGCGAGCACCCGAGGTCTCCCACGACTGCGGGCACGGATGGACTACGAACGAACCCTTCTCTATCCGAACGCCGGAGAACAACTCGAGGGCATCGTGGCCACGCCCTATTCCCATCGCCGAACTCCCGTCGACAGCCTCGACGAAACCACCGTCCAACTCGAGGAAGCAACCGCCATTCATCTCCTCCTCCTCGAGCCGATCGCGACTCCGCAGACGCTCGCACTGGCATGCAGTTGGGCCAGCCAATGGGTGCACGCGCTCGAGGGTCGAGACCGTCCCCGGGCCACACTCGACGCGCAGCGCCTTCTCGTGGAGGCCTGCGCCGCTGCCGGACGCACCGGGCAAGCCAAACACCTCCTGACAGCGGTCATGGCGCAATGTGCCGGAATTGGCATGAGGCGGTACCTGCTCGACGGAGGACCACACATCCTCCCACTCGTCCGTGAGCTGAGACAAGACATGGAACACGGTCACTGGCAAAGCAACTGGGAATCGGTGCCGCCCGCCTTCCTTGATGACATCCTTGCCAGCTCCGCACAGCCCGCACCGGCACCCCACCAGGATCCCGGCTCCTCCGGCTAACCGCGAGGTCCACATTTGACTCCACTCCGGCACCGGGCATCCGAGGCTCCTAGTACCGGTCGGTGAACGTGACGGGTGGTGTGCGAAACTCCACAACCGGTAACTAACCAGTTGGTTGACAATACTGCTAGTGTGACAAACAACCAGTTAGTTAGAAACGTTCCGGGACGCCTGCGCCCTCTGAGACCGAACTCGGTCAGTCAGCCGCCCTGGGCCTTCATCGCAGATCCGAGGTAACCATGCCCTCTCCCTCAACCACGGCACCCGCACAGAACTCTGCCAAACACGCTGCCGGAACAGCGCCATCGGTGGGTCTCGCCATGAGCGCACTCATCATGGCAGTGCTGCTCGCAGCCCTCGACCAAACGATCGTCTCAACCGCGCTGCCCGCGATCGCCTCCGACGTGGGCGGGTTCGAGTACATCGCCTGGGTCAGCGCCTCCTACCTCCTCGCGACAACAGCATCGACGCCCCTGTGGGGAAAGCTCGGCGACATGTTCGGCCGCAAGCGCCTATATCTGGGTGCCATGGCCATGTTCCTCGTCGCCTCCGGATTGTGCGGACTTGCCCAGGACATGAGCCAGCTCGTCGCGGCACGCTCCTTACAGGGCTTGGGCGGCGGCGGGATGCTGGTCCTCACATTCGCGCTGGTGGGCGATGTAGCCGGTCCGGAGGACCGGAGCCGGTACCAAGGCATGTTCGGTGGCGTCTACGGCGTAGCCAGCATTCTCGGCCCTGTGCTGGGAGGCGTATTCACCGACCAACTCTCCTGGCGCTGGGCCTTTTTGATCAACCTCCCCATCGGCCTGGTCGGTTTGCTACTCGCGTCGCGGAACCTACCCGCAGGCGCCAAGCGCCGGACCGGTCCCATCGACTACCTCGGAGCCACGATTCTCGCCGCCCTGTCGGTCTGCCTTGTGCTGATCGTCTCCTTCGGTGACGACTGGGGCTGGAGCTCCATCCGCACCGTCGCCCTTGCTGCGGCAGCCGTAGTCTTGCTTCTCGTCCTCCTCCCGGCCGAGCGCCGGGCACCCGAACCGGTATTGCCGCTGCCCATGCTCAGGACCCCAACGGTATCCATAGCCTCCCTCGTCGGTTTCATCGCCAACTTCGCGATGTTCTGTGTGCTCGTCTACCTGCCCACCTACCTGCAGGTAGTGCACGGCGTTTCCGCAACACTCTCGGGCCTGCACATGCTCCCGCTTGTCCTCGGGCTCGTCATCAGCCAAGCACTCGCCGGCCGCTGGAGCGGGCGTACCGGTAAATGGCAGCTCTGTCTCGTTGCGGGCATGGCACTGAACATCGTCGGACTACTTCTACTGGCCACCCTCAGCGCCCACACCAGCGTCTGGGTACTGGGCCTCTACTTCGCTGTCGTCGGCATCGGCATCGGCATGGTGCCAATGGTCATAATGGCCGCCGTGCAAAACGCCGTCGACCCCGACGACCTGGGCGCGGCCAGCGCCATGGTCACATACTCCCGCTCGATGGGAGCAGCTTTTGGTGTCGCCGCATTCGGGGCCGTGTTCAACCACGTCTTCACCCCGCGACTGACCACTGCGCTGAACCATTCGGCCCTGCCCGCCCAGTTCGATCCCACCAAGACCGACACCATCGCTTCGCTGCCGTCGGCGGTGAAAATCCCGGTCTTGGAGGCATTCTCGGATACCGTGGCTAGCACCTTCCTCCTGACCGTCCCGCTGCTCGTCCTCGGTTTCGTACTCACCCTCTTCCTCGCGACGAGACGCAGCGCGGCCACCGCCGCGCGGAGGTGAAACGAGCCGGGCGATACCGCTGAGATCGTTAGGGGAGAAGGGGGTCAATTTGCTGCCCGTGGCCGACCGCAGACGGCCGTCGCATCGCCTCCCTCGCGGGGAAACAGGTCAAGGCGTCAATTGGACTCGAACGGTGGCAGATCTGCCTCCCTCAAGGACGTCGACCCGGCTGCCGTAACCGTAACGAGGAGCTCGCGTCATTCGCAACGCCGAGAATCGCAGGTGCACAACCGGATCACGCCAGTTCGTGTTGCGTCAGCGAGATCCCATCGTTCTACTGCGCAACATCACGCCACTTCACTGGGCGCTCGTAGGCCTCCGGGTACCGCCGCTTAACGAACTCATGAAACTCGCGCATGTGCCGGCGCATCGCCCACCGGGCACCTTCGGGATCGCCAGCACGGATCGCGTCCGCGATAGTGATGTGTGCCTTGAGGACGGCGGCGCGATTCTCGATCGAGTAGCTGACACCCAATGGCATGCCATCAGTGATCTGGTGAAGGGACACGATGAGGAGGGTGAAGAGATCATTTCCCGCCGCGGTAGCCACCGCAGCGTGGAAGCGGTCGTTCTCCGCGCGAAAGTTCTCGTCGTTGTCGAGGAAGGCTTCCATCCCAGCTATGGAGTCCGCGATGAGATCTCGGATTTCCTCTGTCGCACCTACGGCGGCGCGCCCTGCCAACTCGGGTTCGAGAATCTCGCGGGCTGCGATAATCTGGCTGAAGGGGACGGCTCGAAGCTGCAAGAACAGGCCCAGTGAGCCGGCGAGATCGTGGGCATCAGGATCCGCGACGAAAGGGCCGCCTTGGGGACCAGCCTTCATTGTCAGAACGCCGCTCATCTCCAAGAATCGCAGCGACTCACGGAGCGTTCCGCGACCGACCTCGAAACGGGCGACCATGTCTCGTTCACTTTGCAACCGTGTCCCCGGCGCTAGTCGGTCATCGGTAATGTCATCGACGATGAGCTGGGCGATCTCGACTGCGGCCTTGTGGGATCGCCGACCCTTGGTACGCCGACGAGGGACTCGGTCTTCGTGAACAGCCTTACGGGCAGGCGTGCCCTGTGAATCGTCGGCGTTAGCGGGCATGGCGTCGCCTTCGGGGGTGCACACCGATGCCACCTGACTGTCCAATCATAGTATTAATGGTACCGCAGGCCCATCGTGGGTCGGGTAGCAGTCCAGGGTGCTGTGCCATACACCGCCTCCCTACGGACCGCGGGACGTGCGGGTACCTTCGGGCAAGTAGCGGGGATGTCGCAACCTACTGGGTGGAGACGTTCGCTGACGAATGCAGCACTGCCCCACTTCGACCTCCAGGGTGGTGCTGAACACGACGTTGTAGTTGGCCCAACGAACGATCGCGTCAAACTTTGATTCGTGGTCTAGCAGTGATTGCCCGGGAACGACTGACTTCGAAGCGAATCCTCTGAATCGACGGTGGCCCTCTCTGCTACCGGCGGTCGGCGGAATACTGACTGTCAGCAACGGAAGTGGGCGAACGGCAACTTCGTCGACCTGGCGTGCATGCTGGCGATTTCGCGCTGCCTCTGTTCCAGGACTGACCCATAGTCTGGATGCCCTCGTCAAGGCGGCTGCGTTCTACCAACCGGAGGGGGAAACATACAGGTACGTCCGCTACGCGCCGGCGCAGGGGCGGTTGGAATACTGACAGATTCAGAGCGAATCCCAGGACGAACGAGGTCGACGCGCCACACGGGGTCGCGCATCACCCGACCGATGATGTACGCGGGCCGATCCACACTAGAGCCAACCGGCACCCTTGGGGACAATCCGACGCGCAGGACGGAGATGTCCAGCGAAGTCAATCAGAGACTGTAATTCCGGCGGGAACAGTCCGACAACCCATGCCAGGTGAAGGGGCCAACGGGTACCGTTGTGTGAAGAATCTCGACGAGAGTGACGATGGGATGGCAGCCGGCGTTCGGAGCAATTTAGGAAACTTGCCCCTAGAACTGACTAGTTTCGTCGGTCGTCGTCATGAAGTAGCAGAGGCAAGACGGTTGCTGTCCTCCTCCCGCCTGTTAACACTGACAGGAGTTGGAGGCGTCGGTAAAACAAGGTTGGCTTTGCGGGTTGCGGCCGAGGTGAAGCGCGCATTCCGTGACGGAGTCTGGCTGGTAGGACTCGGCGACCTGCGAGACCCGGTTCTCGTACCGGACACCATCGCTTCCGGTCTAGGACTCAGAGAACAATCAATTCGCCCGACCTTGACAATGCTGGCTGAGTATCTCAGGGACCGACAACTTCTGTTAGTCCTGGACAATTGTGAGCACCTCGTTGGCGAGGTCGCGAAGTCCGTCGAAACACTGCTCACATCCTGTTCGGATCTGCATATCCTGGCGACGAGCCGGGAACCCCTCGTTATCGGCGGCGAATCCGCAATGAGAGTTCCACCGCTGGCGGTACCGGATCCGTGCCGTTCAGTTTCCTTACGAGGTCTTCCGCGATACGAATCCGTGACCCTGTTCGCCGAGCGGGCTGCAGCCGCACTCCCAGGTTTCGAGCTTACTGAGGACAACCAGCTGGCGGTCGCCCAAATATGCTCCCGCTTGGAAGGCCTCCCGCTACCAATCGAGCTGGCGGCGGCGCGGTTACGAGCGATGTCGGTAACACAGATCTTGCAGCGTCTAACGGACCGATTCACATTGCTAACAGGTGGCAGCAGGGTCGCGCCAGGCCGTCAGCAGACTCTGCGCCTTTCGATGGACTGGAGCTTCGAACTTTGCACCACACATGAGCGACAACTATGGGCCCGATTGTCAGTGTTCGCGGGAGGATTCGAACTCGATGCTGCGGAGGAAATTTGCGCAGACGAACTGACCTCCGAACAATTGCTCGACCACGTAGTTTCGCTCGTCGACAAATCAATTCTCATCCGTGAGGAGCCCGGCAAGGTCGTGCGGTACCGGCTTCTAGAGACATTGCGCGAGTACGGACGCGAGAAGTTGCAGGAGGCAGGGGAGGACTCGCAGCTTAGGCGTCGCCACCGCGACTGGTACGAAAAGATGGCGCTGCGGGCGGAGGTGGAATGGATAAGCCCGTCGCAAGTGGAGCTGATAACGAGATTGCAGCGAGAGCAAACGAATCTTCGGGAGGCACTCGAATTTTCAATGACAGATCCGACTGAATCGGAGTCGGGCGTGGAGATGGCCGCTGCCCTCTATCCGTTCTGGCGTTTTCGTAGTCCTTTGGGTGAGGGAAGACATTGGCTCGACCTCGCTCTCACTAGTCAGGGCGGCCAACCAAGTACCGGACGAGTCAAAGCGCTCTGCGCCGACAGCATGTTAGCCGGAGTGCAGGGGGACCTGCGCGCAGCTGCGGCTCGCATCGAAGAGGCGCGCGTCGTCGCAACCAAAATCGGTGATGACGAGATGGGGGCGCTCGTCACCTCCGACGAAGGGCGCCTGTCGCTGTACGACGGGAATCTCACTCATGCCGTCGCCTGTTTCGAGTCCGCCATCAACTTCTTCCGCAAGAGCGACAACATTCACAAAGTGATAGGCGATCTGCTCGGACTCGGACTGGCTTGCGGACTGAACGGGGACATTGAACGAGCGGTCGCATGTCACGAGGAGGTGCTTTCACTCGCCGAGCCTCGCGGCGAATCTGTGTACCGATCATATGCACTGTGGATCCTTGGAATGCTGGTTGCGCAGCAAGGTGACCCTGTCCGCGCCACCGCACTGCTCGAACAAGGCCTGCAACTCACGCGAGTCGTAGATGATCCTCTTACCTCTGCATGGTGCTTGGAAGCGCTGGCTTGGATCGCCGCAGGTGATCAAAGGGCACAACGCGCCGCCATATTGCTGGGAAGCGCCGAGTCACTCGGGAAGAAGGTCGGCGGCCGCACCGCCATTGTTCCGAATCTTCGTCGTTACCACGAGGAGTGCGAACGCCGCACACGTCGAGTGCTCGGTGACCGGGCATTCCAGTCGGCCTACGCGCAAGGGGAGGCTTTCGGCTACGAGGAAGCCCTTGCGTATGCGCTCGACGAGCAGTCCCCCACAGCATCGCCAACTTCAACCTCAGATTCGACGACACTGACCAAACGGGAGCTGGAAGTAGCTACTCTCGTCGCACAGGGACTCACAAACAGAGCAGTCGCCACGAAACTCGTGATATCCCAACGCACAGCGCAAGGGCACGTCGAGCATGTCCTTGCGAAACTCGGATTCACCTCGAGGGCGCAGATAGCGGCGTGGATGGTCGAGCAAACGCATGACGAGCAGAACTCCTAGTTCTTCCCCGAAGGGATGGTCCCACCGGGTAAGGAGTACCCCCGACGACCACCAGAATTACACCCGGGCACTCACCCAGATCGAAGGCGCCGTGCAGGTGCTGCGCGATGCCGCAGACACCGTGGCCGACCTGGACGGTGACGAGGTAAACCGCTACCGCCGCGCCCGTACGGGCAGTAGCTGACCGAACATCGAACTCTGACCGGTCCTCGACCGGATGTCCTTACCACCCCTGTTCCCAGCGCCGCAACCGGTTTCGGGTGGACAGTCTGTGTGCGAGTGCCGTGGAGAGGAGGACGGCGCCAGCCGAGAGTGCCCAGAGCCCGCATGCGGCGGTCACGGCCAGTACGGTTTTTTCACGGCTGTCAGGGATGGGGCCGCTAAGGGGGCCGTCGGCGTCGGCGCTGATGGTGATGGCCTCACCGGTCTTCGCGGGAGCGGCGGTGGGCACGGCTGCGGTGCGCTCCCCGTGGGGTGTGGACCAGCGGGCCCGGGCGGTGTTCTGGTCGCCGGCAGGGTGAAGCGCGTACTCGGGGGGTCTCGGGCGCGAGGTAGGTGTCCTTGAGCAGCACTGCCGGTTCATGCTGCACGCCGGCGCGCAGCGCCTGGGTTTGCTGTTCCAGCCGGGTGTGCGTCGCGGTTCCAAACGGCGTCGACGGGATCAACAGCAGGACCACGGCCGCGATGGCAGCATGAGGGTAGCCTCGTAGCGGTCGCTATGGCCGTTCCGCCCCGGACCCGGATCCGGCTGTGCGGACACTCGGCAGACATCGGAGAGACTGATCGGCGGCAGACAGCGCGCCTGCGGTGCGTCGGAGGGGTTTCGGGAGGTGGGGACCCGAACCAGAACTCCCACGGTGCGGTGGTCTGCTCGACCAGGCGCACAGCGAAAGCGCGGGCGAAATCTGCGCCGAGCTGTTGGGGCAGGTCGAGATGAATCCTGGAGGGAAGTCGTGGCTGCCGGCAGAGCTGTCGTCTGAGTTCATCGAGATGCTCGCCGAGTTGGCTGTCGTGTGACCGCAGCGCCTTGATTACGTCCCATACCGGTTTGAATACCGAGTTGTCGAGGGCGACCGCCGGGTCTTCGTCGGTGTCGACGAAGACCGGAATGACGATGGTGCCGATGGTCTTGTCGGGGGCGAGCCTGATGGCGCGGCCGACGGCCCGGACGATGTCGACCTCGGAGCGGCGCGGGTCGATGAAGGCCACGCTGTCGAGGGTGGGGACGTCGACGCCTTCGGCGAGGCAGCGCGCGTTGGCGAGTAGTCCCCTTGGGCCGTGCTCGAGCCGGCCGAGGTGGTGCAGGAGCGCATGGCGCTGCCCTGCGGGCATCTCGCCGGATGCGTAGTCGGACCATACCTGACCCAATGGTTGCTGTTCGGCGGGTATCCAGAAGATCACCTCGGGGAGGGACTGGGCGCGCGTGACCCGTGAGTGGAAGGTGATCGTGCGGTGCAGGTCGTAGCGGCGCATCGCCTGGGCGAGGCCGATTTGTCCGGCGAGAGTGCGGGCGTCGGTCACCTCGGTGCCATTGGTGGTGACGAATCGGCCGCGCTGGGCCCAGTCCCGGTAGGTGGCCGTCATCGACTGCGACGACGGCCACCTGGTAGTCGGTCAGTAGTTCACGTTCGATCGCCTCCGCGAATCCGAGCCGGTGGAATACCGGCCCGAACACCTCCTCGTCGTCCATCGAGTCGACCTCGAAGTCGGCTTCCTTCGCTTGCCGCACGACCCGGCCGGTGAAATAGCGTGGGCTTCGGGGCGGAGGGTCAAGCGTTCGCGGTAACCTCTGAGTCCGGTGGGGCGGTGCGCCGACAGCCCTTGCATGCCGTTCGGGCCCAACGGCGCGTTGTGAGAGGTAGGGAAAGACAGTGGCTGGCAGGCGTGGGTG
>Ga0247825_10000460_pt1 | contig 25970 bp, 27 predicted proteins | sample 13C_Vanillin_Day_FD_194413 | JGI IMG/M metagenome (GOLD analysis project Ga0247825, IMG submission 194413) | Soil microbial communities from agricultural site in Penn Yan, New York, United States - 13C_Vanillin_Day48 | ecosystem: Environmental > Terrestrial > Soil > Agricultural land | place... | reverse complement strand
CGAAGCTGAGCGCCTGCACTCCCGGCAGGTGCTCGAAGCGGCGCTCCGTGTAGGCGATCTCCGCTCCGTGCTCGAGGGTGCCCAGCGAAGAGCCGCTGCCGCTGCACTCGCCGCGCGGCGCGGCGATGGTGATCTCGTACCCCTCGGTTGCCAGAGCTGTCGCCACCGCATGCAGTCCGGGTGCGTCGATGCCGTCGTCGTTGGTGACCAAAATGCGCATGTGAGCGCTCTCCTTCCCTGCCGACCTCCACAAACCAGACGCCAGCTCAGACCTCGTATCCAAGGATTGTGACGCAGTATTCACACTTTTGTCTACCGGCAAACGTGGAAACTCGTCAGACGTGAGGTCGGTCAAGGCCAGGGAATCTTGACAGAGTGACGCCACTCACATAAGAATGTGAATTCACAGTCGCTAACACGAAAGGCGACGTGCATCGTTCCGGAATGAAACCGGCACTCCAAACATTTGTCTGAAAGAAGGCATCGCATGGCTGAGTGGCCCATCAACGACACTGTGTCGAAGGTGTTTCCCCTGTACTCCCGCGCGAACGTCGGGGAGATCTTCCCCGACCCGATCAGTCCGTTGAACGCCTCCGCCGGATTCCAGCACAATCTCGAACCGGGCTGGCGGGACGCCTTCGTCGCATGCAAGGTCTGGGGCCACGACCTCTACGACGCCACGGTCGACTACAACATTCTCCCGGCCTTCGGCAGCTACCTGTACATCAACATGTCGCTGATGCGGCTGTTCGGCGTCCGTGTGCCGGGGATGTCACCGGAGGCGGTCGACCTGCAGTACTTCGGTGACATGCCCGGGATTCCCAGCTACGAGAGCGAGAAGCGGGACTTCGACGAGAACCCGGAGTTCGCCGAGCGCGCCGGCGCCTGGCTGGTCGAGGAGGTCATCGGGGCCACCGGGCTGCCCGAGTACGACGCCGACCGTCAGGACGTGGTGCGGATCCGCGCCGACCGGCCCGACATGTCCGCGTTGACCGATCAGCAGTTGCGCGAGCGCATTACCTCCTTCGACTACATCCTGCGGCCGCTGTTCCAGCACCACATCGAGGCCAGCCTCAAATCGGGTGTCGGGCTGGGGGCCGTCGCGCAGATCGCCGCCGCCGTCGGCAGGCCCGAGCTCGCCCTCACCCTGGTCGGCGGCATCGGTGACGTCGACTCCACCGGACCCTCCAAGCGGATGTGGACCCTCAGCCGCACCGCCCAGGATCCGGCGGTGGCCGCCGTGTTCGACGAGGGCGTCCCCGGCCTCTACGACCGGCTGTCGGCGAGCACCGACCCAGCCGTCACCGCGTTCCGCACCGATCTCGACGCGTTCCTGTCGGACTGGGACTTCCGCGGCCCGGCGGAATGGGAGATCCGCGCCCAGACATGGGGCGTCAAACCGGAACTGGCGCTGGCCACCGTCGACCGCATGCGGCGGGTCGGTGACGACGAGGCGCCGGAAGGTAAGGGCGCCATCCGAAGTGAGGAACGCGAGGCCGCCGCTTCGGTGGTCCGTGAGCTCCTCGCCGGGGATCCCGAGACCTCCGCCCAGTTCGAGGCAACCCTCGCCGCCGCCGCTCTCTGGCTCCGCGGCCGCGAACGCGCTCGCACCACGGCGGCCATGGTGATCCACGAAATCCGGCTTCCTGCACGGGAGCTCGGCCGACGCGGGGTCGAGGCGGGAGCCCTCGACAGCGTGGAGCAGATCTTCATGCTCTTCGCCGACGAACTCGATGCCTACCTCGTCGATCCCGCTGCGTTCACCGACATCGTACGCGAGCGGGAAAAGAGCTACATCGCGCTCTTCGACGTCAAGCCGCCGTTCGTGGTGTCCGAGGAAGTTCCGCCGCTAGAGGGTTGGTCGCTCCGCGCAGGCGCCGCCGGTGCTGCGCTGGCCGCGGGCGAGTCTGTGGTCGGCGTGTCCGGCTGCACCGGCACCGCCCGGGGCATCGCCCGGGTCCTGACCACCCCCGACGACCCCTCCGCGCTCGAGCCCGGAGAGATCCTCATCGCCCCGATTACCGACCCGTCCTGGACACCGCTGTTCGTCGCCGCCTCCGCGGTGGTCGTCGACGTCGGAGCCCCGTTCTCGCACGCCGCGATCGTCAGCCGGGAAATCGGTATCCCGTGCATCGTCTCGGCCACCGACGCGACCAAGCGCATCCCGAACGGAGCACTCATCGAGGTCGACGGCACGACAGGTGTCGTGACGGTGCTCGAGATCTGAGTCGGTACCGGCCCTCGATAAGGAGAAGACATTGCACGCAGCTGATATTTGCGCGAGCTGGCTGGATCGAGTGTTGCGCGACAAGGGAATACTCGCCTCCGGTAACCGGGTGACCGACACGGCAATCGAACCGATAGGCACAGGTCTGGTCGCCGACAGCTATCAGATCACGATCTCGTACTCCGACCCTGGCAGCGGCCCCGTGTCGCTCGTCGCGAAACTGACCTCCGACAGCGAGCAGAGCCGCGCCGCCGGACGCAGCGAGCTCAACTACGCCCGTGAGGTCGGCTTCTACACCGAGATCGCGCCGCACCTCCAGGTCCGCGTCCCGTCCTGTTTCCACGCCGAAATCGATTCGAACAATACCGAATTCGTTCTCATCCTGGAGGATCTCACTCCCGCACGTCCCGGAAACCAGCTGACCGGCTGCACGGTGGCCGAAACGCGGCTCGCCGTCGAACAAGCCGCGCGGATCCACGCGCCTTACTGGGGTTCCGAAGAACTCAGGGGCAACCCGTGGATGGACATCTCGTCGAGCTACTGGCAGCGATTCGCCGAGATGATGCCCGAATGGTACGACGGATTCCGTCAGCGCTACGCCGGCCGGCTCAGCGAGGCCGACATCGCACTGGGGCAGGAATTCGTCGACAACATCGCCGGGTACTACCAGGCGCTGGAGAGGATGCCCTACACCGTCCAGCACGGAGACTACCGACCCGACAACGTTCTGTTCGACGCGCACGGCGGAGAAGTACCGCTCGTTGTACTGGACTGGCAAACAGTGGTGTACGCACCGGGAGTCGTCGACGTCGCCTACTTCATCGGTGGCGCGCTGGACGCCGCGACACGTCGAGCGAACGAGGACGAACTACTCCTCCACTACCACTCGGAACTCGTCGACCTCGGGGTCGAAGGCTATCCGTTCGAACGTCTCGTCCAGGACTATGCGTGCGCGACCTTCCACAACTTCATCATCGGGGTTGCGGCTGCGATGCTGGTGGAACGAACGGAGCGCGGTGACGACCTGTTTCTGTCCATGGTCACCAATTCCCTGACACATGCACGGGACCGCGACGGCACCCGCCACATCGGGATCCACCCACTCGCCGCGGTGAACCGTGGGTAGGTCGGCGCCCGACTGCGGTTCTCACGAAAGGCACACTCAGTGAACGATTCGATGCCTGAACTGGGCTTCTACGCACTCGGCGGACACGTCGAGTCTCCCCGAGAGATGTACGGCGAACTGGCACTGGCCGAGCGTCTCGGCCTGGGCACCGCGTTCTTTTCCGAACGGTTCAACGTCAAGGAACTCGGGTCGTTGACGGGCGCGGCCGGTGCGGTGACCGAACGCCTGAACATCGCCACTGCTGCGACCAACCACAACACCCGCCACCCGATGGTGACAGCAGCATGGGCGACGACGATGCACCGGCTGACGAACGGCCGCTTCGTCCTCGGCCTCGGTCGTGGGCTGGCACCGCAACTGAAAGCCTTCGGCCTCCCGCCGGTCACCACCGCGCAACTGGAGGATTTCATCGGTCTGATGCGCCGATTGTGGAAGGGAGAGACCGTCGAGGGCCATAGCGGCCCGGCCGGAAACTATCCGGCGCTGCGCCTCGACCCGACATTCGACGAGAACATTCCGATCGGGCTGACCGCATTCGGGCCTGCGACCCTGGCCCTGGCCGGGCGAGCCGCTGACGTCGTCGTTCTCCACACGTACTTCTCGGACGACACTGTCGTGCGGTGTGTGAACGCGGTCCGCACCGCCGCGGAGAAGGCCGGTCGTGATCCCGCAGCGGTCAAGGTGTGGTCCTGCTACGCAACGGTTCCCGATCACCTGCCCGTCGAACTGCAACTGAAGAAGACCGTGGCTAGACTCGCCACCTACCTGCAGGTGTACGGAGACCTGATGGTGAAGACGAACAACTGGGACCCCAACGCGCTCCAGCGGTTCCGAGAAGATCCGGTGGTCGCCGGATTGAACGGCTGGTGCGATGCGGTGGCGACCCCGTCCGAGATCGAGCACATCGGCACAGTGCTGCCCGCCGAGTGGCTCGACGCAGCCGCCACAGGATCAGCCGAGGCCTGCGCGAAGAAGGTCTCCGCCCAACTCGATCTCGGTGTCGACGGTGTCATCATGCACTGCTCGACCCCGGCAGAACTCGAGCCGGTCGTCGAGACGTACAGGAGTCTCCGGTGAGAACCCCCGTCGAACTCGTCGAACAGTATGTGTTCGAGATCTACAACAAGCAACGGGTCGAGCTCATCCACGAAATCTGCGGAGACCCGGTCATTCGACACGAAGCGGGTAACACCGTCGCGCTCAGCCGGAATCAGCAAATCGAGCGCATTCGTGCCGACCTGGCGTCGAACCAGCCGACATTTGAGGTGACCAACCTCTCCGGCAACGAGGAATTCGCGACGCTGACGTGGAACGCGATCCGCCTGTCCACCGGAGAGCGGCTCTGCGGAATCGAGGTCTTCAAAGCGACCGCGGGACTCATCACGGATGTGTGGAACTCCAACTACTTCGAAGGGTCCTGGTCATGAATCACCCGACTCCCAGAGTGCTCGACGTCGCCACCGAGATCGACACCGCATGGGTGCAGTCCGTGCTACGGCAGGCAGGCCACACTGGGGTCGAGGTCGCGTCGATCTCGGCGCAGCCGATCGGCGCAGGCAACGTGAGCGACACCGTACGAATCGGCATCGAGTACGCACGAGCCGAATCGGGTTCCCCCGCCGCGGTCGTGGTGAAGTTTCGTCCGAGCGCACCGGGTGCGCACGCGCACGGACTGCGGAGCGGTGCATACCACCGCGAAATCGGCGCTTACCGGGAAGTCGGTGGCCGACAGGCTTGCCGGATTCCGCGGTGCTTCTGGGTGGCCGGCGACGAGACGAACATCAACCTCGTCCTGGAGGACTTGACGGCAACGACGACGCCCGGCAATCAAGCCGCGGGGTGTGGTGTGGCCGAGGCGGAATCCCTTGTCGCGGAACTCGCTCGCCTGCACTCCAGCTTCTTCCCACTGACAGACGAGGCAGCGCCAGCGTGGTTGGTGCGCATGTCCGAGGTCTCCGACTACTGGTGCGATGCGGCGGAACGCGGGGCCGCGGCCGCGCTGACTCGCTTCGCCGGGGACCTCCCGCCGGACTTCCTCGCCGCCGTTCGAGATGCCGTCGCACTCGTTCGCACCTGGTACGGGCTGCCGCAGCAACACCTGACACTCACTCACGGCGACCCTCGCGTCGACAATGTTCTCTTCGAGAGGTCGGAGGCGGGAGTGTCGGCCGTGCTCCTGGATTGGCAGTTCACCGGCTTGCGCAATCCGATGTACGACTTCGCGTACTTCATGTCGGGCAGTGTCGACGTCGCCGAACGCCGACTACACGAAACACGATTGCTGAAGACGTACATCGACGTGTTCGCGGAGAAATCCTCCGGATACGACGAGGGGCAGGCGACGGCCGACTACAGGATCCAGCTACTCAGCGGCCTCTACGTCACACTCGCCGCGGTCGCGGTTCTCCCCGACAACGATGTGGTGAACCAGCTGATTCTCGCGCTGCTACGGCGTAACTGCGCAGCCGTGGTCGATTGGAAATCCGTCGAAGCGCTCGGCGACTTGGCCGCATCTCGCCACTGACAGACACCCAGAGACCCGGGCGGTGTGAGCCGACAGACAGATCCGGAACCCACAGCTTCCGCCGTAGGTTCCGGACCTGTCTGCGTGCAGATCTACTCCAGTCCGTCAGAGGACGTAGAGCATCTCCTGGTACGTGGGCAGCGGCCAGAGGTTGTCGGCCACGATGTCCTAGATCCGCGCCCAGACGTGGGTAGTCGAGCCGGAACTGGCGCTGGCCACCGTCGACCGCATGCAGCAGGTCGGCGACGACGAAGCGCCGGAAGGCAAGGGCGTCATCCGTAGTGAGGAACGCGAGGCCGCCGCTTCGGTGGTCCGTGAGCTCCTCGCCGGGGATCCCGAGACCTCCGCCCAGTTCGAGGCCACCCTCGCCGCAGCCGCTCTCTGGCTCCGCGAACGCGCCCGCACCAAGCGCATCCCGAACGGAGCACTCATCGAGGTCGACGGCACGACCGGTGTCGTGACGGTGCTCGAGATCTGAGTCGGCGTCTACCGCCTCGACAACGTTCTGTTCGACGCACGCGGCGGAGACCGATCTATGCCGAAAGAGGGGTGATCTTGGCGAGGGTGTCGCCTAGCTTGTCGGCCGCAATGTCGAGTTCGTAGCGGTCCTGGATGTTGAGCCAGAACTGTGCGCTGTTGCCGAACACCTTGGCCAGTCGCAGCGCGGTGTCTGCGGTGATCGACCGCTTGCCGAGCACGATCTCGTTGATCCGTCGGGGCGGAACACCGATGATCGTGGCCAGGCGGTTCTGCGTAATACCGAAAGGCTCGAGGAAGTCGTCACGGAGGATCTCGCCGGGGTGGATGGGGCTCAGGTCTGTAGTCATTATCGGTGTTCCTTTCCCTGGTCGGAGGTGCGCGGGTTCCTGTCGGGTGGTCAGTGATAGTCGGTGATTTCGACGTCGTACGCGGCGGTGGCGCTCCAGATGAAGCAGATGCGGTACTGATCGTTGATCCGAACGCTGTACTGGCCCAACCGATCCCCGGATAGCTTCTCCAGCCGTTGCCCCAGTGTAACGCAATGCGTTAATAACGCACAACGTTATACGTGTGCCGCCTGTACCTATGCGAGATCCTCGAGGTCTACCGAAGTCTGCGGTGAGAACCCCGTCGCACTCGTGCGCGAGATCTGCGGCGACCCGGTGGAGCCGACACGAAGGTCCGGAACCTACAGCTTCCGCCGTAGGTTCCGGACCTTGATGACGTGCAGATCTACTCCAGTCCGTCAGAGGACGTAGAGCATCTCCTGGTACGTGGGCAGCGGCCAGAGGTCGTCGGCCACGATGTCCTCGAGGCTGTCTGCTGCTGCGCGAACGGCAGCCATCGCGGGCAGGAGGGCGTCCTTGGCATGCGTTGCCTCTGCCAATGCCTCCGATTCACCCTGAGCGGTGAGCGCGGACTTCAACTCGGCGAGCGCGACCCTGAGGTTTGTCAGGGGTGCCGACACGGCTTCGAGCGCGGACAGGTCCGCGTCCACGCCTGCGGCCTTCAGCGCCGCAACGTTCTGCGCCAACTCGGTCTGGTAGCGAATCGCGGCGGGGAGGATCGACGTCTGTCCCAATTCCAGGGTCAGCCGTGCTTCCACACCGATCGTCAGCGCGTACTGTTCGAGACCGATCTCGTAGCGAGAGTGCATCTCCCGGTGGTTGAACACCTGGTACTTGCCGAACAGTTCGACCGCCGATTCGGTGATCAGTTCGGGCAACGCGTCGAGGGTCGTGCGCAGGTTCGGCAGTCCACGCGCGGCCGCCTCGTTCTGCCAGTTCTCCGAGTACCCGTCACCGTTGAACACGACGTCACCGTGGTTGGTGATGATCTCGGTGAGCAGGTTCTGCACCGCGGTGTCGAAGTCGGTGCCGTTCGCGACCGCGGTCTCGAGTTCGGTCGCGATGTAGTCGAGCGACTCGGCCATGATCGTGTTGATCGTGACGATGGGTCCGCTGACGGTCTGCATCGAACCCGGCGCCCGGAACTCGAACCGGTTGCCGGTGAAGGCGAACGGGCTCGTGCGGTTGCGGTCGCCCGGATCGGTCGGGAGCACGGGCAGGGTGTCGACACCGATCTTCATGGTGCCCTTCCCCTTCGACGAGGTGGCCGCACCCTTCGCGATCTGCTCGAACACGCCGGCGAGCTGATCTCCGAGGAAGACGGAGATGATGGCCGGGGGAGCCTCGTTCGCGCCGAGACGGTGATCGTTGGTCGCCGACGCGACGGAGGCGCGGAGCAGGCCGCCGTACTTGTGCACCCCGCGGATGACGGCAGCACAGAAGACGAGGAACTGGGCGTTGTCGTGCGGGTTGTCGCCGGGAACGAGGAGGCTGCCGAGGTCGGAATTGCCGAGCGAGAAGTTGACGTGCTTGCCGGACCCGTTGACACCGTCGAACGGCTTCTCGTGGAACAGGCAGGCCATGCCGTGCTTCTTGGCGATCGTCTTGAGCGTCGTCATCAGCAGTTGCTGGTGGTCGGCGGCGATGTTGCCGCGTTCGAACATCGGTGCGATCTCGAACTGGCCGGGGGCGACCTCGTTGTGCCTGGTCTTCGCCGGAATGCCGAGCTTGAACAGCTCACGTTCGGTGTCCATCATGAAGCCGAGAACGCGCTCCGGGATGGCGCCGAAGTAGTGGTCGTCGAACTCCTGGCCCTTGGGCGGCTTGGCGCCGAACAGGGTGCGGCCGGAGTTGAGCAGGTCCGGCCGGGCGAGGAAGAAGTGCCGGTCGACGAGGAAGTATTCCTGTTCCGGTCCGCAGAACGAGACGATGTTCTCGACGTCGTCGTGGCCGAAGAGCGTCAGGATGCGTTCCGCGTGGACACCCATCGCCTGCTGCGACCGCAGCAGCGGTGTCTTGTGGTCGAGCGCGTCCCCGGTCATCGACACGAACACCGTCGGAATGCACAGGGTGTTGCCGTTCGGGTTCTCCAGCACATACGCCGGGCTGGTGACGTCCCACCCGGTGTAACCACGCGCCTCGAACGTGTTGCGGAGCCCGCCGTTGGGGAAGCTCGACGCGTCGGGCTCGCCCTGGACGAGCGTCTTACCTGCGAATTCGGCGAGCGCCGACCCGTCACCGACCGGGTCGAAGAAGCTGTCGTGCTTCTCCGCGGTCAGGCCCGTCAGGGGGTAGAAGACGTGCGCGTAGTGCGTGGCGCCCTTCTCGAGTGCCCAGTCCTTCATCGCCGACGCGACCGCGTCGGCAACCATCGGGTCGAGAGGCTTGCCCTTCTCGATCGTGGCGATGACGGACTTGTAGACCGACTTCGGCAGACGCTTCTGCATCACGGTCTTGCTGAACACGTTCTGACCGAAGATCTCGCCCGGCTTCTCGTCGTCGACGAAACTGACGGCCGGGGGCACGTAGGCCTCGACGTCCTTGATCGCCTGCAGACGGACGGCATTCCCACTCATGTGTTTCTCCCTCGCGTGTACCCCGCGGATGAGGTGGGGGTGCGTCGGGGCAACACTGTACGAACGGAACGTAACGTGAATGTTTCGTGCAGATTTCTCGGCCGTGTCAGACCGCCGTGACGGTGCTCACGCAGAGTCCCCTGAGGATAAGGCCCACAGCAAAACTACACCGTTCGGATTCGGTCCGTCGGTTGAGGCCGTCGCCGGCCGGCAGGGGCGGGAACGTCGAGCCCTTGACGGAACTTTACTTGCGCTTTACCCTATTTTGCGATAGCGTCCAATCAGTTGCAGGCGAAGCGAATCGCGAATTCGCCACCTCCAGACCGAGGTGAGAGTCCGCCCATCGAGGGATCGGGCGGTGTGCCCGTACGCAGCGCGCCGACGTCGAATCGAATTCCGTCGGACGCCGCTACACGGGCGGTGGACCCCACCGGTCAGCTTTGGGCGGCCGGGACCGGTGGGGCCATACCGGCGACTGGGAGTGATCCACCGCGCTGTGTGGCGGTGCCCCGCACCGGGCATTCTCGAAGTATGGGATCGAACGCGGGCAGCCCCACCAGTTCGTCGGCCGCGGCAGTCGGCGGCCGGCTGATGCAACTGGTCGGTGACCGCGACGTCGTCCGGTTCTCGGGCGAGATATCCCGGGTGTGCGCCGAACCGCCGGCTGTCGGAGAGCAACCGGAGTACGGCGACGTGCTCGCCTGGGTCGTCGATGCCATCGTCGGCGTGGTCACCGCGCGTTTGGGCGCCGCGCGACCGGGGGAGAGGTTCATCCTCGACCTGCGCTTCACGGACGGCGGGTTCGTCGACGTAGACGCCCTCTCGGCGTCGGAGCGTTGGGTGCTGCGGACGGTGTCGGCGTTCCTCGCCGAGGATCTCGCCGAAGCGCAGCGGTCGCTGACCGCTGCCGAGCAATTCGACGTGACCATGCGGGCGGAGACGCTCTCCGATGCCCTGATCTGGCTCGACTTCGTTCTCGACGTCGACCTTCCCGACCCTCCCGACGTCACCACCGCATAGCGGGGCGGTCAGTCCGGTGTCCTCGCCTCCGCCGGTAGAGGGCACGGCAACGCCGTGAATCCGCGATCTCGTTCAGCGGACTCTCACAGCGCTCCCCGGATCGGATTCTGTGGTGTTCCGCTTTGGAACACCCGCGTCGTGGGGCGGTGGTCGATCCTGGAGTCACCATGCCGGGTAGCCGGCACCGAACGCTCCGTCTGCGGCGTGCGGTCCATCATCAGGAGAATTTCACGTGACCTCAATTGTGACTTCGACGGCGCGCCGGGACCTTCCTCTCGACGGGATCACCGTGGTCAGCTTCGAGCAGGCGGTGGCCGCCCCGATCGCCACCCGGCACCTGGCCGATCTCGGAGCCCGCGTGATCAAGATCGAACGTGTGGGGGAGGGCGATTTCGCCCGCAACTACGACACCGCCGTGCACGGCCTCGCCTCCCATTTCGTGTGGCTCAACCGGGGCAAGGAGTCGGTCTGCGTCGACATGAAGTCAGCGGAGGGGCTCGAGGTGATACGTCGGCTCCTCGACCGGGCCGACGTCGTCGTCCAGAACTTTGCTCCCGGCGCGATGGAACGTCTCGGTCTCGGCGCCGACGCCTTGCGCCGCGACCGCCCCGAACTGATCGTGGTGAACATGACCGGCTACGGCACCGCAGGCCCACTGCAGGCACGTAAGGCGTACGACATGCTGGTGCAGGCAGAGACCGGTTTGTGCTCGATCACCGGCACCCCCGAGACGGCAACCAAGACGGGAATTCCAGCCGCCGACATCGCCGCCGGCATGTATGCGCTGACTGCGGTGCAGGCAGCACTGTTTCGGCGCGAACGCACCGGTGTGGGGGCCGCGGTGGATGTGTCCATGTTCGACGCGACCGTCGAATGGCTCGGGCACCCCATGTACCTGCAGATGTACCAGGACACTCAAGTCGAGCGGATGGGTCTGAGTCACGCCTCGATCGCACCGTACGACGCGTACCCGACCGTTGATGGGCAGATCCTGATCGGGGTGCAGAACGACCGCGGCTGGCGGGCGCTGGTCACCGAGGTGTTCGGCAGATCCGATCTTGCGGAGCATCCGAAGTTCGCGACCAACATCCTGCGGGTGGAGCACCGACCCGAAACCGACCAGGTCGTCGCCGAGCACACCCGCCGTTTCGACACCGAGGAACTGGACAAACGACTCGCCGCGGCAGGCGTGCCCGCCGCCCGCCTGAACGGAATGAGAGACCTCATCGACCATCCTCAACTGTCCGAGCGTGCCCGGTGGCGGGAGGTCGACACCGCCGCCGGGCCAGTGCGAGCGGTACTGCCGCCGATGACGTTCACCGATGTCGAACTGCCCATGGGACCTGTTCCCGCCCTCGGTGAGCACACCGACGCCGTGCTCAGCGAACTCGGCCTCACCGACACCGCGATCGCCGGACTTCGCACCGGAGGCGCCGTCGGTTAGCCTCCCGTCCCGCAGCTGAGATCGCATGGCTCAGCGCATCGACGAAGGCAGATCCGATGGCGGCCACAGAGGTCTCGTGGCCACCAAAGGCGTTGTCGCGCTGAGGCGGTCTATCGTTGCTCTCGCCCTACAGCACAGATCGGTACCCGCGCGTAAGTTCGGTGACCGAAGACACAAGCGTGTCGATGTCCGATGAGTGATGGGCGAAAGACGTCACGAACCGAACGACTCCCGGCTCCCAGCGGTCGCCGTAGAAGGCGTACCCCTGAGCCCTGAGATCAGCCGACAGGTGATCGGGGAAGTGGCAGAACAGAATGTTGGCGCCGCTCTTGCTCAGGATCTTCACGCCGGGGAGGCCTGCGAGGCCGTCGCGCAGTCTCGTCGCCATGTCGTTCGCGTGGCGTGCATTGTTCAGCCAGAGGTCGTCGTCGAGGTAGGCGCCGAGTTGCGCTGTCTGGAAGCGCATTTTGGAAGTGAGTTGACCTGCACGCTTGTGGCGGTATTGCAGTTCGGTAGCCAGCCGGCCGTCGAACGAGATCACGGCGTCCGCGGTCATCGCGCCGTTCTTCGTGGCACCGAACGACAGGATGTCCACTCCTGCCTTCCAACTCATTTCGGCCGGGGTCGCCCCGATGGCGATCAAGGCGTTGGCGAAACGGGCACCGTCCATGTGGACACGAAGACCCGCTTCGTGCGCGATCGACGACAGTTCCGCGAGTTCGTCCAGACTGTATGCGCTGCCGGACTCGGTTGCCTGCGTGAGGCTGACGACGGAGGGCTGCACGCTATGGACATCTCCTCTCCTCCGGCCCACTGCTGCGCGGAACAAGTCCGCGTCGATCTTGGAATCCGGGCCGTCCACCAGGATTGATCTCGCACCATTCGTGAAAAACTCCGGTGCGCCTGCCTCGTCGTTGTTGATGTGAGCGTCCGGGTGGGACAGGACTGCGCCCCACGGAGGCGTCAGAGCGGACAACGCGAGTCCGTTCGCCGCCGAACCGGTGCCGACCGGGAATACGTCGACGTGATGGTCGAAGACGTCGGCGAACTTCGTCCGCACCGACTGCGAAAGCTCGTCATTGCCGTACGGCGCGGCCAGGCCCTCCGCTGCTGCCGTCATCGCGGCGAGGATCTGGGGGGACGCGCCTGCAGCGTTGTCACTGAGGTATCCCTGCAGGGGTGTGGCGGCCGAGGTCATGGATGACCTTTCAATTCGATACTGGAACAATGAATGTCACGGTCAAGTCAACTGGCTCGTTCGACGTGACGTACACGTGCGGCGCGTCGCCGGCAAAGGCGAGTAAGTCGCCCGGTCCCAGCGCGGTGGGGTTGTCCACGGGTCCTGCACGAAGGTGCCCAGACGAGATAAAGAGCTGCTCGACTGTGCCGTCTGCGTGAGGGAGGCCTGTGCTGGAGTGGTTCGCGGGTAGTCGCATCCGCCATATTTCGACCGAATGCCCGCCGCTGATCCTGCGGAGAAGTTCACGCTTCACCTCGCCCGACTCGACGCCGGTTCCTCGCAGATGGAGTGGCCCAGGGTCTCGATCGCCGGAAATGAGGTCCGTGAGCGGAATTCTGAGTGCCACCGCAAGCGAATCCAGGGTAGTGATCGTCGGGTTCCCCGTACCTGATTCGAGTCCCGACAAGGTCGCTTTGCTGATCCCTGCGCGGCGTGCGAGCTCAGCTGCGGACATTCCGCGTTGGGTTCGCCGCATCACGATCTGTTCACCGATGGCGGCGCACCTGTCGTTCACCGATTGCCCCTCGGGTCCGGGCATACCCACACCTCGATCTGGCAACCGTCACTTGGACTCGGCTCACCATTGCGTTCGGTAAAGTGAACTATTCGTTCAGTGTAATGATCGTCGCGCTGGCGGGCAACCCGTCGCTGAGCTGCATTGCGTGGCGTTCCCGGAGCGGATGAGGGGCCGCTGACACTGGAGAAGGTGCCGGCGGCCCTCTTCATTTTGCCCACCGGATGGTTCCGCTGTTGCTAGCCGCCGTCGTCCACGCGAGGACGGACATCGCCCGGCCTCTCCCCGGACGCTTCGATGTGGAGGGTCTCCGGCCGGGGATGCCCCCGGAACCAGGCCGCGTAACGATCGGCGAGCGGCGCGGCGGTGAGTCCGTGGGCGAGGACCGAGGCGCCGATGGTGACCAGCGCGGTCGTCAGCAGCAGGTTTTCGTGCGGGAGTTCGCCCGACTCCTCGACGATCAGGACCACGAAGACGATCGTGGCGAGCCCGCGCGGGCCGAACCAGCCGAGAAAGGCGATGGTCGGCCCCCGTGCGTGCAGGCCGACGAGGGAGAGCGCCACCGGCACCATCCGCACGACGGTGAGGCTGAGCGCCGCGTAGACGAGCACCTGCCACGACAGGTGACCGAGCGCGGGGCCGAGCAGCACCGCACCGAAGACGATGAAGGTCACCGCGTTGAAGAGATCGCCGGACTCCTCGATCATGTGCGAGAGCTCGCCCCCCGCCCGCCGCCGAATGGCACCGAAGGCGAGGCCACCGACGAACGCCGCGATGAAACCCGACCCGCCGAGCGGAACGGCGATCGTGTACGCGAGCACGGCGGCGGCGACCGGGACGATCTGGATCCACAGCGGGTCGATCGCATCGCGCCGGCCGGCGACGACCACGATTGCTGCCGCGACCGCTCCGGCGCCCAAGCCGGCGAGGATGCCGTAGCCGATCTGCTCGGCGACCAGGATCGCGGCCGAGCCACCGCCGATCGCCCCCGATTCGGCGCGGGCGATCGCGAGGACGATCAGGAACAGTGGCACGCAGATGCCGTCGTTGAGTCCGCTCTCGACGTTGAGGCCTTGCCGCACCCGCGTCGGTAGAGAGGGCAGCGTCACGACCGCCTGTCCGAGCGCCGCGTCGGTCGGCGCCAGGATCACCGCCAGCAGCAACGCCTCCGGCCAGCCGAAATCGTCGAACACGAGCACCGCGGCGCCGAAGCCCGCGGCGATCGTCAGCGGCAGTCCGAATCCGAGAAGTCGTGCCGGGAGCGCGATCTCGGGACGGAGCGCGGTGAGGTCGACGTTCGACGCGTCGGTGAAGAGCACGAGCGCGAGCGTCACCTCGGCGAGCAATTTGATGATCTCGCCCGTGACGTCCACCTCGATCAGGCCCACCCCTTCCGCACCCAGCGCGAGTCCACCCACCGTGAAGGCGATCGGCGCGGTGAGCGGGGTACCCGCAACTTTCCGGGAGATCGCGGCGAAGGCGAGCAGCATCGCGGCGATCGCCGGTATCGCCCAGGTCATCGCGTCCCTACCCCGGCAGGGCGGGGCGGCGAGGCCACCGCGGCGGATCCCACTTCGTCGAGCGCGGGATCACCAGTGAACGGCTCGTTCATGACCTTGGCTCCTCATCGGGTCTCGTGCATCCAGCCAAGCACGACGAACCCCGCGTTCACCATGGTTTGACCGGATCGCTGCGCTGGTCCAGCCGTGAGGGCCAGAGGACTACCTCGCGGCCGGAGCGCGGGCCATGTACGAACACGAACACGATCTCCTGCGGCGACGTGAGAGCCGTCCTGGCCCCCCTTCAGCCTCGCCGGCATCGTGTCCGCACCGAACGCCGCGTCCGGCGCGAGATTCGCGTAGTCGACTACTCGGTCCAACCGGCGCAGGTCGCCGTACGGTCGGTCCTGTATCGCATTCGCGAATCGACGAAAGGACACTGAAATGGCTTGGTCGACAACGCCGCAGGGGCTTTTTCTCGCCGCTGGTCAGGCGAATCAATTCTCCTTCTCGTTCGGGGACATCTGGAAGGGGCCGCAGTTGGCGACGCCGAAACTCGATGCCAGTCAGGGTGGTGGCGGCACGAAGGTCCTGGTGACGCAGTGGCAGGGCACCGCCAACGAACCGGTATTCGGCGGCCCCAGCAGGCAGTGGTACGCGCTCGGCATTCATAACAGCTCGAATTCGGGCATCTGGTTCCATCTCGAAGGAGGCGTACTCGCATGACGACACAGGAATCACCGAAGGTGTCCCACGTGCAGGTCCTGGCGGACGACAGCGGCAGCATTCTGGCCGCCGTCATGCGGACCGCGGGGGCGGACTCGATCCCGGACTCGGGTGAGGACGTTGCACCCCAGGTCTCGCTTCTCGCCTCGGAAGGGCAAGTGTTGCATGAAGTCTCCGTCTCCGGAGCGTCAGGGGAGGAGATGTTCGAGTCGCTCGATCAGTGTGTGATTCGGGTCGATGCCGGCGTCCCGACGCTGGTGCGACGCGCGGACGCATAGCCGTCGAGGAAGGCGAGGGGAACGCTGGTCCGGGGGCCGGCGGTCCCCGCCCTGCGCCGAGCGGAAACCCATCAAATTCCCCTCGAGAGCTACTTTGTCCGCACAAACGGTTGACTTCGCTGCCGGCGCACAGCACTGTCGTAGAGACACCCGCCGCGCCGAGTAGTTCCGGAGTCGACCTTGACCAACGCCCACCCCACCGAGATCGCAGTTGCAGTGGCCGGATTCGGCTGGATGGGCCGAGTGCACACGAACGCGTATCTGCGGCAGCGCCACCACTTCCCGGAAGCCCCGACGATCCGGCTGGGCGCCGTCGCCGACGAGGTACCCGGTCGCGCCGAGGAAGCAGCCGCCCAGTTCGGGTTCGGCGCAGCGTTGACGGATTGGCGCGACATCGCCGCCGACGAGAACATCGACGCGGTCAGCATCACCGCACCCAACTTCCTGCACCGCGAGATCGGCGTCGCGATGGCCGAGGCGGGCAAACACATCTGGATCGAGAAGCCGGTCGGGCTCTCGTCCGAGGACGCGAAGGCTGTTGCTGCCGCCGTCGAGAAGGCCGGCGTCCAGTCGACCGTCGGGTTCAACTACCGGCACGCACCTGCCGTCGCGATGGCACACGATCTCATCGCCTCGGGCGAACTGGGCACCATCACACATTCACGGTTCCGTTTCCTCAGCGACTACGCCGCACATCCGGACGGCGCGCTGAGCTGGCGTTACGAGAACGCGCGCGGTGGGTCGGGCGTGCTGGGCGATCTCGCCTCGCACGGCGTCGACCTGGTCCGGTACCTGCTCGGGGACATCGACGCCGTGGTGGCCGACACTGCCGTCTTCATCCCGCAGCGCGCCGTCCCGAGGGGGGCCACCAGCGGGCATGCGCGCGCCACCGGCGGCAAGTTGGGAGCGGTGGAGAACGACGACTTCGTCAGCGCGCTGGTCCGTTTGGCATCGGGCGGACGGGTGACACTGGACGCCAGCCGCGTGGCCGTCGGCGAGCAGAACAACTACGGGTTCGAGATCCACGGCACGAAAGGTGCGGTGTACTGGGACTTCCGCCGGATGAACGAACTCGGCACGAGTCTCGGCAGCAGGTACCAGGACCAGCCGGTCACGACGGTCTGGGTGGGACCCGACGCCGGGGCATACGCCCGCTTCCAGCCGGGTTCCGCGTCCTCGATGAGCTACGACGACCTCAAGGTCATCGAGGGAAACAACTTCATCACGTCGATCGTCGACGGAAAGCCCCAGGGCGCAACGATCGCCGACGCCGTCGCCGCGGCCGAAACCCTCGACGCCATCACGGCATCGGTCGCATCGGGTGCGTGGGTCGGGGTGCGCTGATCCGATCCGCGCCGTGTGGTCGCGGGGTTACGCTTGATCGGTTGGCGGGTCGTTCCCGTACGCGCCCCTTCTCCGCGGAGGTTGGTATGAATGCCAAACCGTTCGGCATAGGCATTGCGATTCTCGCGTTGACGATTTCGGTGGTTTCGTGTTCGTCGGATACTTCCTCCGACAGCGAGGACAGTTGTGTCCGCGCGAGTGACAGTGAGCTGGATGCGCTTTTCACGAGTTGGAACGATGCACTGGTCTCCGGCGACGCGAGCCGGGTGGCCGCGCTGTACCGGCCGGACGCGATACTGCTGCCGACTCTATCGGTGCCCATCGCCGACACCCCGGAGGAGATAACGGAGTATTTCGTCAATCTGATCAAGGCCGATCCCACGGCCCGGATGGAAGAAAGCTACAAGTATTCGGACTGCGACCTGGCCTACAACGTGGGCCGCTGGGTGATCAACGCCAACGGCCAGGACGTGGCAGCGAGGGTCACGTGGGTGTACCGGTACGAAGACGGAAAGTGGCTGATCGCCAACCATCATTCGTCGGTGAACCCCAGCTGAGGCGACGCGGTGGTGGCCGACCCGCAAGGCCGGCCACCACCGTCGGTTCAGGACGACTTGGCGCGTTTACCCGCGACGTACACCTCGGTGATGGACGTCTCGCGGATCCCCATCAGCAGCGCGAACAGGGTCTGATCGCGGGCGAGTTCGGGGTCGGCGGACCGAAAGGCGTTGCGCAGCAACCCGTCGAGTGCGGGTGTGCCCGCCGGGTCGACGACGACGAAGTCGGCTTCCTTCCCGAGGTCGAAGTTGCCGAACCGGTTCTCCATGTCCAGTGCCCGGGCGCCGCCGAGGGTGCCGACGAACAGCATCTCGGCGGGATGCATCGACACCCCGTCGTCACCGGGCTCGGTGATGTGCACCTTGAACGCGTCGCCGAGCACCCGCGGAATCAGCCATTCGTCGCCGCCGCCGAAATCGGTTCCCACGGAGATGGTGACACCCGACGCGACCGTGCGCTTCCACGGCATCGTTCCGGATCCCAGGAACAGCTGTGAGATCGGACAGTGTGAGACCGACGTACCGGTCTCGGCCATCCGCTCGAGCTCGACGTCCTGGCAGTGCACGCAGTGCGCGAGGATCGTGCGCCTGCCGAGCAGGCTCTTTCCGCCGACCGCCGAGCCGGGCAGGAACTTCCCGTCGTAGGTGTCCAGGTACGAGTTCACCTGGTACGTCTCCTTGGTCGAGTCGACCTCGCCGGTGCCGGGACGGTTGTTCTCGTTGAGATGCGAGTGCACGTACACCCCGCGGTCGCGCACCTCGTCGTAGAGTTCCCCGAGATTTTTCAAGGTCTCCGTCGTCACCGACAGCGAGAACCGCGGGATGATCGCCACGTGCAGCAGTGCGGTGTCGACGTCGCCGGTGTCGGCGCCGTGCCACTTGTCGATCTCCTCGCGGGTGAGCCGGATGGCGTCCTCTTCGGACGTCATCAACGGCTGGGCGGTTTCGTCACCGACGGTTTGAATTCCGCGGCCACTCACGATGCGCAGGCCGGCCTTCTGCGTCTCGGTGAACAACGCGTCCTGGGCGTGCGGAAACGCCGAACCGAACACCATGGCGGCGGTCGTGCCCGCCGAGATGCGCCGGTTGGTGAACTCGACGGCCGCCTGCTGCGCGAACTCCGGGTCGGCGAACTTCGCCTCCGACGGGAACATGCACAGGGTCAGCCACTCCAGAAGTTGCCCGCCGCCGTAGGAGTCGCCGGCGTACGTCTGAGGGAAATGGACGTGGGTGTCGACGAATCCGGGCAGCAGAAACCCGGGCCGGTGGTCGTACACGGTGCCGGACTCGTATTCGAACGGGAGCTCGGCGCGGTCACCGCAAAACACGATTCGCCCATCGTCGTCCAGCACCAGGGCGCCGTCGGGTATCGAAACCAAGGCGGCCGCGGCTTCGGTCACTTTCGGCGCGCCTGCGATGTGGAAGATGTGTCCGAGGTGGAGGTGCGTGGCCATGCGTGAACTCCCGTCGAGTGGTAACGGATCATGCGATGAGAAAACAGCCCACACCTACAATGCCACCGATCAGACCTGGATCGCGGCCGAACAGACCAAGCCGTCTGCGTCGGATTCTGCGCGCCCGGCGGTCACCGCAACGGTCAGCGGGCCTCGACGAATCGGCGGATGACCTTGTCCCATCCCAGCGACTCGAGGAGTTCCGCGGCGGCCGCCCGCGAGGTGAGTGGCCGAAGAGCGTCGATGTCGAGGTCGCCGCTGGTGCCCAGGACGTCGTCGAGGCGCAGGCAGTCGACGTATCCGTAGTCGGACCAGGGTTCCACGTGCCCGTCCCAGTCCGCGACGTCGGCGTACGGGCCGCCGAGTCGTAGCTTCCCGCTGCGGTGGATCATCACGTACCGGGGCACCACCTGCATCGTCTCGTCGGCGGTGGCGAGGGTCGTTGCGGGGTCGGCAGCAGGATCCGCGCCCGCGAGCCGACGGTCGTAGGAGGCCGTCTTGACGGTTGCGACCTCGACCAGCGCCCGCACGTAGATCCACCGTGCTCGTTCGACCGAGCCTGCCCACGCCGATTCCTCGTCGGCGCAGGAGAACACGTTCTCGGCGGGGGTCCGGATCAGCAGCCGCGTCCCCACCCGCTCGTGGTCGACGACCAGGTCGCCGTCGACGAGCAACTCGCCGTCGTACTCGCGGACCCCGGTGATCGTCGCGACCGCCAGCACCTCGTCGTCGGGCGCGGTGACGAACAGTTCATGTTCGGAGAAGACGCTCCCGGCGTCGCCGGAAAAGGGGCCCCGACCTCTGGTGAAGGCCTCCTGCTGGGTCAAGCCGGCCCGGAACCCTGCTTCGGTCGTCCCCAACGGATGATCGCGCATCTCCCGCAGGTCGCCGAGTCGAAGCCTCAACGTCACAGGTAGTCCTCCCCGTTCATCTCCGGCGCACCGCAGGCCGACTCTATGATAGCCGTTGACCTGCGGTGATTCCTCACCTGCGCAACCGCTGGTCGCCCAGTAGGGTCGCAGTGACTGTTCGACCGACCGAGGGGGACCGGTGACGGGTTCTGCGTCCGAAAGAAACATCTCGCCTGCCACACGCGTGTTCTGGGACCGCAGCTTCGCGGATCGTCGCGCCCTGTTCGAGGGGCTTCGTCAGCGGTCGCCTATCGAGTTCCACACCGAAACGGACGGTCCGGGTTTCTGGTCGGTCGTCGGCTACGACGACGTGGTGGCGGTGAGCCGGAACCCGGAGGTCTTCTCCTCGGCCAAGGGCTTCACCATCGACGACGTCCCTGTCGAGATCCTCGAGTTCGCCATGTCGATGATCGCGATGGACAACCCCCGGCACCAGCATCTGCGGGGGATCGTGCAATCGGCGTTCACCGCCGCGTCGGTGCGGGGCATCGCCGAGAGGGTGCGCGGTTACGCCGCGCAGATCGCCGCCGACCTGCCCCGAGATACGGTGTTCGACTTCGTCCCCGAGGTCGCGACCCGGTTGCCGGTGCAGGTGATCTGCGAGCTGCTCGGGATCCCGGAGCGCGACCGGCCGATGATCCTGGCGGCGGCCGCCGACGTCATTTCCGGGGGTGGGGATCAGGAGTTCGTCACCGCCCCCGGCGGTGCGGCGGGTCTCGGTCAGATCTACGGGTACGCCCTCGAACTGGGCGAGAAACGCAAGGCGGACCCCGGCGACGACCTGACGTCCCGCCTGGTGTCGACGACGGTCGACGGGGAGACCCTCACGCCGACGGAGTTCGGGTCGTTCGTCATCCTGCTGATCACGGCGGGTTACGAGACCACCCGGCAAGCGCTGGCGTGGGCGCTGCACCTGCTCAGCGGGCACCCCGGCCAGAAGGAACTGCTGCTCGCCGATTTCCCCGGCCGCATCGACAATACGATCGACGAGGTGATCCGTTTCGCGTCCCCGGTGCCCTACATGCGGCGCACCGCGACCGTCGACACCGAGATCGGCGGGGCCCACATCGCGGCCGGGGACAAGGTCGTCATGTGGTACCTGTCCGCGAACCACGACGAGCGCGTCTTCTACGATCCGGACCGGTTCGACATCACCCGCCCGAACGCGGGCAAGCAGCTCGGTTTCGGTGCGAAAGACATCCACCACTGCCTGGGCGTGAACCTCGCAAAGCTGGAACTGCGGGTCATGCTCGAGGAACTGTTCGCCGCCCACCCCGGACTCCACGCGGTGGGCGAGCCGGAGCTGCTGCTCTCCGCATTCGTCAGCGGAATCGCGTCACTGCCGGCCCGGGCAGGCGACCGGCCGTGACGTTCACGCAGGCCGGCGACCGGAAATCATGACGAGCGGCATGTCGGTGATGCGCGCTACGGTCGCGTCGTCGAGCTCGATCCGGTCCGCGAGGTCACGCGCCTCGTCGAGACTGATCGAGCGCCCGGCAATCCAGGTGTGGAAGATCGCGAGGTTGACCGCACCGAGAATGCGCGGCGCCTTGTAGGCCTCGACGAACTTCTCGGCGTCCTCGAAACTCGTGCTGCGGTCCGCATCCGTGATCAGCAGCGGTCCGCCCGGCTTCAGGACGCGCACGCACTCGGCAAGCCCGGCCTCGCGCGACGACCAGTGTTTGATGGAGCCGTAGCTGATCACGCCGTCGAACGTCTGATCGGCGAACTCCAGTTTCGTGGCGTCGCCCACATCGAAGCGCACCCGGTCGCCGTAGCTGCGCATGCGTTTGGTGGCGCGCTTGATCTGCGCCTGCGACAGATCGAGACCCAGAATGTGCACGTCGGGGCGCTGGTCGGCGATGTACTTGGTGAACAGCGCCCCACCCGATCCGACGTCCAGAATGCGGGCGTTCGGGGGGAGATGCGGCAGGAAGTACTCGTCGATGACGCGGCGTGAGCGGTAGACGGCCGGTGCCACGATGGTCTCGTACATCCAGGCGTGCGCCGGCGTGTAGATCGCGGTGATGGGGTCGAACGGTGCCGGCGGCATGGTCGCGCTCCTAGGTGTCCCGGTTTCCCACGGCGCCCGAACCTGTGCGGGTCGACTGTCCGCGCCGTTGTCGCTCATAGAGTAAGGGTTACCTGGCGAACACGCGGTCCGTCTATACGGTTGTCCACCTACACGCGGGCCGGTGTCCAGTCGGGGGTTTCGGTGAGCACCACCCGGTTCAGCAAGTCGGCCGCCCGGCCGACGCCCTCGATCGAACTGACGAGCGCGTCCTCGTGCTCGATGTTGAGCGTGCCGTCGTAGCCGACGGACCGGAGGTTGTAGACGAAGTCGGCCCAGAACTGCTGCCCGTCCGGATGTCCCAGGCCGAGGGTGACGTAGTTCCATGCGCGGTCGTGCGGGGTGGTGATCGGAACGGTGTCGAGCAGTCCGTCGTTGTCGGCGTTCCACCGGTTGATCCGGATGTCCTTGGCGTGGACGTGGAAGATGGACTCGCCGAGGGATCGGATGACGGCGGGGATGTCTGCGCCCATCCACATGAGGTGCGAGGGGTCGAGATTGGCGCCGACGACGTCGGCCCCGGCGCTGTCGATCAGCCGGTGCAGAGTCGACACGTTGTGGACGAGTTGGGCGCCACAGGCTTCGACGGCAAGACGCACGTTCGCGTCGCGCGCGAAGGCGGCGAGTTCCTTCCAGTACGGAATTGCCACCTCCTGCCACTGGTAGGCGAGGATGTCCAAGTTCTCCGGCGGCCAGGACGTGGTGATCCAGTTGGGCGACGAGTCACCTTCGGCGCCCGGCAATCCCGACATGAGGACCACCGTCGGGACTCCGAGCGCACTGGCCACCGTGACGGTGTCGCGGACGACTTCGGCCTGCCGCTCCCCAGTGACGGGGTGGAGTTGGTTGCCGTTGGCGGTGAGAGCACTGAGGGTCAGACCGCGGGACGTGATCTTGCCGAGGAACTCCTCCCTCGCCCCGTCGGACGACACGAGGGCGGGTAGATCGGCATGCGGACTCTCCGACCAGTTTCCCGTGGCGACCTCGACGGACGACAGTCCGTGCGTGCGCGCCAGGTCCAGTGCAGCGTCGAAGGGCAGATGGCTGACCGAGTCGGTGAGTAGTCCGATTTTCATCGCTGTGCACTTCCTGTCGGGAGACGTCGTACACAACTAGTACGTTCTAGTATCCCTATTTGTCAAGACATATGGCCGGCGGCGACGGCGAGCCGGGCATGCTCGCCGACGCGTCCGCCGCTGCCGTTCACCCGCTCAGGACGTGAAGCTGACGCCCCGGGTCAGGGTGCCGATCTCCTTGAGCACGCGTTCGCCTTCGCTGCGTTCGCGTTGCCAGATGTTGCGGCCGACGATGATTCCGCGGGCGCCGGCGCGCAGGGTCTGCCCGATGGCGTCGACGGTGTCGTTGACGTCGCCGGCGAGGGGTCCGCCGGCGATGACGAGGGGGACGCGGAGTTCGTCGACGAGGCGGGCGGTGCGTTCCTCGCCGGGGAAGGCGATCTTGATGATGTGGGCGCCGAGGTCGTAGGCGATGCGGGCGACCTTCTCTTCTTCGACGACGACGTCGTCGGTGCGGGGTGCGCCCATGATGACCGGTTCGAGGACGAGGGGGATGTCCCAGGCGTCGCAGGCGGTGACGATCTTGCCGACGCGGGCGCACATGGCGGCGCGTTCGCTGCGGGAGATGTTCCAGGGGAAGAGCATTTTGACGGCGTCGACGCCCATGCGGACGGCTTCTTCGACGGTGGTGATCAGTTCGTGGGAGCCGCCGCCGTCGAGGGTGGTGACGTCGTAGTAGGTGTCGATGGTGAGTACGCGGCTCAGGTGGGGGTGTTCGGCGAAGAATTTTTCGGTTTTGTTTGACCTGTCCGGGGGTCATCATGAATCCGGTGACGTCGGTGTCGGCCCAGGCGGCGAACGGTGCGGAGGGGGTTTCGAGGCCCTTGATCCTGTCGAATAAGATTATACGTATCGTACGTACAATCTGCACTCTATTGGGTGGGTCGCAAATGGACAAGGGGCAAGGTCGTGGACAACGCCTGGCCGTTCAACACCTACGATCGAGACATCAGAGAGCCGAAAGGAGCCGCTCCGTGACTACGAGTACCGAGGGTTCGATCGATCGGCAGTCGGTTGTGCCGTACTACCAGCAGCTGGCGTCCGTGCTGGAGGGTCGGATCTCGTCGGGGGCCATCGCCCGCGGAGCCAAGCTGCCCAGCGAGAACGAGCTTTCCGTCCAGTTCGAACTGTCGCGGGCCACCGTCCGTCAGGCTCTGCAGTTCCTGGAATCTCGCGGGGTCGCTCAGCGAATCCCGAACCGCGGAGTGTTCGCCAGCGCCCCCAAGGACGGCACCGGTTGGGTCATCCAGGGCAAGGAAGGCTTCCTCGAGAATGCGATGGGCCACCAGAACCGGTCGGTGAGCACCCGGGTGCTGCGCTCGGGAACTGCCACGTTTCCCGACCACGTCTGCCAGGCGCTGAATCTGCCGAGCGAGACAGTGGGTTTCGAGTTGGTGCGGGTTCGCTCCCTCGACGGCACGCCCGCACTGTTCAGTACCAATTACAGCCCGCCGATCCTGACTCCGGTCCTGGCGTCCGCGACCGACGTGCTCGCCGGCGAGGCGTCGCTGACGACACTGCTGACGAACGCGGGATTCAGCCTGGGCGGCGCCAACCGCATCATCCGCGCCGCCAGGCCGACGCCGGAGATCGCCGAGGCGCTGGCGATCGACGAGAACGAACCCATGTTGTGCATCCGCTCCACGTCCTGGACGCCCGAAGGTGTCCGGTACGACGTCTACGAAACCTGGGTGCGCAGCGACATCATCCCGCTGGAGGTCGACGTGAGCACGGTCGACCTCGGCAACGCGGTCCGCTGATCCGGGATCGGACGTCAGACGCCCGCAGGCGCCAGGACGATGTCGAAACGCGCTCGCGCCCAGGAGCGGTCGCCGAGGCTGCCCGGCGCCGCCGAGGTGTTTCCTCGTCGGTGTGCGGCACCTCGTGCGCCATGCGATCAGTCCCCTGTGGGGGTGGTTCGTGGTGCGCCTCGGCGTGGCCCACCCCAAGCTGATCGACATCCTCGGCCCCCGGGCCGCCCGCGACCTGCGCAAGGGCGTGGACAGCGGAAGCTTCACGATTCCCGATGTCGAGATAGCCACGGCGAGCGTATTCGGCGCTCTGCTGTCGACCCTCCATCACGTGGTGTCAGCGCCGGCACAGGACCGCACCGACGAAGTCTTCGCCCAGGCGATGCTGTGCATGGTCGGCGTCGCCCCGGACGAGGCACGGGACGTCGCATCCCGGCCGCTGCCCTCACTCCCCGAGGTTTCGGCCGTGCAGTAACAGCGCTGACCGGCCCGCCACATGCGTTTCTTCGGTGAGAGGCGCACTCCGCGACGCTAGTGCGGGTGCGTCTGGGTAAGGAAGGACTCCGGGATGGACGGCCATTCGGGCCGCCAGCGGCCGTGGCGTTGATCGTCGGCGATCCCGGTGAGGAGTGCGGTGACGAGTTCGCCGCCGTCGGCAACCAGTCGGGGCAGGCCGTATTCGGCGCAGTCGGCGGTAACGGGAATGAGGACTTGTTTCGCGTCCATGACCCTTCCCGCGGCGGCCAGGCACTGGGCGTGCAGCATCCTCGCCTCGAGGAGGGCCCGCGGTCGCCGCGGGAAGGGT
>Ga0247825_10000459_pt1 | contig 25993 bp, 24 predicted proteins | sample 13C_Vanillin_Day_FD_194413 | JGI IMG/M metagenome (GOLD analysis project Ga0247825, IMG submission 194413) | Soil microbial communities from agricultural site in Penn Yan, New York, United States - 13C_Vanillin_Day48 | ecosystem: Environmental > Terrestrial > Soil > Agricultural land | place... | reverse complement strand
AGGTACCCGCGCCAAGGCAGAACCACGCTAGATATTGTGGCTACTCAGATGCGGGGGAGCGTGACGCCCTTCTGCCCCTGGTACTTGCCGCCGCGCTCGCGGTAGGAAGTCTCGCAGGGCTCGTCGGACTCGAGGAAGATCACCTGCGCCACGCCTTCGTTGGCGTACACGCGCGCCGGCAGCGGCGTCGTGTTCGAGAACTCCAGCGTCACGTGCCCTTCCCACTCCGGCTCGAGCGGGGTGACGTTGACGATGATGCCGCAGCGCGCATAGGTGGACTTGCCGAGGCACACCGTGAGCACGTTGCGCGGGATGCGGAAGTACTCCACGGTGCGGGCCAGGGCGAACGAATTGGGCGGGATGATGCAGACGTCGCCGCGGTAGTCGACGAAGTTCTTCTCGTCGAAGGCCTTCGGGTCGACGATGGTGGAATTGATGTTGGTGAAGATCTTGAATTCGGTGGAGCAGCGGATGTCGTAGCCGTAGCTCGAGGTGCCGTACGACACCACGCGCTTGCCCGCCACCTCCTTCACCTGGCCGGACTCGAAGGGCTCGATCATGCCGTGCTCGAGCGCCATGCGCCGGATCCAGCGGTCCGCTTTCACGCTCACGTGTTCTGCACCACGATATTCGGGAACTTGGCGCTCATGTCGCGCTGCGACTCGGCGATCTTCACCGCGCAGCGCCGCGCGATGCGGCGGTAGGTCTCGGCGAGCGGCCCGTCGGGCTCGGACACCACGGTGGGCTTGCCCGAGTCGGCCTGGCTGCGGATCGATTCGGCGAGCGGCAGCTGCCCGAGCAGCTCGGTGCCGTAGTCCTTGCACATGCGCTCGGCGCCGCCGGTGCCGAAGATATGGCTCTCGTGGCCGCATTTCGGGCAGACGTGGTAGGACATGTTCTCGACCACGCCGAGGATCGGGATGCCGACCTTCTCGAACATCTTCAGGCCCTTGCGGGCGTCGATGAGGGCGATGTCCTGCGGGGTGGTGACGATGATCGCGCCGGTGACCGGGACTTTCTGCGCCAGCGTGAGCTGGATGTCGCCCGTGCCGGGCGGCAGGTCGACGACCAGGTAGTCGAGATCCCGCCAGCGCGTGTCCTTGAGGAGCTGCTCGAGCGCCTGCGTCACCATGGGTCCGCGCCACACCATCGGCGTGTCGACGTCGATCAGGAAGCCGATCGAGATCGCCTGCAGGCCGTGGCCCAGCATCGGCTCGAGGCTCTTGCCGTCCTTCGATTCCGGCCGCCCGGCGATGCCGAGCATCATCGGCTGCGAAGGCCCGTAGATGTCCGCGTCGAGCACGCCGACGCAGGCGCCCTCGGCGGCGAGCGCGAGCGCCAGGTTGACGGCGGTGGTGGACTTGCCGACGCCACCCTTGCCGGAGGCGACGGCGATGATGTTCTTGATCCCCGGGATGAGCTTGACGCCGCGCTGGACCGCGTGCGCCACGACCTTGGAAGCGACGCGCACGGTGGCGTTCGCGGCGCCGGCGGCCTTGAGCGCCTGCACGATCTGGCGGCGGATCGGCTCGTGCTGGCTCTTGCCGGGATAGCCGAGCTCGATGTCGAGCGAGACGTCGTCGCCGGAGACCTTGACGTTGCGTACCGCGCGGCTCGCGACGAAGTCCTTGGCGGTGTTCGGATCGACCAGCGCGCGCAGCGCGTCCTGGACGCGGGATTCACTGAGGGACATGCTTGAAGTGTAAGCTAAAATCGCGCCTTTCCCGAGCAGGATCCATGCCCCGCCGCAAGCTCTTCGTCACCACCGCGCTGCCGTACGCCAATGGCTCGTTCCACATCGGCCACATCATGGAGTACATCCAGGCCGACATCTGGGTGCGCTTCCAGCGCATGCAGGGCCACGAGGTGCATTTCGTCGGCGCCGACGACGCCCACGGCGCGCCGATCATGCTCAAGGCCGAGGCCGAAGGGGTGACGCCGCGCGAGCTGGTGGCGCGCATCGGCGCCGAGCGGCCGCGCTACCTGCAGGGCTTCCATATCTCCTTCGACAACTGGCATTCCACGGATTCCCCGGAGAACGTCGAGCTGTCGCAGGACATCTACCGCAGGCTGAAGGCCGCCGGCCTGATCTACACCAAGCCGGTCGAGCAGTTCTACGACCCAGTGAAGGGCATGTTCCTTGCCGACCGGTATATCAAGGGCCAATGCCCCAATTGCGGCGCGCCCGACCAGTACGGCGATGCCTGCGAGAACTGCAGCACGGTGTACGCCGCGACCGAGCTGAAGAACCCCTACTCGACGCTATCGGGCGCCAAGCCGGTGCTCAAGTCCTCTGAGCACCACTTCTTCAAACTCTCGGACGCCGCCTGCAAGCGCTTTCTCAACGAGTGGCTGGACAGGCCGGGCCGCCTGCAGTCCCAGGTGGTGAACAAGGCCAAGGAATGGCTTCAGGGCACCGGCCCGCAAGGTGAAGGGCAGGCACTCTCGGACTGGGATATCTCGCGCGACCCGCCCTATTTCGGCATCCGCATCCCGGACCTCGCCGAGGAGAAGTACCTCTACGTCTGGCTCGACGCGCCGATCGGCTACCTCGCTTCGCTCAAGAATTACTTCGACAGCGGGAAAGCGAAGGCAAAGGGCGAGCCCCGGTCGTTCGGCCAGTTTCTGGAAGACCCTGAAACCGAGCAGATCCATTTCATCGGCAAGGACATCATCTACTTCCATACGCTGTTCTGGCCGGCGATGCTGAAGTTCGCGGGGCGCCCCTACAAGATCCCCGACCACGTCTGGGTGCACGGCTTCATTACCGTGTCGGGCGACAAGATGTCCAAGTCGCGCGGCACGGGCATCAGCCCGCTGCGCTACCTCGAGCTCGGCATGAACCCGGAATGGCTGCGCTACTACATCGCCGCCAAGCTCAACGCGAATGTCGAGGACCTCGACTTCAACCCGGAGGACTTCGTCGCCCGGGTGAACAGCGACCTGGTCGGCAAGTACGTGAACATCGCCAGCCGCTGCGCGGTGTTCGTCCAGCGCCGGTTCGCCGGCGAGCTGGCCGACGCCGCGGGCGACCGGCTGCTCGCGGACTGCCAGCGGAAGTCCGTGGAGATCGCGGCCCTCTACGAGGGCCGCGAGTTCGGCAAGGCGCTGCGCGAGATCATGGCACTCGCCGACCTCGCCAACCAGTTCGTCGACGAGCAGAAGCCCTGGGAGCTCTCGAAGCAGCCCGGCGCCGAGGCGAAGCTGGCGCAGGTGTGCGCCGTCGCCATCAACCTGTTCCGCGTCCTGACCGTGTACCTGAAGCCCGTGCTGCCCCAGCTTGCCGCCCAGGCGGAGCGTTTCCTCAATGTCGCGAGCCTGCAATGGTCGGATGCCGGCCGGCCGCTCGCGCGCGGGCACCGGATCAACGAGTATCGCCATCTGCTGAACCGGGTCGAGGAGCAGCAGCTCGACCGCCTCTTCGACGCCGCGCCGCTGCCGGCAGCGGCCGGGGCGGCGCAGCGCCATCCCGGGCAGCCGCATGCCGCCAAGGAGCAGGCCGTGACCGAGACCATCGCCATCGACGACTTCAACAAGCTGGATCTGCGCGTGGCGAGAATCGTCCACGCCGAGCACGTCGAGGGCGCCGACAAGCTGCTCAAGCTCACCCTGGATCTGGGCGGCGCCACACGCACGGTGTTCGCGGGCATCAAGTCCGCCTACGGCGCCGAGCAGCTCGAGGGCCGCCTGACCGTGGTCGTCGCGAATCTCGCGCCGCGCAAGATGAAATTCGGCGTTTCGGAGGGAATGGTGCTCGCCGCGTCGGGCGACGGGGCGGGGATTTTCCTCATTTGCGCCGACGCGGGGGCGCAGCCCGGCATGCGCGTAAAATAGCTCTCGTCGCGGCGCGTGTTTGCCGCAAGGGCGAGGACACCTAATGGAGGGCTCGGGCCGCACGTTGGTCTGCAGCGTGCTGTTTCTCGACATCGCGGAGTACTCCAAGAAGCCGGTCTCGGAGCAGCTGCAGCTCAAGCAGGCCTTCAACCAGGCGCTTTCCCAGGCGCTCGAGCAGGTGGCCTCGCGCGACCGCATCATCCTCGATACCGGCGATGGCGCGGCGGTCACCTTCATGGGCGATCCCGAGGACGCCCTGTTCGCCTCGATCGCGATGCGCGACATGGCCGCTTCGGTCGGCGTGCGCATGGGCGTCAACCTCGGCCCGGTGCGCCTGGTCAAGGATTTGAACGGCCAGATGAACATCATCGGCGACGGCATCAACGTGGCGCAGCGCGTCATGAGCTTCGCCGGCCCCGGACAGCTGCTCGTCTCCCGCTCCTTCTACGAGGTCGTCTCGTGCCTGTCGCGCGACTATGCGGGCCTCTTCCATCACGAGGGCGCGCGCACCGACAAGCACGTGCGCGAGCACGAGGTCTACTCGGTGGTAGGCGGTGCGCCGGCGGCGCGGCGTCTGTCCGACACGCTCACCATCGAGATCGGCGCGGAGGGACCGACCGGATGGCTGCGCGGCCTCGGCCCGCTCGGGCTGCGGCGCTCCGCGCTCCTTGCCGCGCCGGTCCTGTTCCTGCTCATGGTCGCCGGTGGCGTCGCGGCGCGCGCGTTGATGGACCGCGACGCGCCGGCGCCGCCGGCATCCAAGCCCGTCGCCGCCGCACCGGCGGCGGCGAAGCCCGCTCCCGCACCTCCGGCGCCAGCCGCCCCCGTTTCCAAGCCGGCGGTGGAAGCGCCCGCGCCGCAGGCAGCCGCGGCCGAGCCCGCGCCGGCGACGCAAAAACCGCCGCCGCGGCTCGAGAAGAAGATCGAGCGCCAGGCAAAGGCGCCAACGGCAGCGGGCGTCGGTCGCATCGTGTTCGCGGTCGCCCCCTGGGGCGAGGTGCTGATCGACGGCAAGAGCCGCGGCGTCAGCCCGCCCCTGCGCACGCTTGAAATCCCCGCCGGCCCGCATACGATAGAAATCCGTAACTCGACGTTCCCGGCGCATGTCGCCAAGGTCGAAGTCAAGGCGGGGGAAGCAATCCAAGTGCGGCACAGGTTCCGCTGATGCTCCGCGCCGCCATCGTGGCTGGCGTGCTGCTCGCCCTCTCGGGGTGCTCCAGCGCGCCCATGCGCGAGCTGCAGCAGCTGCTCTGGACGAGCAAGGGCGACGCCGCCTTCGCCACCGGCATGGGGCAGTACGAGAATGGCCAGTACGTCGAATCGGCGCGCAATCTGCAGGCCGCGGTGAACCTGGGGCTGCCGGCTGCGCAGCGTGCGCGCGCGCACAAGCACCTTGCCTTCATCCACTGCGCCTCGGGCCGCGAGCGCCTGTGCCGCGAGGATTTCCGCAAGGCGCTCGCCGTCGAGCCGAAGATGGAACTCACCACCGCCGAGGCCGGGCATCCGGTGTGGGGGCCGATCTTCCGCTCGATGAAGGGCGGCGAGCCGCCGCTCAGCGCCGGGCTGCGCCTCTACGAGGAAGGCAAGTACGAGGAGTCCGCGACGACCCTGCAGGGCGCGATCGAGCGCGGCCTGCCCGACCGGGACCGCGCCAGGGCGCACAAGCACCTCGCCTTCATGCACTGCGCCGCCAACCGCGAGCGCCAGTGCCGCGACGAGTTCCGCCGCGCGCTCGACTTCGACCCCGGGCTGCAGCTCACCGCCGCCGAGTCCGGCCATCCAGCGTGGGGACCGGTGTTCCGCTCGATGAAAGGAGAACCGCGCGGCGAGCCCGCCCTGGCGAAAGCCCAGGCGAGCCTGCAGCCCGCCAAGGGCGCCGCCACGCCGGGCAAGGGCGAGCCGGCGCTCGCCGCCGGGGTGCGCCTGTACGAGGAGGGCAGCTACGACGCCTCTGCGCGCAACCTGCACGAGGCCCTTGCCCAGGGCCTTGCCGACGCCGAGCGGGTAAGGGCGCACAAGCACCTCGCCTTCATCCATTGCGCCGCCGACCGCCAGCGGTCGTGCCGGGAGGAGTTCCGCAAGGCGCTCGCCATCGACCCCACGCTCGAGCTTGCGCCCGCCGAGGCTGGACATCCGGCCTGGGGGCCGGTGTTCCGCGCGGTGAAGGCGGGCCGCTAGGCCCCGCGATGGAGCAACCGCAGCTCGGCCGCTACGTAATCCAGTCCGAGATCGGCCGCGGCGCGATGGGCGTCGTCTACAAGGCCATGGACTCCGTGCTCGAGCGGGTGGTCGCCGTCAAGACCGTCAACATGGCGCTCGAGCGCGACCACGCCGACAAGTACGAGGCGCGCTTCTACCAGGAGGCGCGCGCCGCCGGCGGGCTGAACCATCCCAATATCGTCACCGTCTACGACGCCGGCAAGGCGGGCGACGTCGTGTACATGGCGATGGAATACATCGAGGGCGTCGAGCTGCGCACGCTCATCGGCGAAGGCCGCCAGCTCGCCGTCGCGCAGGCGCTGTCGATCGCCGCGCAGGTCGCCGAAGGCCTCGCCTACGCGCACGAGCGCGGCGTCGTGCACCGCGACATCAAGCCGGCCAACATCATGGTGGTCGCCAACGGCCCGGTGAAGATCACCGATTTCGGCATCGCCCGCATGCGCGCCTCGGCCGACCTGACGCAGACCGGGGTAATGCTCGGCTCGCCGAAATACATGTCGCCGGAGCAGGTCATTGGCAAGCGTGCCGACCACCGCTCGGACATCTTTTCGCTGGGCGTGATCCTCTACGAGATGCTTTGCGGCGCGGCGCCGTTCAACGGCGAGAACGTCACCGCGCTCATGTACCAGATCGTGAACTTCGCGCCGCCGGCGCCGAGCGCCATCAACGCCGGCGTGCCGCAGATGCTCGATTACATCATCGCCAAGATGCTCGCCAAGCCGCTCGAGGAGCGCTATCAGGATGCGCGCGAGCTGTCGCGCGACCTGCGCGAATGCGAGCGGCAGCTGGCCGCGCCGCCCGCGGCCAGCGTGCCGCGGGGGCCGGTCGCGCTCGCGAGCGGGGCGCAGCCCCAGCTCGTCGACACCCGCTCGCAGACGGTGGTGCTGGCACAGACCCTGAACCGCACGCGCGAGGCGGACAAGGCGCCGGAGGACATGGCGAGCGCGCCGGCGCGCGGCGTCGCGCCGTCCTTCGACTCGAACGAGGCGACGCAGCGCCTTGCCGTGCTGACCGGCGCCGCCACGGCGCCGGGCGCCCTGCTCAACACGCGCGAGACGGCGACGCAGGCGATCCGCTCCCTGCCGCGCGCGGCCCCCGGCGGATGGCGGCGGCGCGACTGGCTACTGGTCGGCGCGGCGACGCTGTGCGGGCTGGTCGTCGCGCGCGCGATCGTCAAGCGCGGCGACTCGGAGAAGGGTTAGCGGCCGGCGCAGCTCTGGGGCATCGCGTTGACCGGGTAGCCCTTGCAGCTCCAGGCCACCTTGCCGGCCTGCAGCGTCGGCAGCAGGGCGATCTCGAGCGCGTTCTTCTCGTTCCAGCCGCGGATCGAGCCGTCGTCGCCCACGATCCATTTCATCTCGCCGTGCTTGGCATCGTTCCGCGGTGCGACCTTCACACCCCGGCCGACGCCGGCGAGCTTGCCGGCTTTCTCCGCCTTGGCGGCGACCTCCTGCTTTGCCGGATCCGCGCCGCTCACGAGCGCCTGGGCGGCTTCCTTCAGTCCGGCGCCCTCCATTTGCGGCAGCACGACGGCGACCACGAGGAATCCGATCAATGCAAGACCCGCGAATATAAGCAGCCCGATGCGCATCTGTTTCTCCCCTTAGAGCCCTGGACTACCGTCACGCTTTTTTTTGCTGCGCTGCGCGAGGCAGCTTAACATGGCCTCGCACTAGCGGCATGGTGACTCGGCAAATTCGTGTCAGCGGCATCGTCCAGGGCGTCGGCTACCGTGCCGCGCTGCGCCAGCAGGCGCATTCGCTCGGCGTGACCGGCTGGGTGCGCAACCGCGCCGACGGAAGCGTCGAAGCGCTCGCGCACGGTACGCCGGCCGCGCTCGAGGCGCTGATCGCCTGGGCGCGCCGCGGGCCGCCCGGGGCGCGCGTGGCGGACGTCCGGATCAGCGAGGCCACCGCGGAAAGCGCGCCCGCCGGCTTCGAGCTGCGCCCCAGCGCCTAGACGCTCCGGCGCCGCTTCAGCGCGTTCACCACGGAAAATTCCCAGGGCCGGCAGGCCGCGAGCAGCGCGACGCTCACCTTCCGCGCGCTCGGCGCGGACGCGTCCGCCTCCGCGAACTCGTTGAAGTCGCGCGCCAGGCGCTCGAGCCGGCGCTTGAGCACCATCGCCGACTCGGGCGAGAGCACGCGCGACTCGAAGCGCAGCAGCTCGAGCGGCGCCTCGAAGCGCCCCTGCAGGAACTCCTGCATGACGCGGCGCCCGTAGACCTTCTTCACCGGTCCGCCCGGGCGCCAGGAGAAATCCTTCGCCACCTTCAGGCGCACGCGGTCGCCCGGACGCCAGTCGATGAGCCCGAGCTTCTCCAGCCGCGCGCAGGCGCCGGTGAGCTGCGCGCGCGAGATGGCGAACGCGTCGAGGACCTCCGCGAAGCGCCAGTCGTTCTGCAGCAGCCAGAACACCGAGAGCAGCCGCTCGTCCTTCGCGAGCGCGCTCTCCTGCTCGAGGCTCAGCTCGCGCGCCTGCGACTCGGCGCTGCGGCTCATGCGCGCCACCTCGTCGAGCTCCAGGTCGAGCACGGCGAGGATCTGCTCGATGCGGCTGAGCGTGAAGGTGCCGCGCGAGAACATCCGCTTGACGCTCGCCTCCGAAAGCCGCAGCTCGCGCGCGAGCGCGCCGTAGGTGAGCCCGCGCGAGCGCAGGCTGCGCTTCAGGGCGTCGACGAAGCGGCGGCGCAGGGCCATGCCACGCACGGTATCAGATAACGCTACTTCTTTGAGCGGTATTGCATTGCGCGGTGCGCCCGCCCGACAATCGGCGCCAACCGAGGGAGGACTGCCATGGCCGAACCGCTTTCCCGCCCCCTGTCCGCCGCCGAGCTTTGCGAGGCGATGCGCCGGGCACGCGCTTTCGATGCGTCACGGCTCGACCGCATCCTGCGTGTCGACGAGGATCGCGGCCTGGTCGAGGTGCAGGCGAGCGTGACCTGGCGCAGCCTCGCCGAGCGCCTGCGCCCGGGCGATGCGCGGGCCGGCGCGGCGCGCACGACGCTGCCGACGGTGGGGGAGAGTCTCGCCTGGAACGCCGCGGGCCCGGACGGCCGCCCGGCGGTCACCCATGTCGAGTCGATCGCGCTGGTCACCCCGGAGGGCGAGCTGCGACGCGTCAGCCGCGTTGCCAACGCGGAGTTGTTCGCGCTCGCGGTCGGCGGCCAGGGGCTGTTCGGCGCGCCTTACAGCGTCACGCTGCGCATCGAGTCGCTCGCGCGCGCCGTCAGCGACGGCGCGGCCGTGCTGCCGGCGAGCATGCCGACAGACGCGCTGCGCCTGCTCGTGCCGCCCGAGGCCCTGGCGCGATTCCTCGCCGCGGCGCGCCAGCGCTGCGGCGAATGGCGCATGGCCATCGAGGCCGAGGCGGTGCGCACCACGCGCAGCGAGGCGGAAACGTTCCTGCGCTGGGCGCGGCGCGATTATGCCGAGGTCGCGCTGCAGCTGGGTCGGCACGGCAACCTCGGGTCCTCGCTCAAGGCGATGCAGGTGCGCCGGGAGCTGATCGATGCGGCGATTGCCGCCGGCGGCGCCTTCCACATTGCCTGCACGCCAGAGGCGACGCGCGCGCAGACCGAAGCCTGCTATCCGCAGCTCGGTCGCTTCCTCGCCGAGAAGCGCCGTTTCGACCGCGGGGAGCGGCTGGTGAACGCCTGGTATCGACGCCAGCGCGCCCTGCTCGCGGGCCGGGCCTGAAAGGCCCTACTACAGCGCCCCGTAGACGACCTGGACGTTCTCCGGCGTGAGCCAGGCGCCGAGTTCGTCGAGCAGCCGGCTGTCGGGGCGCACGCGCCACGCGTCGCCCAGCGCGACCTGGCACAGCGCCTTGCCGTTCTCGTAGAGCACGAGCACCTGGCAGGCGCCCTGCCCCGCGTGCCGGTAGGGCGCGAGCACCTGCTGCAGGCGCTTCGCGTCGGCTTGACCGTTCACCGCGATGCGCAGCCGGGCCGCGTAGCGCCCGCGCAGCGACTCGAGGTCGAGCAGCTCCTCGGCCGTGACGCGCAGTCCGCCGGAGAAGTCGTCGCGCTGCACCTTGCCCGCGACGATGAGCAGCGCATCCTCCTTCAGCTTGTCGCGGTGCTTCTCGAACAGCTCGTTGAACACCGAGATCTCGACCTGCGCCGTGCCGTCGTCGAGCATCACCACCATCATGCGCCCGCGCCGCGTCATCTGGCTGCGCGCCGCGGCGACGACCCCGGCCATCCAGGAGCGCTGCTCTGAGGCGGCGAGCCGCGCGAGCGGCGTGCGGGGAAAGCCGGCCAGCTCGCGCTCGTAGACGGAGAAGAGATGGCCCGACAGGTAGAAGCCGAGCGCCGCCTTCTCCTCCAGCAGCATCTGCCGGCGGTCCCAGGGCGCCGCCTCGACGTAGGCATGCGCGCCGCCGCGCGGCACTTCGGCTTCGCCGAACAGGCTGGTTTGCGAAGCCTGCCGCTCCTCCTGCTCGGCCGCTTCCAGCGCGCGGCCCACCGACGCGAGCAGCCGCGCGCGGTTCGCATCGACCGCGTCGAAGGCGCCGGCGCGCACCATCGCCTCGATGGCCCGGCGGTTGACGAGGCGCCGGTCGACGCGCCGGCAGAAGTCGAAGAGGTCGCCGAACGGGCCGGCGCGGCGCGCCGCCAGGACCGACTCGATGGCGGACTCGCCCGTGCCGCGGATCGCGCCGAGGCCGTAGAGGACGGTGGCCTTGTCCGCGGGCACGAAGCGGTATTCCGAGGTGTTCACGTCCGGCGGGCGGATGGTCAGCCCATTGGCGATCGCGTCCTCGTGGAACAGGCGCACCTTGTCGGTGTCGTCCATGACCGCCGACAGGTTGGCGGCCAGGAACGCGGCGGCATGGTGCGCCTTCATGTAGGCGGTGTGGTAGGCGAGCAGCGCATACGCGGCGGCGTGCGACTTGTTGAAGCCGTAGCCCGCGAACTTCTCCATCAGGTCGAACAGCTGCGTCGCCCTGCCCCGCGACAGCCCGCCCCTCTCGGCGCCGGCCACGAAGATGTCGCGCTGCTGCGCCATCTCCTCGGGCTTCTTCTTGCCCATCGCCCGGCGCAGCAGGTCGGCCCCGCCCAGCGTGTACCCGCCGATCACCTGGGCGATCTGCATCACCTGCTCCTGGTAGACCATGATCCCGTAGGTCGGGCCCAGGATCGGTTTGAGGCGCGGATCGACATACTCGACGCTTTTTCCATGCTTCCGCTCGATGTACTCCGGGATCAGGTCCATCGGCCCGGGGCGGTACAGCGCCACCAGCGCGATGACGTCCTCGAAGCGGTCCGGCCGCGCCCGCTTGATGAGGTCGCGCATGCCGCGCGACTCCAGCTGGAACACCGCGGTGGTGTTGCCCGAGGAGAGCAGCTTGTAGGTCTGCGCGTCATCCAGGGGAAGTTTCTCCAGGGAAAATGCCGGCTCGCCCAGCCCGCGCACGTAGCGCTCCGCCCAGTCGAGGATGGTGAGCGTGGTCAGACCGAGGAAGTCGAACTTGACCAGCCCCACGGCCTCGACATCGTCCTTGTCGAGCTGCGAGATCACGTTGGTCGTGCCCTCGGCGGCATAAAGCGGGCAGAAATCGGTGAGCCGGCCCGGGGCGATCAGCACGCCCCCGGCATGCATGCCGACGTTGCGCACCAGGCCCTCGAGCTTCTCGCCCAGCTCGAGCAGCTCCGCCACCTCGTCCTCGCTCTTCTCGCGCTGCGCGAGCAGCGGCTCCATCTCGCGCGCCATCTCGAGCGTGATCAGCTTGCCCGGCTGCACCGGGATCAGCTTGGCGAGCTGGTCGCAGAAGCTGTAGCCCAGGTCGAGCACGCGCCCGACGTCGCGCACCACGGCGCGCGCCGCCATGGTGCCGAAGGTGGCGATCTGCGACACGCTGTCCTCGCCGTACTTCTTGCGCACGTAGTCGATCACCCGGTCGCGCCCGTGCTGGCAGAAGTCGATGTCGAAGTCCGGCATCGAGACGCGCTCGGGGTTGAGGAAGCGCTCGAACAGCAGGTCGTAGCGCAGCGGGTCGAGGTTGGTGATGCCCAGCGAGTAGGCGACCAGCGACCCGGCGCCCGAGCCACGGCCCGGTCCCACCGGCACGCCGTTGGGGAACGAGGGCTCGCGTACCGCTCGGGCCCAGTTGATGAAATCGGCGACGATGAGGAAGTAGCCGGCGAAGCCCATCTGGATGATGGTCGCGAGCTCGAAGTCCAGCCGCTCGCGATAGCGCGCTTCCTGGTCCAGCTTCCTGTTCTTCAGGCCCGCGTGCGCCTGGGCGCGCAGGTAGTCGTCGATGGAGATTCCCGGCGGCGTGGGGAAATCGGGCAGGCGGCTCCTGCCGAGCTCGATGTCGAGGTTGCAGCGGCGCGCGACCTCGACCGAGTTGCGCAGCGCCTGGGGGATGTCGGCGAAAAGGCGCGCCATCTCCTCCTGGCTCTTGAAGTACTGCTCGGGGGTGAACAGCTTCGGCCGGCGCTGGTCGCCGAGCACGTAGCCCTGCGCGATGCATACGCGCGCCTCGTGCGCCTTGAAGTCTTCCGGCGCGAGGAACTGCACCGGATGCGTGGCCACCACCGGCAGGCCCGCGGCCGCGGCCAGGGCCACGGAGCGCGAGAGCACCGCCTCGCCGTTGGGCAGGCCGGCGCGCTGCAGCTCCAGGTAGTAGCGCCCCGGGAAGAGCTTCGCCCACGCGGCGGCGAGACGCTCCGCGGCGTCGGCATGGCCGGCGAGCAGCGCCTGGCCGACGTCGCCCGCCGCGGCGCCGGAAAGCGCGATCAGCCCCTCGGTGCCCCCCTCCTCCAGCCAGGCGCGGGCGATCTCGGCCCGCGCACGATGCTGGTTCGCGAGCCAGGCGCGCGACAGCAGGCCGCACAGGCGCAGGTAGCCTGCGCGCGAGGCGCACAGCAGGAGCAGGCGAAACGGCTTGTCGCGGTCGGCGTCGTTCTGCAGCCAGCAATCGGCGCCCAGCACCGGCTTCAGGCCGGCCGCCCGGGCCGCCCCATAGAACTTCACCATGCCGAACAGGTTGACGCTGTCGGTGAGCGCGAGCGCCGGCATGCGGTCGTCCACGGCGCGCCGGACAGCGTCCTCGATGCGCACGATGCCGTCGCTCACCGAGTACTCGCTGTGCATCCTCAGGTGAACGAACCGCGGCCCTCCCATGTCAAAAAATTCTACCGGAAAGGCACCCATGAAACGCCTGCTCATCGTCCTCTCTTTCCTCGTCGCCGGCGCGGCCGCCGCGCAAGACCGCAGCGCGCAGCTCGACAAGGCCTATGAGGAAGCCCGAACGGCCTACAACGCCCTCAAAGCCGCCGAAGCGCGGCGCGACCAGGGCGTCGAATCGCAGCCAGGCGAGCGCGCCGGCAGCGCTGCGGGCGGCAGCCGGCCGACCGAGAACTACTTCGCGCGCCAGGGGCTGCTCGAGCAGGAAGTCGAGCTCGCGCGGCGCCGCTACGAGGCGGCGATGAAGCGCTGGAATGATCTGAAGTAGCTAGACGACGATTGCCTCGGGCTCGCCGGAGCCCGCTTCGATGGCGCCGATCTCGTAGACCGTCTCGCCTGCGGCGCGCAGCGCGCGAGCGGCGGGCTCGGCGTCCGCCGGCGCCACCACCACGGCCATGCCGATGCCGCAGTTGAAGACCCGGTGCATCTCGTCCTCCTCGACGTTGCCTTCGCGCTGCAGCCATTGGAAGAGCTCGGGCCGCGGCCACGCCGACTTGCGGATGCGCGCCCGCGTTCCCTTCGGCAGGATGCGCGGCACATTGCCCGTGATGCCGCCGCCGGTGATGTGCGCCAGCCCCTTCACCGGCAGCGCCTCGAGGAGCGCGAGGACCGGCTTCACGTAGATGCGCGTCGGCTCGAGCAGGTCGAACGGCGGCTTCGCGCCGCGCTCGAGGATCTTGCGGATGAGGGAATAGCCGTTGGAATGCGCGCCGCTCGAAGCGAGCCCGAGGATCGCATCGCCCGGGCGGATGGCGCGGCCGTCGAGGATGCGGCTGCGCTCCACCACGCCGACGCAGAAGCCGGCGAGGTCGTATTCGCCGCGCGGATACATGCCGGGCATCTCGGCCGTCTCGCCGCCGATGAGCGCGCAGCCGGCGAGCTCGCAGCCGCGGGCGATGCCCTTGACCACTTCGGCCGCGATGCCGACCTCCAGCTTGCCGCAGGCGAAGTAGTCGAGGAAGAACAGCGGCTCCGCGCCCTGCACCAGCACGTCGTTGACGCTCATCGCCACGAGATCGATGCCGATCGTGTCGTGGCGCGCCAGCGAGAACGCCAGCTTCAGCTTCGTGCCGACGCCGTCGGTGCCCGACACCAGCACCGGCTCGCGGTATTTCTTCGGCAGCTCGCACAGCGCGCCGAAGCCGCCGATGCCGGCGAGGACCTCGGGGCGCAGCGTGCGCTTCGCGAAAGGCTTGATCGCCTCGACCAGCGCGTCGCCGGCGTCGATGTCGACGCCCGCATCGCGGTAGGAGATCGCTTCTTTCGACATGCTAGAGTGGGAATTCTACTCGACCGCAATGCAGCAGCTCCCCCTCGAAATCTCTTCTCCGGCAGAGCCGGACTTCGGCACCTTCGTCGCCGGCGCGAACAGCGAGGCGCTCGCGCGCGTGCGCAGCCTCGCCGAGGGCACGCTCGCCGAAGCGATCGTCTATCTGTGGGGCGAGGCCGGCAGCGGCCGCTCGCACCTGCTGCGCGCGGCAGCCCGCGCCAATGCCCACCTTGTCGTCGCCGACGACGTCGAGCGGCTCGACGCCGACGGCCAGCAGGCGCTCTTCGTCGCCATCAACGCCGCGCGCGAGGGCAACGGCGCAGTGCTCGCCGCGGGCGCCGCCGCCCCGGCAGCGCTGCCCCTGCGCGAGGACCTGCGCACCCGCCTCGCCTGGGGTTTGGTCTACCAGCTGCGGCCCCTCGGCGATGCCGAAAAGGCCCAGCACCTGCGGGCCGAAGCCGAGCGCCGCGGCCTGAAGCTCGGCGACGACGTCGTCGGGTTTCTCCTGACCCGCTTTCCGCGCGATCTGCCGAGCCTGCGGGGGGCTCTGGAAGTGCTTGATCGGTATTCGCTTATCAAGCAGCGCGCGCTGACGCTGCCGCTCGTGCGGGAGGCATTGGCGGCCGCGCAACAGTCGCCAGAACTCCCTCGACAAAGGGGCGGGCGGTAAGTAGATTGGGTAACCCGTTTCTCTGGCCGAGACGCTGTGTTCGCGAGGACATCTGCCTTCCTGATCGCACTGAGCGCCGTGCTGGCATTGCCGGCGCACGCGCAGTCCGGGCTGCGCCTGCCGCAGCACGGCGAGGGGCTCGATCCGTCCTTCGCGCGCGGCTGGCTGGCGCCCGAATACGACCACTTCGGCTTCGCCACCTTCCGCTGGCGCGACAACATCCGGCTCGGTGCGGCGCCGCGCATGAACTGGTCGTACGCGGTCAGCGAGCGCGGCAGCCTCGGCATGTCGCTCGGCAACAGCCGCGAGCTCGACGAGCAGCGGCAGTTCTCGCTCTTCGGCAGCTACTGGCTGTCGCCCGACTGGGCGCTGAGCGCCGAGACCACCACCGGGCGCGACGCCGGCGGCGTGCTGCGCCTGCAGGACATCCGCATCGGCGTGCAGCGCCGCTTCTGAGCGGGCGCCGGAAGCACCATCGAGGCTGGGTACAATCGGGCGCGCCATGCGCCTCGCCCTCTTCGACCTCGACAACACGCTGCTCACCGGCGACAGCGACTACGAGTGGGGGCAGTTCCTCGTCGACGCCGGCGTCGTCGAGCGCGAGGCCTACGAGGCGCAGAACCGCAGCTATTACGACCAATACGTCGCCGGCACGCTCGACATCCATGAATTCCTCGGCTTCGCCCTGCGGCCGCTCGCCGAGCATTCCGCCGCCGACCTCGCGCGCTGGCATGCGGACTTCATGCGCCGGCGCATCCTGCCGATGATCACCCCGCAGGCGCGCGCCCTGGTGCGCGGGCATCTCGACCGGCGCGACCTGTGCGCGCTGGTCACCGCGACCAACAGCTTCGTCACTGCGCCGATCGCGCGCGAGTTCGGCATCCCGCATCTCATCGCCACGGAGCCGGAGTCGCGCGGCGGACGCTTTACCGGGCGCGTGGCGGGCACGCCGTGCTTCCGCGAGGGCAAGGTGCGGCGCGTCGACCAATGGCTGCAGGGCATGGGACGGCAGCTCGGCAGCTTCACGGAGAGCTGCTTCTACAGCGATTCGCACAACGACCTGGCGCTGCTCGAGCGGGTCACCCGGCCGGTGGCCGTCGATCCGGACGAGACCCTCGCCGCCGAGGCGGCGCGCCGCGGCTGGGCGAGGATTTCCCTGCGCCGGTAAAATCCCGGCCCTCGATGATCAAGAGGTTCATCCGGCGCGTGCTCGGTCTCCAGGCAGAAGGCGCGCTGCGCCTGGGGCGCGACAAGCACGGCCTGTCGCGCGATGCCCTGCATCCTTCGGCGGCGAAAGTCTGCGCCGTGCTGCGCGACGGCGGCTTCGCCGCCTACGTGGTGGGCGGCGCCGTGCGCGACCTGCTGCTCGGCATCGAGCCCAAGGACTTCGACGTCGCCACCGATGCGCGTCCGGAGCAGATCAAGCCGCTTTTCCGCCGCGCCATCATCATCGGCCGGCGCTTTCGCCTGGTGCACGTCATGATGGGCGGCGAGACCGTGGAGGTGTCGACCTTCCGCGGCGCCGACCCCCATGCCGCGGAGAAGGACGAGCACGGGCGCGTGCTGCACGACAACGTCTTCGGCACGCAGGAGGAGGACGCGCGGCGGCGCGACTTCACGATCAACGCGCTCTACTTCGACCCGGCGACCGAGGAGGTGGTCGACTTCCACGGCGGCCTCGCCGACCTGAAGAAGCGCCGGCTCTCCATGATCGGCGATGCCGAGACGCGCTACCGCGAGGACCCGGTGCGCATGCTGCGCGCCGTGCGCCTGGCGGGCAAGCTCGCCCTCACCATCGAGCCCTCGACGCGCGAGCCCATCCGCAGCCTCGCGCCGCTCATCGAGCGCGTCCCGCCGGCGCGCCTGTTCGACGAGATGCTGAAGCTCCTGCTCTCGGGGCATGCGAGCGCCTGCCTGCGGCAGCTGCGCGACGTGGGGCTGCACCAGGGGCTGCTGCCGCTGCTCGACGTCATCCTCGAGCAGCCCCTCGGCGAGCGCTTCGTCACCCTGGCGCTGGCGCAGACCGACGAGCGCGTGCGGGCCGAGCGGCCGGTATCGCCGGCGTTTCTCTTCGCCGCGCTCGTCTGGCACGAGGTGCTGGCGGCGTGGAAGGCGCACCAGGCGCGCGGCGAGCGCGCGATCCCCGCGCTCGAGACGGCGATGGACGAGGTGCTCGACACGCAGTGCGCGAAGCTCGCCATCACGCGCAAGCTCACGGCCACCATGCGCGAGGTGTGGTCGATGCAGCCGCGCTTCGAGATGCGCTCGGGACAGCGCGCCTACCGCCTGCTCGAGGCGCCGCGCTTTCGCATGGCCTACGATTTCCTCGCGCTGCGCGCGGCGAGCGGCGAGGTGCCGGCGGAGCTCGAGGCCTGGTGGCGCGCCTTCCAGTCCGCGGACGCCGAGGCGCGCCAGGCGATGCTGCTGCCCGAGACCGGCCCGCGCAAGCGCCGGCGGCGCCGCCGCAAGAAGCCCCCCGCCGCGGCGCCGCAGGCGGCGTGAGCCTCGCCTACGTCGGCGTGGGCTCCAACCTGGACGGGCCGCAGCGCCAGGTGGCGCAGGCGCTCGGCGAGCTCGATGGCATTCCCGGCACGCGCGTCGTCAAGCGCTCGTCGCTCTACCGCTCGGCGCCGGTCGGCTACGCCGCGCAGCCGGAGTTCGTGAACGCGGTGGCGGCCCTCGATACGACGCTCGACGCGGAGGCGCTGCTCGGCGAGCTGCAGGCCATCGAAGCCCGGCACGGGCGCAGCCGCAGCTTCCCCAACGCGCCCCGCAGTCTCGACCTCGACCTCCTCCTATACGGCGAGGCCGAGCAGCGCACGGCGCGACTGACGCTGCCGCACCCGCGCATGCACGAGCGCGCCTTCGTCCTCAAGCCGCTCGTCGAGCTCGAGCCCGGGATCGCCATTCCCGGGCGCGGCCGGGCGCTGGACCTGCTTGCCGCGTGCGCCGGGCAGCGCGTGGAAAAGAACGGTGGATAGGTTCCGCTACCTCGTGGTCGAAGGCCCGATCGGCGCCGGCAAGACGAGCCTGGCGCGGCGCCTGGCGGCGCGCCTGTCGGCCGACCTGGTGCTCGAGCAACCCGAGGAGAACCCGTTCCTCGCGCGCTTCTACCAGGACATGGCGCGCTTCGCCCTGCCGACGCAGCTGTTCTTCCTCTTCCAGCGCGTGCGCATGCTCGAGCCCCTCGCCCAGCCCGACATGTTCGGGCGCCCGGCGATCGGCGACTTCCTGCTCGACAAGGACCCGCTGTTCGCGCGCCTCACGCTCTCGCCCGACGAGCTGGCGCTGTACCAGAAGATCTACGACGCGCTGCGGCCGCGCGCCGCCGCGCCGGACCTGGTGATCTACCTGCAGGCGCAGCCGGCGACGCTCCTCGAGCGGGTGCGCCGGCTGCGCCGCCGGCTACGAGCGCGGCATCAGCGACGAATACCTGGCGATGCTCGCCGAGGGCTATGCGCGCTTTTTCTACCACTACGATGCGGCGCCGCTGCTGATCGTCAATTCGGAGAACCTCAACTTCGTCGAGCGCGACGCCGATTTCGAGCTGCTGGTGTCCAAGATGCGCGGCATGAAGAGCCGGCGCGAGTTCTTCAACCTCGGCTGATGCGCGTCGTCCACGACGTCGCGTCGCTGCGCCGCGCCCTCGCCGAGCTCGGCCCGGTGGCCTTCGTGCCCACCATGGGCAGCCTGCACGCCGGCCACCTGTCGCTGGTGCGGCTCGCCCGGCGGCACGCGGCGGCGGTCGTCGCCAGCATCTTCGTCAACCGCCTGCAGTTCCTCCCGGGCGAGGACTTCGAGCGCTATCCGCGCACGCTGGAGCGCGACCGCGAGCTGCTCGCGGCGGAAGGCACGGCGCTCGTCTTCGCGCCCGACGAGCGCGTGCTCTACCCCGTGCCGCAGACCTACCTCGTGCGCCCGCCGCCGATCGCCGAGGCGCTCGAGGGAAGGTTTCGGCCGGGGTTCTTCCACGGCGTCGCCACGGTGGTGCTGAAGCTCCTCAATTGCGTGCAGCCGGCCGCTGCGGTGTTCGGCAAGAAGGACTACCAGCAGCTGGTGATCGTGCGCGACATGGTGCGCCAGTTCGACCTGCCGATCGAGATCGTCGCCGGCGAGACGGTGCGCGAGCCCGACGGCCTCGCGATGAGCTCGCGCAACGCCTACCTCGGCCCCGCCGAGCGCGCCGAGGCGCCGCGCCTATACCGCACCCTGATGGAAGTGGCGGCGGCCAGGCTCGCCGGCGAAGGGGCGATGGCAGCGCTCACCCGGGCGGGCTGGCAGCCCGACTACGTGGAAGTGCGCCGTCGCGGCGATCTTGCGCTGCCGCAACCGGCGGATCGCGAGCGGGTGGTGCTGGGCGCCGCACGCCTGGGCGGCACCCGGCTCATCGACAGCGTGGAGTTCTAGCCCGGGTAAGGGTCGAAGGTCATCGACTCGACCGGGCAGCCGATCGCCAGGGCGAGCTTGTCCATGGCCTCGTCGGTGAGCTGCACCGGCTGGAACTCGCCCTCCTTGCCCTTCGAGGAGATGAAGGCCTTGGCGGCGTCCTCGCTGTTCCAGGTCACCACCGGGTCGGGGCTGACGCCGGCCACCTGCCGGCAGATCGGAAAACCATCGGACTTGTAGACGATCGCGTACATGCTTACCCCCCCGGCGGGCTAATTTACCCGATGTAACGCCCGGGCAACAAGGCAGTTTCCATCGGGGAAGCCCTGATTGCATTCCGTCCCGGGCCGGGCGTCAAATGGCCGCGGGAGGCCGGTCCATGGCGGCAGCCGTGTCCTGGCCAGGCGAGATGCCCCGCCTAGGGGCATGTTTGTTTCGGGGAGCAAAACGATGAGCAACATGAGCGACGCTGTGGGCCTCTGCGTGCCGTACAGCAGGGCCAATTCGCAGTACGAGACCCAGTTCGAGCCTGCCACCGGCACCATCTGGGGCCACTTCAACCCGCGCGGCACGGCCTGCTTCAGCCTCGGCCTGCTCAAGGATATCCGCGTGCACGACGAGCTGCTCGCGATGAACGGCGGCAAGGTCGACATCGAAGGGGAGATGCAGACGGCGAACTACTACGTCTGCGGCTCCCGCGTGCCGGGCGTCTTCAACCTGGGCGGCGACCTCGCGCTGTTCGTGCTGCTCATCAAGGCGCGCGACCGCGAGGCGCTCGCCCACTATGCGCGGCTATGCATCGACAACATGTACGCGCGCATCCAGAACTACGGCGTGCCGACCCTGGTGACGGTGTCCCTCGTCCAGGGCGACGCGCTGGGCGGGGGATTCGAGTGCGCCATGTCCTCGGACGTGCTGGTCGCCGAGGAGAGCGCGCAGCTTGGCCTGCCGGAAGTCCTGTTCAACCTCTTCCCGGGCATGGGCGCCTACAGCCTGCTCGGGCGGCGCCTGGGCATGCGCGCCGCCGAGGAGCTGATCCTGTCGGGCCGGGTCCTGAGCGCGGCGAAGCTGCACGAGATGGGCGTCGTCGACGTGCTCGCCAAGGACGGCACCGGCGAGACGGTGGTGCGCGAGTGGATCGCGAAGAGCTGGAAGCGCCGCAACGGCCTGCAGGCCGTGATGCGCGCGCGGCAGCTGGTCCACCCGATTCAGCGCGACGAGCTCGACGCCATCGCCGAGGTCTGGGTCGACGCCGCGCTGCGCGTGGAGGACAAGGACCTGAAGATGATGAGCCGGATCGTGCGCTCGCAGATGCGGCGCATGGAAAGCGGCGAGGCGATCGACGTGACCGCCGAAGCCGTGGCCGCGGCCCTCTGACCGAGGCCCACTGGGAGATCCATCATGACAACCCGTTCCATTGCAGCATTCCTGCGCTCGCCTGGCGCGTACGTCGCGACCTCGGCATGGCGCAACCTCGCCCTCGCGGTGGTGCTGATGATCGTGGCCAGCGCGCTGTTCGCGCTGCAGGCCGCGCTCGTCAAGACCGGCCTCGAGAGCATCGCACCGCTCGAGCTCGTGTTCTTCCGCGGCCTCGTGTGCGCGGCGGCGATCCTCGCCTTCGCGCGCCTGAGCCGCGCGAGCCTCGCCACCTCGCGTCCGGCAGGGCAGCTCGTCCTGGGCACCGTCGGCTTCGTCTCGCTCGCGCTGTACTTCGTGGCGATCGGGATGCTGCCGCTGGTGACCGCGACGGCGCTGAACTACACGGCGCCGCTGTTCCTCGCGCTGGTCATCGGCCTGCGCCGCGGCGGCGCGCTGCATGCCGCGCAGCTCTGGGTCGCCGCCGGCTTCGTGGGCGTGTGCCTGGTGCTGCAGCCGTCGTTTTCCGGCGGCAGCACGGTGGGGGTGATCTACGCGCTGCTTTCGGGCATCACCGGCGCGTTCTGCTACCTGCTGCTCGGGCGCCTCGGCCATGCCGGCGAGCCGCAGCGGGTGACGGCGTTCTACTTCTCGCTCGTCGCCTGCGTGCTGGCCGGCATCCCGACGCTCGCCGCCGGGTTCTCGATCGCGAGCAACGAGCAGATCCTGCTCGTCCTTGCCATCGGCCTGCTCGCGACCGTCGCGCAGCTTGCCGTGGCCAAGGCCTACGCGATCAGCTCGCCGCTCATCCCGTCCACGCTGTCCTACAGCGCCATCGTCTTCTCCAGCATCCTCGGCGCGCTCTGGTGGGGCGATACGCTCGGCTTCTCGGACGCGCTCGGCATCGCGCTGATCGTGGCGAGCGGCGTGCTGGTGTCCGCCGGACAGGCCAGCGCCACGCCGCAGACGCAACCCGCGGCGACGCCCGAGGACCTCGAAGGGCAGAAGCGCAAGCGCGAGTACCGCAAGCACAACCTGCGCTCGGTCTACGCGGCGTACAGGCTTTCCAAGGATCCCAAGCAGACGCAGTACGTCTTCATGATGGGCAACGCGCAGGACAACATCGCCGAAAGCGAGCGCATGCGCGGCCAGATCACTGATGCCTTCGCCGCCAAGCCGCTGGAAGAGATGTGGCAGACGCGCTTCCAGGCCCAGCGCTACGACATCGACGCGCTGCTGCAGCTGCCCTGCGATACGCTGGGCGGGGTCTACGCACGCCATATGAAGTCGAACGGGCTGCGGCCGGATTACTACAAGGAGGTCACCCCTCGCCACCGCATGCAGTACCTGCGCGAGCGCATCCACCAGACGCACGACATCTGGCACGTGCTGACGGGCTTCAACACCGACGAGTTCGGCGAGGTCGGCCTGCAGGGCTTCTACTTCGCGCAATTCACGAACGGTCAGGCGGCCATCATCGGCGCCGCGGCCATGCTGAAGAGCGTGCTGCGCGGCCGCTTCAACGACCTTGAGAAGCATGTCGACGCGTTCTGCCAGGGCTATTGCGCCGGCAAGCGCGCAGAGTCGCTCCTCTCGGTGAAGTGGGAGGAGCTCTGGGGCGAGCGCATGGAGGACGTGCGCAAGCGCTACCGCATCGAGCCGCCGCGCTGCCGCGCGGGCATGCTGCCGAACGCGGCTAGGGCCTGAGATGCGCGGTGAAGCCGCCTTCGCTGAACATGCGGCCGAACTGGTAGAAGTTGACGCGCGTGGAATTGACGATCGCGGCCCTTGCTCCCGGGTCCGCGATCGTCTTGACCAGGCGGTTCAGCTTCGCCATGTGGTCGACATCCATCGTGGCGTGTGAGGTGAGGAACTTGAACCCGCCCGCCTCGACGTCGCGGCCCAGGGCCTGCGCGATGGACTCGGAGACCCTGCCGCCGTACACGGAGGAAACGACCTCGAGCATGTAGAGCATCCCCAGCACGGAGCATGGGTGTACCCGGTCCGCGCCATGGTAGTTGAAGGCAATCATGGCCTGGACCGGAGCGCTCGGCGGATTGACGCCGGCCGCGGAGACGTCGCCTCCCAACGCCTCGATGTCTTCCAGCACCCATGCTTCGTGGCCTTTTTCCTCCTCGATGCGCTCGTACAGCGCGTAGCGCACTTCCCGGAACTCCTCGCCGCAGCGCGACGCGGCGGCGGCCATCACCGGGCAGAAATTCCAGACGATGTGGTACAGGTCATGCAGGAAGGCCTGGTATTCCGGCAGCGGCAGGCCGTGGTGGATCATCGAGTGCACCTTCGGCACGGCTTCGAGCTCGCGCCGGCTGGCGTCGGTCATCTCGACCAGCGTGATGAAGAACGACAACGGCTCCTGCTCCGCTTGCTTGGACTTTCGGCTAAAAACCGTCGACACTTTGTCCATCCCCTTTGCCGGGGATTGTAGCAGCCGCTAGCCCGTCGACTTCTTCATTTCGACGAGGTAGCGCTCGAGCTCGCCGCGCGCGGCGGCGAGCTCTTCGGTCAGCGAGCGCAGCACCCGCGGCGCCTGCAGGCGCAGCTCCGGATCGGACAATCGGCCAAGGCTCGCGCACAAGCCGGTGAGGCGGTCCGTTCCCATGCTCGCCGCCGATCCCTTGAGCGCATGCAGGAGCGAGCGGAACTCGTGGTAGTCGCGTCCGGCAAGCGACTTCTCGACGCGCTCGAGCAGCGCGCGGTTGTCGGCGAGGAACACGCCGATCAGCTTTTCGACGAAGGCCGGGGACGAACCGAGCTCCTCGAGGTGGCCGAGCGTCTCGGCATTCACGACCGCGGCGTGCTGCGGCAGCTCCACCACCACGCGTGCCGGCGGCGCCGCCACCGGCTCCGGCCGCTTGCCTTCCTGCGGCTTGCCCGCCAACGCCTGGATTTCCTCCAGCAGCCGCAGCGCTTCGATCGGCTTGGGCAGGAAGGCATCGAAGCCGGCCTCGAGCGCCTCGCGCTTGACTTCCGGGGTCACGTCCGCGGAGAGCATCAGCACCGGCAGCCGCTCACGCCCGCGCGTGATCAGACGGATCGCCTGCAGCGTCTCCATGCCTCCCAGGACCGGCATGTTGCGGTCGAGGAGCACGATGTCCGGCCGCTCGCGCTCGAGCGCGTCGAGCGCCTGCTCGCCGTCGTTGGCGAGCATCACGCTGTGCCCGCCGCGCTCGAGGATCTTGCCGATCACCTCGCGGTTGGTCGGGTTGTCGTCGGCCACCAGGACGCGCAGCTTGCGCGCCGCGCCGCCGCGCCGGGCATAGTCCTGCAACCGCACCACGCCTTCGCGCATCTCGTCGCCGGCGCTGACCGAGTGCAGCACGTTGAAGAGCAGCCGCTTGTCGAAGGGCAGCTCCAGCACGGCGGAGAAGCCCGCGGACAGCGCCTCGAAGCGCGAGACCTCCGCTTCGTGCGCTACCACAAGCACGGTCGGCGGCGCCGGATCCGGCGCCGCGCGGCGGAAGCGCTGCGCGGCCTTGAGGTCCTCGCCACGCGAATGGATCAGCGCGCTGTGATAGGGCTTGGCCAGGCTGATCTCGGCGACGAGGCGCGCCACGCCGTCCTCGATGCTGCCGACGGCAATCGGCGTCGCGCCCCAACCGGCGAGCGTCTGCTCCAGCGCCTCGCGCTCGGGTTGCGGGAAGCCGATCAGCAGCACGCGGGCATCGGCGAGCTCGCCGCTGCCGGCGCCGGCGCGCTCGGGCTGCTTCTCGACGTCGATCTCGAACCAGAAGGTGCTGCCGAGGCCGACGGCGCTTTCGAGGCCGAGCTTGCCGCCCATCAGCCCGACCAGCTGCTTCGCGATGGTCGTGCCCAGCCCCGTGCCGCCGAAGCGGCGGGTCGTCGACTGGTCGGCCTGGGTGAAGCTCTCGAAGACGCGCGTCTGCGCCTCGGGGGCGATGCCGATGCCGGTGTCGCGGATGGAGAACTTCAGCCGCACGCGGGTCTCGGTCTCCGCCTGCGCCGAAACGTGCACCGTGACGCTGCCATGCTCCGTGAACTTCACCGCGTTGCCGGCGAGGTTGATGATCACCTGGCGCAGGTAATGCGGATCGCCGCGGACCGCCGGAGGCACCTCCGGCATGATCGAGACGACGAAATCCAGCCCTTTGGCGGCCGCCTGCGCGGCGAGGATGCGGCAGGTGCTGTTGACGAGGGCATGCAGGTCGAAATCGGCCTTCTCCAGGACCACCTTGCCCGCCTCGATCTTGGAGAAGTCGAGCACGTCCTCGACCAGGCCGAGCATGACGCGCGAGGAGCTGCGCAGGGTCTGCAGCATGTCGGCCTGCTCGCGCGTGAGCGAGGTGTCGCGCAACAGGTCGGCCATGCCGATGATCGCGTTGAGCGGCGTGCGCATCTCGTGGCTGACCACCGAGATGAAGCGGCGCTTCGCCTGGTTGGCCGCCTCGGCGCGCCCCAACGCGTCGAAGAGCTGAGTCACCAGCTTGCGCACGTAGAGGCTGAGCGCGACCAGGCCGACCATCAGGCCGATGCTCAGGCTGGTATGCACGAGCCAGAACTCGCCCTGCGCAAGGACAATGCCGAATCCCGCGACGCTGAGCGCGAGCGACATCATCAGGTAGTTGGCGCCGAAGCGGAAGCCGTTGGCGAGCGTGATCCAGAGGTAGGCCAAGAAGAGCGGCGCACTGTGCTCGCCGAACTGCACGAGCGCCCAAGTGAGCGTGCTGACGTCGCTCAGCGCCCCCAGCGTGCGCCGCGTCGGCGAAGCCTGCGGAAACACGAAGATATGCGCGACGATGCCCAGGCCGACGACGAAGTACGCCAGCCAGACGGTGATGTGCGGCAGGATCTCGGGAAGGAGGTAGAGGCCAAGGGCGACGGCGTTCAGCAGCCGGATGAGCGCCTGCTCGTGCTCGGTATCGGGCCGCGTCGCCAGCCTGGCGCGCAGCGCGAGCACGGACTGGCGCAGCGCCGCGATCATCGCGGCTGCGGTGGGTCGCGCCACTCGTTCTGGATCTGCAGCACTTCCCGCTTCAGCGCGGCGAAGGCCTCGACCAGGCGCGGGTCGAGGTGCCGTCC
>Ga0247825_10000458_pt1 | contig 26014 bp, 22 predicted proteins | sample 13C_Vanillin_Day_FD_194413 | JGI IMG/M metagenome (GOLD analysis project Ga0247825, IMG submission 194413) | Soil microbial communities from agricultural site in Penn Yan, New York, United States - 13C_Vanillin_Day48 | ecosystem: Environmental > Terrestrial > Soil > Agricultural land | place... | reverse complement strand
GACCTGGGTCGAGCTCGTGGAGCTCGACCCAGGTCTTGTGCGCGATCGACATCCTGATGAACTGTCGGGAGGAGAGCAGCAGCGTGTCGGTGTCGCGCGCGCGCTCGCGGCCTCGCCCCGGTTGATGCTGCTCGACGAGCCGTTCGGCGCGCTCGATCCGCTGACACGTGATCGCTTGCAGCAGTCCTTCCTGCGCATCCGGCGGCGTCTGTCGCTGACGGCGATCTTTGTGACGCACGACATGGTGGAGGCGCTCCTCGTCGGCGACCGGATCGCCGTGATGCACGGCGGACGACTCGTGCAAGTGGGCACGCCGGCGGAGCTGTTGCAGTCGCCGGCCGACGACTACGTCCGCCAGTTGATGAGCACGCCTCGGCGTCAGGCAGAACTGGTCGAAGGCCTCCTCGCAGCCAGGCCCTCGTGAAAGAGCAACTCGCGCTCCTGCCTGGTTACCTGACCGCGCACTTGCAGCTCACGCTGTTCGCGCTGCTGGCAGGGGCCGCGGTGAGCATTCCCGCCGGCATCGCGATCACACGAAGTCGTCGCCTCGAGCGCCCCGTGCTCGCGGTCGCCAGCGTGATCCAGACTGTTCCCAGCCTGGCGCTGCTCGCGGTCATGGTGCCCGCGCTCTCGTCGCTGGGCCTGCGCAGCATCGGATTCCTTCCGGCGTTCATCGGCCTGACGTTGTACAGCGTGCTGCCGGTGTTGCGGAACACGGTAACCGGACTCGCCGGTCTCGATCCCGCGCTCAAGGAAGCGGCGCGCGGAGTCGGCATGACGTCGCGGCAGCAGTTGTGGCGAGTTGAACTGCCGCTGGCGCTGCCGGTGATTCTTGCCGGGCTTCGGACGTCGACAGTGTGGACGGTGGGGATGGCCACGCTGTCCACGCCGGTCGGTGCGCCGAGCCTGGGCAACTACATCTTCGCGGGTCTGCAGACGAGGAACCTGACGGCGGTGCTCGTCGGATGCGTGGCGGCTGCGGGGTTGGCACTGCTCCTCGACGGGTTGGTGCGCGCACTCGGTGCCGCCGTGCTCGCGCGAAAGCGGTCTTCGCTTGTTGCCATTCTCGCTGTGTTCGCCCTGCTGTACGCGCACGCCACAATCGCGTTCGTGGCGTCCGCCACTCGGACAGGTCCGGCTCGGATCGTCGTCGGCGCGAAGACGTTCACCGAGCAATACATCCTCGCGAGGATTCTTTCGACGACGATCGCGAACGCCACGGGTAGTCAGGTGGACGTATTGTCGTCTCTTGGTTCGACCGTCGCGTTCGATGCGCTTCGTGCTGGCGACGTCGATGCCTACGTGGACTACTCCGGAACGATCTGGGCGACGATCATGCGTCGCGATGCCTCGTCCGTCGATCGCGAAACGGTGCTTCGAGAGGTCGGGCGCTACCTGAAGGACGAGCACGGCATCGAAGTTGTCGGCGCGCTCGGTTTCGAAAACGCGTATGCGATGGCCATGCGCCGTGCTCACGCCGCCAGTCTCAAGGTGCGCAGCCTCAGCGATCTTGGCGCGCATGCCCCGCGGCTCGCGGTCGGTGGTGACTACGAGTTCTTCCAGCGGCCGGAATGGCGAGCGATTCAGGAACAATACGGGCTGCGCTTCCGAGAGCAGCGCAGCATGGACCCGTCACTGATGTATCAGGCCGTCGCAAACGACCAGGTCGATCTCATCGGCGCGTTTTCCACCGACGGTCGCATCGCTGCGCTCGACCTCGTGCTGCTGGAGGACGAGCGGCACGCGATTCCGCCGTACGACGCCCTGATCCTGGCAGGCGATCGGCTCGTCCGCGAGCACCCCGACGCCATTGCCGCGCTGCGCGGCCTGACCGGAGCCATCGACGCCGACCGCATGCGCCGCATGAACCTCGCCGTGGACGAGGAAGGAAAGTCGCCCGAGGCGGTGGCAGCGGACTTTGTCGCCGAAGGTCAAAGGTAAAATTGATCTGTAAATGAGCGACCCTATTCTCGATATCCGCCCGCTCGGCCATCGCTGGCAGACCGTCGATCCGTTCCTCTTCTGCGTTCACCACATCGACTACTACCCGAAAGGGAACGAGCAGTTTGGTCCAGCAGTCCCGTTGACCGGTCACGAAATCGGTCAGGACTTCGATGGCGTGGACGGCTGGCGCATGTATCACGGCGATGTCGTGCCCGGCTTCCCGCAGCATCCACATCGCGGATTCGAGACGGTGACGATCATCCGCCGCGGCTACATCGATCACTCCGACTCGCTTGGTGCGGCAGCCAGGTTTGGTGCCGGCGACGTGCAGTGGCTGACCGCCGGCGCCGGCGTCGTGCACTCGGAGATGTTTCCGCTGCTCAATCGCGAAGGTCCGAACACGCTGGAGCTGTTTCAGATCTGGTTGAACCTTCCGTCGAAGGACAAACTCGTCGAGCCCTATTTCACGATGCTGTGGGATCGCGAGATCCCGAGGCGAGTGTTCGCCGACGCAGCAAGGCGCCGCACCGAAGTCATGATCATCGCAGGTGCGCTCGAGGGAACGATGCCGCTCGCGCCGCCACCGCATTCGTGGGCGTCGAAGCCGGAGTCCGACCTTGCGATCTGGTCGATCGCCCTCGAGAAAGACGCCACGTGGACGGTGCCGACGGCAACCGGTTCGCACACGTTGCGCACCCTCAACTTCTTCGCCGGCACGTCGCTGCGCGTTGCCGGGCGACTGGTGATGGGCACGTCGGCCGTGCAGGTTCAGGCGAATCAGCCGATCACGATTGAGGCTGTTGACGGACCTGCAGACGTGCTGCTGCTCCAGGGTCGTCCAATCGGCGAGCCCGTTGCTCAACACGGCCCGTTCGTCATGAACACGCGCGAAGAGTTGCAGCGCGCCTTCAGCGACTACCAGCGCACGCTTTTCGGTGGATGGCCGTGGCCGGAGAATGCTCCCGTCCACGGTCGAGACCCGATGCGATTCGCCAAACATGCCGACGGTCGCATCGAGCGCATCGTCGAGGAAGCCACGCCCGGGACGAGGTGAAACGCCCGTCCGCCAACCCGCGTAATGAGTAGGGGTCAGACCCTCCCACTATTGCTCGAGAACGATTTGTTGATGAGACCTACGTACCGAATGTCACGTGCACTTCTCGCCGCGCTCCTCACTCTGCTTACGGGGCTCGTTGCCGGCGGTGTGACTCTGATCGCGCAACAACAGGCAGCGGCGGCCGACACGGACGCCCTCGAGGTCATTCAGCTTCGCCCCAACTTCTTTGTGATCGCGGGTGACGGCTCGAACATCGCGGTGCAACTGGGAAACGATGGCATCGTGATCGTCGACACCGGGACGGGCAGCAAGGCGAAGCAGGTCATCGCCGAGATCCGAAAGCTGTCGTCGCGACCGATCCGCTACGTGATCAACACGAGCGCCGATCCCGATCACGTCGGTGGTAACGACGAAGTGTCAGCGGCAGGGCAGTCGGTCATTCCGACCGGCGGTCTCAACGAGATTGGCGCAGCCGGCGGACGAGCGCCGATTCTGGCGGAAGAGAACGTCCAGTCGCGAATGGCTGCGCCCGAGGGTGAGAAGTCTGCCTTTCCAATCGGCGCGTGGCCGACCGTGACATATGCATCGGCGCTCGAGGAAACACAGAAGGATCTCTACATCAACGGTGAAGCGATCATCACGACCTATCAGCCCGCGGCGCACACTGACGGCGACAGCATCGTGTTCTTCCGGCGATCAGACGTCCTCGTCACCGGCGACGTCTTCGACCAGACGCGCTTCCCGGTCATCGATCGCGAGAAAGGCGGGAGCATTCAAGGGATCATCGACAGTCTCAACCGCATCATCGGCATCACCGTGCCGCCCGTTCCGTTCATCTGGCAGGAAGGCGGCACCGTCGTCGTGCCGGGTCACGGTCTCATGAGCCACGAAGCTGATGTCGTGGACTACCGCGACATGGTGACCATCGTCCGCGACCGGATTCAATCGTGGATCGGCAAAGGGATGACGCTCGAACAGGTGCGCAAGGCCGATCCCGTCAAAGGGTTCCGTGGCAGGTACGGCTCCAACACGGGCGCCTGGACCACGGACAAGTTCATCGAGGCGGTCTACACAGACCTCGGCGGAAAGTAAATCGCGGAAAGTAAACCAACGTGAGAAGGGTCAACTCAGTAGTCGCAACGGCGCTGCTCGTTGCGCTGGTCGCATCGCCATCGCTCATCGCGCAGACTCCAGCGCGCGGACAGAGACAAGGCGGGCGAGGTGGCCGTGGAGAGGCGCCTCTCGAACCGCCGCCGACACCTCGGGCTGCGGCACCAATCGATCTCACCGGCAACTGGGTCTCCGTCATCACTGAAGACTGGCGATGGCGTATGGTCACACCTCCGAAGGGCGACTACGTGAGCCTCCCGATCAATGCAGAAGCGAAGAAGGTGGCGGACGCGTGGGATGCGGCAAAGGACGTCGCCGCCGGAGACCAGTGCAAGGCCTATGGAGCGCCTGGCCTCATGCGCCTGCCAACCCGGTTGCGCGTCTCATGGCAGGACGATACGACGCTGAAAGTCGAAACAGACGCGGGCACGCAGACGCGGTTGCTGCATTTCGGCGATTGGAAGCCGCCGGCCGGAGGACCGACGCGACAGGGCACTACGACCGCGCAGTGGGAAATGCGCCAGGGCCGGCGCGGTGCACCGCAGCCTCCGCCGGAGCAGCGCTTCGGCAATCTCAAGACCGTGACGACGGGACTGATGGCCGGGTACCTGCGCAAGAACGGCGTTCCGTTCAGCGAAAAGACGACGCTCACCGAGTATTGGGACCTGCTGCGTCAACCCACTGGCGAGCAATGGATCGTGATCACAACCGTCGTCGAGGACCAGACGTATCTGACGCGCACGTGGATCACGTCGCTCAACTTCAAGAGGGAAGCCAACGGATCGAAGTGGGATCCGTCAGCGTGCGAGGCGAGTTAAGAAGGAGCGAGGGAGTGGAATGAAGATTACCGTGCTGACAGCTCTCGCGATGCTCGTGAGCGCGCCGGTGTTTGCGCAGGGGCAGGTCGAGGCCGCGGCCGCGGCGACACGTGGTCAGATCATCGACCTGGCAGGATCGTGGGCGAACCGCCTTCACGAAGACTGGATCGAGCGTGCACCTGGTCCGCACATCGGCGACTACAGCGGTCTGCCGATCAACGACGAAGCGCGGGCCTACGCCGACCTCTATCAGGTGTCGATGCAAAACATGCCTGAACGGCAGTGTATCCTCTACACCTCGCAGTACATCGTCATGGGGCCTCAGAACCTGCGCATCGAACCTGAAGTCGATCCGATCTCGGGTGCGATCGTCGCGCTGCACATGACCGGCACAGTCGATCGCGCCTCCCACACGGTCTGGATGGACGGACGTGCCCATCCGTCGAAGAACGCACCGCATACGCCCGGTGGTTTCAGCACCGGCGTCTGGCAGGGTGGGACGGTTGTCGCACAGACGACGCACTTGAAGGCTGGTCTGGTGTGGAGGAATGGTGTGCCGCACAGCGATCAGGCCACGATCACCGAGTACTACGCGCGTCATGGCGACATGCTCACGATCACGATGATCCTGAACGACCCGATCTATTACGAGGAGCCGTTCATTCGAAACGCGACGTTCGAGCTCGACCCGCAGACGCGAGTGTTGCCAGAGCCGTGTGAGCCGCAGGTCGAGATTCCGCGCGCGCCGGGCGTGGTGCCGCACTACTTGCCAGGTGAGAACCCGTATCTCAACGAATTCGCAGAGACATTCAACCTGCCACTCGAAGCGGTACGTGGTGGCGCGGCCACGACGTATCCCGAGTACGGGAAGAAATTGAGATCGACGTACAAGCCGCCGGCGAAGTGCACGGTGTATTGCTGCGGCGGCACGGGGCTGACCGTTCCCAATACGAACAACGCCGCGTGTCGTGAAGGAGACGCGCCGACGCCGAATCCGTAGAGGCGGGTCTTCAGACCCGCCTGCGCAAAGATGAGAAGGGGTCTGACCCCTTCTCGTTAGGGCAATGCCAGTGCGACGAGCTCGCCTGGATACTGACGTCCTGAGATCCCGACGACGATGTACTGCTTGCCTTTGGCCATGTAGGTCATTGGCGCATTGCTTACGCCGGCGGGCAAGTCCATCTCCCAGACAATCGCACCGGTCTTCTTGTCGAACGCGCGGAACTTCTTGCCGCCCCACGGACCGCCGGGCGGAAGCCCCACGCCGCTGTCGCTCCCTTCACCCATGAACACGAAGCTCTTGGTGACGAGCGCGGCGAGGCGGCCAGGCGAGCCGAGCGGTGGCAGGTTGAGTCCCTTGAACGCCGGGTGATTGCGGAGCCCATCGCCGTTGGCGACCGACCATGCGATGTCGCCCTTGTTCAAGTCGATCGCGACGAGACGCGAGTACGGCGGTTTGAACGGATCGGGCAAGCCCTGTGGTCCGAACGGCCACGGCGCCTGCTGCTTTACGTAGGGGAGCGTCGACTCCGGATGCTGCGACTTGCCCAGTGCGATGACAGTCGGCATGTGCGCCGACGGCACATACAACATGCCGGTTTCGGGATCGAACGCTGCGCCGCCCCAGTCCGCGCCGCCGTTCGTTCCGGGCACGAGCAAGAGACCCTTCGGACCGTCGGCGCTTCCAAGCAGGACCGGTGGGGTGTAGATCGGGCCGGTCTTGTACTCGCTGACGATCTTCTTCGCTTCGGCCTTGAGTTCCGGCGTGAAGTCGATCAAGTCGTTGTCGGAGACACCTTGCTGATCGAACGCCGGCGGCTTCGACGGAATCGGCTGCGTCGGTGAGTACCACTCGCCGGGCACGTCCCCTTTCGGCACTGGCTTTTCTTCGATCGGCCACACCGGCTGACCCGTCACGCGATCGAACACATAAACAAACGCCTGTTTCGACACCTGCGCGACGGCCTTGATTCGTCGTCCATTGACCGTGATGTCGCCGAGGACCGGAGCGGCAGGAAGGTCGTAGTCCCACAGACCATGATGGATGGTCTGGAAGTGCCACACGCGTTTGCCGGTGCGCGCATCGAGGCAGACGATCGATTCCGCATACAGGTTGTTGCCGGGCCGCGTCCCACCGTAGTAATCGCCAGTGGCTTCTTCAAGCGGCAGATAGACGTAGCCGAGATCTTCGTCAGCGCTCAGCAGCGACCACGCTCCGCTGTTCCCCGAGTAGGTCCACGAGTCGTTGAGCCACGTGTCGTTTCCGGGTTCATCCTTCCGCGGTACAACGTGGAACGTCCACAGCAGCTTGCCCGTTCGCACGTCGTAGCCACGCACATCGTCTGGCGGCATCTCCTTCGGCGCGCGCGCGCGTTCATTGAGGATGTCCGTTGCGGGTGACGGGACGCCGGCCACGACCACGACGTCCTTGACGACTAGCGGTCCGCTGCTCCAGCGCCACCCGGTGATCGGACGCTCGAAACCCTTCGTGAGATCGACCTGACCGTTCTCGCCGAAGTCGGGGTAACGCTTTCCAGTCTTGGCGTTGAGTGCGACGAGATTTGCGCCGACGTTGGTCACGATGCGCGCGTCGCGTCCATCGGTCCAGTACGCGATGCTCCGCGTGGCCCCGCCGCGCGCCGGGCCCTGCCCATCCGGGCGAAGTGGAAGGCTGTCGTACCACAGGGTCTTGCCCGTCGTCGGATCCAGCGCGACGACGGCCCCGACGGCGGAACTCATATACATCACGCCGCCAACGACGAGCGGTGTGTGCTGGTAGTTGGCCGCCGCTTGCGCATCAGGGAACGTTGGACGCAGTTCCTCAGGCAGACCAGAACGTGTCCACGCGACGCGGAGGTTCTTGATGGTGTCTTTGTTGATCTGCTCGAGAGGCGAGTACTTCGTGCTGCCTTTGTCTCCGGCGTACGCGGGCCAATCGCGATCGGCGTCAGCGGCGCCACCGGTTAGCGTCCAGGCGGCGAGGCCAATAAGTATGAGTGGAACCGAAAGAGCCACTTTGCGCATGGGGCAAAGTGTAGATCGAAGGGCGGCTATTCGACGGGTACCGCGACTGCTTGAGCCTGGTTGGCTGGCTGGGTTGGTGCCGACCATTCGCAGCTGCGGAGTGCTTCGCGGATATCGGCGAGTGCGCGAACGATCAATCGAAGTTCATCAATGCCGGACGTGCTGCGTGCCTCGAGCACGCGTGTCTGCGCCACGTCGTTGATGTGAGCGATGGCGGTTTCGATGTGGCGCCTCGCGACGGCGATGCGCTGCACCGGTGAATCGTTCTTGGCGACGATGTGGAGCATCCCGGGTCCTTCAGTCGTCACTGTCTGCGCCTGTCTTCTGCCGCTCTTCTGCCGCGGGGCGGTTGTCGGCGTCGGTCATAACCGGGTTCGCCGTTCACTATGGGGAATCGCCGCACACCTATTCGAGAGCAACTGCCGCTCGAACTGTACCTGAACATTCGGACCACGGGGCGGTCAACATTGACCATCAGTCTGGTTTCTGGAAGCAACGGAACAGTCTCCGCCGCGACGGACTTTGTTCTTAGCTTATCGCTACCTTCCGCTCGGGCTTTCGCGCGGTCATTCCAGAAATCGCGTCGCCATTCCTGAGCGTAGCAAGCGGCGCGCCGCCTGTGTTGACCTTGCACAGCAGCGGCGATAGCCTACGGTCGCCATGTCATCTACGGGACTGAGTTCTCCAGAACGAACCTATCTGTCGGGCTTTGGAAATGAGTTCGCATCTGAGGCGATCGCGGGTGCGTTGCCGCGGGATCAGAACACGCCGCAGAAGCCGCCAATGGGCCTCTACATCGAAGAGTTGAACGGCACCGCGTTCACTGCGCCGCGCGGCGTCAGCAGATCAACATGGACCTATCGCATCCGGCCGTCGGCGATGCACAAGCCGTTCACGCCACGCGACCCGCGCCTGATTCGGAGTGGTCCCTTCAACGAAGTTCCACCGTCACCGAACCAGCTCCGCTGGCGGGCGATACCGATTCCCAAAGAGCCCACTGACTTCGTCGACGGGATCGTGACGATCGGCGGCAACGGCGACTCTGCGGCTCAGTCAGGTGCAGCAATTCACCTGTACGCGGCCAATCTTTCCATGCGGGATCGGTTTTTCTACAACGCCGATGGGGAATTCCTGATCGTCCCGCAATCGGGGGCGATCGTGTTACACACAGAGTTTGGGATCCTCGATGTGCCACCGGGGCAGGTGGCATTGATTCCGCGCGGCATCAAGTTTCGGGTTGAGCTTGCCGACGGGCCGGCGCGCGGCTTCATCTGTGAGAACTATGGACAGCACCTGAGGTTGCCGGACCTTGGCCCTATCGGGACGTTCGGGCTCGCGAACGCGCGTGATTTCCAGGCGCCCGCCGCGGGCTTCGAGGATCGTGAAGGCGCCTTCAGCCTGATTGCCAAGTTCGGTGGCGGGTTGTGGGAGGCGGAGATCGATCACTCGCCGCTCGACATCGTCGCGTGGCGTGGCAACTACCTACCGTTCAGGTACGACCTCTACAAGTTTCAGTGCATCAACACGGTCACCTTCGACCATCCGGATCCGTCGATCTACTGCGTGCTCGCGTCGCCGACGTCGGTGCCCGGCACATCAAACATGGAGTTCGGGTGTTTCCCCCCACGATGGACTGTGGCCGAACACACGTTCCGTCCACCACCGTTCCACAGAAACGTCGCGAGTGAGTTCCTCGGGTTGATCGCAGGGAAGTACATCGGCAAGGGCGATGACTTCGGTCCCGGTAGCGCGAGCCTGCACAACTGCATGTCGGGTCACGGCCCCGATGCCGAGGCGTACGAGCGCGGACGCACCGCAGAGCTCAAGCCGCAGTTTCTGGATGACACGCTCGTCTTTCTGTTCGAGACGCAGCTGCCGATTCGTCCGACGCGCTTCGCGCTGGAGACGGATCTGCTCGAGCGCGACTACTACACGCACTGGCAGGGACTGAAGAAGAACTTTGGTCCGGTTGGATCCGGACGGTAATACAATTCGCTGGGCTCGGTTCTTTTGGGAGTTGGGAGTTGGAGCTTGGGAGTTTTCATAGAGGGGACGCTATGAGACGCACGTATGTGCTCGGCATGATCGTGGTTGCGGGCGTTGTCGCGGCAGCGGCCGCGAATCTGGGTGCGCAACAACAGCCGGCCGCGGGAGGCCAGGCTGGTCGTGGTGGTGGCGGTCCGGCGCTCGGCAAGATCGAAAAGGTTGCCGACAATCTCTATTTCATCTTCGGCGCCGGCGGCAACACCGGCGTGTACATCGCCGAGAAGGGTGTCGTCCTCGTCGACACCAAGAACCCTAACAATGGGCAGGGCATCCTCGATCAGGTGAAGTCGGTTACCGACAAGCCGATCACCCACATCATCAACACGCACACGCACGGCGATCACAACGGGAGCAACGTTTTCTTTCCGGCGAGCGTGGAGATTGTCTCGCAGGAGAACACCGCCGCGAACATGCAGAAGATGGCGGCGTTCCAGGAGGCGTTGAACAGACACGGTCTTCCCGATCGCACCTACAAGGATAAGATGACGCTGCTTGGCGGGAAGGACGCGATCGACCTGTACTACTTTGGCCCGGCGCACACCAACGGCGACACGTTCGTCGTGTTCCGCAACGCGCGCGTCGTCCACGCCGGTGATGCGTTTGCCAACAAGGGTCAGCCGCTCATCGATCGCAACAACGGCGGCAGCGGCATCGCGTATCCCGAGACGATCGCGAAAGCCGCGAAGGGCATCGGGAACGTCGACACCGTCATCAACGGGCATTCGCCGGTGACGATGAAGCTCCAGGACCTGGCGGACTTCGGCGAGTTCAATCGGTTGTTCCTCGAGCACGCGCGCGCATCGCTCAAGGCCGGCAAGACGCCGGAGCAGGCGATGATGGACTTGAAGCTGCCGGAGAAGTTCAAGGACTACAACCTGACCGGCGGCCGTGGTGGCCCGGGCGGTAACTTTGGAGTGATCTTCGAAGAACTGAAGGGGAACTGACACGACGTCCACGAACATCGCGAAGGCTTTATACTCCCCACGCATCAGCCGGGTCCCTCACAGGGGCCCGGCATCCCGCAACATCACGTCAACGTAGTGCGCACGCTTCACCGAGGAGGACTCAGTGACTCAACCCGCACTTGGACTGCTTTCGAGCGCCATCGTGATGGCGATCGCGCTGGGGTTCATCTCGCTCTTTGACTTTGGGACGTTCGCCGGTTGGGTCGCGTTCGTGATGCTCGGCCTCATTCCCATGCAGGTCGTCGCCGTCGTGCTCTGGGGAGGCAATCCTGCGTTTGCGAGCGGGCTGCGTCAGCCAGTGAAGGGCATCGTCCTCGTGCTGGTGACGGCGATCGCGACGGCTGTCATCACTCCGCTGGTCTTCATGATGGTGGGTGAGGGCGCCGCGCCGCCCGGACCGATCCCCTCACATTACGCCGTCATCGTCGTGCCCACGACCTTCTGGCTGACGATCATGATGGGTGGATGGCCGTTCAATCGTGTGAGCTCGAACCCGATCGTTTCCGGTTTGCTCACCCTGGTCGCGGCATACGTCGTGACGTACGTTGTCTTCCGAGTCTTCTTCAACTACGACTTCATGCAGGGAGCGCCGGTGTATCTCCAGTCGGCGCCGAAGGGGATGTTCAACGGCGTGTCGGCGCTGGTGTTCTACGTCACGGCGCTCGCCGTCATGTTCCTCGTGCTGTGCTTCGATCTCTGGCCGCTCACATTGTCGCCTGGAATCATGAAGCAGCCTGTGCTTGGCCTCGTGTGGACGGCAATTGCGCTGATCGGCGCTGCACTTGCGATAACGATCGGGATCAACGGAGCCGGGGCGGACCCGATGGCGTTTCTCACCGAGGTCACGGTTCCTTTCATCTTCGGTTCGATCATCCTCCTGAACATGTTGCAGAACTCGCTCTTCGCGCGAATGACGCAGCCCCTGAAAGGCGTGATGAACACGATCGCAGCTGCCGCCGTGGGGTTCGTGCTCGCGCACCTGTACATCTCGCTCGTGCCAATGGTCTCGGGGCCGCTAGCCTCGGGACCGCCCGGATACGACCGCGAGGTCTGGGTCGCCAACGCGCTTCTCAGCGTCACGTTCCCGTTCCTCATCTACCACGCTGTGTTCTTCGGGTTCTGGCCGCTTCTTCGAAGTAAGCAGTAGGCGGTAGGCAGTAGGCGGTGGAGCGCTACGAAGAATTTCGTTGACACTACGAAATCAATCGTAGGAGACTTCGGGGCATGGCGCGTCGCCCCACTCCACGGCCCACAGACGCCGAGCTCTCCATCCTCCGCGTCCTTTGGGAGCGAGGGCCGAGCACAGTCCGGCAGGTCCATGACGTTCTGTCTGCCAACCGCGAGTTCGCTTACACAACGACGCTGAAGCTCCTGCAGTTGATGACGGAAAAGGGCGTCGCCGTCCGAGAGGAGGCCGGCCGCGTCCATCTGTACCGCGCGGCTGTCGCGCAGGAGGAAACGCAGCGGCACCTGATCCGAGACCTGGTCGATCGCGCCTTTGGCGGTTCGCCCAGTCAGCTCGTCATGCAGGCCCTTGCCGCGAAGCCGGCCTCCGCTGAGGAACTGCGGGAGATCCGCCGCCTGCTGAAAGAGCACGAGGAGAAGGCCCGTGACTGATCCGCTGCTCGATACGCCGCTCGTTCGATCAATCGGTTGGGCGCTGATTCATTTCGTCTGGCAAGGCACGGTCGTCGGTATTGCCACCGCGCTTGCGCTTCGCGCTCTAGCTGGTGCACGGCCGACGGTGCGCTACGCCGTGGCGTGTCTCAGCCTGGCGTCGATGCTGATCGTTCCCGTCGTCGCAGTACTCACCGATCGCGCATCGGACTCAGTGACCGTCGCCTCGACTGCTGCCGCGTCCGTCAACGTCGTGCCGCCAGTGCCAATCGATCGACTGCTGCCTTCTGCCGTCGTCGTCTGGCTTGCAGGCGTGCTCTTGCTATCAGCCCGGCTCATCGTTGCCTATGCCGGTGTCGAGCGACTGAAGAGAGCGACTCGAGCCGTGGACGTGACGGTTGTTGCGCGAGTGCAGTCGCTCGCACATCGCTTCGGCATCGACAGGCCCGTGCGCGTATTCGAATCCACTCTCGTCCGCGTGCCGACCGTCGTCGGTTGCCTGCGACCGGTCATCCTGCTTCCGGTGAGTGTGATCACCGGTCTGGCTCCGGCGTACCTTGATGCCGTGCTCGCCCACGAGCTCGCTCACGTCCGCCGGCATGATTACCTCGCCAACGTACTGCAGTCGCTCGTCGAAACGCTTCTCTTCTACCACCCGGCGGTCTGGTGGTGCTCGCGGCAGATTCGAATCGAACGCGAGCACTGCTGCGACGACATGGTGGTCGAGGCCGGCGGCAATCGAGTGGCGTACGCGGCAGCACTCGCTCAACTCGAAGAATTGAGAGGACTTCAACCCATGCTCTCGCTCAATGCATCTGGAGGCCGGCTGGTCGATCGGATTCGCCGGCTGCTCGGGGAATCGCCGATGAAGGAACGTGGATCGACAGTGTGGACGATTGCAGCGGCGCTGGCTGTCGTGACGGCAATCGTGATGGCTCCGGCTCTGACGGTCGCCGATGCGAGTGAGCTGGTGACGTCAGTGCAATCGGACAGTGGGAAGTCGAATCCGCAGGTGCCGGTGCCGCGGGCTGCCGTGCGCGACCACCAGACGTTCAGGGATGCCGACTGGGCGGACTATGTCACGGAGACGCAGGCGGCGCTCGAAACGCTTGCCCGCGAGACGCAGGGAGTCGCGGTGTTTGCCGAACAGGCCGAGCCGCAGCCTCAGGCCCAGCCTGCGCCGCAGCCTCAGGCCCAGCCCGCGCCCCGGCCTCAGGCCCAGCCTGCGCCGCAGCCTCAGGCTCAGCCCGCGCCGCAGCCTCAGGCTCAGCCCGCGCCGCAGCCTCAGGCTCAGCCCGCGCCGCGGCCTGAGGCTCAGCCCAGGCCTCAGCCACCGCTGCCGCCCGTGCCACCGACGCCTTCCACCGTCGCTCTGCCACCGGCACCGCCGAGTCCTGCGCCCCCAGCGCCCGCGCCTCCATTACCTCCGAACTCACAGGTCGCGTTACCAGCGCTTCCGGCACCTCCGGCACCTCCGGCACCTCCGGCTCCACCCGCGGAGCCACTCGGCCTGGATCCGGACTCGATCCACGAGTTGATCACGAGTGCCACGCAACAGATCGCCGAAAGCTTCGAGGAGTTGCGCCGCGCCACCAAGGAGGTCGGTCTCAAGCAGGAAGCGATTCGTCAGGCGCAGGCCGAGATAGCGACGATGCGAATCGAGTCGCTCGCTGCCAAGGCGCAGATCGAAGTCATGCAGAAGACGCTCTCGGAGTTTTCAGCGAAGAGCGCGGCTTCGCAGTTGGATCGCCGAGAGATGCAAAAGCTGATCGACGAGCTCAGCGCGGAACTCGCGAAGCTGCGCGTTCGTTAGCGATACGGCGGGTCTAAAAAGACCCGCCGCTACGACTGAGGACCGAGGACTGAGGACCGAAGACTTACTTGGCCTGAATATGAATTCCGCACTCGAGCTTCTGGCCCTGCCAGCGGCCCGAGCGCGGGTTCTCCGGGTCGAACGGCAGTTCCGTGCACGGCTCGCAGCCGATGCTCGTGTAGCCCAGTTCGTACAGCGGCAGCAGTGGAATGTCGTGCGCCTTCGCGTACGCCCACACGTCGCGCGCGGTCCAAGCAGCGATCGGCGCGACGCGGGAGATGGTCCTTCCGGGGAGCTTGAAGGGCTCCACTTCTTTCAGGTTCGCGCGCGACGGCGACTGATCGCGCCGCAGCGCCGTGAACCACGTGTCGTAGCCTTCCAGCGCCGAGAACAGCGGCTCCACCTTGTGACGCTTGCAGCACGCCTCGGTGCTCTCGGCCTGCCACAGCCCGACGCTCGGCGTCTGTGCCCGAAGGTTGATCAGATTCAGTCCCCACCGCTCCGACAGTTCGTCGCGATACGCCAGCGTCTGCGCGAAGTGGTGGAACGTGTCGAGGAAGAGCACCGGGACGTCGGGACGCACCTCGCGCAGCATGTGCGTGAGCACCACGCACTCGGCCTGAAAGCTCGACGTGATGCACGGTGTCTGCGCGCCATTCAGCGCGCGCTCGATTGTTTGTCTTGCCTGGTCTACGAGTTCCGAATCCCGGATCCCGAGTCCCGAATCCCGGGTCATGTGAGCATCTCCTCGAGTGCCTTGCGAACGGCCTCGGCGGCTTCCTCGTCCGACGCCGCGTGCCGGGCGATGAGAGCCAGGCGTTGTGCGAATGTGAGCGGCGCTCCCTGCGCTTCAACCGCACCGCGGAGCGGATCGGTGATCATGCCGGCGCCGCACGTGAACTGCGTCGCGGGATCGATCAGGATGAAGCTGCCGGTGCCGCGATTCTCGGAGTAGCGATCGAACACGATCGGCCTTGCCGTTGATATCTGGACGTTGCCGATCTGATTCAGAACCAACGTGTGATTGACTTCGGCGGTCACCGTCCGCGTGCCGTGCTTCAGCAGGTACACGCGACCGGGATCCAGCGGCCGCTCGTCCATCCACACCAGTTCCGCCTCGAACCGCTGTCCGACGAACGCTGGTTCAACCGTCAGCACATCACCGCGACTGATGTCGATCTCATCGTCCAACGTGAGCGTCACTGACATCGGCGCGAACGCCATGGCCAGGTCGCCGTCGTAGGTGACAATGCGCTTGATGCGAGCGCTGCGGCCAGAAGGCCAGGCGGTAACCCGATCGCCGCTCCTGACGGTGCCGGACACAATCTGCCCCGCGTATCCGCGAAACTCGTGGTCCGGACGAAGCACCATCTGCACCGGGAAACGGAACGGCGCCGCCGGCAGGTTGCGATGCACCCGCACGGTCTCGAGGTACTCGAGCAGGGGAGGACCATCGAAGTACGGCGTGCGCGCGCTGCGCGTGATGACGTTGTCGCCCTCGAGCGCGCTCATCGGAATGGCGTGCACCGACGCGCCGGTGAGGAACTCGCTGAAGTCGTCCAGGATCTTCTCGTAGACCTCGCGATCGAAGTCGACGAGATCCATCTTGTTGATGGCGAGCACGAAATTCGTGATGCCGAGCAGCCGCGCGATTCGTGCATGCCGCTTCGACTGTGTGCGGACGCCGTTGCGCGCGTCGATGAGCAGAATCGCGACGTCAGCGGTTGACGCGCCCGTCGCCATGTTCCGGGTGTACTGCTCGTGACCGGGCGTATCCGCAAGGATGAATTTGCGGCGCGCGGTTGCGAAGTAGCGATACGCGACGTCGATTGTGATGCCCTGTTCGCGCTCGGCACGCAGGCCGTCGGTGAACAGCGAGAAGTCGATCGGCCCGGCATTGCGGTTCTTCGATGCCTTGGCCACTGACGCAACCTGGTCTTCATAGACCGACTGCGAGTCGTGGAGCAGCCGCCCGATCAGCGTGCTCTTCCCATCGTCGACGCTGCCGGCAGTGCAGATTCTCAGGAGGCTCGATTCCACGGTCCGGGTTCCTGGCTCCGGCATCAGAAATAGCCTTCCCGCTTCTTCAACTCCATCGAGCCATCCTGATCGTGATCGATGATGCGGAGCTGACGCTCTGATTGGCGCGTCGCGATCAGCTCCTCGATGATCTTCGGCACGGTGTCCGCGTCGGACTTGATCGCGCCCGTGCACGGCGAGCAGCCGAGCGAGCGCATACGGCACTTCACGACCTGTGGCTTCTCACCGGGCATCGTGACGACGAACGGTTGTTCCTGGACGATGAGCGAGGCGCCGCGGACGATCACCTCGCGCTCTCGCGCGAAGTAGAGCGGGACGATCGGGATGTTCTCCGCGTGGATGTAGTTCCACACGTCGATCTCGGTCCAGTTGGAGAGCGGGAACACGCGGATGCTTTCACCAGGCCGCAGCTTCGCGTTCAGGAGTGTCCAGAGCTCGGGACGCTGGCGCTTCGGATCCCATTGTCCGTTCGGGTCGCGCACGGAGAAGATGCGCTCCTTGGCGCGCGAGCGCTCCTCGTCGCGACGAGCGCCGCCGATGGCCGCGTCGAAGTTCCCGGCCTGCAGCGCGTCGAGCAATGACTTCGTCTTCAGCAGTCCGCAGCAGCGCTGCGTGCCTACCTTGAAGGGCTGCGTGCCGTCCGCGATCGCTTCCTCGTTCGTGTGGACGATCAATCGCGCACCGACGGCACGAGCCATCTCGTCGCGGAACTCGATCATCTCGCGGAACTTGTAGGTCGTATCGACGTGCAACAGCGGAAACGGAATCGGACCCGGATAGAACGCCTTCTGCGCAAGCCGCAGCAGGACCGACGAGTCCTTGCCGATGGAGTAGAGCATCACTGGTCGTTCGAACTCGGCGACGACCTCGCGGAAAATGTGAATGCTCTCGGCCTCCAGTGCCCGGAGATGATCCAGGCGAGAGGCGGTGAGGGTCGAGTCAGGAGTCAGGGCCACCGTCGACATGTTTCCTAAGACGTCCAATAAAAAAGCCCGGGTTCGTGTCCCCGGGCTTCGATCGCGTTAGCGTGTCTGGGTGTTTTGCTATTCACCCGATTGCCAGATCGTCACCTTGGGGACCTTTACAGGTCCTGCTACAACAGCAGCGGACACAAAGGCGACAGATTCGGACGGACATCGAATTAGATTCTACCCGCCAGTCGCCCCGAACGCAAAAAGGAGTAGCTTAAGGCCATGAAACGCCTGCTATACGCCGTTATCGCCCTGTCCGGTCTGCTGGCTGTGCCGCTCGCCGCGCACCATTCGTTTGCCGCTGAATTCGACGCCAGCAAGGCCATCCGCGTCACCGGGACGCTGTCCAAGGTGGAGTGGACCAACCCCCACATTTACTTCTACTTGGACGCCAAGGACGAGCAGGGAAACGTGGTCAAGTGGACCTGCGAATCGGCTGCTCCAGGCGCGTTGAGCCGGCGCGGGTTCAAACGCGGCGACCTCAAACTCGGCGACACGATTGTGGTCGACGGGTACCGAGCGAAGAACGGAGCGAACCTGATGGATGCCCGGCGGGTGACGCTCGCCGACGGCCGAATCGTCTCAGGCGCTTCGGCCGGCGATGGAGGCCCGCAATGACCGGCACGCGAGTGGCCCTGTGTTCGGTCGTTGTCGTGGTTGTGCTGGCGCTCTCGAGTGCGGTGAGTCGCGCGCAGTTGTCGGTACCGGACTTCAAGTCGAATCGATCGACGCCGCGAATGGCGAACGGCAAGCCGGACTTCAGCGGCTATTGGAAGGGCACCACCGATACGAAGCCGGTCGGCAACATCGGCAAGGACTTGCCGGGGTGGAAACTGCCGCTCACGCCAGCAGGTGAGGCCGCTCTCAAACACAACCTCACCGCCACCATCGACCCCGAGAGCCTGTGCATCATTGGCGGGATCCCGCGGCACAACGCCAGCGGGCTTCCGTTCGAGGTTCTCCAGGGCAACAACAAGATCGCGTTCCTGTATTGGTACAGCTACTTCCGTTTGATTCCGATCGATCCGAACCGCAAACACTCCGACGATCCGGATCCATCGTTCTTCGGCGAAGAGCTCGGTCGATGGGAGGGCGACACGCTCGTCATCGACTCGATCGGATTCAAGGACGAGAAGGTCTGGATCGACGAGAACGCGAATCCTCACAGCGACGCGCTGCACGTCGTCGAACGATGGACGCGGCCGGATGCCGACCACATTCATGTCGAGACCTTGATCGAGGATTCGAAGTTCTACACGCGACCGTTCACGTACTCGCGAACGTGGGTGCTCGGAAAGCCTGACGAGGAAATTCAGGAATACGCCTGCAGCGAGAACAACGTCGATGCGGCCCATCTCGGTTTCGGACCAGGTCCGATTCGTCCCGATGGGACGCGCGGTTACATCGATCCCGCGCCGCTGCCTCCGCCGCTCCCGCGGAAACAGTAGCGCAGAGTCCCGGCTCCAGCCGGACTGATGGTCTCCTAGCCCGGTGGTTGAACGGGCTGCGCTGGAGGAACTCGCGCACGAGCGAGTTCCTCGTTGCGTTTGACCTGGGGCAATTGCACCGAGAAGAAACGATAGAGAAGCCACGAATCGAGCACACCCACAGCGACCAGCACGAGATATGCGAGGTGGCTCTGCACGAGGCCCAGGTCCTTCAGCAGCGTCGACAAGCCGAAGCCGACGATCCACGCATCGAAGCTCATACACAAGCGACGGAAAGTTTCCGGGCGGATTCGCTGGATGACGTAGGCGCCGATCGGTACGCCAATCGCAATGCTTGGCAGGATGTATGGGATGAGCGCCATACTCTGCACCGTGTAGAGTCCGGCGTAGCCATACGCGATCGCGGTGAAGCTCGATTCCGCCAGCCGGATGAAGCCGAGCGCTGCGCGAAAGTCTCTCTGAGTAAGGCCCTGGTTGCTCAGCATCACCGCCAATGGTGGTCCTGAGATCGTCGTGACCGAGTAGAGCACGCCGACGCCGCCGCCAAACACGAACCCTACCGACCGCTCGGACTTGATCGGCCTTCGATACCCGGCTGCCTGAAACAGGATCAACGGCAGCAGAACGATAAACGTGCCGAACCGGAGCCAGCCCGGGTTGACCATCGACACAATCGCGGTGCCGAGGATGACGCCGGGCAGCAGACCGATCACGATCGGCAGCACGCGCCGCCACACGCGAGGCAGTGCGTCCCGATTCACCCACAGCACGTAGGCGTTGAGGGCGACTTCGATCGGGACGAGCGCCGGGTTGAGAACGCGGTTGGTCAGGAAGAGCAACGCGATCGGAACGGTGATCGACGAGAACCCGTAACCGAGGGCACCGTTGACGATAGCCGCGCCGAACGTGATGAAGGCGAGTGCGAGCTGAGTAGAGTCCATCACGTCGTGAGCCAGCCAGTCTTGCGTGTTTGTCGCGACTGTGTCAACGCCTGCACCGTTTGACGTCGAACATTCATTCAGACTCGGCCACGGTGTGATTCTGCCGATACTGGCGCCAGTCGATCTTCAGCTTCCGCATGCGCGCGCGCAGCGTATGCGGGTTGATCTCGAGCAGGCGCGCCGCCCCGTGCCGCCCCTCGACTCGGCCGCTGGTCGCCTCGAGCGCAGCCTCGATGTGCTGTCGAATGACGATGTCGAGCGGCGCAATGCGAGATGGTGCCGTCTCACTCGATCGCACCGGAGAGGGGGCCGATGCCCTTGGGTCCTGGCCGAGTGCGCCCGCAACGTTGAGCGCTTTCCCCTGACCGATCAACACCGCGCGGTCCATCACGGCGGCCATTTCGCGCACGTTGCCCGGCCACTGATATTCGGCCAGCAACTCCACGTCACTGTCCGAGACCGGCACCGGTCGAAGACCGAAGCGGTTCGCCGCGAGCTCCGCGAAGTACTCGGCAAACGCTCGGATATCGCTCGGCCGATCCCGCAGCGGCGGGATCACGATCGGGAACACCGAGAGGCGGTAGTACAGATCTTCGCGAAACGTCTGCTGTTCGACCATGCTTGGCAGATGGCGGTGCGTGGCGGCAACGATTCGCACGTTCACTTTGACTGGCCGTTCTCCGCCGACGCGAATCAGCTCGGACTCCTGGACCACGCGCAGCAGGCGGACTTGCGCCGCAGGTGCAAGCTCGCCGACTTCATCGAGGAACAGCGTGCCGCCGTCGGCCTGCTCGAACCAGCCCTTGCGCCGGGCAACCGCACCGGTGAAGGCGCCCTGCTCGTGGCCGAACAGTTCCGAGTCGATGAGTTCAGCAGAAATCGCGCCACAGTTGACGCGGCGGAACGGGCCGTGCCGGAACGGCGAGTGCTCGTGGATCGCGCGAGCGATGATCTCCTTGCCCGTACCGGTCTCACCGAACAGCAAGACCGGCGCGGCGCTGCGAGACACGATGCGAGCCCGCGCCATCACCGCGGCCAGTCCGGTGTCGCTGCCGATCAGCCGCTCCTCCCCCGCGCGCGTGTCGCCGGTGATGAAAACAGCGGGTACCAGCCGTGCCGGAGAGGCTTTCTGTTTCTGTGACATATGACGGATATAGACTGGCTATTGTGACAGAAAATCTATCTTATTTAACAGAATGAAATCAATCGGGGTCTGGGAAGTCAAATTTGCCCGCAAATCCTCCACGGTCCAGGTCTTGCCTCTCCCCCGGCGATGTCTCCGCTCTCCCGTCGATGTTCCTGTCGTCCCACGTCGGCTCGGTGCGCATGTATGACGCCGACGACCACCGGGCGGTAAGCGACCTCCGCTAGTTCGGTCCGCCCCCACCCTCTGCCCCGGTCGATCGGCTCACCCGTTCACGTCACACACAGGTTGCAGCGCGCAGGCACGCGCAGCAGTTTCGGGGCGCCGGTCGGTGCATCGGCCAGAGGAGATTCGATGTTTCGCAGAGTGTTCGTGCTGTCCGCGGTGCTGCTCGCCGGGTTGATTCCCGCGACAGCCATCGCTCAGACCGCGGCCGCTGTCGGCGGTGTGGTTCGTGACTCGTCCGGCGGTGCCATCCCCGGTGCGACGGTTCGCGTGATTAACGAAGCCACCGGCGCCGCGCAGGAAGCCATCAGCGACGCAGAGGGCAGCTATCAAGTGACCGACCTGGCTCCCGGCCAGTATCGCGTGGAGGCGGCGCTCGACGGATTCGAGCCGGCCGTGGCTCGGGGTACCGTCGACGGACGCCAGGCGGCAAAGATCGACGTGACGCTGACGCCTGCGCGATTCACCGAAGGCGTGGTCGTGACTGCGCGTCGCGTCGAAGAGGCGGTTCAGGAAGTTCCGATTCCAGTGTCGGTGCTGAGTGGCGAGCTCGTCGCCAGCGCGGGCGCGTTCAACGTGAATCGCGTGAAAGAGCTGATTCCGACCGTCCAGTTCTATTCGTCCAATCCACGCAATTCCTCGGTGACGATTCGCGGCATCGGTTCACCATTCGGGCTGACCAACGATGGCATCGAGCCGGGTGTCGGGTTGTATATCGACGGCGTGTTCTACGCCCGTCCTGCCTCGGCGACGCTCGACTTCCTCGACGTCGCGCAGGTCGAGGTCCTGCGCGGACCGCAGGGGACGCTCTTCGGCAAGAACACGACCGCCGGCGCGATCAACGTCACGAGCAAGCGGCCGAACTTCACCCCGGAGTCGAACGTCGAGCTCGCCTACGGCAGCTTCAACTTCGTGCAGGCGAAGGCCTCACTATCGGGTCCGCTGAGCGACAAAGTTGCTGCACGAGTCTCGTTCTCGGGCACCGGGCGTGATGGATTTATCTTCAATACCGCAACACAGACTGATACGAACACGCTCAACAACCTGGGCTTCAGGGGACAGCTGCTGATCGCGCCGTCGAAGCGCGTCGTCATGAACGTGTCGGTGGACCACACGCGCCAGCGCCCGGAAGGATACGCGCAGGTTATCGCAGGTGTCGCACCAACGCTTCGCCCGGCAAATCGTCAATACGCAGCCATCGCTGCCGATCTCGGTTACACGGCACCGAGCTCGAACCCGTTCGATCGGCTCACCGATACCGACACGAGCTGGCAGTCCAATCAGGATCTCGGCGGCGGGTCGGTCAATATCGACTGGACCGTCGGACCTGGCCGGCTGACCTCGACGACGGCCTTCCGGTACTGGAACTGGGATCCTTCCAACGATCGTGACTTCATCGGGCTGCCGGTCACATCGATCTCGGCCGCACCATCGAAGCAGCATCAGTGGACGCAGGAAGTGCGGTATGCCGGCGCGCTCTCCTCTCGCGTGAACATCGTCACCGGCATCTTCGCGTTCAGCCAGGCGCTCGACTCCAATCCGTCCTTCAAACAGGAACAGGGATCGGCAGCGGCACGCTTCCTCCTGGCTCCGACACCACCCGCGCTGACGCCGGGTTTGCTCGACGGGTATGGATTCGATCAGTTCCTCAAGTTCCGCAACGTGAGTGCCGCGGCCTTCGGCCAGATCGAAGTCCTGGTGACCGATCGCCTTCGTATCCTCCCTGGTTTGCGGTTCAACTACGACCAGAAGGACGTGGACTTCAACCAGACGGTCTACGGCGGACTGCAGACGGCGGACCCGGCGCTCGTGGCGCTGAAGCTGTCGGTGCTCGCTCCGCAGGCGTACACCGCGGACGTCGACGACACGAACACGTCGGGGCAGCTGACGGTGGCCTACAAGGTCACGGATGCGGTCAATACTTACGGCACCTACTCGACCGGCTTCAAATCGGTGGGCCTCAACCTGAACGGCGTACCGACCGACGCGTTGGGCCGGCCGATTCTGTCAGCAGCGACGGTGAAGCCCGAGGATGTGCGTCACGTCGAGTTCGGAGTGAAGACCGAGTTCCGCCCGGGCTATACCGCGAACGTCACGTTCTTCAACACCGGGATCGACGACTACCAGACGCAGGTCGTGAACGCGCAGGTCGGAGTGCTTCGCGGCTACCTTGCGAACGCCGAGAAAGTGCGTGTGAGAGGCGCAGAGTTCGACGGCAACGCACGCATCAACAAGCGACTCTCGTTCTATGGAGCGGCGGCATACACGGACGGCATCTACGTGTCGTTCCCCGACGCGCCACCGCCGCTCGAGGAGACTGGCGGTCCGCAGGTGAAGGACATCTCGGGCTCGGTCCTGCCGGGCATTTCCAAATGGGCACTCACGTTCGGAGGCGAATACAACAACCCGGCGACTCTCTTCAGTCAGGCCGGCGAGCTCTTCGGCGCCGTTGACACGAGCTATCGATCGGAGTTCTCGTCGAGTCCGTCCGCGTCGCGCTACATGATGGTTGACGGGTACGGCTTGATCAACGTGCGTGCGGGCTTCCGTTGGAGCGAGGGCTGGTCGGTATTTCTCTGGTCGCGCAATGTGCTCGACAAGCAGTACTTCGAATTCCTGACCGCGCAGCCGGGCAACTCCGGTCTCTACGTCGGGCTGCCGGGAGACCCGCGTACCATCGGGCTCACCGTGCGAATGAATCTTCGGTCGAAATAGCGCGCGCGTCAGCGAGCGATGCTTGCGGGTTGCTCGCGGCCGCGCCACCTGAATCGGCCGGCGTTCGCCGCGAAGCGCCCGACTGCCTCGCGCGGGCGCGGCGCGCGCGACGCCGACGCTGCGCTCGATCTCGCGCGCCAGCGAGGCATACTACATGTCGCAAATGTCGTTCGACTGTACCCACCAAGCCAGGCAACACACGAGCGCGTTCGCTGCGCTGATGCTCATTGCGCTGAGCCTGGCGGCTTGTAGCTCGTCGCCACCACCGCCGCCTGCCGCGACCACCACAGCAAAAACGTTCGTCGGGTCGGCTGCGTGCGAATCGTGCCATCGCGACGAATACAGCAGGTGGAAGGACACGCTGATGGCACGCGTCGTCCTCGATCCGGCACAGCATCCAGATGCTGTGCTGGGCGATTTCTCCACGGCGAATCCGCTCGTCACGTTCAAGAAGGAAGAGGTGGCGTTCATCTACGGTACGAAATGGAAGCAGCGCTACTTCACCAAACGCGGAGACGACTACTTCGTGTTCCCCGCGCAATGGGACGTTCAGGCAAAGACGTGGCGGCGCTACTACGTTGAGCCGGGCACGGACTGGTGGGCCGAGCATTACCCAGCCGACCAGATGCAGAGACCGACGGGTCCCCTCTGCGACGGCTGTCATTCGGTCAACTACGACATCAAGACCAAGCAGGTGACGGAGTGGAACGTCGGCTGTGAGAAGTGTCATGGCGCGGGAAGCCTGCACGTGCAGAATCCGGTGGCCTCGACCATCGTCAATCCCGCGAAGCTCCAGGGCGACCGGGCCGACGATGTGTGTCTGCAGTGTCATACGCAGGGTCAGCCACGCACGAAACCGCTCGAGGGCGTCTACTACGACTGGCCGGTGGGTTATCAACCGGGCGATCGACTCAGCGACGTCTGGATACTCGAAGAGCATCACCTCGGCAAGGAGACGTTCACGCACTGGCCCGACGGTCACGCCCACAAGAACCGGATGCAGGGAAACGACTACGTCCAGAGTCAGATGTCGTTGAAAGGCGTGCGCTGTTACGGATGCCACGACGTGCACGGCACGCCGAATGAGGCTGACCTGCGGTTGCCGGGAAATGCGGTCTGCTTGCAGTGTCATGATCCCCAGCGGCAGCCGGGCCCACCTGGAACGCTGGAGCAACATACGCAGCACGCGGCCAACAGTGAAGGCAGTAAATGCATCGCGTGTCATATGCCGCTCATCGCGCGGACTGTCGGCACGGTGAACGTTCGCAGTCACACGTTCAAGTTCATTTCCCCGAGCACGACTCTGCGGGATGGCGTGCCCAATCCCTGCACGTCGTGCCACAAGGACCGCACGCCACAGTGGGCGAGCGACGCGTTGAAGAAATGGCCGGGGGTTTCCGCATGGCGCGTCGGCGGTTAGCAGCGTCTCTCGTGAGCGCCGCGTGTCTGGCCCTTCCAACGCCGGCGGCCGCGCAGGACGAGCCGCGCTGCGTGGTTCTATGCGCCCCGGAGCTCAAGATCGAGCCGACGTGGACCATCGAGAATCTCGGCGGCCGGCGCCGAATCGAAGTTGATGGAGAGGTCGAGTCGGTCGGCGTCGACTCGGCGTTCGAGCTCGTGCTCGCGTTGGATGTGCCCACCACGATTCCACGCGTGGGGTTCACGTTCGAGGCGATCTTCAGCCCGTTCGGCTCCGCCTCGGTCCATCCGTTCACCGGTGTCGCGGCCGCTGACCTCGGCCGTGATTCGATCCGCGACAACGGCGTCGAGATCGAAACCGAATTCAACTTCAATCTGTTCGAGGCTGAACAGACCGGCGGCTGGATCTCGTCCCACTTCGACGTCGTCGATCAGTTCAGCCCAGGCGAGACGCCGAGAGCGGGCAGCACCTACACGCACAAGCTCGACTTCGAGTGGGACACTGCTTTTCACCTGTTCAACAGGTTGTCAAAGGGGCACTGGCTTCGGAATGTCGAGGCTGAGGTGTCGCTCGACTACCTCGCGACAGGTCTGCCCAAAGCAGGCGACATCATCGGCGACGAACGGTTTCTGGACGACGCCAACCCGTGGTCGTTCTCTGTACTCATGATCATTCCGCTCGCGCCACTCGCGCCCTGAGAGGACACGATGGTGCTG
>Ga0247825_10000457_pt1 | contig 26051 bp, 21 predicted proteins | sample 13C_Vanillin_Day_FD_194413 | JGI IMG/M metagenome (GOLD analysis project Ga0247825, IMG submission 194413) | Soil microbial communities from agricultural site in Penn Yan, New York, United States - 13C_Vanillin_Day48 | ecosystem: Environmental > Terrestrial > Soil > Agricultural land | place... | reverse complement strand
GCCCGCGATATATCGCGGGCAGCGATGCGAGCGCCGCGCCCACTCGCCGCTCCGCCTCGCTCGCCTCGGCCATGTCGAGCGGTGACGGAGGATGCGCCGCAATCGACCACAATCCCGCCGCCTCAACGCTACCGGCGTCCTCGATCAGGCGTGAGCGGCGGTAGCTCAGATACAGGTTGCGCGCGACGGTGAACAGCCACGGGCCAAGGCGTGTGTCGGGACGAAGCCGCGGAGCGTGAGAGACGAGCCGCAGCCAGGTTTCCTCGAGCAGGTCCTCGGCGACATCACGGCTGTTCGACAGGCGCGCGAGGAAGTTGTAGAGGCGCGCGTTGAATGCCTCATGGACGGCTTCGAACGCCTCGTCATCGCGAGTGCGCAGGCGACTGACGAGCTGCAGCTCGAGATCCCTGTCCATGAAAGTCAGAACGTTCGAGGGGCCGAATCGTGACACGTCACGCCTGGCCCCGGCGAGCGTTATATCAGGCATCGCTACCTGGAGGACCACTGAATGCTGATACGGAACATGGGCATTGCGGCGCTGATCGGGACGTTCATGGGACTTGTACCGCTTGGATACGCCATCCTGTACGCCTTTCGGCCGAGCGAGCAGCGGCTCGCGCTGATGCGTCCCCTGTCGTTGGCCGCCATCTTTGCCGCCATCCACGCCACGGCGGGGGGTGTGCTCAATTTCTTCCGGGGGCTTGGCATCAGCGAGACGCGGGCGCTGACGAACGCCGGTCTCATCGGCCTCTCGGAGTCGATGGTCCCGATCTTCTTCGCCTTCGGTTGCCTGATGCTGGCCTGGCTGTGTGTCGCGATCGGAATGTCGCGCCGCCCGACCTGACGGCGCCCTTAAAAGGGCGCCCTACGGCTGCCGCATGAGAAGGGCGCCCTACGGCTGCCGCATCGATTCCGGGAAGCGGAAGTCGGCCATGTTCGCGTCGAGCTGCACGCCCGCGGTGTTGATCAGCATCGATCCCGAGCGATAACCGCCAACCGTGATCAGCACGTCGACGAGCTGACGCTCGTTGAGCGACTTCGCGAGCGTCGCCCAGGTCGTTGCCGATATGGCGACGTTCGCAAAGAGGTCGTCGACGGACTGAAGCAGCGCCGTCTCGAGCGGATCGCCGGGCGCACTGTTCGGACCGTTGATGACCCGCGCGACGTCGGCATCCGTAAAGCCAGCCTGACGGCCCAGACGGAGATGCGCCGCGTACTCGTACTCCGATCGGCAGAGGACACCGATGCGCGTCATCAGCAGCTCGCGCTGCTTCGATGAGAGGCTGTTCGACGAGTTGACGTGGGTGTTGATGGCGCCGCGCACGCGGTCCGCGGGCGGATGACGGTTGAACGTGCGGAAGACGTTGGCGCCGCCGCCGCGGCCGCCCGGCGCGTCGACCGGCGGGATCCTCGGCGTTCCGACGACGCGCAGGTTCGTCTGTTTCGCGTTCACCGTGTAGGGAATCCCCGACGGCAGACGGTCGATGATCCCGGGCTCGATCTGCACGCCGAGCGAATTGAAGACACCGGCGTACATCGTGGTCTCGGCGACCGTGTCGATGGTGTCGATCATCTGCGGCAGGTCGAACCGCGCGCCCAGTGCTTTCCACGTCGCGTCGGCGATGAACGAGTCCACCAGCAGTTCGTCTGCCGCGCGAAGCAGCGTCGCGTCGAAGGCGTCCCAGCCGGCGGCGTCTGCGCCTTGCGCGATCCGGCGGAGGTCCGCATCGGTGAGCCCGTCGCGCCGGGCGATGGTTGCCCGGTGCGCCCACAGGTAGTTCGAGCGCGAAAGCCAGGCGGCGCGGAGCCCGAGCAGCGCGCGATGACGCGGCGCCAACGTCGACTCGCGGGTGATGTAGCGGTCGTGCGTGAAGACTCGCCGCGCCAGCGGCGGGTTGACGAGCAGCGTGCCGATCGCATTCGACATGCCGCTTGGCGCGAACTCCGTGACAATCATGCGCTGCTCGTCGGTCCACTGACCGTCGGGCACCGGCTGCATGCGTGGGCTCGCAGGTGGTCCCTGCGCCAGCACGATTGTCGGGACGAGTAGCGCGACGAGGGAGGTCAGGCGTTTCACGTCGCGGATTCTACACGCTTGGGAGTTGGAAATTGGGAGTTGGTAGTTGACCCGCGACAGAATAGACGGATGGCGGATTCGGTGGAACTGGGTGTCGATACCTTCGGCGATGTCACGGTCGGTACGGACGGGTCACTTCACTCTCAAGCGCAGACGCTTCGCCACGTCGTGGAGCAGGGCGTGCTGGCCGACCAGGTCGGCCTCGACTTCTTCGGCGCCGGGGAGCATCACCGCGGCGATTTTGCGATTTCGGCGCCGGAAGTCGTGCTGGCCGCGATTGCTTCACGCACGACGCGCATTCATCTCGGGTCGTCGGTCACGGTCCTCAGCACGGACGACCCGGTCCGCGTGTTCGAGCGTTTCTCGACGCTGAACGCGATCTCGAACGGCCGCGCCGAGGTCATCGTCGGCCGCGGGTCGTTCACGGAGTCGTTTCCGCTGTTCGGATACGACCTGTCGCACTACGAACACCTCTTCGAAGAGAAGCTCAATCTCTGGGCGGAGCTGGTGAAAGGGGAGCCGGTGACCTGGAACGGCAGCTTGCGCTCATCGCTCACCGATCAGCACGTCTATCCGCCGGTCGAGCCCCGTCCGCTGGCCACGTGGGTGGCGGTGGGCGGCAGCCCGGAATCGGTGGTACGCGCGGCCTATTACGGCTTTCCGCTGATGCTCGCGATCATCGGAGGCAGCCCGCAGCGCTTCGCACCGTGGGCGGAGCTGTATCGCGAGCGATTGCAGCGGTTCAACAAACCGTCGCAGCCGATCGGCGTGCACTCTCCCGGTCATGTCGCGGAGACCGATGAGCAGGCGAAGGAAGAGCTGTTCCCGCACTATCTGTCGCTCATGAATCGCATCGGCGCCGAGCGGGGCTGGCCGCCGAGCGGCCGCCGCGAGTTCGAGCACGCGGCAGGCCCCGACGGGGCGCTCTACGTCGGTTCGCCGGCGACGGTGGCAGCAAAGATCCTCACGACGGTGAAAGCGCTTGGGCTCACACGTTTCGATCTCAAATACAGCAACGGGACGCTTCCGCACGACCTGCAGATGAAGAGCATCGAGCTCTATGGAACGAAGGTCGTTCCCCTCGTGAGGGAGCAGCTGTCGTGACGACGCCAGACCCAGCGCTCGCGAGCGCGATGGCGGCGTTCCACGCCGACGACGCAGCGGCGCTCCGCGCGACACTGACCAGCCATCCTCAGCTCAGGGCCGTGATCAACGCGCCGATCGGTCCGTTCGATGCCCCGGTCATCATCTATACCAAGAGCCGCGAGATGCTCGACGTGCTGCTCGAGGCAGGGGCCGAGATCGACGGCCGCAGCACATGGTGGGCAGGTGGATTTGGACTGCTGGACATGGCGGCGCCGGAGCTCGCGCAGTACGCGATCGAGCGCGGAGCGACGCTCACCGTTCATGCCGCGGCGCGCCTGGGGCTCGTCGACGAGCTGCGACGGTTCATCGCGGCGGACTCGACGTGCGTCCACGCCCGCGGTGGCGACGGGCAGACACCGCTGCACTTTGCCTCGACCATCGAGGCCGCGGACGTCTTGATCGCGGCGGGCGCTGATCTGGATGCGAAGGACGTTGATCACGAGTCCACGCCGGCGCAGTACATGGTGGGGCAGCGGCAGCCGGTCGCGCGTCATCTGGTCGCGGGAGGCTGCCGGACGGATCTGCTGATGGTGGCGGCCCTGGGAGACCTCGCACGCACCCGTGCCCATCTCGATGCGGATCCGGCCTGCGTCGCTATGCGGGTAGACAACGACTGGTTTCCGAAGGCCAATCCGAAAGCAGGCGGCACGATCTACAACTGGACGCTGGACTTTTACGCGTCCGCTCACGAAGTGGCGAAGAGGTTCGGGCACACCGACGTGCTCGATCTGCTCTTCGAGCGCACGCCTCCGGCTGCCCGCGTCGTGGAAGCGTGCTGGATCGAGGACGAGGCAAAGGCCCGTGAGGGGCTTGCCGCCGCTCCTGGATTCGCCGGTGCGCTCTCGGACGGCCAGCGTCAGCTGCTGGCGCACGCGGCGCGAAACAACCGGACGACAGCCGTCCGGCTGTTCCTCGAGTGCGGGCTGCCCGTCGATACCGTTGGACAGCATCAGGGAACGCCGCTTCACTGGGGCGCGTTCCACGGCAACGCCGGCATGGTGCGCGAGATCCTGCGATTCAACCCGCCGCTCGAGGCCACGGACCGCGATTTCAAGGCGACGCCGCTGGGCTGGGCGATGCACGGGTCCGAGCACGGCTGGTATGTCAGCACCGGAGAACATGCGCAGGTCGTCGAGCTGCTGCTGAACGCCGGCGCGAGACGCCCGGAGACGATCAGCGGCAGCCTTGCAGTTCGGGAAGTACTTCAGCGGCATTCCTGACAGCCTGGCTTTACGAAGAGGTGTCCGTCATGCGCTTCAGAAAGTTTTCGGAATTCGCGATCACAGCCGCGCTCGTCGTCCTGGTGCCGGCGGCACCGCCGGTCGCCGCGCAGGGGCGTCTGGCGGGCGCGAAGGCGATCCGCTGCACGTTTCCGCGAAACGCCACGGGGTCATGGACAAAGGAAGGCGCCGCCGACGCCTCGTTGAAGCCGTCAACGCTGGTGCTGCGCTTCGACACGATCGACTTCGACGAGAGCACGGCCCAGCTGCGCAACGGTCAGGTGGGCTCGGAGGTGGTGGTCCGGACGGCGGAGGGCTACGTCCACTTCATGCAGGTGTTTCGGACTGGACCCATCTACGTGACGACAGTGTTCGCCCGGGAGCCGGATGGCAAGCTCAAGGCGGTGCACTCGCGTCATGAGTACTTTGCGGTGCCGCTCCCTGGCGCCACGTCGAGCCCGGAGCAGTACTACGGCGAGTGTGAAGTCGTGAGCTAGTTCTCGAACTGCTGGACGTACTGCCTGGCGCGGCGCAGGTTGCGCTGGTTCTGCTGTGTGTCGGGCGCCAGGCGCACGTATTCGCGAAACTGCTTCGCCGACTCGTCGAACTTGCCCTCGAGGCGGAAGAGCTCTCCAAGGTTGAATCGCGCGTTGTAGTGATCGGGGTAGATCCGGATCACGTGGCGGAGCGCCTCGGCCGCTTCCACGTCACGATCGAGATTGGCCAGCGCGGTGGCGAGATTGTAGTAACCGATCGTCGAATCGGGATCGATGCGGATGATCTCGCGAAATTCGGCGGCGGCCTGTTCCGTCTGCCCCTGCCCGGCGAGCGCGACCGCCAGGCCGTTGTGCGCATCGGCCCAGTCGCGATCGAGTCGGATCGCCTCACGGTACTCCGCGATGCCTTCCTCGTCTTTCCCCTGCTGCCGGAGAATCAGTGCCAGATCGGTATGCGCAACGGCCGATTGGGGCGCGATCTTCAGGGCTTCGCGTACCTCGAGGATCGCCGCGTCGAACTTGCCCTGCAGACGAAGCACCTCGGCGAGCTTGAGATGCGCGGCAGCGGATCCTTCGCCGCCAGCCAGAGCTTTTCGATACCACTCTTCCGCCGCCTCGGGTTGTTCCGCGTCGAGCAGCAGGTCGCCCACCAGCAGGTGCACCAGCGGCGAGTCCGGGAGGATCGCTCGAGCCCGCTCGGCGAGCTGTCCGGCACGCGTGCGCCCGTTCTCGGACGGAACGCGCCCCCCAACCGTTGCGGGTTCGGTCCGTGCGATCGCGGCGGTGGCCTGGGCTGTGAGGTGTGTGACCGTGATCGCGCGCAGCGTGTCTTCCTGCGGCGGTTTCTGCGTGTCAAGACGTCGATAGAGATCCTGCGCCCTCGTCCAGGCCGTCACGACGGCCGCGGAAGCATCCGGATCATGCCGGATGGCGCTGATCCGTCTCGCGGTCCCTTCGAGGTCGAATTGCGCTGTCTCGACGACGCTCGCGGCCAGGGCCTCGAGCTGGGCGGCTGTCAGTCGGAGAGCCTGAACATCTGCCCTGGCCTGCAATTGCGCGACTGCGGATCGCCACACCTTGCGCTGGCTATCCACGTCAGCCCTCGTCGTCTGAGCCAGGGAGGGCGCCGCGCATGCCAACAGTGCGATGCCAGAGACGATTCGAAGGGCGAAGTTCATCCGGTCGCTTGAAGTCTAGTCCACCCTCGTTGGCGGCGGAACGCCCCCGATTCCGGATTCCCGGTGTCTATGGCCGGTATGCACCGCATCATCACAATCGCAGCGGCGTTCGCTCTGATCTGGGCGGTGACGCTGGCGGGGGACTCCCCAATGGCGGTCCAGCAGACAGGGCCGCCGGGTGCGCCGCTCCCGCCATCGGGAGGCGGCCGAGGGCCGAATCCGATGACTGGCCTCGTGGGTCTTGTTGACACGCCGACAGCGGGACCGGACGCCCCGAGGTTCGAGGTCGCCTCGGTCAAGCGCAATAAGACCGGAGCCAATGGAGCGACCGACCTTCGTGGGCTCGCCGGTGGCCAGGTGCGGATGACTAACGCCACCCTGCGCATGATGATTCGGAGTGCGTATCGGTTGACGTTGACCGACGAGATCGTGGATGGCCCGGCATGGCTCGACACCGATGGATTCGACGTCGACGCCAAACCGGCCATGCCGGTGACGCTGCTCGAGTCCTCCTACATGATGCGGACGTTGCTCGTCGATCGCTTCCAGCTCGTCGTCCGAAAAGAAGCGCGCGAGAAGCCGATCTACGCGCTGGTGCTGGCCCGCCGCGACGGAAGCCTCGGCTCGCAGATCAAGAGGCCGGCCGGTGAGTGCGTGATGGCCGCGCCGGCGTTCGCGCGTCCGGCCGGAAGCGCGGACAGCACGACAGGCGTCGTGAAGCCTGGCGCGTCGCCGGTTCCCGGACAAGCGGGGCGAAGATGCGGCATCGGCCCCGAGGGAGGTGCCGTGAAAGCCGGATCGGTCACGATGACCGCGCTCGTCGGGTTTCTCACACCGCTGATGGATCGGCCCGTTGTGGACAGGACCGGACTGACCGGCACGTTTGACTTCGATCTTCGCTATGACGGCGCGTCAACGCCTGGCCTCGGCCGTATCGGAGGCGGACGCGGTCCAACTGCACTGGGGGCGGCGCCAGATCCGGCCGCATCGTCCATCTTCACCGCGCTGCAGGAGCAACTGGGGCTGAGGCTGGATTCACAGCGTGGACCCGTTGACGTGCTCGCAGTGCTCCGGGCGGAGTTGCCGACGGAGAACTGACGCTCTCCTGATGGGGCGCCCCTGAAGGGACGCCCTACTGAGCGTGTCAGTTCTGACAGGCTGAGGGGGCGCCCTACTCAGGTGGGTCAGTTCCCGTCGGCTGTCACGTTTGCGCCTCTGTGGCGTCAGTCCGGAAGCGGAAGCTTCCCTGGCTGCCGCGGCGGTCTCTGCGCTTCCGACGCGGAGCCGCGCAACTGTTCCGAGTCCGACCCCTTCAGCCGCTCAATTTCGCTGGCGCGCATGCGCTCGCGATCCTGTTCGAGCTTGTTAGGGTCGAGACCATGTTCCTTGGCGAAACGGTCCTGCTTACGCACCTGTCGCCTCCCTGAAAAGAGTGAGCAACAAATAGAGTGCAAGCGTCACGCCCGGGCACATTGCTGATGACTTGGCACATCAAGCAAGCATCGGGCTGTCAATAGATGTGAGTCAGGACCCTCGTTTGCAGCAAACGCGGCCGTTCGCATGTCTGAAGGAGGGCACATGAAGCGTTTCTATTCGACGAGCGTCTCTGCGCTGGCGTGTTCGATCGGTATGGCCGCGTTCGCGCACTGGACACTCCAGGCGCAGGCGGCGAACACATCCGCACAGAAGGTCGCTCCAGAGCAGGTGACCGTCAGCGGGTGTATCCAGCGGGAGACCGACTATCGACGCGCTCGAGACGCCGGACGAGGCGGCGTCGCAGGCACAGGCCTGGGCGCGGGAAATGAGTTCGTGCTGATGAACACGGCGATGATTCCGGCATCGGCGCCGGCTGGCGGAGCGGCAGCGGGTACTTCCGGAGCGGGCATGGCCTACGAACTGACCGGGGCCAACGAAAAGCAGGCGAGTCAGTTCATCGGCCAGCGAGTCGAGATCTCAGGAACGCTCAAGGCCGCGGAAGTGACCGCGTCCGGTCGCGCGACGGGAGGCGCGACGGCGGGCAAACCGCCCGAAGGCATCGACGTGGCAGGGCAGGATCTCAAGCTGCGCGAGCTGGAGGTCACCTCGATCAAGAAAACGTCTGGCACGTGTCCCGCCCCGTAAGAGCGGAGTTCGCGCGGGAGCGCCGACGCGCTCCCGCCCGCTGTGAATCCATTAATTGAGGGCGACTATAGGGTATTTTTAGTGAACCGCATGCGCATTCTGTTCTCGATGCGCCATCCGGGCGTGCTGCGGAATTTCGCATCGACGCTCGAGGCGCTCGCCGGACGTGGCCATCAGATTCACCTTGTCTTCGGCCAGCTCGATACGGAGCAGGACGACCGGTTGCTCGACGAGCTCACACGGACGTTCCCCGGCATCACCTCGGACGAGATCAGCCGCAAGACATCCTGGCGATTCTGGCTCGGCGTCGGCCGCGTGGCTCGATGCAGCGTGGACTACTTCCGATATCTGACGCCGGAATACGACCACATCATCAGCCTGAAGGAGCGGGCGCGGGCGAAGGTGGTTGCGCCAATGCGCTGGCTGATCGAGCGCCGCATCTGGCGCGGAACCGCGGCCCACCGGTTTCTCACGAAGGCGCTGCTCGCAGTTGAACGCGCCGTCCCGGTCGACCGCGCCGTGTTCGACCTGGTCGAGCGTGAGCGCCCTGACCTTCTGCTCGTCGCACCGCTCGTGGACATCGGGTCGGATCAGGTGGACTACGTCAAGGCTGCGCGTCGTCTCGGCGTCCGCTCGGCGCTGCCGGTCCTGAGCTGGGACAACCTCACCAACAAGGGCCTCATCCGTCTCCAGCCGCAGAAGGTCCTTGTCTGGAACGAAGCGCAGAAGACCGAAGCAGTCACGATGCACGGCACGGATCCCTCCGACATCGTGGTGACCGGGGCCATGGTCTACGACCAGTGGTTTGCCCGCAGGCCGAGCTCGACCCGGGAGGAATTCTGCGCGCGCGTCGGCCTCGATCCGTCACAGGTGATCCTGCTGTACCTGTGCTCGTCGCCGTTCATCGCACCGGATGAAGTGACCTTTATCGAGGAGTGGATTGCCGCTGTGCGCCGCGCGCCGGATCCGCGGATCCGCACGGCGGGGCTCCTGATTCGTCCGCATCCAGAAAACCTGCAGCCGTGGCTGCAGTTCGGCGAGAACAGGCTCGAGAACGTCGCGGTCTGGCCGCGTGGCGGCGTCAGCCCTGTAGACGACGAGTCGAGGAACGACTTCTACGACTCGATGTACCACGCCGCGTGCGCGGTGGGCATCAACACGAGCGCCCAGATCGAGTGCGGCATCGTGGGGCGTCCCGTCTTCACCATCCGCACGCCCGCTTATCACCGCACGCAAGAAGGGACGCTGCACTTCCGCCACCTGACGACCGAGGGAGGAGGCCTCCTGAACCTGGCGGATGATCTCGAGACCCACGTCCGCCAGATGGCCGAGGCGCTGGACGATCCGGAGGGAACACGGCGCCGCGTCGAAGGTTTCGTGCGGGCGTTCACGCGCCCGCATGGCCTGTCAGTCGAGGCCACGCCGCTGATGGTCGAAGCGATCGAGCAGCTCGGCGCCACGCCGCCGCCGGCGCCTGAGCGGCTGCCGCTCTCTGTGTATCCGCTGCGACTGGTCCTGCTTCCATTCGGGCTCCTGCTGCTGCTGACGAGGCGTGTGTCGCGGGTGACCCGCAAGCGGGAACGGCAGCTTCGCCCGATCACGGTGACCGGCACCCTCGTGCAAATGACGCTGTCCGTGTTCGATTGGCTGCTCAGCCTGCGGCCGATCCGAAACTTCGTGAAGAACCGGATCATCCCGCGGGCGCTCTCGAGGCTCTCGACGGTCGATGCACCGAGCGAAGAGGCTGTTGCCGCCACTCACATGCTGGAGCGTGTCGCGCGCGGCAGCGCGCCGGTGGTCGTCGGCCCGTGGGTCAGTGAGGTCGGCTTCGAGCTCTTGTACTGGATTCCGTTCCTGAACTGGGTGAAGGCGAATTACCCGATTGCCGCCGAGCGGGTGGTGGTGGTGTCACGCGGCGGTTGTGGCGCCTGGTACCGGGAGTTCGGCGGGCGATATATCGACCTGTTCGACTATTACACGCCGGAGGAGTTCCGCCAGATCAGCGAACAGCGGATCACCGACCGGAAGGCCAAGCCGCGGACGATCTCGGAGTTCGATCGGGACATCCTGAAGCTCGTGCAGCAGAAGCTGCAGCTGCGCGACAGCGAGCTGCTGCACCCGACGCACATGTACCGCCTGTTCAATGAGTTCTGGCAGCGCGATGGTTCGGTCAGCGTTGTCGAGAACTTCACGAAGTTCGTGCCGCTTCCAGCGGCGGAGGCGGGTGAGCTGGCGGGCCGGCTGCCCGACGACTACGTGGCCGTCCGGTTCTATTTCAACGACGCGTTTCCCGACACCGCTGCCAATCGCCGGTTTGTCGACGAGCTTGTCAGTGCCCTGGCTGAAAGCACGGACGTGGTCGTGCTGACTCCTTCGGAACAGATCGACGATCATCAGGATGTTCCAATTGCGCGACGCGGGCGGGTGCATCACGTGGCGCAGTGGATGTCGCCGCGGACGAATCTCGAGGTGCAGTCCCAGGTGATCTCGCGTGCCCGTGCGTTTCTGGGCACGCATGGCGGGCTGTCGTATCTGCCGCCGTTCTATGGCGTGAAGTCGCTGTCGTTCTATTCCGATCCCGCATCGTTCTCACAGCAGCATCTCGAGCTGGCGAGGCGGGTCTTCACGCGGCTGCGGCCCGGCTCGTATGTCGCCCTGCACGTGGACGACCTCGACACGCTGCGATTCACGCTCGGGGAGCGGTTTGCCGCGGTCGGACAGATCCGCTCGCGGCTCTGACGTAGTGTCCGCCTTCAGGCGGACCCCGCTCATCAGCTAGACTGACACACGCATGTCCGTGATCACCGCCGCCAGCAACGTGATCGGTCGCACCTGGCGTCACACGAGTAAGGGCGTCAACCGTGCGCGCCGGCACTTCCTCCATCGCGCCCGCTACAGCACGGCGGGTCGCGCCATGCTCGGCGCGATCGAGGCGGCGAGCTCGCCGAGGGACGCGATCCAGCGCCGGCAGGCGGCCGCGGCCTACAACAGAAGCCATCACGACACGCGGCTCGATCGGCGCGATGGCTACGCCGTGCTGCAGCCTGGCGCAGTCGCCAATACAGACGAGATCATCGCGCTGTCGCTGCAGCTGTTCGAGGAGAAGCAGCGGCAGGCCGAAGCCGAGGCTGCGGCCGGCAAGTCCAAGAAGTGGGCGTTCCTGCGCAGCATCCTGACCAATCAGGATCTCGCGCGGAATCCGAAGCTCGTCGACTTCGCGTTGTCGGATCCGCTGCTCAGCCTCGTGACCAACTACCTCGGAACGATCCCGCACCTCAATCGCATCGATTTGCTGTACTCAATCAACCATGGCGGCGAAGATGCGATTTCGAGCCAGATCTATCACCTCGATCCCGAGGGGACACGGCAGGCCAAGCTGTTCATGAACCTGCGGGATGTCGGCCCGGACGAAGGGCCGTTCACGTTCATCCCGGCCAGCGAAACAACGCGGATCGTGAACACGATCAAGAAGCAGCGTCCCGCGGAGGTCGAGATGGCGGCGGGCCGCTATCTCGACGACGAGCTGGAGTCGGTGAGCGGGCTCGAAAAGGCGATCAGCGTGGACGGCCCGCCGGGAAGCGCCGCGCTCGTGGACACCTCACGCTGCCTGCACTTCGGCAGCCGCGTGAAGCCGGGGACCTACCGGCTGTGCCTGTACGTCCAGTACTGCACGTCGCGTGAGCACGGGAACATGTTCGACGCCTCCCGCTACGCGCACGATCAGGTCCGCTATCTCGCGACGGTCAACAGCGCGCGAATGCCGCAGGGTGCCGTTGCCGCACCGCATCAGATGTAAATCATCGATGAATGATGAGTGATGAATGATGATTTGATTGGATGAAATGCCCATCTGATTATTTGAGCATCGGAAGGCGTCATTTGATCATTGCCCGGTGGGGCGTTTGCGCCGACCGACGTTGACGCATCCTGCGATTGGCCGGCGATCCGCTGGATTCTCGGGACGTTAAGAGGGCCTTCGACGAACGGAGCAAGTCAGCAGCCAGGGTTGTCCAAGCAACGCGAACGCTCAATAAACCAATGAATTGATGCAGATGCTCAAATCATCAATCATCGACGTTGCAAATACTTCCTCCAATCATCCGTTCATCCTTCTCAAATTCCTCGTACCAGCAGGTCGCGATACTGCCGGAACACCCGCCGCTACCGGGCCCGATCCGGTCCGTTGACCTGTTCGAACACGCGCGGCGGGGCAGGAAGCCCCTTGGCCTTGGCTTCGGCCGCCTCGCGTTCGTAGGCGCGCTCGGCCGACAGCACGTTGCGCATCGAGTGATTGCCCTCGTGGCAGGCGTATTCGTAGATCTCGTAGTCCGGCTGCTGCGTGATGGTCAGCCGCATCGTGAAGGGCTTGGTGAACGTCTGCGGGTCGTTGACGGTGATCTCGTAGTCGATCATGTCCGGATCGACGCGCGTGAACCGCTCCGTCAGGTGGAGCGCCGTGCTGTGCGTGGCGCCGCCCACCGCCGTCCTGTCGGTGAAGTTAGTGGATTCCACCACGAGCGTGTCGCCCTCCCAGTGGCCGCGCGCGTCTCCCATCCAGAGCTGGAGGTTCGAGCCGAGCCGCGGCTTCGGGTCGAGCGGGATGATCCGCGTGTCGTGAATCATCTCGTAGGTGATGACCACGGCGTTGGGCGTCTGCATGATCCGCGCGCCGTTGCCGTACACAGCCGGCATGAAGGACCCGATCGCGCCGCGCGTGATGCAGCGGTCGTAGAGCGAGAAGTCCTGAATCGAGTTCCAGGGGCCGACACCGAACGAGCCGCCCTGACGCGGGCGGGCTCTCGATGCCGCCGTCGTCGACGGCACGCGGCCATCGGGCGGATCGATCACCATCGACGTGTAGCTGAACTCGCGCGAGCCCTCTTCGTTGCGGAAGGTGCCGGTTCTGGCATCGTCGATCACGCGGGCGTTGAGGCGTGCCTTGGCGCGCGCGGCGAACTCCTGATCGGTGAGGTATTGGCGCGTGCCGTACTGCGCCGCGCGCGACGTCGGGACGCCCTTCATGTCGTCGGTCGTCCAGGTGCCGGAGAGATCCGGGTGCCCCCACGGCGTCCGTGGCACTTTCCAGTTCGGATTCACCCGCTTGGCAGCCTTCGCCTCGGCCGATCCGGCGGCCTGCGCCGCGGCGGGGGGAGCCGTCCATGCGGCTACGATCGCCGTCAACACAACGCCAGTCAGAATCTGTCGCATCGCCTACCTCTTGAGGTCTTCGAGCAACTGCGAGAGACGTTCCCTGGAGGCCAGATCCATCGGCCCGACGCTCTCTCCAAGCTGCATGGTCGAATAGACAGCCGGATCATACGCTGGCCATTGCGGGAGTCCAGTGGCGTTCGGGTCTGATTTCTTCGCGAAGTTCGTCACGTATGACGAGACCGTGTCAGCGAGCTTCTGGTCCACGGGCTGCCACGGCCGCTTGAGCCTGCCGAGCGTGTTGAACACGTAGGGGAGTTCCCCGCTGTGAAAGGCGCCAAACTCCGGGTGCTCCGGCCAGGGAATCGCACGATCGAAGAAGTAGGTGTAGACGCGCTTGCTTGCCTTCGCCTGATCGGCGGCCCATAGGTGCATCGAGACGCGGGCGCGTTCGCGAGCGGCAGCCTTTTCGGCGGGGGTCGTGCCGCCGATGCCGAGATCGTCGGCCACGAACCCGACCATCAGAGGCACCTGGTCTGCAGGTGCGTCGGCCGGCAGCACCCAGCCGTCCACAACGGGGCTGCTCGGAACGGTTGGTGCCCCTGCACCGCTGCCGGGGACGAATGCGGTCGAGGGCAACGCGCGGAGTTCGGCGAGCGTCGGTGCGCCCTTCGCCTGGGCATACGCGAGGCCGGCTTTTTCCCGATCCTGAAGTGTGGCGTTTCCGCCCAGTGCGTTGCGGCCGAACAGTCCGGGACCGCTCAGTGCGATCGCACGTGCGAACAACCCCTTCGACAAGGGTGAGCGCATGAGATCGGCGACCGAAATCGCTCCGGCCGACTGGCCGAAGATGGTGACCTGAGCCGGGTCGCCTCCGAAGCCGGCGATGTTCCTCTGCACCCACCGCAGCGCGGCGATCTGATCGAGCAGGCCGTAGTTGCCGGACGATCGGTTCGCCGACTCCTGCGTCAGCTCGGGATGGGCGAGAAAGCCGAGCGGACCGACACGATAGTTGATGGTGACGACGACGACGCCTTTGCGGGCGAGTGGAGAGCCGTCGTACACGGCAATCGCGCTCGAGCCTTCGGTGAATCCGCCGCCGTAGATCCAGACCATCACCGGCAGGCGGGCCGACGCGTTCTTCGCCGCGGTCCAGACGTTGAGGTAGAGGCAGTTCTCGCTAATCGGTCCCTGCGCCATGAACTCTTCTGTCCAGGGCAGTCGCGAACGCGGCTGGCTCTGGATGCAGCTAGGGCTGAACTGATCGGCCTTCCAGTCGGCGTTTCGATAGGTAGCAGGCTGGGGGGGACGCCATCGCAGGTTCCCGACCGGAGGCGCCGCGTACGGAACGCCAAGGAACGCCGTCACACCGCTCGACGTCGGTCCGGCCACCACCTCGCCCGAATCGGTTCTCACGGAGTCGATCGCGGCGCGGGAAAGGACGGACGCCATCGCAATCGCGGCAACGCACATCAACACTCGCATCCATGTGCTCGGGTGACCGTGGGTCCTCATGACAGCCTATATATCAGAAGGTTTTGGTACCCCATACTGGTGGGGTTCTGTTGATGCTAACAGGTGTGCTGCCCTCGCATATAGAGGAGCACCGGGACTATTGCTGGTGTCGTGACGCGACCCGCTCGGTGGCGACCGTGACCGATGCGGAGCGCTTCATCGAGCAGGTCGGATTTGCCTCGGCGCTGACCGATTCGCGGCGTCCCGGACCCTCGCTGTACGTTGCCGTCTGCGGACGCCGCGATGCCGTGCTGCCGCGCCAGGTACAAAAGGATCCCGAAACGTCGCTGGCATGGACGCTGAAGGATCAGATCGTCCGGCGCGGAAAGGTGTACTACGGCAAGCTGGCGCGCGGGAAGACGATGTTCATTGCTCCGCGCATGGTTCCGCACTTCCATGCGATATGGGGCGTGCGTCCGTCGCAGGAACGCCAGCGGCTGAGCGCCCCTGCGCGAGCCGTGCTCAAGGTCCTTCGCCGCGAGTGGGAGATGGCGTCGTCCGATCTGCGGGTCGAATCGGGCCTGACCGACCGAGCGGCGTTCATGCGGGCACTCGACGAGCTGCAGGCGGCGATGATCGTCGTGCCGAGCGAAGCCGTGTATCTGCCGAAGTTCACGTATCTCTGGACGCTCGCCATCGGGCGATTTCCGGAGCTTCTGCAGCAGCGAGTCAAACGAGAGATCGCCGTCCGCGAGATTGCCAGATGCTTCCTGCGGGGAGCGGGCATGACCCTTCGCGGCGAGCTCGCGCGCGTCACCGGTCTGTCGCGGCCGGAAGCCGGCCTGGGGAATCGCGCCCTCGTCGACGAAGGGAGCGCGTCGATGCTTGCCCCTGGAGCCTACCGCGTCAGCGAAGCCACGACGGCGTTGCGCGGCGGCAGTTGATGGTGCCACTATTGCGCCGCTGGAGGAGTCACTGATGCGCCTGGTCCTAGCTGCTTCGCTGCTGGTTGCCACTGCGGTTCCCGCGGCGGCACAACCGTTCGCCAACGCCAAGACGTCGCTTGCCGGGTATACGACGGCCAACGCCGCGCCGCGCAAGATGTGCGAGGCGATGTCGGCATTCAAGAGCGATGGCGTCACGACGATTCAGGCGCGGGTGGTGGCGGCAACAGCCGACACGCCTCAGCACTGCCGCGTCGTCGGCGTGATCGCGCCTGAAGTGGCGTTTGAAATCAACCTGCCGGATCAGTGGAATCGCCGCTTCTACATGACGGGCAATGGCGGGCTCGCCGGCGATGCGCTCGACACTCCGACGAACGCCGACAGGACCGCGGGCCTGAGCAACGGATTCGTCCATGCGCGGACCAACACAGGCCACGACGCGCGCAAGGAACCAAGTGGCTCGTTCATCCTGAGCAATCCGCAGAAAGCGATCGATTACGCCTACCGAGCCGTCCACGTCACGGCGGAGCTGGCGAAGAAAGTGGCGGCTGACTACTATTCGCAGCCCGTCCAGTACTCCTATTGGAATTCCTGCTCGAACGGCGGCCGTCAGGGGCTGCTCGAGGCGCAGCGCTATCCAGACGACTTCGACGGCATCGTCGCCAATGCACCGTGGGTCAACCAGACCGGGTTCACCATCGGAGCGATGTGGAATCAGAAGGCGATGACCCAGGCGCCTGTGTCACCGGCGAAGATGCTGCTGGTCGCGCAGAAGGTCATGGACAAGTGCGACGCGATCGACGGGCTCAAGGACGGACTCATTGACGATCCGCGCGCGTGCCGCTTCGATGCCGTGCGCGACGTGCCGGCCTGCGCCGCCGGCGTCGATGGCGCGGACTGCCTGACTGCCGCGCAGGCCGCGACGGTCAACGCGGTCTACAGCGGTCCGACCAGCAAGGGGAAGCCGTTCATGTCGGGCTTCATGCCTGGCAGCGAAGCCGCGAACGCCGCAGCAAACGGCGCCACGCAGAGCGGATGGGTCGGGGCCATCGTGCCGGCGCAGCCGGGCGCCAAGCCCGCCGACTTCAATCTGGCGGAAGGCGTGATGCGCTACCTGATCCTCGATCCCCCCAGGGCGGAGTACGACGCGATGACGTTCGACTATGACCGGGACACGGCGCTGATTGAGCGCTGGAGCAAGCTGGCCGACGCCAAGCAGACGGATCTCTCGAAGTTCCGGAGGAGCGGCGGCAAGCTGATCATGACCTACGGGTGGGCGGACCAGATCCTTCAGCCGTTGATGGGTGTCGATTACTACGAAGAGCTCGTCAAGAAGAACGGCAGGAACACGTCCGACTTCGCACGCCTGTTCATGGTGCCGGGGATGGCGCACTGCGCCGGCGGCGTGGGACCCGATCAGACCGATTCGGTGACGGCCGTGATCGACTGGGTCGAGAAGAACAAGGCGCCCGACTCGCTCCTGGCGAGCAAGATTACGAAGGGTGCCGTCGTTCGCACGCGTCCGCTGTGCCCGTATCCGCAGGTGGCGCGCTACAAGGGGCAGGGAAGCATCGACGAGGCCGCGAATTTCAGCTGCGTGGCGCCACCGCGAAAGTGAGCGGCGGTATCAGGGCGCCTATCGGCCAGGCGCCTTGAGCTGGATCTCCGCGCCGGGCCGGGTCACGACCACGTTGACCGTGCCGAGAGCGGGCGCCTCGGGCACACGCAGGTAGTACAACCCCGGGGTGGCGGCCGGGAACTCGAACGATCCGTTCCGGCCCACCGCGCTCTTGAGCGATCCCACGATCGGCCCGGTCATTTCAACCGTGGCCGGCGACGCGAGGCCGGTGATCGTGCCTCGAATCCACGGCAGATCGCGCGGCGTGTTCACGGTGAGGAGGACACCGGAGATGTCGGCGTTGCCCACCGTCAGTCCCTGCGCCAGATCCTGTGAGCCAAGGCGGGTCGCCGTCAGCGCATAGCCGCTCGGCAGGCCGCGGAACTCGAAGCGATGGCGCGCGGACTGTGCGCGAGCGGTGAACGTGCCGTCTGCGTTGATGGGGACCGGCACGTAGCTCTTCTCCGACACGAGCGCGAGCAAACCGCGAGGGATTGGCCCGCTCGTCGTCGTGATGCGTCCGCTGATGACATGGGTTGGCGGCCGCTTGATCTCCAGCGCCGTCGAATCGGCTTCGCGGATGTCCACGGCGATCGAGCCGAAGCCGGGCGGCGTGGGGAAGATGCTGACCAGATATCTCCCCGCGGGCACGCGTCCGAACGCGAATTGCCCGTCGGCCGCAACAGGAATCTCCGCGAGCTCCGCCAGCGACACGCCCGAGAGCACCGCGATTTCGCCAGTGCCCGCCACAGGCGGCGGCGTGACTCGTCCGCTCACGCGAGCGCCGATGGGCGTGACCATCTTGACGTCCGCCGTCGCGGGTTCGCCGGCAGCGACGGTGACCGCACCGGCCCGCAGTGGTTCCCGTTCGCCTGGATAGTAGGTGCCGACGCCGACCAGGCCGGCTGCCACGAGGTACTGCCCTGGCGGAAGGTTGGTCAGGCGATAGCGTCCCTGATCATCGGTCTGCGTCACGCGCGTGGGCGCCGGCGGGATGTAGTAGTTCAGGCCTTCGACCGCCTTGGGCGGCGGCGCCGGAATAGCTGCCACGCGCACAGCAGTCGCGGGCGTCCCTTCGCGCGTCAGCACCTGTCCGGTGATGACGCCTTGAGCCGCACCACCGGCACCTCCCGGCGCGCCCTGGAGCAGCAGAAAAAGAGCGAGGATGAAAGCTGTCACGGCGGTCGATCATACCCCGCGGACGCGACAGATAATGATCGCGCTCCCTTGAATCCGGACTCGTCGCTTTCGAATCCGCTGGACGGCGTGACGACGCTCGCCGCCCGTTCGGCGGCCTTTCCGCTCACCCGCGCACAACTCGTGGCGCTGTCGCTGACGGTGATCGTCGCCGCCGCCCTGACCTTCCGCACCAGCGGCCTCGCCAGCTCCGGCCTGAGTGACGACGAGGTGACGAAGCTCCGTGCGGCGCAGGCGTATTCGCGTGGTGACTTCAGCGTCAATGCCGAGCATCCGATGCTCATGAAGCTGGCTGTGTGGGGAAGTCTTGGCGTCGCTGACGGATGGAACCGGATCGCGCCGGAGCGGTACCACTTGCCGGTGGAAACGGCGCTGCGGCTGCCGAACGCCATGGCTGGCACGGCCACCGTCCTGGCTCTGTACGGCGTGGCGCACGCCTACTTCGGGACAGCCGTGGCGCTGGTCGCCGCGATGCTGCTCGCGCTCGACCCGAACGTCTCGGCGATCAACAGAATCGGCAAGGAAGACACGTTCATCGTGTTGTTCTTCATGCTCGCCGTGTGGTGCTACGAACGCGGCAAGCAGGTCGGCGTCACCGACAGGAGCGGCGCGCAACCGTGGTACATGGCGAGCGCGGCGGCGTTCGGGCTCATGATGGCGTCGAAGTACCTGCCGCACCTGTACGGCCTGTATCTGCTGGCCAACGTCGTGACCCTGCGCAATGACGGTGGCAGCAGTCCGGTCAAGCGCCGATTCTTCATGGCGATGGGCGTGGCGTTCACTGCGGCGAACTTCGCCCTCTTCCTGCCGCCCACATGGTGGAACGTGCTGGGCTACGTGCAGGGAGAGACGCTCATGCACCATGGGTATCCGTACGCCGGCCGCCTGTGGGTCACGGACGTGCCGATTTCCGCGCTCGGCGTTCCGCCCACGTTCTACCTGATGTTCGTGTTGACCCGGATGCCGCTCGTCGCACTTGCCGGTTGCGTCGTGGGCGCTGGCATCACCCTTGGCCGCAGGCGCGAGCGTGGGTACGGGTTCCTGCGCGTGATGCTGTTCTTCCTCGCGGTGGGCTGTTCGGCGATGGCGGCGAAGTTTCTTCGGTACGGCCTGCCCATCCTGGTGCTGCTCAATCTCATGGCCGCCGTTGGAATCGTCGCCGGGCTCAATTGGCTGCTCACGCGCCAGACGCGCGAGGTGCGATCGGTGGCGCTGTCCGCCGCCTGCGCCACGCTGGCGGTGATGCTGTTCGCCGGTCAGGCGCAGGCCTCGCCGCACTTCGCGATGCATCGCAACGTGCTGGCGCGGTGGCTCGACGCCGACGGCCGGCGCTTTCCCGAGGCAGGCTATGACTACGGCGTGCGCGAGGCCGTTTCGATGATCGCAGCGACGGCCCGGCCTGGGGCGGTGATCGTGAGCGATGTTCCATCAATCGTCCGCTTCTATCTGGAGCGGGAGGGCAGGACGGACATCGGCATCCGCTCGTTTTCCGTGCACGGCCTGTCTCCGGATGCGACGGAACAGTGGGTGTTTGTACAGGATGCGCGCGTGTATTTCGAAACAGAGGAGCTCATCGCTCAGCTCCGTCGCCGTCACGAACCGGTGGCGATCTACGGGTTGGAAGGCGTTCCTCTTCTCGAAGTGTTTCGACTGTCAGCGTTGTGAAGGTGTATTCCTGAGGCTGATTCCTGCCTCCTCTCGTTGGCATCCTGCTCGCAGGCGTCCAGCGGCGCAGGAGGCAATCAGTGGTTCAGTACAACAATTACGATCGATATGAACAGACGCGGACAGGGCGTACCGGTTACGCGGAGTGGATTGCGCTGGGAGCGATCGCCGCCGGCTCCGTCGGGGCCGTTGTCGGGTTAGCGGCCAGCCGCCGCGGCCGGACGTCGCGTTTCCTGGGCGATCAACCGATCGCGCCCGACTCCATCACAGCCCCGCACGGCGACAAGCTGCGGGGCGCCGTTATTTAGGAGCGCCCTTCACGATCGGATCGAGGGTCGCCGTCGACACCGAATGATAGAGCGGCCGGGCGCGCGCGTAGATGCGTCGCGCTTCGGCCTGGCCCCAGTCCGTCTTCATCAGATCCTCGTACAACGGGCGGAGGAACTTGCGCCGTCCCTGCGACGTGAGGAATCGCTCGAGCGCCGGCAGGGCCGGCGTGTAGTGGTTCCTGATGGCGACGCGAAGCCAGGCGAAGAGGACTTCCGCGTTTCCGCGTGCGCTGAGGGCGAACGTGCGATCGAGGTCGGCCAGCTGGGTCGCGGACAGCCTGTCAGGCAGTGAGCCGAGGAAGTGCTGCCATTCCTGCGTGCTCCACCTCGAGGCAGCGGTGATCGCCGACGCCGGCGTGCCGGCCATGAACGCCTTGACGTCCTCCTCGACCCGGGCCAGTGCATCCGAAGCGGGAACGGGAGCGTTGGCTGGAAGGCCCGGCTCATACAGCCACTGCTGCAGCTTCGCGCGCTGCTCGAGCTGCGCGTCTCCCTTCAGCAGGTGCTGCCGAAGATCGGCGAGGAACCCCGCGGTGGTGATCGACTGAAACGCATGACGCTCGAAATAGCCGCGGAGGTACTCGTCGAACGTCCGCCGGCCGAACATTGTCTCGAGCATCCGCAGGAAGGTCGCCCCCTTTTCATACGGGATGTCACTGAAGCCGTCGTCCGGGTCGCGGCCCGTGAGATCGACGTGGAGGATGGTGTCCTTGCTCGTGGGGCCGCCCAGCCGCTTGATCTCCTCTTCGAGGCCGCGGCGATCGAGTACCTGCAGCATGTGCGCACGCCCCTCGCCGTAGAGCGCTTCCATCAGCCGGTTCTCGACGTATGTCGTGAACCCTTCGTTCAGCCAGAAGTCGCGCCACGTCGCGTTGGTGACGAGGTTCCCCGACCAGGAGTGGGCGAGCTCGTGCGCGATGAGCGACACGAGCGATCGGTCGCCGGCAATGATGGTTGGCGTGGCGAACGTCAGCCGGGGGTTCTCCATCCCGCCCAGCGGAAACGACGGCGGGAGCACGAGCACGTCGAAGCGGCCCCACCGGTACGGGCCGAGCAGCGCGTCGGCTGCCGTCACCATCTTTTCGAGATCCGCCAGCTCGTGAGACGCCGCGTCGAGCATCCTGGGCTCGGTGTAGACGCCGGTACGAGGTCCGACCTCGCGGAAGGCGATGTCTCCGGCGGCAATGGCGATGAGATAGGGTGGAATCGGATGTGTGAGGCGGAACTCGAACGTGCGGCCATCCTTGCTGCCCAGCCCCTGCGGCGTGAGCTGCTCGGCGCTCATGACCGCCCTGAGGTCTCGTGGCACCGTGATCCGCGCGGAGTAGGTCTGGCGAATGCCCGGCGAGTCCTGGGTCGGAATCCATGTGCGCGTGAAGATCGGCTCGCCCTGCGAGTAGAGGTACGGACGCTTGCCACCGGCCGTTTGTGACGGCTGAAGCCACTGCAGCGCCTCCGCGTCCGGGCTGGTGCGGTAGGCGATCGTGATCTCGTTGGCGCCGGGAGGCAGGTCCACAGTCAGCGACTGGCCGAGGATGCGGTCCGGTTTGCCGAGCGCGAACGGGACGTCAGCCTTCCCGGCGCTGACGCGCTGGATCTCGAGCCCCTTGGTGTCGAGCACGACCTGGCTGGCGGAGCCATTGCGCTGCAGGGTGAGCGTTGCCGTGCCGCTCAGGACACGGGCGTCGAAGTCGGCCCGCAGGTCGAGCGCGACATGCGTGACGCGCACCTCATCGGGACGGGCATAGCTGTGGGTGTCGCGTTCCTGCGTGGAGCTTGTCACGGACCGATCCGTTTCCGCGGCTGGTGGCCGTTCGCTCCCGCAGCCGATGGAGCCGCCTGCGCAGCCTATCGCAGCAACAAGAGAGACTGCGGTGCACGCCGACCTGAACATAGCCGAATTGTAAGTGACTCCCAGCGGGCGACGCCCGGTTCACAGATGCAGTGAGCCCGTTTTTGCATCCGCTGCACCTTCTGAACCAGGAGGCCGGGATGACATCAACGCTGGTCTGCCTCATCTGGGGGCACGCCGTCGACAACCATGTGTTCGCCGCGCAGGGACGTGCCTGCACGCGTTGCGGGAAGAACTTCCTCCATGACGACCCCGGCCCGGTGCGAATCGGCCACACGCTGTCGTGTTTCCTGAGCCACCACACCTACGAACCGGTCGGCGACCGGGACGGCCACGCGGAATACGCCTGCGTGCAGTGCGGGCATCCGCTGTTATTCAGCCAGGATGGAGATCCGTACCGGACGCGCGGTCGTTTTGAGAAACGTGTCCGCTACCTGTGTGGCCTGTTCGGGCATCAGGTGCACCGCGTGGCCGAACGCAACGGCGGCGTCGAGTACGCCTGCCACTGCGGGCATAGCTTCGTGCACCAGCCCGACCACTGCTCGCTCGTCCGGCATCCGCTGTCGTGCGTGTTCCTGGGACACTGGGTGTCGTTCGTCGGCACCCGGGGCCGTTTCAGTGAGTACGCATGCGTGACCTGCGGGCACCCGTTCCTGTTCACGCAGCGAAGCGATCTTCGACAAGCAGCCTAGTTCCTTTGAACCACGAAGATCACGAAGATCACGAAGTTCACCGTTTTCTCTCTTAGTGCTCTTCGTGTTCTTCGTGGTTAGGCAGTCAAGGGGGCGTATGCTACGCGCATGAACAAACCGCGCAACGTCCTCGGCGCCGGCATCGTCATCGCCGTCCTGGTGGTCGCGATTGCGACCGCGCAGCGGCCCGGAGTTCATCCCGTCAGCGGCCGTGTCTTCGCGCTGCCGATGGGCGTCGCCGGAGCGCCCTGGCTCGATCGTCGCGAACGCGAACGCGAAGAGGACCCGAACCTGGCGATGCGGCTGATGCGGATCGAACGCGGTTCCACGGTGGCGGATATCGGCGCGGGATCGGGCTACTTCACCGTCCGGCTGGCCAGAGCCGTCGGGATGATGGGCAGGGTCTACGCGGTGGACATTCAGTCCGGGATGCTGGAGTTGTTGAAGGGGGCGGTGGCGAAAGAAAGGCTCACCAACGTGGTCCCGGTGCTTGCCGCTGTCGACGATCCGCGTCTGCCCGAGCAGTCACTCGACCTCGCGCTGATGGTGGACGTTTATCACGAGCTCTCGTCTCCGCAGGTCACGCTCGGGCACCTGAAGCGGGCGCTCAAGCCCGGCGGCCGGCTGGTTCTCCTTGAATACCGTGCGGAAGATCCCGACGTCCCGATCCTGCCGGACCACAAGATGACCAAGGCGCAGGTGAAGCAGGAGATCGAGCACGAAGGGTTTCGCCAGCTTCGTGTCTACGACGACCTGCCGCGCCAGCACCTCATCGTATTTACGCGCCCCTGAGCCGCTCAGGCCAGTCCGAAAATTCGGATCGCATTCTCCTTGAGGATGAGCGGCCGTACCTCGTCCTTGAACGCGACCTTCTCGAAGTCCGCCAGCCAGCGGTCCGGCGTCAGCAGCGGATAGTCCGATCCGAACATGACCTTGTGCTTCAGCAGCGAGTTCGCGTACTGCACGAGGGTGGGTGAGAAGTACTTCGGCGACCAGCCGGAGAGATCGATGTAGACCTGCGGCTTGTGCAGGCAGACGGAGATCGCCTCGTCCTGCCACGGAAACGACGGATGGGCCATCACGATCGGCATGTCCGGAAAATCCACGGCCACGTCGTCGATCGGCATCGGGTGGCCGTACTTCAGGCGCACGCCGCCGCCGCCGCGCATACCGGTGCCGATGCCGCTGTGCCCGGTGTGAAAGATCACGGGCAGGCGGGCTTCGGCAAATACCTCGTACAGCGGGTAGGCGGCGCGATCGTTGGGAAAGAACTCCATCATGTTCGGATGGAGCTTCAGTCCCCTGATCGCACCGGCCGTGACGAGGCGGCGCGCTTCGCGCACGGCCTCGGCGCCGCGCATCGGATTGATGCTGGCGAACGGGACCGCGATGTCCGCGTTCTGCTGTGCGAAGTCCACGACTTCGTCGTTGGTGAAGCGCTTCATGCCGCTCAGGGTCTCATCCACCGTGAAGACGATGAAGCCCATGTTGCGGGAGCGGTAGTACTCGGCCATGGCCGCGGGCTCCCGCGGGCCACCGCTCTTGAAGTAGGCCGCCGCCTTCTTGTCGGCGTCGGTATCGCTGTCGGGTTTTTCGAGGTGCACGTGCACGTCGAAGGCGGCAAGTTTCTGAACGTCGATGCGAGTGGTCATGTGCGAAGTGGGGCAGCGGTCAGCACGCGCGCGGAGGTCGCGGAAGCGTACAGCTCGTCCACGAGAGCAGAGCGCTGCTGAAGGACGACTTTCTGGTTGAGGGATCCCTTGTCGGTGATCTCCCGCGCGTCGAGCGAGGGAGGCTGTTCGAGAATAATCGCGCGCGCGACGAACGTGGAGCTGCCGGTGCTCTCGCGCGCCAACGCGGCAAACGCGTCCGCAAACCTGCGGACGACCTCAGGGTGAGCGAGAACGTCCGCGACAGGAGCATCGGGCGCCAGTCCCGCGGCCTCACGACATGCAGCGACATTCGGAAAGACGAGTGCGCCTGCGAACTCGCGATCGTGGCCGGTGATGACGACGTCCTGGGCGAGGCCGGCGGCAGCGGCGAGGATGCGCGCGCGCAGCGGCCCGACGCTGACCCACGTGCCGGTGGATAGCTTGAAGTCCTCCGCCAGGCGGCCGTCGAAAACCAGGCCCTGCGCTGGATCCTGTGGATCGACAAAGCGCATGGCATCGCCAAGCCGGTAGAAGCCGTCATCGTCGAAGGCGGCCGCGGTCAACGTCTCGTCACGCCAGTAGCCGGGCGTGATGTTCGGCCCTCGCACGCGCGCCTCGAGCTTCTCGCCGACGGGCGCCAGCTTGACCTCGAGGCCAGGGGCCGGAAATCCGACCATTCCGGCGAACGCGCCGTCGGGTCCAGTCGTGAGCGCAAACGGCGCCGTCTCCGTCGCTCCGAAGCCGGTCATGATCAACAGCTCTTCACCGCAGGCCTGGAGCGATACCTCACGCAGGTCGTCCCAGAACTTCTGTCCCAGGCCGGCCGCCGCATAAAAGAGCAGCTTGAGGTCGCGGAAGAACGTCTCGCGGAGCACCTGGTCGCTCCGGAGGTGCGGCATCAGCATCTCGTAGAACCGGGGCACCTCGAAGTGCGCGGTGCACGGTACCTCGCGAAGGTTCCGCAGCGTCGCGCTGAAGAGCGCCGGCGCCGGCTTGCCCTCGTCGATATACAGCGTGCCGCCGTTGTACAGCACGAGACCGAAGTTGTGATTGCCGCCGGCCGTGTGATTCCACGGCAGCCAGTCGCACAGCACGGGCGGCTCGTCCGCGAGAAACGCCAGGACCGTGCGAATCATCTCCTGGTTCGAGCAGAGCATGCGCTGGGTGTTGATCACACCCTTCGGCCTGCCGGTCGATCCCGAGGTGAACAGGACCTTCGCGATGGAGTCCGGTCCGACGCGGTCTCGCGCGGCGTCGACC
>Ga0247825_10000456_pt1 | contig 26063 bp, 20 predicted proteins | sample 13C_Vanillin_Day_FD_194413 | JGI IMG/M metagenome (GOLD analysis project Ga0247825, IMG submission 194413) | Soil microbial communities from agricultural site in Penn Yan, New York, United States - 13C_Vanillin_Day48 | ecosystem: Environmental > Terrestrial > Soil > Agricultural land | place... | reverse complement strand
GTTATGCGCGATCCGCAGCGCCATCTGCACCTCGGCGTTCAGGTCATACTCGACGAACGCCTCGGGATCCCCTCGCGCGAAGCGCCTCAGGTCCGCCACGATGGCGTTCACCCGCTTGATGCCCTCCAGCGTCGCCGGCAGCACCTCCTCCACGTGCTCCCTCAACGGCTCACTCAGGGCGGGCTCACTCTTCAGATCCTTGAGCAGGAGATTGACGTTGCTCGCCACGAAGCTCATTGGGTTGTTGATCTCATGCGCCACCCCCGCGGCCATCATGCCCAGGCTGGAGAGCTTCTCCTGTTCGATTGCGTGCGCGTGCATCTGACGCATCTCCTCATGCGCCTGCTCCAGCCGGCTCTGCTGCGCGAGCACCTGATCCAGCGCGCCCCTCAGCAGCGCGGCCCTCCGCTCCATCATCAGATAGGCGAAGAGCCCCAGCAGGCTGAATGCCAGCGCCAGCTCATGGCTCGCGCCATCCAGCAAGGCCACCGTGTTCACCAGGCACAAGTAGACGATGGTGCGCGGGCGGACCCACCTATCGAGCCCGTGGAACCAGATCATGTTGTAGGGGATGAAGGCCCAGAGCAGCGGCGGCCACCCGGTGAAGTGCCCGTTCACAGAGATTCCCGCCACATTCAGCAGCATCCGGAGGGTCTCCACCACGGGCCGCGAGAACCGCTTCGCCAGCCGCTCGAGGATCACCACGTTGGCCACGGTGAGGATCACTCCCACCGACACCACCGTGAGCACCTGCGGCCATTGCCCCCAGAACCAGACGATGAGCGCGAGGTTGATCGCGAGCGGCCCCATCCCAGCGATCGACTGGATGGCCTCGTGCACCCGCTCCGGCTCCACCTCCGGTGGCGGCCGCGGCGAGACTGCCGGACTCTGCGCCGACGCCATGCCGCCGCTCCCCTGCTGTTTTGAAGAGGAATCCATAGACACCTGTGGAAAACTGCCGGTCTGGCCCCCCGCCTGTCTCCACAGGTGAGACCGTATCACCTGTTGGGAGATCTACCTTCCCGCCTCTGAGGAGCCGTGAATGTCAGCCGCCCTCGGTCAGCAGTACCGGCCACTCGAGTCGCCGCAGCTGGATGATCCCCACCCCTTCCTGGCCCAGCTGCGCCGCGAGGCCCCCGTCGTTCTGGCCCCGGACTTCCATCTCTGGCTGATCAGCCGGCACCAGGACGTGCTCACGATCTTGAAGGACTCCCGGCGCTTCAGCTCGCAGGACATCCTGCGCTCGCCGCTCCAGCTCCCGCGAGAGGTGAATGACGTCCTGGAGGAGGCAGGCTTCACCCAGGAGTACCCGCTGATAGGAGAGGATCCACCGGCCCACACGCGCGTCCGCGGCTACGTGAGCAAGGCATTCTCGGCCGCTCGCGTCGCCGCCCTGGCGCAGCGCATCCAGCAGATCGCCCACGAGTACCTCGATGCCTTCGACCGCCAGGGTGGGCGCGGGGACGTCGTGGCAGGGCTGACCTATCCACTGCCCATGCGAATAACGACCGAGATTCTCGGCATCCCCCGCGAGGACATGGATCGCATCAAGCGGTGGTGCGAGGAGCCCGTCCTGCTCTTCAACAGTGGTCAGTCGCCCGAGCAGCAGCTGGAGCGCGCCAAGCGGATCGCCACGTACTGGCGTTACCTGCGAGAGCTCGTGGAGGACCGGCGGCGCAGCCCCAAGCCGGATGACATCCTCACCACGCTGATCGAGGCTCGCATCGAGGGGGAGAAGCCCCTGGACATCCGGGAGATGGTGAACCTGGCCAGCGTCCTCGTGTTCGCGAGCCAGGAGACCACTACCAACCTGATCAGCTCGGCGCTGCTCCACCTGCTGCGCCATCCCGAGTCCTGGCGAGCGCTGTGCGAGTCCCCTGCCCTCATCCCTCAGGCCATCGAGGAGGTGCTGCGCTACGACGCGCCGGCCTCGGCCATGATGCGCTCGGCCACGGAGGACGTGGTGCTGTCAGGCACCCCCGTGCCCAAGGGGGCGCGGCTGCTGCTGCTCTTCATCTCGGCCAACCGCGACGAGGGAGCCTTCGACCAGGCTGACCGCTTCGACATCCGGCGCGAGAGTACGGCCCGGCACCTCGGCTTCGGATACGGCACCCACTTCTGTGTGGGCGCGCCGTTGGCGAGGTTGCAGGCGCGCATCGCGCTGGAGGCGATCACCCAGCGGATGCCGAACCTGCGCCTGGTGCCTGGAGAGCCCCCGGTATACCTGCCCAACCTCCTCAATCGCGGCCCGCAGAAGCTCCTGGTGGAGTGGACGAAGGAGTCTTGAAGCGCGCCGCTCGAGGGGCATGCATCCCGCCGAGCGGCCCCTGCAGCAATGGCCCCTGCTCTCCAGGTTTCTGGCCAGAGGCAGCACGCCGCCAGACACCGAGGGAAAGAGGCCATGACATTCGCGAAGAGAGCGTTGCTCGTCAGCGGCTTGCTGACTGGCACCCTGACGTTCGTGGGCTGCGGCCCGCACACGCCCGCCGTGCGCGAGAGCCCCTATGGGGACAACACGAACGCTGGCTTTGGCCACGTCAGCAAGACCAAGCAGTCGGACGACAACCTCCGCATGCCGCTCGAGGATCCCCTGCGTACGAAGGAGAGCGAGAGCATCGTGGCCGCGGAGAACGAGCCGGACCTCAAGGAGGGCGCACAGGCCGCCACTGGCGTGGGGGGTTCCGGCACACCCCAGAACTGCCCCACACCCGAGCAGGGCCTGTAGCGCACCCGTTCTTAGTTGCAGCCCTGGCCCGTCAGCCAGCTCACGCCTTTGTTCTTCTCGTTCGTGCCGTTCGGACCGCCGTAGTCCGTGTTCTGGAAGGACATGAGCACGCTGGCTCCCGAGGACTGGTTCCTGATCTCCATCGTCATGGTGTTGGGGATGAGCGTGGTGCTGTTCGGGTAGCCCGCGGTGACGTAATAGCGCATCCGGCCGTTGGGCAGAGAGCCGCACTTGGCCATCTTGTTCTCGAGCGTCACCCAGTTTCCGCGGTTGAAGTTGGTATCCTGCGGCACCAGGTTCGCCCGCTTCCCATAGCCCCCGAGCTGCGATCCGATGAGGTGTCCGCCGTCATAGTCGTTGCTCGGGTTCGCCGCATCGCCCCACTGCCCTACGCTCGCCTGACAGGAGTCGTTGCGCGCCGCGGCAGCGATGGGCGGCAAGTACGCATACGCCCGGCTCGGACGGCCCGAGCCGTCAATGAAGTAGTACTCGCCATTGATGTTGTGCCAGATGTTCCGGTCACCCGACGGGAAGTACTGCGGGCAGTCCGTGATGAGGGCGGGAGTGAACCTGACGCCGTAGGGGTCCATCGCGCGCTGAATCTCTTGCTCCGAGTGGGTCGCGAAGAACTCCATGAGTCCACTCGGACCTCCGAAGTCGTGCTCGATCTGGCTCGCGAGATCATCTCCGCCGCGATCGAGGTCTCCTCCGCAACCAACGAGAATGAGGCCGAACATCGCCGCGACAGACAGCTTGTGCATGCTGCGCATGGCATCGCTCCTTGCCAAGGGGGGGGACTGCAGGGGCGTGTTGTTGCAATGACTGTACTCGCGCTGATGCAGAACCAAAATTTCGCGCGCTATGCTGCGCGCCCGAGACAACAAGGAGCCCTCATGCGCGCCGCACCCTTCGTTGCCCCTTCATGGCTCGTCCTCCTCCTCTTGGGCCTGCTGCTGGCCGCCTGCGGCCCCAAGAGCTTGAAGGAGCGCACGCGCCACGGAGAGAAGCTCTCCGATGAGGCCTCCACACTGCTCGACGAGGCGGAGCGTGCCCTGGGTAAATTGGACCCCGATCGCGCCGAGAGCCCGCTCAGGCACGCGCAGAAGCTGCTGTCTCATCCAGACATCGAGCTCTCCCCCGAGAGTGGAATGCTCCAGTCACGCCTCACGGAGCTCAAGGCCCGCGTCGCCCCGGCCCGAGAGGAGAAAGCGCGCCGGGAGTTCGAGGCCGTCGTGGACAAGCAGCGCGACGCCATCGTCCAGGCCATGCTCGACGTCTCCAGCGCGGTCGACGCGATCGATCGCAAGGATCCAACCCCCGAACAGCACAAGGCCCTGATCGATGCCATCGAGCGCACCCGCGACAGGCTGAAGGAGGGCAAGAAGCTCGAGGCGAAGAGCGAGGACTATGCGGCCTCGGCGAGGCGTACCGAGAGGCGGCTGGAAGATGCCGCGGCGAAGGCCCAGAGCGCTCAAATGGTGATCGAATTCGTCTACGGGCCAGCCGCCGCCCGCCTGGAGGCGGAGGACCTGGCGAAGAAGGCCAAGACCGAGAGGGATCCGGACCAGCAGCTCACGCTCTACACGGATGCACGCGACCGTTTCCAGCAATGCGGTGAAACTGCAAAGCAGCTGATCGCCAAGACCCCGCTCCTCGAGAGCCGCACCATTGTGGTGGCAGGGCAGCCCACCACGACCAAGGCCGTCATCTCCGGCTGTGACACGCGGGCGACCTCGCTCCAGAAGACGGTGACGAAGCTGGAGAAAGCCAAGGAGGCCCGGGAAAAGAGGAAGGCCGCCAGGTCCAAGAAGGGCTGACGCGCGCCGCCTCGAAAAATTGCCGATATGTCCGGGCCCGCTCGTCGTTGGTGGGCCTTATGAAAAAAATCCTCCTCTGCGCACTCTCAATTGTGGCCACGTCCGTCCTGGGTCTGGGCTGTGATGACGATCCCCCCCCGGGCACGCCGGATGCTGGCTATGAGTGGGATGGCACCTACGTCCCCCTCGAAGAGAAGGGGGACAACATCGACACGGGCCCCTTCGCCACCTGCCCCATCATCACCGCGACGGACGCGGGCACGCCCATTGAATGCGGCAGCCCGGAGTCCTTCGATCTCTCCACCTGCAACCCGAGCACGCTCTCGCAGCTTCCTCCGAGCGGCGTCTACTCCCTGTTGACGCGTGGCAGCGGCAGCCAGTTCTTCGGCTACGGCTTCGGCTTCTTCAAGGTCTCCGCGACCGGAGGTCCAGAGCACGCCAACAGCTTCCCGCTCATCCAGAAGCAGGTGAATGATCAGTCCTTCTATGTCGCCAGCAAGCGCACCCTGACCGATGGCGGGTCCACGCTCTGGGCCTATGCCGGCTGTCAGGCCCAGAACCCGCAGCGCTTCTCCGGGTGCTACCAGACGTGCACCAACGGCGGAGCACGGCGCTCGTCCGGCTCCTTCGATGGCGTAAGGCTGCAGCGTGTCAATGAGCCTGAGAGCTCCAACATCACGCTCCTCTCGGAGCGCCGGGTGGACCTCGGCATCCCCGTGGACGTCTATGTCACCAAAAACCATGCCTACGTCGTGTCCCTCACGCTGGGCCGGAATCCCTCGAACCCCGTGGGCGGCCTCACCGTCTTCGATGTGAGCGACAAGGCAAACCCGGTGTACCGCAAGACCGTGACGCTGGAGGGGGACACCGGCTGGAACGCCGTGTGGGCCAAGGGGGATGCCCTCTACGTGGGCAGCGGGGGCCACGGAGTGCTCGTCTTCGACATCACCGATCCCGCCGATCCGAAGATGTTGCGCGGCGTGCCCGGGGACTCCTTCTCCGTGCATACGATCTATGTGGATGGGGACCGGATGTACGCCCAGGCGGCGGGCGTCAACCAGGTGCTCTTCTTCGACGTGAGCAAGCCCCTGGAGCCCGTGCTGCTCAACCGCTACACGGTGCCCACGGACGACAACGGCCTGGGCTACCCGCACGACTCCTTCGCGTACGAGAACCGGCTCTACATCAACCAGATGGGCCAGGGGTACTACGTGGTGGATGTGAGCGACGCGTCCAACCCCAAGCCGCTCGGCTCCTACACGTATGACGCCGAGATCTACAACCCGACCCATGCCAACGCGGTGGGCACCTTCGGCGGCCGCACCATCGCCTTCGAGGGTGGCGAGAATGTGAACGCGCACCTGCGCGTGCTGGACGTCACCGACCCGGCTCACATCGTGAAGATCGGCGAGTACGCCATGCGTCCGCAGACGTCCATCCACAACATGGTGCTGGTGGGCAAGCGGCTGTACGTGGCCTGGTACGCGGAGGGCCTGCGCGTGCTGGATGTGTCCAATCCCACGCAGCCCCAGGAGATCGCGTACGCGAACACCTACAAGGACACGGACGAGGGCTTCTCCGATGGGCTCTTCGTGGGCGCCATCGGCATCCGTGTGCCAGGAGACGGTTACGTGTACGTGGTGGACATGACTCGCGGCCTGCTCATCTTCCGCGAGCCTTGACCGGGGGCCCCGACCTCGTAGATTGCGCCCGGCGTGGCCCCATGAGGGGCCATGTGTCACGAGGGGGAGGGGCACGATGCCAACCACAGGCAGCCCATGCATCCTGTCCATCGATCTGGGCACATCTGCCGTCAAGCTGGCCCTCATCACCACCCGGGGGGCCATCTTGGGTGGCGCGGTGGAGCCCATCCCGCTCTCCCTCTTCCCAGTGGGCGGCGCTGAGCAGGATCCCGAGAGCTGGTGGTCGGCCGTCGTCCGGGCCACGCGGCGAATGCTCGAGCAGGGCGTCGCCGCTCCGGCGGACATCATCGGGGTCAACGTCGGCGCGCAGTGGTCCGGCACCATCGCTGTGGACGAGCAGGGAAAGGCGCTTCGGCCCGCCATCATCTGGATGGACTCGCGCGGGGCTCCTCACGTCCGGCGCGCGACGGAGAGCCTCGTCTCCTTCGAGGGCTATGGCCTGGGCAAGCTGCTCACCTGGGTGCGGCTCACGGGCGGCGCGCCCAGCATGTCCGGCAAGGATCCCCTGGGGCACATCCTCTACCTCCAGCACGAACACCCGGACGTCTACCGGAACGCCTACAAGTTCCTCGAGCCGAAGGACTGGCTCAACCTGCGGCTGACCGGGAAGTTCGCCGCCTCGTATGACTCCATCGCCCTGCACTGGGTGACGGACAACCGCGATCTGTCCCGGGTCAACTACGACGAGCGGCTGCTGCGCATCACCGGGCTCCACCGCGAGAAGCTCCCCGAGCTGGTGCCCGCCGCCTCGGTGCTGGGTCCGCTCACCCCCGAGGCCGCTCGCGAGCTGGGGCTGGGCGAGCACGTCCAGGTCGTCTCCGGCACCCCGGACATCCTCGCGGCCGCCGTGGGCTCGGGCGCGGTGCGCGACTTCGAGCTTCACCTCTGCGTGGGCACCTCCTCGTGGATGAGCTGCCACGTGCCCTACAAGAAGACGGATCTGCTGCACCAGATGGGCACCCTGCCCTCCGCGCTCCCAGGCCGCTACCTGCTCGTCAATGAGCAGGAGTCCGCCGGCATCTGTCTGGTCTCCCTCAAGAACCTGCTGTTCGATGAGCCCGCCTCGGGCCCGGCCCTGGACTCCCAGGAGATCTACGCGAGCTTCGAGCGCGCGGCCGAGCGCGTGCCTCCCGGCAGTGATCGCCTCCTCTTCCTGCCATGGCTCAACGGCGAACGCTCACCGGTGGAGGATCGGCTGGTGCGCGGCGGCTTCCTCAACCAGACACTCCAGACGACGCGGGGGCACCTGGTGCGCGCGGTGCTGGAGGGCGTGGCCTACAACTCCCGGTGGCTGTTCAGCTACGTGGAGCAGTTCGTCGGGCGCAAGCTGGAGTCCATCCGGATGATTGGCGGCGGGGCCCGCTCGAAGCTCTGGTGCCAGATCTACGCGGACGTCCTGGGCCGGACCATCCAGCAGGTGGACGAGCCCGTGCTGGCCAACGCGCGAGGGACGGCATTCCAGGCCGCGCTGGCGCTGGGGCACCTCACCGTGGAGGAGCTCCCGGCGCTCGTCCCGGTGGCCCACACCTACGAGCCGGATCCTCGGAACCGAGCGCTCTATGACGAGCTGTTCCAGGAGTTCCTCACCCTCTACAAGGCCAACAAGTCCCTCTTCGCGCGGCTCAACCGGGCCCGGAGTGCCTGAGGCGCGCGTGCCGTCCCACGGTTAGGAAGGAAGCCATGGCGCTGCCCGATCTCGATCTGCTGTCCTACGTGCCTCCACGGATCCTCGCGGTGGCCGAGCGGTACCTCAAGGCCATCCCTCTGGTGCGCGAGCGGCTGGACAAGGAGACCGGCTCGCTGCTCGCTGAGCTGGAGCACAGCCTCAAGCCCTATAAGGAGGAGCTGCCCACCTTCGGCCGTCTGCCAGCCCAGGGGCGCTCGCGCGAGGAGGTGCTGCACGAGCTGGAGCAACTCGAGGCGCGAGAACAGGGGCGGTGGAAGGAGGGGCTCGTCTCCGGCGCCGTCTACCACGGCGCGGAGGACCACATCGACTTCGTCAACCGGGTGTACGCGCTGCACTCGCAGAGCAACCCGCTGCACGCCGATCTGTGGCCCAGCGCCACCAAGTTCGAGGCCGAGGTGGTGTCCATGACGGCCAGCATGCTGGGCGCGGAGGAGGCCAACGCGGGCAAGCCTCCCGAGGAGCACGTCTGCGGCTCCGTCTCGTCCGGCGGGACGGAGAGCATCATGCTGGCCATCAAGACGTACCGGGACTGGGCGCGGGCGACGAAGGGCATCACCCGGCCGGAGCTGGTGGCCCCTGGCAGCGCGCACCCGGCGTTCGACAAGGCCGCGCACTACTTCGGTCTCAAGATGGTGCGGGTGCCGGTGGGCCCGGACTACCGGGCGGACGTGGCCGCCACACGCAAGGCGATCACCCGGAACACCATCGCGCTCGTCGGCTCGGCGCCCTCTTTCCCTCACGGGGTGATCGATCCCATCGAGGAGCTGTCGGAGCTGGCACGCAAGCGAGGCCTGGGCTTCCACACGGACGCCTGTCTGGGAGGTTTCGTGCTGCCGTGGGCGAAGCGGCTGGGGTACCCGGTGCCGCCGTTCGACTTCCGGCTCCCCGGGGTGACGAGCATGTCCGCGGACACCCACAAGTTCGGCTACGCGGCCAAGGGCACCTCCGTGGTGCTCTATCGGGGGACGGAGCTGCGCTCTCACCAGTACTTCACCGCCACCGAGTGGCCCGGGGGGATCTACTTCTCCCCTACCTTCTCCGGCAGTCGGCCGGGCGGGCTCATCGCGGCGGCCTGGGCCACCCTGGTGACGATGGGTGAGCAGGGCTACCTCGAGTCCACGCGGCGCATCCTGGAGACAGCGGACACCCTCAAGCGGGGCATCCGCTCCATCCCCGAGATCCAGGTGCTTGGCGAGCCGCTGTTCGTCATCGCCTTTGGCTCGCGCACCCTGGACATCTACAAGGTCCTGGATCGGCTGAGCGCCAAGGGGTGGAACCTCAATGGGCTGCACAAGCCCGCGGCCGTCCACCTCTGTGTCACGCTGCGTCACACGCAGCCCGGCGTCGCGGACCGGTTCCTGGAGAATCTGCGAGAGGCCGTAGAGCAAGTTCGGGAAAATCCAGAAGAAAAGGGTACGATGGCCCCCGTCTACGGGATGGCCGCCACGGTCCCCTTCCGTGGGCTGCTGAGCGACCTCCTCAAGAAATACATGGACTTGCTCTACAAGGTCTGATGCTCCCTCTGATGGTCCATGAGTTCCTCCGCCGCATCCTCGCCTGACGTGACAGCACTCGCCAAGGCGGTCCGTGCCATCTCCAACGAGTTCTCCCTGCCGGAGATCCAGCGCACCGTGCTGCGCATCGTCCAGGAGAACACGGGCGCTCCGTATGCCGCGCTCCTGAAGTACCAGGATGGACGCACCTGGGTCATCCAGTGCCAGCCCGAGGGAGAGCGCCGCACCCTGAGCGAGCTGCCCGTCACGGTGCTGCATGGCGCTCGCCGCACGCTGGCGCCGGTGATCCTGGCCGATGCCTGCACGCACGCCCCCTACTGCGATGACTCGGTGGTGCGCGCGCGGGGCCTGCGCTCGGTGCTCTGCTGGCCCCTCACCCACCGCGGCATGCAGCACGGACTGCTCTACCTGGAGCATGCCCAGATCCCCGGGGCCTTCGCCGCGGAGCACCTGAGCATCGTCGAGATCCTCGCCTCCCAGGCCGCCGTGGCCCTGGATAACGCCCGCGTGCACGAGCACCTGGCCGAGCAGAGCCACGCCCACGAGATCTCCCGGCGCGAGGTCTCCACCACCCGGCAGCACCTGCAGGACTTCATCGACAACTCGCCCGCCGCCATCTACGTCAAGGATCGCGAGGGCCGCGTCCTCCTGGTCAACGGGTGGTTCGAGAACTTCTATGGCTTCCCGCGCACCCAGATCATCGGCCGCAGGGACGTGGACATCTTCGGGCCCGAGTTCGCCGCGAAGCTCGTCGAGAACGATCTGCGCGTGTTCAACACCGGCTCCGTCATCCAGTTCGAGGAGGAGGTGCCGGTCCGCGGTGAGATGAGGACCTTCATCTCCTCGAAGTTCCCCCTGCGCTCCCAGGACGGGCGCATCACGGCGGTGTGCGGCATGTCCACGGACATCACCGATCGCAAGAAGGCGGAGCGGGCGCTCCAGCAAGCCAACGAGCAGCTGGAGCAGCGGGTCGCCGAGCGCACCGAGCAGCTGAGGGCGGCGCACCAGGAGCTGCTGGATCGCGCCCGGCACGCGGGGATGTCCGAGATCGCCAACAGCATCCTGCACAACCTGGGCAACGCGCTCACGGGCATCACGGTGAGCAGCACGATTCTGCGCGAGCGCATCGTCGGGGTTCCCATCACCTCGCTCGGGCGGGCCGTCTCGTTGCTGACCGAGCGCCGCGGCGAGGAGCTGGGCACCTACCTGACCCAGGATGAGCGGGGCCGGCACGTGCCCGAGTACCTGGACAAGCTCCACAAGCGGCTCGAGGAGGAGCGGAAGCTGCTGTTGGATGAGTGCTCGGCGATGGCCGCGAAGATCGAGCACGCCACCAGCGTGATCGCCACCCAGCAGAACTTTGCCCGGACCCGCTTCCGGCTGCGCGAGAAGACGCGGCTGCGCGACCTCGTCGAGGACGCGGTCCGCCTGTGCGACGTGGGAGCGCAGGTTGATCCGCTCATCGTGCGTAAGTACGGAGAGGAGGAGCCGGAGTTCTACGATCGCCACGTCGTCGTGCAGATCCTGGTCAACTTCATCTCCAACGCGAAGAACGCGGTGCGCGAGGTGCAGGGCGACGTGACGCCGCGGATCACGCTGACCGTGCGGCAGGACGCGGAGTCCACGTCGGTGGCGGTGAGCGACAATGGCGTGGGGTTCGATCAGAGCGTGAAGGCCCGGCTGTTCACCCACGGCTTCACCACACGCTCGAAGGGCCATGGCTTTGGGCTGCACAGCTCGGCGCTCAGCGCACAGGCGCTGGGGGGGCGCATCGACGCGCACAGCGATGGCCCGGGCCAAGGTGCCTTGTTCGAGCTGATCCTGCCGCGCATTCACCCTGACTCGGAGGGGTGAGCGCCAGCGCACTCCGCTAGCGCTCCTCTGGCTCTGGGAGCTCGCGCGTCAGGAGCGGTGAAGCGCGGCCACTCGGTAGAGCTGGAACAGCACCAACAGCTCGCGCACCTCGTCATCGAAGGCCGTGTCGAACAGGAAGAGGGTGAGCACCTGGGCGTAGGCCCCGTAGAGCCGATGGGCGTTGGAAGTCCGGACAGCCCCAGCTCGGCCCCGGTGGTGCGCGCGTGGGACCGCTCCAGCTCGGGCCGGTGCCGCGCGCGGCTGGGGATGGGCCGCTCCAACTCCGTGACCCATCAACTCCTGAATGACCTTGAGGAACGACTCTCCCCCAGCACACGGCCGGTTGTGAGGCCCGTCAGCGCGCAGCCGCGGCGCGGCTCACTCTCGGGTGGCCATTCGCTGGATGGTGCTCGCTTAGAGCGAGCAATCGTCAGTCGAAGCTGTTGGGGAGAAGCAGCCCCGCTGGCCTCTCTGTCCCCACGGGGTACGGCGAGTTGTTACGCGCAACCGGCAGGCCATTGACGAGAAGGCCATCACTGGCTGCCTTTTGTCCGTGACACCCGCTACCTGCGCTCCTGCCAGGCCCTGCTGGACTACTCCCTCACCCAGCTCTACCGCGAGGCACAGCGTCACCGCCCCTGACTCGCGGAGGACTGCATCCTGTGGCCCGCAGGTTTGCGACTGGCTTGGCGACCGAGCGCTGGCGCTGAGCCAGGACGGGTGCAGCCCTCGCGTGGAGGCGGCTCGTCCCAACTGGTCAGACAACTGGACCGGATCTCCCCGCGCGCGCCCGCCCAGGTGGGCTGCTGGGGCGTTCGCCGTCTGGTTTGCGATGCGCGCCATCCAGCTTTGAGAAGGGCGCACCGGGCGCCGCTGTGATGACTCGCGCAGCTCGGAAGTTGCAGCCCTCAGCCTGATCAAGGCCCTCTGACCCCCACCCGAGGCGTTCTGTGCCTGGGTGGCGCCTTGTGCCACGCTTCCTCGCGAACGGGGGAGCGCAATGAACCAGCGAGAGAGCAGAGCCGGAGCACGGCGAACGTACGGCTCCTGGGAGCACCGCGCGGGAGCCAGCATGCTGCTGCCGCTGCTGCTACTGGCTCAAGCAGCGGGCGCACAGAGCCTGGGTGCGCAGTCCCGCGGGTGGCACACCTTGCTGAGGCTGGAGGCGAGCACGCTGATGCTCGCACCGCTGGGAGGGGCGGGACAGGAGGAGAGCTTCGCCGTGCTGGAACCCACGGTGGTGGTGGACGGGGGCGCGCAGTGGGGCGTGCACCTGGGCGCCGGGGTGTCGTTGCGGCTGTGGGGTGGCGAGGCAGGTGCGGGGCGGGTGCGCCGGGAGGACTGGGACAGTCTCTCGGACTGGGGACAGCTGGTGCGCGCCTTTACGCTCGGCGGTGATACCTCTCCGGTAGCGTTGTGGGTGGGCGAGTTGGAGGACTACAGCCTCCTTTCGGGACACCTCGTGCGGCGCTACTCCAACCGTATCCACCCAGACTACCACCCGGCGGGCGCCTTCCTCACCAGCACGCTGGGCCCGCTCTACCTGGAGGCCTTCAGCTCAGATGTGCTGGCACCCCGCCTCATGGGTGCTCAAGTCGAAGTGGATCTGGTGCACGTGCTCACCGGCGCGCCTCAAAAGCCGGGCCGCTACACGCTGGGGCTCTCCGTGGTACGGGACTGGGGAGACGCCGGGAGAAGGCCGGCGCAGGCGCATGTGGATGCAGCGGCGGTGCTGGTGGAACGGCCGGGCTTGGAGCTTCACCTGCTGGGCGGCTGGGGCGGGCACCTGGGCGAGCCACGCGCCTGGGGTGCAGTAGCCGGCGTGGGCGTGGATGCGCTGACGACGAATCGGGACATGAAGCTGCGGCTGGAGGCGCGGCGGCAGCGAGGAGGGTTCCGCCAGGGGTACTTCGGACCGGGCTTCGAGTTGGAGCGCGAGCTCTCCGTGACGCGGGGGCTCTTCCCGGAGGGCTTCTCCGCCTACGGCGAGGTGGAGCTGGAATGGGATGAGGTGCGGCTGGGAGGACTGCGGCAGCGCCACCTGCTCCTCTCCTTGGGAGCAGAGGTGTTCACCTGGGGCCGCGTGGAGGTGGCGGGGCGGCTGGGGTTGCAGCTGGCTCAGCGGCGCCTGGAGGTGGCGGTGAGCGGGCAGTGGGCCGAACCGGGGCAGCCGGGGGCGTGGCACGTGTACTCGGGGCAGGTGCGCTGGCGCTTCGCTGGAGCACTTTACACGTTGGGGCAGGGCGGCATGCGGCTCAACCCAGGTGGGGAGGAGGGGCTGCGGCCGGTGGCCTTCGCCAGCCTGGGGCTGGGGGTGGAGCATGCCCGCTGAGGCAAGCAGGCGCGCGCGTGTGGCTTGGGTACTGGGGGCTGTGCTGCTCACCATGGGGTGCGCGGGAGTGCAGCGGGCCTCGCTGAGGGATACGCGAAGCCCGGAGCCACAGCCCCAGGCCTCGCCTCCCTCGTCTCCGGAGGATGGCGCCCCAGGGCCTCTGCGCCGACGCCACAGTGAGCGCAGGCGGGGCACGGATGCGGCGCTGCTCGACTCCGGGCCGGTGGCCGAGAGCGAGCTGTCCCACGCCGCTGTCACTCCCAGCGCCGCCGCGGAGGAGCGCCCGGCTGTGCATGACGGCTGGCCAGACCTGGAGGGCAGTGATGAGGCGCTGCTGGAGCCCTTCCTGAAGTGCACCGCGCCCGCGCAGTTCATCGCGCTGCAGCAGGGCGTGGACATGGCGCGGCTAGTGGAGAAGTTGGAGCCCTGGTCCGCGGTGAGGTTGGGCGCGTTGGGCCCCCTGGAGGCACGGGCCTCGCAGGTGCTGCAGCGCAAGCGCGTCTCTTTCTTGCTGGAGGCCTCTCGCAAGTACAGCGCCTTCGCCGAGGTGTTCGCCCTGTTCGTCGTGCACTCCTCGTACGACGATGAGCTGGGGCAGGTGCTGCGGCTGCTTGCGCAAGACAAGCAGCTGAGCCAGACGCTGGGGACGATGCTGGCGGTGCGCCAGGAGTTGGAGCAGCGGGGCCTGCGGCTGACGGATTTTCCGGAGCGGGAAGGACAAGCGCGGGACGTGCTGCGAGGCCTGGCCAGGACCACCGATGACATGCTCTCCACCATAGAGGTAGTGGACAGGGCACGCGGCTCGGAGCTCTTCAGCAGGCTCGCGCAGCTGCCCCCCGCCTACCGGGAGGCCTTCGACGAGTTGGCCAAGGCGCTGATGCAAGAGCACTACACCTCGGGCAGGGTGGTGCTGGAGAGCTTCAACGAGACGACCCTGGGAGTGCCGCTGGGCTTCTACCACCTGGTGGCGAGCATTCCCCAAGGAGCCTCCTTGGTAGCGCGGGGCCATTACGAACAGGCCTCGCGCGAGCTGGCGCCTGCGGCGCTGATGGTGGCGCTGTACACGGGGGGCAAGGGCATGCGGGCCGTGGCCGAGGCGCGGGCTAGGGCCAGACTGCCGGGGGAGTTGGCGGTACTGGAGGTGCGTCTGCATGCCCTCAAGGACGTGGCGGCGCGGCTGCGTCAGCAGTTGGGGGAGCAGGGCTTCGGGGAGTTGGCGCGCTACCTCCAGGCTCAGCGGGAGGCGGCGCTGCTGGTGGGGGCTGGGGGCGAGCCTGCCGCGATAGCGCTCTATTCAGCGCGTGGAGATGTGGCGAAGGCCCAGGCGTGGCTCTCCCAGGCCAGGCCCGAGCCGGGGGGAGTCCCTCAGCCCCCAGCGCTCGGTGGCAAGAGTCCCGGGCGGAGCGCGCAGGGACAGGAGGCGGCAGGCGCCTCGCTGAAGCCCAGAGCTGGGAACATGGGCAGCCTGGCCTCGCTGGTGGACGACGCGGTGGGCCTCACCCGGGAGGTGGTAGAGGCCAAGCTGCACCGCCTGGAGTGGGAGGCCACGGGTCCGCGCCTGCCTGCGGATGTAGCCGCGCTGGAGAAGCTGAGTTCCCCCCTGAAGTCCCCGCCACCCGGAGTACCCGAAGGCTCCGCGCTCTGGGGCGAGTATGTCGCCTACAGGCAGCGGCGGCTGGCCGAGCTGAAAGCGGGACAGGCGGCCAAGGGCCCCTTGCGGTGGGAGGCTTATGAGCAGCTGCGGGGAGGGTTCGCCCGGGGACTGGCGTTCGAGCGCACCATGGTGCCCCTGCTGCACGCGGACGCGGCCCTGCCCCGCCATTTGCGCCGGTTCCTTCAGGACTTTGAGCGGCCCCGGATTGAGACCTACGTGGGCGTGAAGAAGGAGGGCACCGGGCTGCGCTTCGTGGATGTGCTCATCCTGGAAGAGGGAGGGCTCCCCGGCCAGTTGCCTCGCGTGGAGACCTTCAGCTTCAAGAGCCGCAACCTCTCGTCGTTAGGCGAGAAGGCTTTGATAGCGCAGATCGTGGCGGATGCGAGCGAGGCCCTGCGGTATTACGGTGAGGTGCTGAACATCCGACGGCGCACGCTCAAGCTCCGCGACACCGAAGTGCAAGTCCAGCGGGTCCGCCTCATCTACGAGGGCGGTTCACTCAAGCCTGGGGACGCCAAAGTGCTGGAGGAAGCCGCGAAACAAGCTGCGGATAAAGTCAAGGCAGTGGAGGTGCTGTTCCAATGAAGGTGCTCAAGATTCACGAGGTGAGGGCGGACGACAAGCTCACGCTTGAGTTTGAAGGGGCTTTCAACCCCCAAGCCGAACTGAAGACCGAGTTGGAGCCCTTCTTCCAGTCCCTCGAGGAAGGCGCGGACGGGTGGATGCCGGATGTCGTCCAAGGCCAGAGGCACCGGAAATACTCTCGTGCCGCCAGTTGGAAGGGCTTGGAGGAGGAGCGTGACGAAAACAGTACGGCCATCGGGCTCTATCGTACGAAGGAGCCCGCCTTGGACATGTCGCTCCATCTCTGGTTCCCACCCCTCCCTCTTAGACTGAGAATCTGGATCTCCGTGAAGCCCCTCACCCTGTTCTCGGACGAGGCGCGCTGCCGCAAGTTCGTGGACATGGTGCGCGCCTGGGCCTCGCACTACCCTGTCACCTACGCCTCGGCCCATAGTTCAGCTGACAGTGAACTGGCGGGTGCCCCCTACTTCGGCCGCGACTTCCGTACCTCGGTACGAGACGGCTTCGACAAGCTCTATGAGCTGTGCTGGCTCAACGTGTTCGGCCCCAAGCTGGTGGATCTCGTCGGCCGCGAGCGGATGCTCTCCACTCCCGCTCACCGGGTGGAGGCGCTCCCCCACGGCGCCATCCTCGTGGTGACGCGGCCCACGGCGACCGACTTCGCCAGCGAGCCGGCCCGCCTGGCCCAGGCCCGCGCCTTCACCCACCTCCGCCCGGACCTGAACCTGGACACCGTACTGCGCACCCTGCACGAGCAGAGCGCCCTGCTGGCACCTGTAGAACCCCACTTCCCCCCGGATCTGGCGCCACTGCTCTCTCGCGTGGTGGAGCTCTCCTCGCTCGGCCAGCGCCAGCGGCGCATCGCCGAGCTCAATGCCTGGCAACCGCCCACACCCGAGGAGTGGTTACCCCCCGAGGCCGCGCTGCCGGCCAACGTGGAGCAGCCCGAGCGCGAGCTCGAGTTCTACTCCTTCCTCGCCGAGCACCTCGTCGCCCTGCTGCACACAGATGTTCCCTCGGTGTTCGAGGAGACGCCCGAATCTCTGACGGATGTGGACTTCTACTTCTGGCGCGAGGAGTTCCCCAAGACGCGCAACCGGCAGGCCATTGACGAGAAGGCCATCCCAGCCGTTGGCGCCTACCTGGGCGAGGTACTGGTGCGCCACCTGGGCGGCCAGTGGATCCCTCGCAAAAAACTCGGAGAGGTCCAGGTGCGCGTCGGCCACCGCTACTGGCTGCCTTTTGTCCGTGCCACCCGCTACCTGCGCTCCTGCCAGGCCCTGCTGGACTATTCCCTCACCCAGCTCTACCGCGAGGCCGAGCGCCACCGCGCCTGACACCGCCTCCATTTGGAGGCGCACCTCGCGGCTACTCGCCCGTCCGCGAAGTCTCCCGCGTCATCTCCACCATGGTGGGACGCCAGCCGAGCCGCTCGAAGAACCGCTGCGCGCCTTCGTTCTTCGTGGCGCTCATGAGGATGACGCGAGGCACTCCCAGCTCGGCGAACCGCTTCACCAGCGCCTCGGCCAGCATCCGGCCAGCGCCGGTGCCGCGCGCCGCCTCGTCCACCCAGATGTCGTGGAACCCACCGCAGCGATCCCTCAGCGTGCTCCAGTCGCGCTCCTCGACCCGGCCATACACGTAGCCGATCACCTCGCCGTCCCGCTCCGCGACGAGCACCACCGCCCCTTTCGACTTGAGCTCCTTGCCCAGCCACCAGCGGTAGCCAGCCTCCACATCCTCCGAGAGCATGAACCGCTGCGCGTCGAAGCCGTGATGCTGGCGGACGAGCGCGGCCCCCATGCGTCCAAGTGCTCCTTCGTCCGCGGCCTGGGCGGGGCGAACCGTGATCGTCATACCGAGGCCCCTATGCCCGCGAGAAGGCGTCGCTCACGATGGCGCGGGCCTCCTCCACCAGGGCGTCCAGGTGAGCCTGGCTGCGGAAGCTCTCCGCGTAGATCTTGTAGACGTCCTCCGTGCCGGACGGCCGCGCCGCGAACCACCCATTCTCCGCCACCACCTTGAGGCCGCCGAGCTCCGCGTTGTTGCCGGGAGCCCGCGTGAGCCGCTGGAGGATGGGCTCGCCCGCCAACGAGGTGGCCTTCACCGCCTCGGGCGAGAGCTTCTTGAGCACGGCCTTCTGAGCGGGTGTGGCCGGCTGATCGATGCGCGTGTACATGGGCGCGCCGAACCTCTCGGTGAGCTCCTTGTAATGATCGCCTGGGTCCTTGCCCGTGCGCGCCAGGATCTCCACCGCGAGCAGGTCCAGGATGATGCCGTCCTTGTCCGTGGCCCACACCGTGCCGTCCCTGCGGAGGAACGACGCGCCCGCGCTCTCCTCGCCCCCAAAGCCCAGCGAGCCGTCGAGCAGGCCGTCCACGAACCACTTGAAGCCCACCGGCACCTCGACGACGCGGCGGCCCAGAGAGTCCGCCACACGGTCGATCATGCTGCTGCTCACCAGCGTCTTGCCCACGGCCGCCTCCGGCTTCCAGCCCGGGCGGTTGCGGAACAGGTACGAGATGGCCACCGCGAGGTAATGGTTGGGGTTCATCAGTCCCACGCTGCGCGTGACGATGCCGTGCCGGTCCGAGTCCGTGTCGTTGCCGAAGGCGAGATCGTAGCGATCCTTGAGCGCCACCAGGTTGGCCATCGCGTACGGCGACGAGCAGTCCATGCGGATCTTCCCGTCATGGTCCAACGGCATGAACCGGAAGGTGGGATCCACGGTGGCATTGACCACCTGGAGCTTCAGCCCATAGCGGTCGGCGATGGGCTTCCAGTAGTCCAGGTTCGAGCCCCCCAGCGGATCCGCCCCGATGGACAGGTTCGCCCCACGGATGACCTCCATGTCCACCACGTTGGCCAGATCCGCCACATACGGCCCGATGAAGTCATGCACGCGCACGGACGAGGAGGACCGGGCCTGCTCGTAGGGGATGCGCGTCACGCCTGCATTGCCGGCGCCGAGCAGCTCGTTGGCCCGCTTCTCGATCCACGAGGTGATCTTTGTGTCCGCGGGGCCACCATTGGGCGGGTTGTACTTGATGCCCCCATCCTCGGGCGGGTTGTGCGAGGGGGTGATGACGATGCCGTCAGCCAGCCCCGCGTTGCGCCCGCGGTTATGGGTGAGGATGGCGTGGGAGATGACCGGAGTGGGCGTGGCGCCCTCCGTGTAGTGGACCTGCACCCCGTTGGCGGCCAGCACCTCGAGCGCGGTGCGCTGGGCCGGCAGCGACAGCGCGTGCGTGTCCATGCCCAGGAACAGCGGCCCGTCGATGCGCTCCTGCTTGCGGTACTCGCAGATGGCCTGCGTCACCGCGAGGATGTGCGCCTCGTTGAAGCTCCTGCGCGCCGCCGAGCCACGGTGGCCGGAGGTGCCAAAAGCCACGCGCTGCTCGGGCTCGCGGATGTCTGGACGCTCCGAGTAGTACTGCGCGCGGAGCGCCTCGGGGTTGATGAGGAAGGACTCAGGCGGGGGCTTACCAGCAAGAGGATGGGGCACGAGGGCGGATGATACGCACCTCGTGCCGCTCGTCAGGCGGGAAGTTGCCCCCCTGCTCGGAAGCGGGCACTTTCGGGGACTTCCGGAGTTCTGCAATCGATCTGCCCATCCGTCGTAAGGTGGGTAACAGCCCCGGTTCTCGAGGCCGGGTCCTGCCTCCTCGCTGGAGGGTGTCTCGAGCGCCACTGAAGGAGCCGTCGACATGAAGAAGTTGCTGGTGTTCGTCCTGCTGCTGGCCGCGGGGGCCGGGGCGGCGTACCACTTCGGCTACCTGGACCGCCTGCTCCCTAACAGGCTCGGCGGGGCGCGGCTCATTCCCAAGGATCCGAAGCTCCTGAGCTACTTCCGGCCGGATGCGCGCGAGCTGGTCGTGGTCAACCTGACGGAGCTGGACCTCCGCTTCTCCGGCGACTCCCAGGCGAAGCTCGAGCAGGACTGGCGCGAGTTCTACGAGAAGACCGGCATCAATGTGCGCAAGGACGTGGACGCGCTCGCCGCAGCGGACGGACTCGGCGTTCTTCGCGGGCGCTTCGACTGGGGCAAGCTGGGGCCCTATCTCCAGTCTCAGGGATACACCCTGACCCAGGTGGGCGGAGCGCCCGCGGCCGTGAAGCAGTTGGCGGCGGACCTCGCGCTCGATGGGAACTACCTGCTGGTTGGCCCGCGCGCGGAGCTGGAGCAGGCGATCGCGCGCAAGCAGAAGGGCCAGGGCCTCGAGGACAGCAGCCCGATCGTGAAGGCCCTGGACGACATCGGCTGGAGGCACGGCCTGGTGGGCGGGGTGGTTGCCGGCTCACGCCTGTCCTCCCAGGGTCCGGCGGACCTCAAGCTGCCCACCGTCATGGGGGCGCTCGACTCGACCCGGGACGGCTTCGAGCTGCGCGCGGTGGCCGTCACCACGAGCAAGGAGGAGGGCGAGGCACTCCACGCGACGCTCGAGGTGCTCCGCAAGACGGCGCTCCTGCAGATGGCCATTACCTCGCAGCCCGAGGTCCGCACGCTGCGAGACTCCCTCGAGCGCGCCACGCTGGAGGAGGACAAGCAGGGCCGGGTGACGGGGGCCATCCGCCTGCCCTACGCCCTGATCGATCAGGCCTCCGCGAACCTCTCCACGGGGAATCTCGCGCCGACGACGCTCCAGGCGATGGAGCTCGCGAACGAGAATGAGGACTCCGCTCCCACCAGTCCCCCGGCCATCACCCCGCAGCCGCCCGCGAAGCCCATGAAGGAGGACATCAAGCCTCCTGCTCTGGCGACGAGCGCCGCGGTGTCCCACAGCCTGGACTGGAAGCCTCCCGTATTCGGGGTGATCCTGCTGGTGATCGCGCTGGTGACCATGGGTGCCGCAGCGCGCCCGGGCATGTTCAACGTCCTGTTCCACCCGCTCTTCCTGCTGCCGTTCCTGGTCTCGACGCTGGGGGTGTTCGTGTTCCGGTGGACGGGGCACTCGGGCGGTGCGTTCGACGTGCTCACCCTGCCGATGCCCGAGTGGTACCGCTTTGTCTCCTTCCCCGTGGCGCAGACCGTCGCCCTGAGCGCTGCGATCCCCATGCTCGTGGCCGTCATCTCGGGCCCGGTGAGCCTGCTGCGGCGCGTCGCGGCGGGGCTCGCGGTGGGCTTCAGCGCCTACCTCGCGGCGAAGGCGCTCGGCGGAGCCAGCCTCCCGCTGATCCCTCCCGCCTATACAGTGATCTGGTACGCGGCGAACGCGGTGGCGGCGCTGCTGCTGGCGCGGCTCACGATCCCGCCTCGCCGCGGCAAGCAGTCCGCGGCGCCTGGGCGCTGACGCCTCCACCCCCCGCAAAAGAGCACTGCCCTCGTCGCCGGTCGGGAAGCGGCGAGGGCAGTGAGTGAGGATGATGCGAGATCGGAGGTTTCTGAGATCCCGGCTGACTGGGACCCCAGCTCTCCTCTCACTCTTAATTTTCGAGAGCGCCCGAGGGAAGTTGCGTCGACTCGTAATCCCCTGGAACTCCGAGTGTTTGGACGTCCCCTACCGGTCAACACGCCAGGCCTGCTCCACCAATGCCTCCATTCCGGTGGGAAGCTCGGTCCAGCCGCGCATGACGGAGTTCCCCATCGCGCGCTTCCAGATGAAGGTCCGCAGCACTTGGCGGACCCGCTCCGCATCCACGCCCAGGGCCCGCTGGTCGGCCCGCCGAGCGCGCTCCCTCAGGCGCTCCCAGGCTTCATCCTCCAGCGGCGGCGGCTCCTCGGGGTTCTCCGGGTGCAGCAACACCCTCAGCTCATGCGCCAGCTCGATCAGGCCAGCGCGGGCTTCGCTCGCCACCTCCGAGGCGGGCAGCCGGGCCTCGGGAGTGACTTCGCGCGCGATGAGCCACCACGCCACCTTGATGCACTCGGCCGGAGTGGGCTCCACGGGGTGGATCCGGACACGGACGAGTCGCTCCAGCCGCTTGCGCGCCGTGGCGCGCCAGAACTCGGCGTGCAGCAGGTGCTCCGGGCCGTTGCGCGGCGGGTGGAGGGGAGCCCGCTCGGCACGCTTGCGGAGATCCGTCACCAGGCCTCCCGTCCGATCCACTGACGAGAGCCGGGACCAGGCCAGCGCCAGCGCCACCTCGCCGCCAGACCACTGGCCGCGCAGCGTGGCCACCTCGTCGACCCGGAATGGGAGCTGCTCCTCGGGATCGAGGGGACGGGAGAAGAGGGTCGCCAGAAGCCGTCCGAACGTAGCGAGTTCCCGAAGCGTGGGCCACTCCATGGGCAGCAGATCCAGGGCCACGGCCCATCGCTGCTCGGGAGGGACGTCTCGAGGAAGGGTCAGGAGCCATTCCTCCAGGGCGTTCAAGAGCTCCGGGAGCGGCTCCTTCGGGCTCCTCGAGGTCCGCTGGGCGACGGCTAACACCAACTTCTCCCTGAGTGACTGCACGTCGCGAAGGAGCTGAGCGGTGGGGCTGGACTCGGGCCACCTCTCGGCCTGGGCCCGGCGGAGGGCGGCCGCGAGCGCGTCGTCCACCCGTACCTGCGCGTCGATTGCCTCCTTCAGCACTGGGCTGCTCTTGCGCAGCCGCTCCTCCCAGGCCTTCGCGCCCAGCCCCTCCAGCAAGGATCGGTAGCGGAGCCGGGCGGCCTCGAGCAGCTCCGCCCGGCCTTCCAAGCGCAACCGATACTCATCCGCCACGGGCCGTCCCATGGGGCCAAACTATAGTGGGAGGAGGTGGAGACTTCTGAAGTCTTCAGAAGTGGCGATCGGGCCCGGCGCTCTCGCTCGACGGGATGCTGTTCCACTGCTCCAGGTGTCCGAGCCACCGTGACTGACGTACATGTGATGGCCGCCCTGTATTCTCGGGCTGTGCTCCCAGCCAGTGGGGGCCATGGCCTGGAGACTTCCCATGCGGCGCTGGGCGGTGGTGCTGCTGTTCTTGTTCCTCGCGAGGTGCAGCACCCCGACAAAGGTGTTCCGCCTGGACACAGGCCAGGGCGTGCCCATGCTCTACGTCCCGCATCGCGAGGTGGAGCCGGTGGAGGTCAGCGAAGCGGAGTTCAGACGCGCCATCGCGAAGCTCGCCCCCTCCGTACCAGCCGTGGAGCATCCCCTGGAGCACGCCCGGCAGGTGTTCGGAGTACCAGAGCGCAGCGGCTGGTATCGCTACGAGAGCAAGAATCATCGGCTCACTGTGACAGTCGTCGCTGGGATGACGATGTACGCCATCTTGCTGGCGCTCCCTGAGCCCGTCACCAAGGGCCTCGCCGCGCTGCTGACGTTGGGGGCTGGCGCGTACTTGGGCTGGGACACGGTGTGGCGCCTGATTGATGGGTGGCTGGTGCTGATGAAGGAGGTGGATAGAGCTACCACCTTTGACGAGCTCTATGCCGCTGGAGAGAAGTTCGGGGAGGTGATGGGGGAGAAGGCGGCCCGAGCCTTCGTCATGCTGGCCACTGCGGCCATGGGCAACTCGGCGGCGGGGATGGCGGCGAAGATGCCAACGCTGCCAGGGGCTGGGCAGGCCGCGGTAGTGGCCGAGGCGCAGATGAACCTCCGCTGGACGGCCCCCGCGCTGGCCCAGGTGGAGTCGGTCGCCATCACTGCCGAGGGCGTCACCATCGCGCTGGCCCCTCATGCCGTGGCCATGGCGGCGCGCAACAGCTCCGGCGGCAAGGCGGGCGCGATGGCTGCTCCACCCAGCGCCGGTGGCCCGGGAGATTGGGTCAAGGCGGGCGAGTCCATGCCCGAGCAGGCGCGCCGCTACCAAGCGCAGGTGACGCGAGCCCCGAAGGCTATGTCTACCGCGTCAAGCTGGGTGACAAGAATGTGAAATTCGACGGCTTCGATGAGGGAGTGCTGATCGAGACCAAGGCCACCGGCTACGCGCAGTGGGTCGACAAGAACCTGAACTTTGCCGGGATCTTCAAGGGGCGCCTTCAAATGCTCGAGCAGGCGAGACGTCAGTTAGAAGCAGCCCGGGGCACGCCCATTCGATGGATCGTTGCTGAGGAGAAGCTCGCGGGTGCGCTCAGGAAGATGTTTGCAGGTGCAGGATTTCCGATTGAGGTCGTCCATATTCCCCCGAAACCGATTCCGTGAGGCGTAGCCGTCCAGTGATAGAAACCTATTATGCTGGCTCCTACTGGCTCGCTCGGCCCGAATCCGCCGAGGCTTGCGCACGGCGTGCCGAACGTTTCTTCCACCTCCTGGGGCGCTGCGACCCGGCGTGGACCCGCTGGTACGAGACGGCGGACTCCTTCGCGGAAGCGCGCAAACTCCAGTTCAGCACGGATGCTTCGAGCTTCCAGAAGCTGTTCGCAAGCGCGGAGAATCATTTCGGTGACCGCTTCTCCTTCGGGCTGTGGACGGGAGACACCCTTCATGAAACGTCCACTATTGACGGGACGTGCGGTTCAGCCGGACCTTGGCTTCCGTCGAATTGCGTGCTCAAGCCCTTCGACGAAGGTCCTGCCGGGGAGCGAATACTGACCGCTCCCGTCATGACCGGGGTGTTGCGCGCCATGGCCGTGGCCTGGGACCCGGAGTGGGGAGTGGCCACATCCGAGGCGCATCGGGAGATGGCGGTGAAGGGGTTCCCACATGCAGGCACCTTCGTTGGCTGGGTGATGTACTTCTCGCGGCTGAGAGGCACGGTGCCCCCGCTGCCTGCTCCCGTGCGCATCGAGCCGGTGGAGGACAAGGGCACCCTCGTCATCCTGACTCCCGAGCGCTTCACTGCCTCCAACCCGGAACACGTCGCGCTGGCCGCTCGCGTCCACGAACTGCTGGACCGGGCCGGCCTGCTTCGGCCGTTGCAGCCCTGGCCGACGGGTTGACTGCATCGGAGCTGTGCTGAGGGTCAGGGCTGGTGCAGAGGGGCCGAGGAGGGCCGAGGACGACCGCAGAGGGGGACATGTGGGCTGTGTGCCAAGCCGGTGCAGAGGCCGCGCAGCCACTTTGGGGTACACGCCTACCCCAGCCGCCTTCCCAGGAAGGGCGCGGCAGGGGCCTGAATCGCTCTCCCCCCTCCTGCTCCCTTCACGGACGCCAACACCCTTAAGCCTGCCTCCACAACGAATTTCCGGCTTAGGGTGATCTCGTGCGCAGCCGGCCTTCGTAATCACGCTTGCCGAGCGGTACACCGCGCGAGCGGAGGATGTCGTAGGCAGTGACAGCGTGGAAATGGAAGTTCGGCAGGGAAAACGAGAGAATGAACGTCTCCGACGTGAAGGCGAGCCTCCGCGGCCCGATCTGAAGGTCCAGGTCCTTGCCCGCGCATGGGTCGACCTCGGCGGGCGTGAACGCCTCCAGCGCCACTTCCGCTTTGCCGATCATCGCCTGCAGGTCGGCGAAAGGGACCGGTCCGACTAAGGCCGGCGGGGCGAACACACCGGTCTTAAGGGCTTCCACCCCCCACACGGAATGGTGCCATGTGGCTTCGACCTGAAAGTGGAAGGGCGCCATGTCGTCGAAAAGGCGCGCGTTCACGAAGTCGTCGGGATCAACACCCGTCTCAGCGCAGTGCTTGGCCGCACGGTCGAGAAAGCCTGCGACGGCCCTCACGGTCTGCAGGAAGGTGGGCACGCTGAGGTCGTAGAGTGATGTCGCCATCGGCTTTCCCTCGCTTTCTGGCGCTCGCGTTTCCGCCTTTTCAGCATGCGCCCGAACGACCACGACAGCAAGAACCGGGCGGAGCATAGGAAGGACAGGTGGGCTTGCCTCCGGAGTGCGGACGGAACCCTGGAGCGCCCCAAGCCCATCAAGACGACGCGCGAGGCGTTCAAGGCCTTCTTCACGCGCCCGGCTGCACACGTCATCCTCGCGGTGGGAACCCACTCGCGCTGGGTCAATCAGTTGCTCGAGCAGCTCAGTCACCGTCGCCAACCCACGGCGGCTCAAGCTCATCTCGACGAACGACTCCAAGAATGATCGCACGGATGCCGAGTGGCTGGCGCGGCTGGGACGAGCTGACACGGAGCTGTTGGCACCTGTGAAGCACCGCGGGACGCAGGTGCAGGCGGACCTGGCTGTGGCCAAGGCGCGCGATGCCCTGGTGGAGTGTCGAACGCGGCTGATCAACTTCGCGCGCGGGCTGGTGAAGAGTTGAAGTACCCGGACGTCGCGCAGTTGGGGACTGCAGCTGGCCAGCCGCGGTGGCAAGAGCGCGAAACGGCGTGCCACGGTGGCTGTGGCACGCAAGCTGGCTGTCCTCATGCACCGCCTGTGGGTGACCGGGAAGG